>MKWU01001045.1_pt1 | contig 50318 bp, 48 predicted proteins | sample 809101 | NCBI WGS metagenome assembly MKWU01 (sample SAMN05860141, study PRJNA318959) | sponge metagenome | host: Aplysina aerophoba | place: Slovenia: Piran, Adriatic Sea, Gulf of Piran | collected 2013-05-07 | reverse complement strand
GGAAAACTGCTCGTCGCATTGCTGGTCGACAAGCTGGTCGACCACGCCCGCGCCGTTTCCCCCTGGGGATACGAGCTGGCGCCGGCGCCGGCCGCATAGCCCGTGGCGCGAGTTCCGCTTCGTCCTCAACGAGGTCCAGAGCGCCATCGAGCCGCCCTTCGGCCTCGCCCGTACGATCGACGGCTGGAACGACATCGCCAAAGCCCTCGCCGAACCCCCACGCCGCCGAAGACCTCAACGGGACATCTACAGCAATCTATAACAAGTTAGCGCTTATGGGATCAAGTCCGGGGTGACAATAGGGGGGACAATGCTGGCAGGTGAGAGCGGGCCGCAATCCGTGTCCCGATCCGGCGGATGGGCCGGCAATCCGCCTGTACCAAGGCCTTGCACCCGGTCCAGCCTGACTAAACCGGACAGCAGTGGAACAAGTCCGGCCATGACGCGGTGGGGGCGGCGGGAAGAATCCCGCCTGGACCGGACGCGCTCCAGCTCCGCGGTTCAAAGACGGCCGGATTTGCCTTAAGCTCGCCTCCGGAGGGCATGCCATGGCTGAAATCGTTGCGGTTTGCGCGCTGTCCCACGCGCCGGGGCTGACCGGCTGGCTCGACCGGGCGAGCCCGGAGGAGCAGGAGAACCTGACCCGGGGTTTCCACGGGCTCGGCAGGATGCTGCGCGAGACCCGGCCCGACGTCATCGTCGGCATCGCCAACGACCATCTCCTCAACCTGCCGCTCGACTCGGCCGGCGATTTCTGCGTCGGCACGGCCTCCCGCTGGACCGGCCCGGCGGAATGGTTTTCCGACTGGCTCAACGTCCCCGACTACGAGGTGGCGGGTCATCCCGATCTGGCAAGGACGCTGGTCCGCGAGGGCGACCGGCGCGGGCTTCGGCTCGCCTGGAAGGACCGGTTGCTGTTCGACGACAACTGGTCGGTGCCGCTGCTCTATCTGACGCCGGACTACGACATCCCGCTGGTGCCCATCCACATGAACTGCATCGTGCCGCCCTTGCCGAGCCCGGAGGAGTGCTGGCGCCTCGGCCGGGAGATCGCCGACATCCTGCGCGGCTGCCGGCCCGATGGCGAGCGGGTCGCGATCATGGGCACGGGCGGCCTCAGCCACGACCCCGGGGGCCCGCGCTACTTCCAGGTCGACGAGGCGTTCGACCGGGGGTTCCTCGCCCTCCTCGAGGAGGGCGACGCGGAGAAGGTGGTGGCCGAGACGACGCTGGAGAAGATGGCCCAGGCGGGCGACGGCGGCACCACCGAGCTCTTGTCGTGGATGGTCGCCATGGGCGCCGCCGGCGGGCGCAAGGCGCGCACGGTCTGCTACGAGCCGGCGGTCGAGCTGCGCTGCGGCATGGGCTGCGTGTGGTGGGACATGTCGGAACAGGCCGCCGCGGCCTGACCGCTCCGCGCCCCGCCCGGTCAGCCGTCCGCCGGGCCGACTCCCCAGACCGCCGCCTTGCGGATCCAGCCATTGCGCCCCGCGAACTCGACCGCGCACCAGGCGCCTTCGCAGCCGATCAGCCGGCCCACGGCGCGGCGCTCGACCCGGGCCATCAGCCGCGCCTCGGCGCCCGGCTTGCGGTACAGCTCCGCCGGCCCGTCCAGGACGATCACGCTGCGCTTGGTCGACAGGAGCGATTGATGGATCCAGCCCTCGCTTCCCTCCCAGTCCCGGATGCGGCGCCATGTCTGGAACTTGCCGACGATGAGGACCGGCAGGCCGCGCCGCACGAACACCCAGGCGATGGGATGGCGCCGCCCCGGCCCGAACCGGACATTGGCTTTGGACGCGCGCAGCGACACGAAGCGGGCGTTCTGTGCGTCGTCCCCGCCGGCCGGCTTGCCTTCGGCCGCGACCGGGCCGTTCGAGGCGGCCAGCCAGAGGGCGGCGGCGATCAACCAAGGACGCATGCGGGTCCCCGGACTTGGATGCATCTCCGGCGCCAGTATAGCCGATCCGCGCGCCCGCTCTGGACATCCCCGGGCGGGGTTGGTAGAGGCGTGGCAGCCCAGAGCCGACGACCGGACAGATGACCGACCCAAAACCCGCCGTCCTGGTTACCCGGAAACTGCCGCAGGCGATCGAGACCCGTCTCAAGGAGCTCTTCGAGACGCGGCTCAACCCGACCGACGAGCCGATGTCCGCCGAGGCGCTGATCGCGGCGTCCGCCGAGACCGACGTCCTGGTGCCGACGGTGACCGACCGGCTCACGGCTCCGGTCATCGACGCGCTCTCCGAACGGCTCAGGCTGATTGCCAATTTCGGGGTCGGCGTCGATCACATCGACCTCGCCGCCGCCGCCGCGCGCGGAGTCCTGGTCACCAACACGCCGGGCGTTCTCACCGAGGACACCGCCGACCTCACCATGGCGCTGATGCTGAGCGCGCCGCGCCGCATGGTCGAGGGCGACCGCCTGGCGCGGTCCGGCGAATGGGACGGCTGGACGCCGACCTTCATGATGGGCGAACGGGTGTCGGGCAAGCGGCTTGGCATCGTCGGCATGGGCCGCATCGGCAGCGCGGTGGCGCGCCGGGCGCGCGGCTTCTCGATGTCGATCCACTACCACAACCGGCGGCGCGTGCATCGCGATGTCGAGGCCGAGCTCGAAGCCACCTGGTGGGAAGACCTCGACCAGATGCTGGCCCATATGGACTTCATCTCGATCAACTGCCCGCACACCGCCGAGACCCGGCATTTGCTGTCGGAGGCGCGGCTGCGCTCGCTCCAGCCCCATGCCTTCGTCGTCAACACCTCGCGCGGCGAGATCATCGACGAGGCCGCGCTCGCCCGCTGTCTCGCAGACGGCGTGCTCGGCGGCGCGGGGCTCGACGTGTACGAGCGCGAGCCGGAGATCGAGGAGAATTTGCGCCGGCTCGACAACGTGGTGCTCGCGCCGCATCTCGGCTCGGCGACCCGCGAGGGGCGCATCGCGATGGGCGAGCGGGTGCTGATCAACATCAAGACCTTTGTCGACGGCCATTCGCCGCCCGACCGCGTGGTGCCGGCGCACGGGCTGTAGGGCGGCCCCTACACGAAGAGCATCTGGGCGTCGGGGCCGGCGTCGTTGAGGAAGGTGACCGCGCCCGCCTCGCGGATGCCGAGATCGCCGCGCAGGTCGTCGATGGCGAGGTCGACGGCCCGCAGACCGAGCTCGCAGACCAGGAAGCGCACGTTGAGCTCGGCGGCGGCGGCGAGCAGCTCCTCCAGCGTCGCCAGCCCCTGTTCGCGCAGTCGCTCGTCCGGCGCCGCCCAGCCGCCGAGCGCCGCCGCCGGCCTGAGCGCGCGGCAGCCCTCCATGGTGAAGAACAGCGTCACCTCGCGGTCGATCGCCGCCGCCGCGCTCGCCAGCACCAGCGCGTAGTGGACCCGCTCGAAGGCGCCGGATTGGACGACGATGGAGAGGCTAGCCATCGCCGCAGGTCGCACAGCGCGGGTTTCGCTTGAGCGCCATCTTGCGGATCGTGGTGGTCAGCGCGTCGTAGATCAGCAGATGGCCGGCGAGGCTCTCGCCGATCCCCATCACCTCCTTGAGGATCTCGGTCGCCTGAAGCGACCCCATGGTGCCGGCCAGCGCGCCGAGCACGCCGCCCTCGGCGCAGGACGGCACCATGCCCGGCGGCGGCGGCGCCGGGAACAGGCAGCGATAGCACGGGAATTCGCCGAGCCCCGACTTGAAGGTCGCGAGCTGGCCCTCGAAGCGCAGCAGGGCGGCGGCGACCAGGACCTTGCCGGCTTCGTGGCAGGCGTCGTTGAGGGTGAACCGGGTCTCGAAATTGTCGCTGCCGTCGGCGATCACGTCATAGCCGGCGATCAGCTCGGCGGCGTTGCCGGCGCCCAGCCGCACCGGGTGCGGGACCAGCCGGATCTCGGGATTGACCGCGGCGACGGCTTCGGCCGCGCTCTCGACCTTGGGCATGCCGATCCGCCCGGTCGCGTGGATCACCTGGCGCTGCAAATTGGAGAGGTCCACCGCATCGTCGTCGACCACGCCGATGGTGCCCACCCCCGCGGCGGCGAGGTAGAGCAGCAGCGGCGCGCCGAGCCCGCCCGCCCCGACCACCAGCACGCTTGCCCGCAACAGCTTGTCCTGGCCGACCCCGCCGACCTCCGGCAGGACGATGTGCCGCGCGTAGCGCTGGAGCTGCTGTTCGGTAAGGCTCACCCGAGCCCTCGGCCGCCGGTCCCGGTCGAGCCGAACCCGCCGGTGCTGCGCGCGCTGTCGGGCAGCGCCCCGACCTCCCGCCAGGCGATCCGGGTCACCGGGGCCACCACCATCTGGGCGATGCGCATGCCGCGCTCGACGGCAAACGGCGCGGTGCCGAAATTGGCGAGCACCACCTTGATCTCGCCGCGATAGTCCGCGTCGACGGTGCCGGGCGCGTTCAGCACGGTGACGCCGTTCTTCGCGGCGAGGCCCGAGCGCGGGCGGATCTGCGCCTCGTAACCCGGCGGCAGGGCGATCGCCAGCCCGGTCGGGATCGTCGCCCGCCCGCCCGGCGCCAGCACCACCGCGCCCGCCACCGCCGCGGCGAGGTCGAGCCCCGCCGACTGCGCCGTTTCGTAGCGCGGCAGCACGATGTCGTCGTTACCCGCGAGCCGGGTCACCGCGACCGCGATATCGCTCATTCGGCCGCCTCGCCGCGCGCCTCGAACCAGTCGGCGATGCGCCCGGCCAGCCGCCCGGCCACCGCTTCCTTGGAAAGCCTCGGCCAGTCCTCGACCCCGTCGCCGCTCACCATCCGGATGCTGTTCTCGTCGCCGCCGAAAACCTCCGTCCCGGGCGACACGTCGTTGGCGAGAATCCAGTCGCAGCCCTTGCGGTCGAGCTTCTTCCGCGCGTTGCCGAGGATGTCGTCGGTCTCGGCGGCGAAGCCGACCACCAGCGCGGGGCGCAGATTGCCCGCCGCCGCGACGCTGGCCAGCACGTCCGGGTTCTCGACCAGCTCGATCGCGCCCGGCGCGCCGGACGATTTCTTGATCTTGTGCCCCGCCTTGCGGGCCGGGCGCCAATCGGCGACCGCGGCTGCGAACACCGCGACATCCGACGGCAGGGCGGCGCGGCACGCCTTGAGCATCTCGCGCGCCGATTCCACGCGGACGATCTCGACCCCCGCCGGGTCCGGCTCGTGGGTCGGCCCGGTCACCAGCCGCGTCCTCGCCCCGGCGCGGGCCAGCGCCGCCGCGATGGCGTGGCCCTGCTTGCCCGAGGACCGGTTGCCGATATAGCGGACCGGATCGACCGCCTCCCAGGTCGGGCCGCTGGTCACCAGCGCCGAGCGCCCGCCGAGCCGGCCGCTCGCGGCGAACCAGGTTTCGATCGCCGCCAGTATCGCCGCGGGCTCGGCCATCCGCCCCCAGCCGTGCTCGCCGCAGGCCATCGGCCCCTCCTCCGGCCCGACGATGCCGATCCCGCGCTCGCGCAGGGTGGCGAGATTGGCCCGGGTCGCGGCGTGCTCCCACATGCGGACGTTCATCGCCGGCGCAGCCAGCACGTCCTTGTCGGTGGCGAGCAGCAGCGTGGTCGCGAGATCGCCCGCCAGCCCGGCCGCCATCTTGGCCAGAATGTCGGCCGTCGCCGGCGCGACCACCACGAGGTCCGCGTCGCGCGAGAGCTGGATATGGCCCATCTCGTGCTCGTCGGTCAGCGAGAAGAGCTCCCGGTAGACCTTGTCGCCGCTCAGCGCCGAAAGCGCGAAGGGGGTGACGAACTCGGCCCCCGCGGCGGTCAGCACGCAGCGCACCGCCGCGCCCCGCTCCACCAGGCGGCGGGTGAGTTCGAGCGTCTTGTAGGCGGCGATCCCGCCCGCGACGATCAGGAGTATGCGCTTGCCGTCCAGCACCGGCCCGGTTCGCCTTTCTCGAGCAGCGTTTCCATCATACCCGGCCCGGGGCCGGGTTCGGAAGACATCGCGTCGCCGAGCGCCCAGATCAGCACGGCGCCGGCGGCGGCGAGAGCGAGCACGGCGATCCACAGCCCCCGCCCGCGGCGCTGCCCGGCCAGCCCGGAGCGCAGCGCGGCGAGCGTCTCGGGGTCGAGCTGGATGCGGTTCTGGGCGAGCACGTCCACCGTGCGCTCCAGATCGCCGAGCGCCTTGGGCAGGCGGGCGAGCGCGTCGCTCAGCGTCTCCACGGTCTCGCGGACCCGCGCCTGCGGCCCCATCTGTTCGGCCATCCACTCCTCAATCAGCGGCCGGGCGAGCTCCCACATATTGGTCTCGGGGTGCAGCCGCCGCCCCACCCCCTCGGCCACCAGCATGGTCTTCTGCAGGAGCAGGAGCTGGGGCTGCACCTCCATGTTGAAGCGCTTGGTGACCTGGAACAGCTGACCCACCAGCCGGGCGAGCGAAATCCGGTTGAGCGGCAGGCCGAGGATCGGCTCGGCGATCGCCCGCGCGGCCTGGGCGAAGCCGTCTATCGACTGGTCGGCCGGCACCAGCCCGGCCGAGACGTGGATTTCCGCGCCCCGCCGGTAATCGCGCACGAGAAACGAATACAGCATGTCCGCCAAATAGCGCCGCGTCGGCCGGTCGACCCGCCCCATGATGCCGAAATCGACCGCATGCACCCGGCCCTCCCGGTCGACCAGCAGGTTTCCCGGGTGGAGGTCGGCGTGGAAGAAGCCGTCGCGGAAGATCTGGAAGAAGAACACCGACGCCATCAGGGCGACGATCTCCGCCAGATCGTGCCCGTCGGCCTCCAGCCGTTCGCGGTCGTGGATCGGCACGCCGTCGACCCAGCTCGAGGTGAGAACCCGCCGCTCGGTGCGCCGCCAGTCCACCGTCGGGACCTCGAACCCGTCGGTGTCCTCGAAATTGGCGCGCAGCTCCTGCGCCGCCGCGGCTTCGAGGCGGAGATCCATCTCGATCAGGGCCGACTCGGCGAAGGTCTCGACCACCTCCACCGGCTTGAGCCGGTCGAACGTGCCGTGAAGGCTTGCGATGATGCCGGCCAGCCAGCGCATCAGCTCGAGGTCGCGGTTGAACGCGGCCTCGATACCGGGCCGCAGCACCTTGACCGCGACCTCGTCGCCCTCGACGGTCACCGCGCGGTGCACCTGGGCGATGGAGGCCGCCGCGATGGCCTCGTCGGTGAACTCGGCGAACACCTCGTCCAGCGCGCAGCCCAGCTCCGCCTCGATGGTCCTGCGCGCTTCGCCGCTCGGAAAGGGCGGCAGCCGGTCCTGCAGCTGGGCGAGATCCGCCGCCAGATCCTCGCCGACCAGGTCGGAACGCACGGACAGCGCCTGGCCCAGCTTCACGAAGCTCGGCCCCAGCGACTGGAACGCCGCGGCGAGCTTCTCGCCGGGACGCCTCGCCCGCGCCTCCGCCACCAGCGGCCGGCCGAGAAGCCAGAGCGCGATGCGGATCGTCGCATGCGCCCTGACGGGCTCGAACGCCGACAACGCATCGTGGCGGGCGAGCGTGCGGACGATGCGCCAGATGCGCCGGAGATTGCGGAGCCCGTGGAACACCGCTCAGGTCCGCCAGCCCGAATGCAGGGCCGCGATGCCGGCGCTCAGATTGCGGTAGCGGACGACCCCGAAACCGGCGGCGCGGAACTCCGAGGCGAGGGTTTCCTGGTCGGGGAAGGAGCGGATGCTGTCGGCGAGATAGCGATAGGCGTCGCCGTCGCCGGCCACCGCCGCGCCGAGCCGGGGCAGAACCGCATAGGAATAGGCGTCGTAGAGCGGGCGCAGCGCGGCTGCCCGGGGCCGGCTGAACTCGAGGCACATCAGCCGCCCCCCGGGCCGCAGGACGCGCCGGGCTTCGGCGAGCGCCGCCGCGCGGTCGCTCACGTTGCGCAGCCCGAAGGCGATGGTGCAGGCATCCGCCGCCGCCGCCGCAAAGGGCAGCGCCTCCGCCCTGCCGGCGACGAAACGGATGCCCGATACGCGCCCGCGGTCGCGCATCCGGTCGATCCCGGCGTTGAGCATCTCGCGGCTGGGATCGCAGACGATCACCTCGGCGTCGGCGCGGCGCAGGATGGCGTGCGCGATATCGCCGGTGCCGCCCGCGACGTCGATCACCGACCAGCCGGCGCGCGGCGCCAGCCAGTCGATCATCGCCGCCTTCCACAGCCGGTGGAGCCCCCCGCTCATCAGGTCGTTCATCAGGTCGTAGCGCCCGGCGACGGCCGCGAAGACCCGCTGCACGCGCTGTGCATGTTCCGCCGCGTCGAGCTTCTCGAACCCGAACAGCGCCTGGCCCGCCTCGGGAGGGAGGGGTCTTTCCACCATCGCGCCGACCATAATCCGATGCATGCGCCCCCGCCAACGCGGTTCTCTGGCGGGCGGATTCGACTTGCCGCGAAAATGCGCTAGGTTGCGACATGCCCGAGCTTCCCGAGGTCGAAACCGTCCGCCGCGGCCTCGCGCGCGCGATGGAGGGCAGGCGCATCGACGGCGTGCGCGTCGCGCGCCGCGACCTGAGGCGGCCGCTTCCCGCCGATTTCGAGCAGCGCCTGGTCGGCCGGACCGTGACCGCGGTCGGAAGGCGGGCGAAATACCTGACGATCGGGCTCGACGACGGCGGCGTCCTGCTCGCCCATCTCGGCATGTCGGGGCGCATGATCGTCGACGAGAACGGGGCGGACGCGCAGTCGTCCCACCCGCTCGCCGACCACGAACACGTCACCTTCGTGCTCGGCAACCGGACATTCGTGCGCTTCGCCGACCCCAGGCGTTTCGGGATGATGGACTGGGTCGCCGATGGCGGGCTCGCCGACCACCCCCTGATCGCGCATCTCGGACCCGAACCGACGGGGGCGGATTTCGACGGAGCGCGGCTGTGGAGCCTGCTGGCCGGCAAGCGCACGCCGGTCAAGGCGGCCCTGCTCGACCAGCGCGTGGTCGCCGGGCTCGGCAACATCTATGCCTGCGAGAGCCTGTTCTCGGCCGGGATCTCGCCCCGGCGGCTCGCCGCCAATGTCGGGCCGGAGCGGGCCGGGCGGCTGGCCCGGGCGATCCGCGAGACCCTCGCCGCCGCGATCGACGCCGGCGGCTCGTCGCTGCGCGACCATGTCGCGCCCGACGGCGAGCTCGGCTATTTCCAGCACCGGTTCAAGGTCTACGGGCGCGAGGGCGAGCCCTGCCCGGGATGCGACTGCGGCGCCGCGATACGGCGGATCGTCCAGTCCGGGCGCTCCACCTTCTACTGCGCGCGGCGCCAGCGCTGAAGCGTGGCGATGCGGCGACATCGCCTGGCGGTCCTGTTCGCGCTCACCGGCCTGCTGGTCGTCTCGGGTGCCCGCGCCGGCGATTTCTTCGAAGCGTTCGGCGACCTGCCGCTGATGCCGGGCCTGACCGAACGACCCGAGGCGGCGGTGGTGTTCGACCACGCGACGGGACAGGTCGCGACCGCGGTCGCGTCGGGGCCGGTGGAGCCCGCCGCCGTGAGGCGGTTCTACCGGACTTCCCTGCCGCCGCTCGGCTGGGTGCCGGATTGCGCCCGGCCGGGCTGCGCTCCGCCCGACCGCTACCGCCGGGATGGCGAGGCGCTCGAACTCGAGCTCGCTTCCGGGCCCGACGGGACGGCCGCCCGGTTCGTGCTCACCCGACAACTCTCCAACCCCCAATAGAACGAGGCATCCATGGCTTACGAGAACATCATCGTCGAAACCCGCGGCTCGGTCGGGCTGATCGCGTTGAACCGCCCGCAAGTGCTCAACGCGCTGTCGACCCCGCTGGTTCGCGAGCTGGGCGATGCGCTGGGCAGGTTCGAAGCCGATTCCTCGGTCGGCGCGATGGTGCTGACCGGGTCGGAAAAGGCTTTCGCCGCCGGCGCCGACATCAAGGAGATGCAGTCCAAGACCTGGCCCGGCACCTATACCGAGGACTTCATCACCGCCGAGTGGGAATCCATCCTGCGCTGCCGCAAGCCGGTGATCGCGGCGGTGGCGGGCTACGCGCTCGGCGGCGGCTGCGAGCTCGCGATGATGTGCGACTTCATCATCGCCGCCGACAACGCGCGCTTCGGCCAGCCGGAGATCGCGCTCGGCGTCACCCCCGGCGCCGGCGGGACCCAGCGCCTGACCCGCTTCGTCGGCAAGTCCAAGGCGATGGACATGTGCCTCACCGGGCGGATGATGGACGCCGACGAGGCCGAGCGCTCCGGGCTGGTGAGCCGGGTCGTGGCTCCCGAACGGCTGGTCGACGAGGCGGTCGAGGCGGCGCAGAAGATCGCCGATACCTCGCTCCCGATCGCGATGATGGTCAAGGAATCGGTCGATCGTTCCTACGAGGTGTCGCTCAGCGAGGGCGTGCGCTTCGAGCGCCGGCTGTTCCAGGCGAGTTTCGGCACCGCCGACCAGAGCGAGGGCATGGCCGCCTTCGTCGAGAAGCGCAAGCCGAACTTCAGCGACCGGTGAGCGCCGCCTCCACCCCCGCCGCCAGACTCAACAGCGCGGCATCGCCGCCGCGCGCGCCCATCAGCGTCAGCCCGACCGGCCCGGAGCCGGGCTCGTGGCAGGGCATGGTGACGGCGCAGCGGTCGAGGAAATTGCCGACGAAGGTGTTGCGCAGCGTGCGCGTATTCGCGGCGAGCCACTCTTCGGCGCTGTTGCCGATCGCGGCGATCGGCGGCGCGACCCAGGCGAGCGTCGGCATGGCGACGGCATCGTAGGGCGCGGTGACGGCATCGGCGCGGGCGATCAGGTCGCGGCGGCCGGCCAGCAGGTCGAGATAGACATGCGCCGGGATGCCGGCGCCGTTGCGCAGGCGCTGCACGATGACCGGGTCGTAGAGGTCGCCCTTCTCGGCCAGCAACTCGCGGTGCCAGGCGTGGCCCTCCATGATCGGCAGGGTGCCGGCCGCGTTGAGCGGCGCGATCTCGTCGAGCTCCGCGAACGCGATATCGACGATGCGCGCGCCGGCGGCCGACAGGCGGCTCAGCGCGGCTTCGAACCCGCTCGCCACCGCCTCGTCGAGGTCGTCGCAGACCAGGCGCCCGGGGACCGCGATCGTCGCGTGCTCCACCGGGCGCGGGACGACGGGTTCGGGCGCCTCGCCGGCGAAGATGGCATCCACCAGCGCGCAGCAGCGGACGCTGTTGCCGAGCGGGCCGACGCTGTCGAGCGTGGCGGCGAGCGGCACCAGCCCGTCGATCGGGATGCGCCCCGTCGTCGGCTTGAAGCCGGTGATGCCGCAGAACCCGGCCGGCATGCGGACCGACCCCGCGGTGTCGCTGCCGAGCGCGACCGCCGCCATCCCGTCGCTCACCGATACCGCGGCGCCCGAGGACGAGCCGCCGGGGATGCGCCCGGTCGCGCGGTCCCACGGGTTGCGCGGCGTGTCGAAATGCGGGTTGAGGCCGAGCGCGCCGAAGGCGAACTCGGTCATGTTGGTGGTGCCGAGGATGACCGCGCCGGCGGCGCGCAGCCGGGCGACGACCGGCGCGTCCGCCTCGGCCGGCGGGCGGTCCGCCAGAGCCTTCGATCCGGCAAGCGTCGTGTAGCCCCTGACGTCGCACAGATCCTTGATCGAGACCGGGATGCCGGCGAGCGGCGAGGGGACGATTCCGTGGCTGCGCGCCCGGTCCGACGCCTCGGCCACGTCCATCGCGGCGTCCTTGAACAGCCGGATGAAGGCGCGCCCGCCCTCGCCCTCCGGATCCTCGATCCGCTCGAAGCATTCGGCGGTCAGCGCCACCGAACTCGTGCGGCCTTCCGCGAGGTCTTCGGCGAGCTCCCGGAGCGGTTTCATGCTCATGCGGCGGTCTCCCTCTCGGCCCCGTCCTCCCGCTCCAGCGCCTCTTCCCGCATCCGCCTGAAGGCGAGCGCCGGCGCATCGACGTTGATGTCGACCAGCTTCGCGTCGGGGCGGGAGTCGAACACGCGCTGCTGGGCTTCCATGATCTCCAGGTCCTCGCGGAACACCCGCAGGAAGTCGGTGCGGAAGACCTCGTCCAGCTCCGCGCTGTCGATCCCGAACAGGCGGGTATGGGCGTAGAAATGGTGTGTCGTGCGCCCGGTCTCGGGCGTTGGGCAGTTGGGGACGTGGAAGGCGGTTCCCTGCACCCGGTCGCCGTCGAGCGCGCCGCGCCCGATTTCCGTGCAGCCGACATCGACATCGACATGGCAGGGGAGCATGGCCTCGACCGCCTGCCAGCGGTCGACCTTGCCCGCGAAGCCGCCGGCCGCCTTGTAGAACGGCGGCGGCTCGACCGCCGGCATCAGCCGTTCCATGCGGACCGACCGCCCCGCGCGCTCGGTGCGGCAGGGAAAGCGGGTGATCTCGTCATTGCCGATGGTGTCGGCATGCACGAAGGCGAGGTGGGAGAGGTCGAGCAGGTTGTCGACGATCAGGCGGTGGGCACAGCGCGAATAGAGCGGCGTTCCGCCGTTGCCCGGCACGGTCTTCCAGTCCGGATGGTCCATCCACCACCAGTCGGGCAGCAGGCTCTCGTCGGGCGCCTGCTCGCCCATCCAGATCCACACCCATCCCGCGCGCTCCACCAGGGAGTAGGATCTGACCGCGCCGCCCGGCGGCACCCGGACCTGTCCCGGCACCTCGACGCAGGCGCCGCGGCGATCGAACAGGAGCCCGTGATAGGCGCAGCGCAGCCCGCCCTCCTCGACCGTCCCGAGCGAGAGCGGCAGCGCCCGGTGGCAGCAGCGGTCCTCCAGCGCGGCCGGAGCGCCGTCGCGGCCGCGGAACAGCACCACCGCCTCGTTGAGCAGCGTGCGGGCGAGCGGCTCTTCCCCCAGCTCGTCGCTCCACGCCGCCACGTACCAGCAGTTGCGCAGGAACATCGCCGCCTCTCCGCCCTCCGGTTTGCGCGCGCCGGAGTCTACGGGGAATATGGCGCAGCGCCAATCGAGGGAGGACGCGGTGTTCGATTTCCTGTTCCCGAGCCACGCCTTCGGCTCGCAGACCCTTCGCCTGGTCGCCGAAGCCCAGCAGGGCGGCGGCGACGTGTTCGACATCGCGCGCTGCTGCCGCGAGATCGAGGAGGGGGACACCGACAGCTGGGAACGCGCCTGGGTGGCGCTGGCGGAGCGCATCGAGGGGCTGGCCCGCGCGGCGCTGGCCGACGGGCGGACCGCGACGGCGACAAAATACTTCTTCCACGCCAACCAGTACTGGCGCATGGCCGACGTGTTCCTCGGCGAGGACCGCGCCGCCGACCGGGCGGAGCGTTTCTCCAGGGCGCAGGCCTGCTTCCGCGAGGCGGCGAAGCTCCATTCGCCGCGGATCGAGGTGATCGAAATCGCCTGCGGCGCCGAGACCTATGACGGGTATTTCTGCCACCCGGTCGACCCCGCGCCGGGGGCCAAATGGCCGGCGGTGTTCTTCATCGGCGGCGCCGACGCCTATGCCGAAGAGATCTTTTTCTCCGGCAGGCAGATGCTGGAGCGCGGCATCGCCATGCTGCTGGTCGACACGCCGGGGCGCGGCTCGTCGATGTATCTCAAGGGCATCCCGACGCGGCCCGATTACGAGGTCCCCGGCATGGCCGTCATCGACTGGCTGGTCGCCCGCCCGGAAATCGACCCGGAGCGGGTCGGGCTGATGGGGATCTCGATGGCGGGCTACTACGCGCCGCGCATCGCCGCCTTCGACAAGCGGGTCAAGGCGCTGATCGCCTGGTGCGGCTGCTATTCGCTGCTCGACGACATCTATCTGTTCTATGACGGGCTCAAGCCGACGCTGCGGCGCCTGCCCGGCGGGGTCGGCCACGAACAGGCGCTGGAACTGCTCGAGGCCTACAGCATGGCGGGGCTCGCCGGAAACATCGCCTGCCCCACCCTGATCAACCACCCGCGGCCCGACCGGCTGATGGACGTGCGCGGCGCGGAACGCCTGTTCGCCGAGATCGGCGCGTCCGACAAGACGCTCAAGATCTACGACGACCCGAAGCTCGGCGGCATCGCCCACTGCGCCCACGACGCCTGGGCGCACAACGTGCCGCTGATGCTCGACTGGCTGGAGGCGCGGCTGTAGGGCCTATCCGTCTTGGATGGAACCATTCCCGCTGCCCCTCCGTCATGGCCGGACTTGTTCCGGGTATCCACGTCCACCCGCCATCCCGCAACGCGTGGATGCCCGGAACACGTCGGGGCATGACGCGGCGAGGATGGAATGCGACGACACACCAAGCCCGAGACACCGCACGAGGAAGAATTGTCGTTTTCATGGTCCCATATTTACGGTAATATGGGACCATGAAAACGACAATCGAACTCCCCGACGCCTTGTTCCGGCAGGCCAAGGCGCATGCCGCCGCGCGTGGCGTCACGTTGAAGCATTTCTTTACCGAGGCGCTCAGAGAGCAGCTCCGACGCGGCGCCGAAAGGGAGCCCGGCGAGAACGCGGAGCCGCCATGGATGGCCGGGTTCGGAGGGTTGTCCGATCTCGGCGAGGATCACCGCCGGGTTCGCGAAGCGATCGAGGACGAGTTCGAAAGGCTCGACCCAGAGGACCTCGCTTGATCCTCGACACCAACGCCCTGTCCGCCTGGGCCGAGGGCGTTTCCGCAGTCTTGGCGCCGCTGCGCTCCGCGCGCCGGCTGATCCTGCCGAGTATCGTCCTCGGCGAATACTATTTCGGCATTCGTCAATCCCGGCATCGCGGACGCTACGAGGAATGGCTCGCCAGCTATCTGCCGACGATCGAAATCGCGGTCGTCACCGCCGCCACCGCTGGCCGCTACGCCGATGTCCGGCTTGAACTGAAGGAGGCGGGCAACCCGATACCGCAAAACGACGCCTGGATCGCCGCGCTCGCCCGCCAGCATTCGCTTCCGGTGTTGAGCAACGATCGCCACTTCGATGCCGTCCCCGGCATGGAGCGCATTCCCTTCTGAGCTGCCATCGGTGCAGGACACCGCAATAGCCGGGTGATCGCCCCCCTACTGCGACCGCCCGCGCGCGGCGATTTCCCAGACCGCCTCCACCTCGTCGCCGCGGGTGACGATGAAGCGGTCGTGCAGGTTGACGGTGGTGTCGCAGTGGCTCGGCAGCAGCGTCACCTTGTCGCCCACCCCGAGCGGTGACTCGCCCGGGAAGACGAGCTGGCCGTGCTCGTCGCCGGCGAAGCGGAACCCGGCCTCGGCGTGGTCCCGCGCGCGCGGCGCGCCGCCGTCGCCGCTGATCGCCTTCATGCCGGAATCGAGGATCACCCGGTCGGGGGCGGGCCTGGAGAGCACGCCGGCGAGCACGGTGAGCGCGTTCTCGAAGGGCGGCGCCGGCGCGCCCTCCCACTCGATGGCGCTGTAATTGGTGTCCATGAAGATGTAGGAGCCAGGCTGGAGCTCGGTGAGCCCGCCGGCGGCGGCGTCGATCGCCGAGGTCCCGGTGCCGCCGCCGGTCAGCACCTCGATGTCGAGCCCGGCCTCGCGCACCAGCCGGGCCGAGAGCTCGGCCTTGTCCAGCGCTTCGGCCGCCGCGGCGCGGCGTTCTTCGACATCCCCCCGCATCTGGATCAGCCCCTGATAGGCCTGGAGCCCGCGGAACCGGAGCCAGTCGTGGCCGGCGATCAGCCGCGCGAGCTCGGCCGCGCGCGGCCCCGGCTCCACGCCGCAGCGGCCCTGCCCGACATCGACCTCGACCAGCACGTCGAGCGCGAGCCCCGCGGTCTGCGCCCCGGCGGCGAGGTCCGAGATATTGTCCGCATCGTCGACCACGACCGAGATGCGCGCCTGCCGGGCGGCGGCAGTCAGCCGCAAGATCTTCGACGCCCCCACCACCGGGGTGGTGACGTGGAGGTCGGCGATGCCGGCCGCCGCCAGCACCTCGGCCTCGCCCAGCTTGGCGCAGCACAGGCCGACCGCGCCCGCCTCGATCTGGATACGCGCGACCTCCGGCGATTTGTGGGCCTTGGCGTGCGGCCGGCAGGCGATCCCGGCATCGCCGCAGAGCGTCGCCATCCGCGCCACGTTGCGCTCGAACGCGTCCGCGTCGACCAGCAGCACCGGGGTGTCGAGTTCCTCGATCTTCATCGCCTAGCCTTCGAGGACGACCCTGCCGCCGACGATCACGGTCTCGGCGACGATGTCCTTGATCGCGTCTTCCTGGCAGGTCAGCGGATCGTCCGACAGGAGCGCCATGTCGGCGAGCTTGCCCACCTCCAGCGAGCCCTTGCGGTCCTCCTCGAAGGTGAGCCACGCGCCCTCGATGGTGGCGCAGCGCAGCGCGTCTTCGCGCGTGAGCGCCTGGTCCGGGGCGATGCGCTCCCCGGTATGCAGGTTCTCGCGCGCCACCGACTGCCAGACCGGGAAGAACAGGCTGGTCGGCACGTTGTCGGTGGCGAGCGCGACATGAACGCCCGCCTCGAGCAGGCTCCTGATGGGAACGATTTCGTTCTCGCGCTCGCGGCCGATCTCGTCCCGGGTGACGTGCGACTGCTTGTGGATGTAGCGGTTGGTGTGGGTGGTCAGCGCCAGGCCCAGATCGGCCACGCGCTTTATCTCGTCGGGGCTCAGCGTGTTGATGTGGCCGAGCACCCAGCGCTTCTCCCCGATCGGCACCCGCCTGTCGACCTCCTCGAATAGCGGCAGGAATTCCCGCCACAGCGCGCAGATGCGGATGCCGTTGCGCGCCGCCTCGGTCAGGAAGTCGACCATCTTCCCGCGCGGCACGCCGCAATCGTAGTTGAACCCCGACCAGCCGGTATAGGGCGAGGCGCGGGCGCGCAGCAGCGCGTCCGCATCGAAGCCGAACTCGGTATAGAGCCCGCCCACCGCCAGCCAGTCGTCGCCGAGCCCGCGCCCGCCGAGCCAGCCCGACCAGGAGCGCAGCGCATGGGTGTAGTCGATATCGCGCTCCGGCCCCCAGGACGGGCTGAAGACGAGGTTGGCGCGGACCGTCGCCCTGCCCGCCGCGTGCACCGCCTGGTAGGCCTGGATCAGCTCCTGCGCCGCGCCGTGCTCCTCGAAGACGCTGGTGGTCCCGGTCCGGTTGTAGATCCGCATCGCCGCCTCGATGCCCGCCACCCGGTCGGAATGGGTGAAGCGCGGCGCCCGGTTGAAATGGCTGAGCTCCATGACCGGCATGTAGGTGTGCTCGTGGATGATGCCGTTGGGCTCGCCGGTCCCGGGGTCGCGCTCGATCTCGATCGAGGCGGACGGGTCGGGCGTGTCGCGGCCGATCCCGGCGGCGTCGAGCGCGGCCGAGTTGGCGATCGAGGTGAGCGGCAGGATATGGCGCCAGAAACCCCAGATCGGGCGGATATAGACCGGGTTGTCGGGTGCTGCGCCATCGAGCTCAGAGCGCGTCGGGAAGCGGCCCTCGGCGAGGTTTTTCGGCACGTCCCAGTAATAGGGCGGCTCGCCGATCGGCATGGTGACGATCCACGCGCCGGGCTCGGCATCGGCGGCGAGCGCCCTGATGCGCGCCAGCACGTCGTCGATCGACCGGCAGCCGGCGAGCGAGGGGAAGACCGGCTTCAGCCCCTCGCGGTCGAGATGGGCGTGGCCGTCGATCAGCCCCGGCGTGACCGCGCCCCCGCCGGCGTCGATGCGCCGCGCCCCCGGCCCGGCCAGGGCTTCGATCTCGGCCGCGCCGCCGACCGCGGAAATCCGCCCGTCCGCGACCGCGACCGCCTCGGCGATGCGGTTCTTCGGGTCCGCCGTGATCACCTTCCCCCGGGTGACCACGAGGTCGGCGGGCGCCGGCATCAGGCGCCGACCGCGTAGGCCTCGCGGCGGGTGTCGGCGGCGCCCAGCAGCACGCCGTCCCCGGTCACCTCGATGGTCTTGGCGGAGCCGAAATAGGACGCCCCCGCGGCCCGCTTGACCGGGAACCCGGCACCGGCGAGCCGGTCGGCGACGTCGCCGTCGAACGCCTCGTCGAGCAGGGTCTCGCCCTGCATGTTGATCGACCAGCGCGGCGCGTCGATCGCCGCCGTCAGCTCCATGCCCCGGTCGACCAGGTTGTTGAGGATCTGGACATGCGACAGCGTCTGGCTCGGCCCGCCCGGCGTGGTCATCAGGTAGCGCAGCCGGCCGGCGTCGAGCACCGCCACCGGGTTGAGGGTGTGCGCCGGGCGCTTGCCCGGCGCAAGCGCGTTGGCGCTGTCGGCATCGATGCTGAAGCCGGTCATCCGGTTGTTCATCAGGATGCCGGTGCCGGGGTCGAGGAAGGCGCTGCCGAAGACGTGGAACACGCTCTGGACCACCGAGATGCCGTTGCCCTCGCCGTCCGCGATGGCGATGCAGGAGGTGCCGCCGGCGGGGTGCGCCATGGCCGGCGCCGGCTCGGCGGCGCCCCGCACCTCGTCGCACAGCGCCCGGGTCGTCTCGTCGCTCAGCAGCCGGTCGACCGGCGCCGGGTCGGTGCGCGGATCGGCGATGTATTGCCGCCCCGCGGCGAAGGCGGCGCGCTGGGCGCGCATCAGACAGGCGAGACGCCGCGCCTCGTCGCCGCCGAGCTCCGCCGGGTCGATCCCGTCGAGCGCGTTGAGCTGCATCAGCATCAGCACGCCGTAGGAGTTGGGCGGCATCACCCGGACGCTGAGCCCGCGATAGCCCGATTCCAGCGGCTCGACCCATTCCGGCTCGTAGCCGGCGAAGTCGTCCGGCGTCACCACCCCGCCCTGCGCCTGGGCGGACGCGGCGATGGATTTCGCGATCCCGCCCTCGTAGAACGCGGCGCTCCCGCCCTCGGCGATCAGGCCGACGCTGCGGGCGAGCGCCGGCTGGCGGACGAGCGCGCCGGCCGGCAGGGGTTTGCCGTCCGGGTAGTAGATCTCGCGGCAGCCGGGATCGCCCTCGACGTCCTCGCGGAACAGGTTGAGCGCGCCGGCCAGCACGCGGGACAGCGGGTGGGCCTCGGCGAGCGCCGCCGCATCGGCGAACAAATCGGCCCAGGGCAGATTTCCGTAGCGCTGGTGCATCCGCTCCCAGCCCCGGATCATCCCCGGCACGCTGAAGGCGAGAGCCCCGCGCTTCGGGATGCCGTCGGCATAGAGCCCGAGCGAGGCGCCGGCGGGCGCGTGGCCCGAGGCGTTCATGCCCAGGGTCCGCCCGTCCCCGGCGCGGTGGTAGAGGATGAAGGCATCGCCGCCCAGCGAGGTCGCGTGCGGCACCACCACCGACAGCGCGGCCGAGCAGGCGATCATCGCATCGACCATCGAGCCGCCGCGCTCAAGCACGCGCAGCCCGGCGAGCGAGGCCAGCGAATGGCCGGAAACCACCATCCCCCTGGTGCCGTAAACCGGAGAGCGGGGGATCTGCACCCCCGCGAAGCCGTCAGTCTTCGCCATGGTCCCTGTCACCTGTTGCGCGGGGTCGCGTCGGTCGAGAGCGAAATTCGATCGGGAGTCCGGTCCGTCGCAACCTTCTGATTCACCGGAAAGTTTGTGCGCTGGCGGCGTGTCGCTCGCCCGAATCCAAACATACCGGGAGCGCCCGCGGCGATCCAGCCCCGCGGGTTCGTGGCCGTGCGTCCGCCATCGATGCGGCCCTCAAATGGCGTCTGAGTGCGGTCGCAGCAGGGATACCGTCCGCACCAGGCCGACCCGTTCGAGGGCTGCCAGGTGATCGCGCGCCGAGCGCGGCGACGGAAAGGTCGGGCCAGTCGGCGAGAAGGCTCCGCATCCATTCCGCATGGATGTCGGCGCTCCATCGCGGGCTATACAGATACCGATCCGCCAGACGAAGCAGGATGTCCCGAAGACCGGCCGGGTACAGGACATTGGCGTCGAGCAACGCCGTCGGGCCGGCCATCGTCTACTGCAAGCCGAGCTCCTGATCGCGGGCCGTCAGCTCGTCGAGCGCCGCGCGGCGACGGAATTCCGTCGCCCGGCGATAGGCGAGGATGTCCTCGGCGCGAACCCGTCGGTGTGCGCCCACCTTGCGGAAGGGAATCCGCCCGCCGTCGAGCAACTGCACGAGATGCGTCCGTGACACCTGCGGAAGGTCCGCCGCCTGCCGTGTCGTCACCTCGGCGTGCAAAGGCATCAGCGCGACGCCCTTGCCGTGCGCCATCTGATCCAAGATCTCCCTCAGCAGGCGCATTGCCGGCGTGGGGATATCCACCGGCTCGGCGGCGGCGCCGAAACGCGCGGGCACCGGGTCCGTCCCCTCGACCCATGCCGCCAGCCGCCGGACCGCCCGGCCCGCCAGCGCCACATCCCGGTCGCTCGGAATGCCCCATTCCTTCCCCGTCGCGATCCTGCTATCCATCGCCGCGTCTCCATAGTCGGGGCACAAGATAGGCTCTCAGTGTCGCAAATGCCACAACTGCCGCAAACGACAAACGCCGCGAGGCCACGGCCGACATGCGGTCCGGCGGGTCAGTTCGGCGCGAGGCGGGTTTCCACCAGCCGGGCCCAGTAGCTCGCGCCGATCGGCAGCGCCTCGTCCCGGAAGTCGTAATGCGGGTTGTGCAGCAGGCAGCCGCCCTCGCCCGGCCCGTTGCCGAGCCACACATAGCAGCCCGGCTTCTCGTTGAGCATGAAGGAGAAATCCTCGGCCGCCATCTTGGGGTGGAGGCCGCGATGGACGTTGTCGCCGCCGACCACCTCGGCGGCGACCCGGGCGGCGAGCTCGGATTCATCGGCGTGGTTGATGGTCGGCGGGTAGCGCCGTTCGTAGTCGACCGCGGCCTCGAGCCCGTGGGCGGCCGCGATGCCGGCGACGATGCGCCTGAGCGAGGCCTCGGCGAGGTCCTGGATTTCCGGCAGGAAGGCGCGCACCGTGCCGCGCAGCGTCACGTCCTCCGGGATCACGTTCCAGGTATCGCCGCCGTGGATCTGGGTGACCGTGACGACGACCGATTCCTGCGCATCGACGATGCGGCTGGCCACGGTCTGCAGCGCGCTCACCATCTCGGCCGCCGCCACGATCGCGTCGCTGCCGAGATGGGGCGCGGCGGCATGGGTGCCGTGGCCGACGACGCGGATCTCGAAGATGTCGAACGCCGCCATCATCGGGCCCGCGCGGACCGCCATCTCGCCGATGCCGACGCGCGGCATGTTGTGCATGCCGAAGACCTGCTCCATCGGGAATTTTTCGAACAGCCCCTCTTCGACCATGACGCGGGCGCCGCCCTCGTTCTCTTCGGCGGGCTGGAAGATGAACCGCACCGTGCCCGCGAAGTTGCGGGTCTCGGCGAGGTACTTGGCCGCGCCGAGCAGCATCGAGGTATGCCCGTCATGGCCGCAGGCATGCATCTTCCCCGGCACCTGCGAACGGTGCCCGAAGCCGTTCTTCTCCTCGATATGGAGCGCGTCCATGTCGGCGCGAAGCCCGATCGACGGCCCCTCGCCGCGGGCGCCTGCGAGCGTGCCCACCACCCCGGTCCCGGCAAGGCCGCGATCGACCTCGATGCCGAACTCGGCCAGCCGGTCGGCGACGAAGCCGGAGGTGCGGTGTTCCTCGAAGGCGGTCTCGGGATGGGCGTGGATGTCGCGGCGCCACGCCGTCATCTCGTCGTGGAACTCGGCGATGCGGTTGACGATTGCCATGCCGGATGGTCCCCGCGCCGCGCCGCGCTGTCAAGCGGACGGGCGGGGTGCGGGCGCTGCGAACGGGTTGACGATCACGAGGCCTTCGATGCGGCGGCCGGCTTGCAGATCCTCCGTCAGCAGGGTGTCGCAACCGGCATCGAGGGCGGATGCGAGGATCAGCGAGTTGTAGAAGCTGAAACGGTGCTGTTGGGCGAGCGCGACGGCCGCGGTCCAGGTGTCGATACCGACCGGGCGGACCGGATCGAGCGCGGCCCGCACATCCGCCACCGCGGCCGCAATCTCGCGCCACTCAAGGCGGAACTTGCGACGGAGCACGGCGCTGAACTCGTTGATCACCTGGACGCTGATCGTGCCGCCGTCCAGGATCGCCTGTCTCGCGATCTCGCCCTTCTGGTCGGCGGACTGCGCGTAGATCAGCAGGTTTGTGTCCAGGAAGGCGGTCACCGGGCGTTGGCGTCATCGCGGTCGAACGCATAGCTCGCCGGCAGGGGCAACGCGCGCGCGCGCATCCGTTCGACCGCCCGCGCCCGCCGCCGATCCTTCGCAAGCACCACCCGTTCGTCGGTGGCGGAGACGATTTCCAGCCGGTCGCCGGACTTCAGGCCGAGGCTGTCGACCACCGCTTTCGGCAGCCGGACGGCGAGGCTGTTGCCCCAATTCGACACCCGCATCGTTCGGTATCCGATATCATTCAGCTCCACGATATCATATAGGATGGGATATCCGTTTCTCAACCCGCCGGCCTGCCCCGGATGGAGACCGTCAGGCGGCCTCCCCCGATCTTGCCGCGAACCTGAAACGGTGCCAGCCGAGATATGCGAATGCGAGGCCGGTCGCCGGCCAATGGATCGCCGGGTCGAGGAGCAGCACGCCGAGCGCCAGCGACAGGCGCAGCAGGATTTCCCACCACGGCAGGCGTCTCCGGTCGAAGGCGATGACCGAGCTCGACACCAGGTAGATCACCACCAGCATGCGGAAGACGATCGACGCGAAGGCCAGGCTGTCGAACGCCACCCCGCTCTCGGGCACGATCAGCATGACCGGGTAGAAGGCGAAGATGAACGGCACCAGGAATTTCACCAGCCCGATGCGCATCGCGTAGACCGAGGTGATCAGCGGCGCGCCGCCCGAGATCGACGCCGCGGCGTAGGCCGCGACCGCGACCGGCGGGGTGATCGACGACGCGACCCCGAAATAGAACACGAAGAGATGCGCGGTCAGCACCGACAGGCCGAGGCTCTGCATCGACGGCCCGAGGATCAGGATGATCGTCAAATAGGCCGGCAGCGTCGGCATGCCCATGCCCAGCATCAGCGCCGCGAAGGCCGCGATCGCCAGGGTCAGGAACAGCTGGGTGCCGGTCGCCTGGCCCACCAGCTGGGCGAAGTCGTTGGGCAGGCCGGTCGCGCCGAGGACCGCGACCACGATCCCGACGACGCCGATCGCCATCAGCAGGGAGGCCTGGGTTTCGGCGCCGCGCACCAGCGCGGTGACGATCTTGAACGGGTGGCGGCGGATCTCCGGGTTGAGGAAGCTGAGCACGACCACGCTGTACATCGCCAGCATGCCCGCGCCGGCCGGCGAGTACCCGGCCAGAAGGGTCAGGATGACCACCGCCACCGGGACCAGGATCATGATCAGGTTGACGAAATCCTGGGCGGTGACGGTGAAGTCGTCCGCCATGTCGGGAACCGCCTCCACGCCCAGGCGGCGCGACTCGAAGACGACGCTGGTGAACAGGCTCGCGTAATAGGCGAGCGCCGGGACCAGGGCGGCGACGATGATCGTCAGGTAGGAGAGGCCGGTGAAATCGGCCATCACCAGCGCGGCGGCGCCCATGATCGGCGGCATGATCTGTCCCGCGCTCGAGGCCGTCGCCTCGACCCCGCCGGCGAAGGCCGGGCTGAATCCGCGCTGCTTGATGATCGGGATCGTGATCACGCCGGTCGCCACCACGTTGGTGACCGCGCCGCCCGACATGGTGCCGAACAGCCCGGATGCGAGGATCGCCGCATGGGCCGGCCCGCCGCGGAAATTCCGCGTCGCGTGGAACGCCAGCTTGATCAGCGAACGCCCGCCGCCCATCTGCTCCAGCATGGTGCCGAGCAGGACGAAGGGGAACACGGTGAAGATCAGGATCCCCATCAGGGTGCCCAGAATGCCGTCATTGAGGTTGAACCAGAGATCCTCGGCGGTATCCAGGAACACGATCGGCGCGGTCCTGAAGATCCAGGGCCAATGCTCGCCGGAGAAGAAGTAGACGATCGCGACGATGCCGCAGACCGCGAGCGGGGCGCCCCACACCCGCCAGCAGATGACGATGAACACCGCCGCGCCGACCAGCGCCACGACCGGGTGGATCAGCTCGAAATCGAACAGCCCTTCCTCGATCTCCGAGACGTCCACGTAGTAGCGCCAGAAACACCAGAACGCGGCGGCGAGCAGCCCGCAATCGATCAGGAGGCCGAGCCGTCCGCGCGCCGCATCGCGTGCCGCGAAGTGCCGCGCGAACCCCCTGGTCGCAAGCACGACGAACACCGAGCAGCCGAGCACGACCGGGCGGATCCATTCCGAATCGAACGGCCCCACCGTCGGCACGAACCAGAATTTCGGCGACGAGTTGGCGATGCCGAGCAGGGCCATGGACAGGGCGACGAGGAACGCCGCGGCCGTCGCCGCACGGCCCGCGGGCGAACCGGAGTCTTGCGGCCGGGCGCCGAAGGCGTGCATGTCAGGATGGGCCCTTCGGTCCGGCCCGCCTCATCGCGGAAACGCCGACGGTCCTAGGGCATCAGCCTGGCCGGAATCGCGATGCCCTTTTCCTTGTAGTACCTGGCCGCGCCCGGATGCAGCGCGGTGTTCATGCCGACGAACGGCATCTCCATCGCGATCGGCTTGAGGATCACCGATGTCTTGTGCACCTCGTCGAGATTGTCCCAGAACAGCCTGGTCATCCCGTAGGCCCGGTCGTCCGCCATGTCCTTGTGGACCGCCAGGTAGAACGTCGCCGCGCCGCCCCTGATCGTCCGGTCCCGGTTGACCTGGCCGCTATAGGTGTTGGCCGGGATCGTGCCGGTGAAGCGTCCGGGGCCCTTGAGCCATTTCTGCCAGGCCTCGGTGCTGGTGTCGGAGTCGAGGATGCGGAACTTTCGCGACAGGCCGAGCTGCTCGATCATCGCCGCGCCCGGATTGACCGGGCGGACGAAGAGGTCGAGCTTGCCGTCCATCATCGCCTGCAGGCCCGAGCCCCAGTTGAGCTTGATCGCCTTGTAGTCCTTGTTGGGTTCGTAGCCGGTGAGCGCCCTGATCATGGTCTGCACGGTCACCGACGCCGCGCCCGCCGGCGGGCCGACGAAGACCCGTTTGCCCTTGATGTCCTTCCACGTCTTGATGCCCTCGACGTCGAAAGTCACGGGGTGGAACACGACGCCCTGGAAACCGAACAGCGCGCGGACGTTCCTGCCCGCCGCGATGGCCTCCTTGTGGAGCTTCTTCTTGTACATGCGCGAGCCGGCGGCGAGGAACTTGTACACCGCCGTCGGCATCGCCATCAGGTCGATCTGCCCCCGGCCCAGCTTCAACGCCGACTTGGTCAGGGTCTGGCTGTCGTTGATCTGGATGTCGATGCCGAGATCCCGCTTGTAGATCTTCGACGCCACCACGACCAGCGCGTGACCGGTCGAGCCCGGATTGCCGGTCTCGGATTTGAGGATTTTCTGCGCCCCCGCCGGGCCGATGGCCAGCGCGGCGACGCCCGCCACGATGATCGCGGTCGACAGTCTTGGCATGGAAATTTCTCCCTGTTTCGACGTTTCCCGGCTGGCGGCCGGCTCTCCGCGCGTTTGGCCCACGGTAGCCGCGAAGCCGAACGGGTGTCCACTCGCACCGACCGTGGCGGGGGCCTTGGATCGGCCCGTCTGTCGGCGTACAAACGGGCGCGATCGAAGTCGGAGAGTTCGGGAACGCATGGACGACCACCGGGAAATCCGCGACGCCGTCGCCAGGCTGTGCGCCCTCTACCCGGGCGAGTACTGGCGCGAGCTCGACCGCGACCGCGCCTACCCGACGGCGTTCGTCAGGGACCTGACCGAGCACGGCTATCTCTCGGTGCTGATCCCCGAGGAATACGGCGGCAGCGGGCTCGGCATCTCTGCCGCCGCGGCGATCCTGGAAGAGGTCCAGAAATCCGGCGGCAATGGCGGCGCCTGCCACGCCCAGATGTACACCATGGGCACCGTGCTCAGGCACGGCAGCGAGGCCCAGAAGCAGGACTACCTGCCGAAGATCGCCGCCGGCGAGCTCCGCCTCCAGGCCTTCGGCGTCACCGAGCCGACCAGCGGCACCGACACGCTGAGCCTCCGGACCACGGCGGTGCGCGACGGCAATCGCGGCTATGTCGTCAACGGGCAGAAGGTCTGGACCTCGCGGGCCGAGCATTCGGACCTGATGCTGCTGCTCGCCCGCACCACGCCCCGGGAAGAGGTGAAGCGGCGCACCGAGGGGCTCTCGGTGTTCCTCCTCGACATGCGGGAAGCGCGCGGCAACGGGCTCGACATCCGCCCGATCCGCACGATGATCAACCACGCCACGACCGAGATCTTCTTCGACAATCTGCGCATCCCCGCCGACAGCCTGGTCGGCGAGGAGGGGAAGGGGTTCCGCTACATCATCGACGGGATGAACGCCGAGCGCATCCTGATCGCCGCCGAGTGCATCGGCGACGCCCGCTGGTTCATCGACAAGGCCACCGAGTATGCCGGCGAGCGCCGCGTATTCGACCGCGCCATCGGCCAGAACCAGGGCGTCCAGTTCCCGATCGCCGAGGCTTACGCGAAGACCGAGGCGGCGAACCTGATGGTCGGCAGGGCGGCCGCGCTGTTCGAGGCGGGCGAGCCCTGCGGCGAGCAGGCCAACCTTGCCAAGTACCTCGCCTCCGAGGCGTCCTGGCAGGCGGCCGACATGTGCATGCAGACCCATGGCGGCTACGCCTTCGCCGAGGAGTACGACGTCGAGCGCAAGTTCCGCGAGACCCGGCTCTACCGGATCGCGCCGATCTCCAACAACTTCGTGCTCTCCTACATCGCCGAGCACGTGCTCGGCCTGCCCAGGTCCTATTGATGGCGGGCGGCGCGGCGAAGCCGCTGGACGGTCTGCTGGTGCTCTCGATGGAGCAGGCGGTGGCGGCGCCCTATTGCTCGTCCCGCCTCGCCGATGCCGGCGCCCGGGTCATCAAGATCGAGCGCGAGGGCGGCGATTTCGCGCGCAACTACGACAGGTTCGCCAAGGGCGAGAGCGCCTATTTCGTCTGGCTCAACCGGGGCAAGGAATCGCTCGTCGCCGACATCAAGGACCCGGACGACCGGGCGCTGCTGCAGCGCATCGCCGGGACGGCCGACGTGTTCATCCAGAACCTCGCCCCCGGGGCGGCGGCCAGGGCGGGGTTCGGATCGGCGGGCCTGCGCGCGCGCAACCCCCGGCTGATCACCGTCGACATCAGCGGCTACGGCGCCGACGGCGCCTATGCCGACATGAAGGCCTACGACCTCCTGGTCCAGGCGGAGTCCGGGCTGTGCTCGGTGACCGGCGGGCCCGAGGGGCCGGGCCGGGTCGGGGTCTCGGTCTGCGACATCGCGTGCGGCATGTACAGCTACATGGCGGTGCTGGAGGCGGTGATCGCGCGCGGCGCGACCGGCGAGGGCTGCGCGATCGAGACCTCGCTGTTCTCCGGCATGGCGGACTGGATGACGGTGCCGCTGCTGCACTGGGAGTCGGACGGCGAAGGGCCGCCCCGGATCGGGCTCAACCACCCATCGATCCACCCCTACGGCGCCTACCCGACGAAGGACGGCGGGCCGATCCTGATCGCGATCCAGAACGAGCGCGAGTTCGTGCGCCTCTGCGCCGAGGTGCTGGAGCGCCCGGACCTGCCCGCCGACCCCCGCTTCGAGAGCAACATCGCCCGGCTCGACAACCGCGAGCCCTTCGATGCCATCGTCCGCGGGGTGTTCACGGCGATCGGGCGGGACGCGCTGATCGCCAGGCTGCGCCGCGCGAAGATCGCCTTCGGCGAGGTCAACGACGTCGCCGGCCTCGCGCGCCACCCGGCGCTCAGGCGGACCGGCATCGCCATCCCGGGCGGCGCGGTCGACCTCGTCGCCCCGCCGGCGCGCATCGACGGCGCCTCGCGCGACCTCCGCCCGGTCCCCGCGACCGGCGCCGACGGCGAAGCCATCCGCGGGGAGTTCGCGCCATGAGCGGGCTGGACGAGGCGCTCGGGCGCGCGCGCGGCTGGATCGGGCGGAGCGAGACCGCGACCGGCCGGATCACCGCCGCCCCGGCCGACATCCTGTCCGCCACCTTCGACCGCGACGATGCGCCGCTGACGGACGGCGACCCGATCCCGCCCGGCTGGCACTGGTACTACTTCCCCGAGGTGGTGAAGCTCGCCGACACCGGGCCCGACGGGCACAAGGCGAAGGGCGGCTTCATGCCGCCGGTGCCCCTGCCGCGCCGCATGTGGGCCGGGGTAAGGATGCGCTTCGACCGCCCGCTCCGGGTCGGCGAGACCGCCAGGCGGGTCTCGACCATCGCCGACGTGGCGCCCAAGAGCGGGCGTTCCGGCACGCTCTGCTTCGTCACCGTGCGCCACGAGATCTTCGGCGAGGACGGGCTCGCCACCCACGAGGAGCACGCGACGGTGTATCGCGCGGCCGATGCGGGCAAGGCGGCCGCGCCGCCGCCCAGGCGGCAGCCGCCCGGGATCGAGGCGGTCTGGTCGCGCGAGATCGAGCCCACCGCCGTGCTCCTGTTCCGCTACTCGGCGCTCACCATGAACAGCCACCGCATCCATTACGACCGCGACTACGTGACCGGGGTCGAGGGCTATCCGGGCCTGCTGGTCCACGGCAACCTGATCACCACGCTGCTGCTCGACCTGTTCCGCCGCGCGCGGCCCGGGGCGACGCTCAAATCCTACGCGGTGCGCGCGCTCGCGCCGCTGTTCGACGGCGCGCCGTTCACCGTCAACGGCGCGCCCGGACCCGGCGACGGCGAAGGCCGGCTGTGGGCGCTCACGCCGGATGGCGGGATCGCCCAGACGGCGGAGATCACTTACGAGGATTGAGGTCGCGGATCGCCCTGTCGATGCCCGCCTGGCGCCGCTCCGCGAGCACCGGCTTCTTCGCCATCGCCCAGCGATAGGCCTCCTCCTGCCGCCCGCCCCGCCCGTCGAAGCGGGGCATGACATAGCGCGCGATCAGCTCGTAGCTGCGCCTGGTGGCGGCGAAGTCGGCCCAGTTATGGGCCATGTCCAGGAACACGCCGAACCCGCCCGACTGGCGCTCCAGCCGTTCGATCTGAGCGGCGAGATCGTCCGGCGTGCCGATCACCGCGATCCTGGACCCGATCAGCGTGTCGATGTCGGAATCCACATCCCCCTCGCCGGTCGCGTCCAGCGGCAAATGGCCGACATGGGCGAAATAGTGCAGCCACTCCTGGATGCCGAAGCGGACATTGGCGCGCGCCTGTTCGCGGGTCTCGGCGACGTGGACCGGACCGACCAGCCGCCAGCGCGCGCGCTCGGCCGTCCGGCCATGCGCTTCGGCTTCCCCGGCGCAGATCCGCCAGGTCTCGGGCAGGGCCTCGAACGCGGCGGCGGTGGTGGCGGCAGTCGACAGCAGGCTCATGCCGTACTTGCCGGCCGCCCGCGGGCCCGACGGCGACACCACCGAGGGGACGGCGAGCTCGACGCGCGGCCGGGTGAAGGGGGCGAGCTGGAGCCTTGCCTCGCGGAGCTCGAACCAGTCGGTGCTCCGGCTCACCGTCTCGCCGTCGAGCAGCGGCAGGATGACGTCGAGCGCCTCGGTCATCATGTCGCGGATGCGCCCGACATCGACGCCGATCATGTCGGCGTCATAGGGCAGCGCGCCGGCGCCGACGCCGAACATGGTCCGCCCTCTGGTCTGGTGGTCGAGCTGGTTGATCCGCTCGGCGACCATGAACGGGTGGTGGTAGGGCAGCGTGACGACGCCGGTCCCGAGTCCGATCCGCCGCGTGCGCTCGGCCGCCGCGGCGATGAAGATCTCGGGCGAGGCGATGATCTCCATGCCGCCCGAATGGTGCTCGCCCGCCCAGACCTCGTCGAAGCCGAGCCGGTCGAGATGTTCCACCAGGGCGAGGTCGCGTTCCAGCGCGAGCGTCGGGTTCTCGCGCACCGAATGAAACGGCGCGAGAAAGGTGCCGAACCGTATCCGCCGCCGCTCCATCCCGCCTCCCGAGCCCCGCCGCGCCCGGCGAACGCTAGCAGCCCGGCCGGCGGCGGGCAATTTGCCGCTCCCGCGCGGCTGGCTTTCGGTGGCGGCGGAAATAGTACCGTTTCGGGACAATGTTTCACGTGAAACAATGGTCAACATTGCTGACCTATTCCGATTAGGCAAAATAACGCTTGACACGGGACGCGTTTCGGGGTATATTTGCCATCCTCGCGAGAGTGGGCGCCGGAACCGCCGGCGCCTTTTTCGTTCCGCCGTCCTTCGATACGGCCCCTCGGCTTCGCTCGGGACAGGCTACGCCGCGTATCGGGGGACGCCGCGGTTCCATACGCGACGGATAGGCTCTAGCATTCGCCCCGGGCGATCGAGGAGGAGGATGGATGGCCGTGCAGAAGCATTTTCTGCGCACGCCCTACGGCGCCTACCACAACCCGCCGACGCCGGACGAGGATTGCGAGCTCACCCATGTCGAGCGCGGCTCGCCCTGCGGCGAGTATCTGAGGCGGTTCTGGCAGCCCGTCGCCATCGCCTCCGAGGTGGGCGAGCTGCCGCTCAAGATCCGCATGTTCGGCGAGGATCTGGTGCTGTTCCGCACCCGGGGCGGCGCGTGGGGGCTGCTCGACCGCCATTGCAGCCATCGCGGCACCTCGCTCGAATACGGCGTGGTCGAGCCCGGGGGCCTCCGCTGCTGCTATCACAGCTGGCTGTTCGCCCCCGACGGCAGGATCCTCGAGACCCCCGGCGAGCCGCCCGCCAGCACGCTCAAGGACCGGCTCTATCACGGCGCCTACCCGGTGGAGGAGCGTGACGGGCTGGTCTTCGCCTATATGGGCCCGCCCGGGAAGCGGCCGGAATTCGCGCCCTATGACTCATTCGCCATGCCGGACGACCGGCTGGTCCCCTACTACATCACCTACCCCTGCAACTGGCTCCAGGTGCAGGAGAACGTGATGGACCCGGCGCACGCGGTGTTCCTCCACACGCGGATCAGCTTCTCCCAGTTCGCCGACGCCTGGGGCGAACTCCCGGTGACCGGGTTCCGCGAGACCCCGACCGGCATGATCTACGTCACCACGCGGCGCTGGGGCGACAATGTCTGGGTGCGCTCGAACGACATCCTCTTCGGCAACATCGCCCAGGTGGGCCATATCTGGGAGGACGGCCGGCAGCCCAGGCTCTACGGCCGGGTCGGCATCACGCGCTGGACCACGCCGGTCGACAACCGGACCTGCCGCATCATCGGCTGGCGCCATTTCCACCCGGACAGCGATCCGGGCGACAACGCCGACGAAAGCGCGTGCGGCCCCGAATCGGTCGATTTCTTCGGCCAGGACGGCGCGCGCGGCTACGAGGACCGCCAGCGCATCCCGGGCGATTTCGACGCCCAGACCAGCCAGCGGCCGATCGCCGTCCATGCGCTGGAACACATGACGGCGACCGACACGGGAGTGCTGATGCTGCGCAAGCTGCTCAGGGCCGAGATCCGCCGCGTCGCTTCGGGCGGCGAGCCGAAGACGTCGCAGATCCGCGCCGGCGGGCGGATCCCGACCTATTGCCACGACACGGTGGTCCGCATCCCGGCGGTTCCAGGCGGCGACGACGAGGCGCTTCTCCGGCGCATCGGGGACCGGATCACCGCGATCAATATCGAGGGCGCGCACCAGGGCGCGGCCGACCGCGACGCCCGCATCCGCCGGCTGATCGCCGACTGGGCGGAGAGCGAGAACGGGCGGGAACACTGACGGGGGAGGCAGGGATGGAGGCTTATGTCTACGGCGACCGCCGGGTTCTGCCGGACGGGTTCGACCTCTACGCCGATGCGTCGAAATCGGCGATCGTCTCGATCGACATGCACCAGGGCCACCTCGCCGACACGCCCGACTGCCCGTGCCCGGCGCCGCGGGCGCGCGAGATCGTCGCCCCGATCGACGCCTTCCACGACGCGGCGCGCCGGCTCGGCGTGCCCATCGTCCATGTCAGGTCGGTGCTGCGGAAAGGCGGGGTGGACGACGTCAACGGCCTGCGCGCGGCCTGGCGCGATGTCTTCCCGCTCTATGTCGGCGAGATCCCCAACGCCGACGAACACGCCATCGAGGGCAGCCGCTGGACCGAGTTCGAGACCCGGGTCGAGCCGGGCGACCAGATCGTCCAGACCAAGAAGCGGCTGTCGGTGTTCTACCCGACGGATCTCGACTTCCTGCTGCGCAACATGGAGGTCCGGACGGTGGTGCTGAACGGCGGGTTCACCGATTGCTGCGTGCTCAACGCCGCCTTCGATGCCAGCAACCGCGACTACCGCGTCGTCGTGCTCCAGGACCTGGTGCGCGGCACCAACGACGAGATGGAGGCGGCGGCGCTCAAGATGGTCTCGATCCATATGGGGCTGGTGATGGACTCGGCCGATCTGCTGGCGCAATGGAGCGCCCGGATCGAGCCGCGCCTGTTTGACGCCGCGACCGGCTGACAATATCGTCGCAGCATGGTTAGAGTATTGAAATAACGGTCGAATCATGGCGCTTCGCATAGCCATCGACACCGGCGGCACGTTCACCGACGTGATCGCGCTCGACGAGGAGACCGGCGACCAGTTCGCCATCAAGACGCCGAGCACGCCGGCCGACCCGAGCCGGGGCCTGCTCAACGGGATCGACGAGGTGCTGGACGCGGCGTCCGCCGGGAGGGGCGATATCGACCGCATCCTGCACGGCACCACGACCGCCACCAACGCGGTGCTGGAGCACAGATTCGAGGGCCTCGGCCTGCTGGTGACCGAAGGCTTCCGGCACCTGATCGAGATCGCCCGCCAGTCGGTCCCCGACGGCTACGGCAACTCCTTCTTCTGGGTCAAGCCGAAGCGCCTGGTGCCGCTGCATCTGGTGCGCGAGGCGGCCGGGCGGATGCGCCATGACGGCTCGGAGCTCGCCCCGCTCGACGAGGCGAGCGTCGCCGCCGCTGCCGACGAGCTGGTCGCGCTCGGGGTGACGCGGCTCGCGGTCTGCCTGCTGCACGCCTACGCCAACCCGGCGCATGAGGAGCGGGTCGGCAGGCTGGTGGCCGAACGCCATCCCGGCATCCACGTCTCTCTGTCATCCGTGGTGCTGCCCGAATACCGCGAATACGAGCGCGCCATGACGACCCTGATCGACGTCATGGTGAAGCCCTACTGCAAGACCTATCTCGGCCACGCCGAGCGCAGCATCCGCGCGCGCTCGGGCGCGGTGCCGTTCCTCATCATGCAGTCCAACGGCGGCATCGTCTCGAGCGCCAGGGCGGCCGAGAAGCCGGTCACCATGCTGGTGTCGGGCCCGGCCGGCGGCGTGCTCGGCGCGACCCACATGGCGCGGCTCGCCGATTACCGCAACGTCCTCACGCTCGATGTCGGCGGCACCTCGACCGATGTCTCGCTGGTCCAGAACCTCACCCCGCAGCTCACCAGCCACGCGGTGATCGAGAGCTACCCCGTCAAGTCGCCGATGCTCGATATCGAGACCGTCGGCACCGGCGGCGGCTCGCTCGCCTGGATCGACGACTATGGCGCGCTCAAGGTGGGGCCCAGGAGCGCCGGGGCCGATCCGGGGCCGATCTGCTATGGCCGCGGCGGCGCCGAGCCCACGGTGACCGATGCCGCCCTCGTGCTCGGCCGCCTGCCCGAGGCGCTGATCGGCGGCGGGCTCGCACTCGACGCCGGCGCCGCCCGCGCGGCCTACCGGGCGCTCGGGCGCAAGCTGGAGATCCCGGCCGAGGAGGCGGCCGCCGGGGTGCTCGAAATCGCCTCGGCCAACCAGGTGCACGGCATCCGCCGCGTCACCACCACGCGCGGCCTCGACCCGGGCGACTACGCGATGGTGGCCTTCGGCGGCGCCGGCGGGCTGTTCGCCGCCGAGGTCGCGGATTTCCTCGGCATCGCCACCGCCATCGTGCCGCCCAACCCGGGCAATCTGTCGGCCTTCGGGCTCCACGTCTCCGACATCAAGCGCGACTATGTGAGGACCTGCGTGCGCCAGCAATCGGGCCACGACGCGGACGAGCTCGAAGCGCTGTGGCGCGCGCTGGAGGAGCGGGGGCTGGACGAGATCGCGGCGGAGGGCGTGGCGCGCGATGCGATCCGGCTCGTCCGCAGCGCCGATGTCCGCTATGTCGGGGAAGGCCACGAGGTGCCGGTGCCGATCCCGCCCGGGGCCGATGCGGTGGCGACGATGTGGCGCGACTTCCACGGCGTGCACGAAGGCACCTTCGGCTTCCACTACGAGGGACGCCAGGATGTCGAGGTGGTGAGCCTCCGGGTCCAGGCGGTCGGGCGCGTGCACCGCCCCGGTATCCGCCCGCTCGAAGACGCGGGCGGCGAGGCCGCGCCGGCCGCTTCGCGGCGGGTCTACTGGCGCGCGGGCGGCTGGGTCGAATGCGGCATCTGGCGGCGCGGCGATCTCGGCGTCGGCGCCGCGATCGCGGGCCCGGCGATCGTCGAGGAGTACGGTTCGACCACCGTGGTCCCGGAAACCTGGCGGTCGATCGTCGACCGCTACGGCAATCTCATCCTGGAGAAATCCTCATGAGCGAACGCGGCAAAGCGGCACGCGAGCTCGGGCCCGTCGAGCTCGAGATCATCACCGGCACCATCCGCTCCGCCGAGCTCGAGATCGAGGCCGCCGTCGAGCGCACCTCGCGCTCGCCGATGATCCGCGACCAGCACGACTACCGGGTCGCCCTGTTCGACGCCAGGGGCCGCAAGCTGACCGGGCGGTCCTACTCGGCGCTGGTCGAGCCGGTGTTCGAGTATTTCGGACCCGACGAGATCGACCCGGGCGACGTGTTCTTCTGGAACGACCCCTACAACTCGTCCGGCGGCATCGGCCACATCCCCGACCTCTGCTCCACCCTGCCGATCTTCCACCAGGGAAGGCTGATCGGCTTCTCCCAGGTGTTCGGCCACCACGACGATGTCGGCGGCTCGGTGCCGGGCAGCCTGCCGGTCCATGCCGAGGACATGTGGACCGAGGGCCTGGTGATCCCGCCGATCAAGCTCTACGAGGGCGGCAGGGTGAACGAGGCGGCGTTCCGCATCATCGAGCGCAACTCCCGCCTGTCGGAGCATCTGCGCGGCGACCTGGACGCCGAGATCGGCGCCGCCATGCTGGGCACGAAGCGGGTGGTGGCGCTCGCCGAGCGCTACGGCGCGGACGTGCTGGAAGCGGCGTTCGACGCGATGATCGAGAACTGCGCCGAGACGATCCGGCGCGAGCTCCTGCCGAGGATCGAGGACGGGGTCTACGCCTGGGAGGACTATATCGAGAACGACGGCGTCGATGCGCCCCGGCTGCACGCGATGCGGGTCACCATGACCAAGACCGCCGAGAAGATCCTGCTCGACTTCACCGGCACCAGCCGCGAGGCCAGGGGGCCGATCAACTGGGCGATCGACTATTCGGACGGCAAGTTCGTCCGCAAGTGGATGGGCCCCGTCCTGCGCTCGCTCGCCTCCTCGCCCGAGCGCGCCGCCGAGATCGACATGAACGAGGGCGTGCTCGACGTGATCGACGTGAAATTCCCGGAGAAGGGGACGCTGGTCACGCCCAATTTCGGCAAGGCGACCGGGATGCGGTTCTTCATCCTGCTGCGCTCGCTCGGCATCTTCGCCGCGCTGCTGTCCAAGGCGACCGGCGGGCGGATGCCGGCCGATCACGAGACGATCCGCATCTGGGGGCTGCATGGCGGCGCCTCGAACCGGGATTTCTTCCTGTTCCGCGAGGTGCTCGGCGGCGGCGGGCCGGGCCGGCCCTGGGCCGACGGCTCGGACGTGGTCCATATCGTCCCCAACTCGCGCAACCTGCCGGCCGAGTTCTCCGAGACGCGCTACCCCGTCCTGGTGGAGAAGCTGGGGCTCGCCCGCGATTCCGGCGGGGCGGGGTTCCGCCGCGGCGGGTTCGGCTACGACAAGCGCATCCGCACGCTGCAACCCTGCCGGCTGCTGTCCAACGCCGACCGCGCGCTGGTCAACACCTGGGGCGTCAATGGCGGCGGGCCGGGCTCGACCTACCGGATCGCGGTCGAGGACGGGTCCGGGGAGGAGCGCGAGATCGCCGGCATGGCGGACAATATCGAGGTCCCGGCGGGCTCGACCGTGCGCATCCGGACCACCGGCGGCGGCGGCTGGGGCGATCCCCTGCTGCGCGAGCCCGAACGCGTCGCCTACGACGTCGAGTGCGGGCTGGTCTCCGAACGGGCGGCTGAAGAGGCGTACGGCGTGATCCTCGGGCGGGACGGGGCGCGCCTCGGGGTCGACGGGCCGGCGACCGATGCATGCCGGGCGCGGATGCGGGCGCGGCGGGGCGCGCTGCCGATGTTCGACCGGGGCCCCTATGTCGAGGCCGCGCGCGAAGCCGGCGGGCTCGACTGGCCCGAGGGGTGGCAGGACCCCGATTCCGGGTGGTGGGCCGAGACCACGGCGGAGGCGGCGGAGTGAAGCCCGCGCTGTTCGACTATGTCGCGCCGGAGACCGTCGAGGCGGCGGTCGCGGCGCTCGCCGGGGACGAGACCGCGCGCCCGCTGGCCGGCGGGCAGAGCCTGATCCCGACGATGAATTTCCGCCTCTCCACCCCGGGCCGGCTGGTCGACCTGCAGAGGATCGCGGCGCTCCGGGGGATCGCGGTCGAGGGCGGGACGATCCGCGTCGGCGCGATGACCCGGCACCGCGAGCTGGAAACCGACGCGGCGGCCAACGCGGCCAACCCGCTGATCGGCGAGGTGCTCGACAACGTCGCCCATATCGCGATCCGCAACCGGGGCACCGTCGGCGGCAGCATCGCCCATGCCGATCCCGCGGCCGAGCTTCCCTGCCTGCTGGTCGCGACCGGCGGCGCGGTGACGGTCGAGGGCCCGGGCGGCAGCCGCGAGATCGCCGCCGCCGACCTGTTCCGCTTCCACATGACCACCAGCCTCGACCAGGCCGAGATCCTGACCGAGATCCGCATCCCCGCCCTGGCTCCGGCGACCGGATATGCGTTCGAGGAATTCGCCAGGCGCAAGGGCGATTACGCGCTCGCCGGCGTCTGCACCCTGCTCACCGTCGAGGGCGGCGTGTGCCGCGCGGCGCGGATCGCGGCCTGCGGCATCGCTTCGAGACCGGTCCGGCTCGCCGCCGCCGAAGACGCGCTCGCCGGCGGCACGCTCGACGAGGCGGCGCGCAACGCAGCCGGCGAGGCGGCGAAGGAGTACGTCACCGCGCAAGCCGATCTGCAGGCGAGCGAGGCGTACCGCAAGGATCTGCTGGCGGCGCTGGTGCGGCGCACCGCGGCCACCGCCGCGAAGCGGGCGGGAGGCTAGGCGATGGCGAAGAGCGTGCTGAAGAAGGCGATACCCGCGACCTCGTCCGATCCCAGGATCCCGGTGACGCTCACGATCAACGGCGAGACCGTCACCCGCGAGGCCAGCCCGCGCCTGCTGCTCAGCGACTTCATCCGCCACGAGCTCGGCCTCACCGGCACCCATGTCGGCTGCGAGCACGGGGTGTGCGGCTGCTGCACGGTGATGATCGACGGCCGCGCCGGGCGGTCCTGCCTCGCCTTCGCGGTGCAGGCGGACGGCGCCGAGATCCGCACCATCGAGGGCGTCGCCGCCGGGGACGGCACGCTGCACCCGATCCAGCAGGCGATGATGGAATGCCACGGGCTGCAATGCGGCTACTGCACGCCGGGATTCGTGATGTCGATGCTGAGCTATCTCGAGGAAACCCCCGAGCCCGACCTCTCGGAGACCGCGATCCGCGAGGTGCTGTCGGGCAATCTCTGCCGCTGCACCGGCTACAACAACATCGTCAAGGCGTTCCGCCGTTCGGTCGAGCTGATGAACGCGGCCGAAGGCTGAGGAGAAGCGCATGTCGACACGGCAGTTCGGCGAACCGGTCCAGCGCAACGCGGACCCCGCCTTGCTCAAGGGCGAGGGCGCGTTCATCGACGACATCTCGCTGCCCGGCGCGCTGCACGCGGCGTTCGTGAGAAGCGCACATGCGCGCGCCCGGATCCGCTCGATCGACACGTCGCAAGCCGAGGTGCTGCCCGATGTGGTCGCGGTCTACACGGCCGACGATATCGGCGCGCTCGACGCCGAGCTGCCGATGCTGATCCCGCACCCCTGCATCACCTCGGGCGGCAAGACCCAGCGTCCGCTCGCCCGGGGCGACGTGTTCTACGCCGGCCAGTGCATCGCGATGGTGGTCGCGGTCGACCGGTATGCCGCCGAGGATGCCTGCGCGGCGATCGCGGTCGAGTACGAGCCGCTGCCGGTCGAGCTCGACCTGGACAGGGCGGTCGCCGACGGTGCGCCGCTGGTGCATGACGACATCCCCAACAACGTCGCCGCCCATTTCGTCCAGCAGAGCGGCGACCCCGATGCCGCCTTCGCCGCCGCCGAGCACACGACCACGGTGCGCGTCCGGCTCGAACGCTCGACCGCGGCGCCGATGGAGTGCCGGGCGGTCGCCGCCCGCTGGGACGGGGTGTCGGGCGAGCTCACGGTGTGGGATTCGACCCAGGCGACGATCTCGGTGCGCGGCGGGCTCGCCTCGCTGTTCGACATCGACGAGGACCGGATCCGGGTCATCGCCCCCAATGTCGGCGGCGGGTTCGGCCAGAAGATCATGATGTTCCACCCCGACGAGATCCTCGTCCCCTACGCGGCGATGGAGCTCGACCGGCCGGTGAAATACATCGAGGACCGGGTCGAGAACTTCATCGGCGCGAGCCAGGAACGCGCCCAGATCCACGAGATCTCGCTCGCCGCCAGGAAGGACGGGACGGTGCTCGCGCTGCGCGACTCGTTCGTCCACGACACCGGCGCCTTCATCCCCTACGGCATCGCCGTCGCCCAGGTCGCCTCGACCTCGATCGCCGGCCCCTACCGCATCCCCGACATCTGGGTCGAGATGACCCTGGTCTACACGCCCTGCGTCCAGGTCACGCCCTATCGCGGCTGCGGCCGGCCGCAGGCCTGCTTCGCCATCGAGCGCGCCCTCGACCAGCTCGCCGACGAGCTCGGCATCGACCGGACCGAGATCCGCCGGCGCAACTTCATCGGGCCCGGCGAGTTCCCCTATGTGCGGGACGGGCTGCTGTTCGCCGACGGGCTGGCCGTGAACTACGATTCGGGCGAGTACGAGAAGGCGCTCGACCTGATCACCGAGACCGTCGACCTCGCGTCCTTCCGCACGGAGCAGGAGGCGGCCCGCGCCGCGGGCCGCTATCTCGGCTTCGGGCTCGGCTTCTATGTCGAGGGGACCGGGCTTGGCCCCTATGAGGGCGGCCACGTGAAGGTCCACCCGATCACCGGCAAGGTCTACGTCACCACCGGGCTCACCAGCCAGGGCCAGGGGCACGAGACGGTGTTCGCCCAGATCGCCGCCGACCAGGTGGGTTGCGACGTGAAGGACGTGATCTTCGCCGAGGGCGACACCCAGGCGCATGAGTGGGGGGTGGCGACGTTCGCGAGCCGGGCCGCGGTGGTCAGCGGCAACGCGATCCACAAGGCCGCCGTCAAGGCGCGCGCCCGCATAATCGCCGCCGCCGCCAACATGCTGGAGACCGACGAGGATTCGATCGAGCTCCGCGACGGGCGCGCCTGGATCGTCGACGGCAACCGTTCGGTGTCGCTGGCCGAGATCGCCACCGCGTCGAACCCGCTGCGCTACGCCTTCAACGAGGCGTCCCAGACCGCGACGCAGTTCGCGCCGGCCTCGACCCATGACGGCCCGCCGCTGGCCGAAGGCCAGGCGCCGGGGATCGAAGAGACCGACTATTTCAGCCCGTCGCATGCGACCTGGGCCTACGGCGTCCATGCCGCGATCGTCGAGTTCTTCCCCGATACCTGCGCGATGGAGATCAGGCGCTATCTCTGCATCCACGACTGCGGCAACATGATCAACCCGATGATCGTCGAGGGGCAGGTGATGGGCGGCATCGGCCAGGGGATCGGCGGCGCGTTCTACGAGCGCTGCGCGTTCGACGAGAACGGCACCCCGCTCGCCGCCAACTTCATGGACTTCCTGATGCCCTACGCGACCGAGGTGCCGGACGCCGAGATCCTCCACATGGAGACGCCGTCGCCGCTCAACCCGCTCGGCATCAAGGGCGTCGGCGAGGCCGGCACCATCCCGGTCTCGCAGGTCGTCGCCTCGGCGATGGAGGACGCGTTGGCGCCGCTCGGCATCGCGCCGGTGCGCGAATCGCCGATGTCGCCGGACATGATCCACCGCCTGCTGTCCGAGGCGCGGTCGCGCTGATGGAAGTCCGCATCGCCCACATGACCTATGACGAGGTGCGCGCGGCGATCGAGGCGGGCAGGCTGGTCATCCTGCCCACCGGGGCGACCGAGTCGCACGGGCCGCACATGCCCTGCGACACCGACACCCACCAGGCCGACCACATGGCGGTCCGCCTCGCCGAGCGGGTCGGCGCGGTGGTCGCGCCGGCCGTGCCCTATGCGGTCTCCAAGACCTTCGAGCACTTCCCCGGCACGATCTCGCTCTCCATCCCGACCTATCAGGAGCTGGTCTACGAGGTGGGCGCGGCGCTGGTCAGGCAGGGTTTTACCGACATCCTGATCCTCAACGGCAACCGGCCCAACGGCACGTCCAACGATGCGGTCGCGCGCCGCTTGGTCGACGATCTCGACGAGGCGCACGACTTCCAGGTGACGGCGGTGAGCTACTGGGAGCCCGGCGCGGCCGGGATCGACGCGCTGCGCAACTCGGAAGTCGGCGGGATGGGCCATGGCGGGGAGTTCGAGACCTCCTTCCAGCTCGCCACCCGGCCGGAGCTGGTCAAGATGGACCGCATCGAGGGGGTCTACACGCCGCTGGTCGGCTGGGACCTGGTCGCCCGGGTCGAGCCCTCGCGCACCTATCGCCGGCGTCCCAGCCCGGAGACCAACCACGCCTCGATCTTCGGCAACCCGCATGTCGCCAGCGCCGGGCAGGGGACGGCCTTCATCGGCGCCGCGCTCGACGGGCTGGTGGCGATGATCGAAAACCTGCGCCCGTCCTACGAGGAACGGCGCTAGCGCATGCCCGCCTCGCGGTGAACCGCGCGCGCTCCGATCCGGCGATTGCGTTCTCGGGCCGCGCGCTCGATTGCATGCGCGGCGACCGCTGGGTGTTTTCCGGTCTGGAATTCGCCCTGGGGGCCGGGGACGTCCTGGTGCTCAGCGGACCCAACGGCAGCGGCAAGTCGAGCCTGCTGCGCATCATGGCCGGGCTGCTCGCCCCGGTATCCGGCGCCGTCCAGTGGCACGGCGCCGACATCGCCGACGACCGGGACGCGCATGCGGCCAGGCTCCACTATGTCGGCCATCTCGACGCGGTGAAGCTCGCGCTCACCGTGGCCGAGAATCTGCGTTTCTGGGCCGCGCTGCGCGGCGAGCGCGACGGAATCGACCGGGCGCTCGATGAGTTCGGCCTCGCGCCGCTCGCCGACCTGCCGGCCCGCTTCCTGTCGGCCGGCCAGCGCAGGCGGCTCGCGCTGGCGCGCATCGCGGCATCGGCCGCGCCGCTCTGGCTGCTCGACGAGCCGACGGTGGCGCTCGACGGCGAGGGGGTCGCGGCGGTGCATGCGGCGATCCGCGCGCATTGCGCGGGCGGCGGTTGCTGCGTGGTCTCGACCAACACGGCGCTCGACCTCGCCGGCGCGGCGGCGCTCGATGTCGGCCGCTACGCCGCCGGCCCGGCGGTGCGGCCGTGAACGCCTTCGCCGCCGCGCTCGGGCGCGAGCTCAGGCTCGCCATCCGCGAGCCCGGCGAGGCCGCGACCGCGGTGATGTTCTTCGTCCTCGCCGCGATCCTGTTTCCCTTCGGGGTCGGGCCCGAGGCCAATCTGCTCGCCCGCATCGCCGCCGGCGTGCTCTGGGTCGCCGCCCTGCTGGCCGCGATGCTCTCGCTCGAGCGCCCGTTCCTCGGCGACTACGAGGACGGCAACTTCGAGGTGCTGGCGCTCTCCCCGCTCGCGCTGTCGCTGGTCGTCGCCGCCAAGATGCTCGCCCACTGGCTGACCACCTGCATCCCGCTGGTCGCGGCCAGCCCGCTGCTCGCCTTGCTGCTCGATCTCGGCGGCGGCGGCTATCTCGCTTTGGTCGCGGCGATGGCGCTCGGCACGCCGACCGTCAGCCTGATCGGCGGGGTCGGCGCGGCGCTCACCTTGGGCGCGCGCCGCGGCGGGGTGCTGCTCTCGATCCTGGTGCTGCCGCTGCTCGTTCCGGTGCTGATCTTCGGCGCCGCCGCGGTCGATGCCGCGATCGCCGGCCTCCCGGTGCGCCAGCATCTGATGGTGCTGGCCGCGATGGCGCTGGCCGCCTCGGCGCTGTGCCCCTGGGCGTCGGCGGCGGCGGTCCGCCAGGCGCTGGAATGACTGCATTGAGCGTGCCGCCCGGGATCACTATTTCCGTATAGTCATACTCCGCCAGTGTATCGGGAGAGTTCGGTGTCACGCCTGCACGGTCTGGCCAGCCCGGCGCGGTTTCTGCGCCTCGCCGACCGCGTCCAGCCCTGGACGGGCTGGGGCGCGGCGCTTCTGATCGGCGCGGGGCTGGTGGTCGGGCTCGGGTTCTCGCCGGCCGACTACCAGCAGGGCGAGACCGTCCGCATCATGTACATCCACGTGCCGGCGGCGTGGATGGCCCTGTTCTGCTACGCCACGATGGCGCTCGGCGCCGCCGCCGGGCTGATCTGGCGCCATCCGCTGGCACATGTCATCGCCCACTCCGCGGCCCCGATCGGCGCCTGCTTCACCATTGTCTGCCTCGCCACCGGGATGCTGTGGGGCAAGCCGATATGGGGGCGCTGGTGGGTCTGGGACGCGCGGCTGACCTCGGTGCTGATCCTGCTCTTCCTCTATCTCGGCTATATCGCGCTCGCCAACGCCTTCGACAACACCGCGCGCGGCGACCGGTCGTCGGCGATCCTGGCCCTGGTCGGCGCGGTCAACCTGCCGGTCATCAAGTTCTCGGTCGACTGGTGGAACACGCTGCACCAGCCGGCCAGCGTGACCCGGATCGGCGCGCCGGCGATCCACGACTCGATGCTGGCGCCGCTGCTGCTGATGGCGGCGGGCTTCCTGTGCCTGTTCCTGACCCTGCTCTTCGTCCGGGTCCGCGCGGGGCTTCTGGCGCGGCGTCTGCGCGCGCTGCGCCACGCCCGCGCGCACGCCCCGGCGGTCGGCGGCATGGACACCGGAACCGGCTTGTCCTAGATGCATGAAGGGGCGTGGTTCACGCCGGGGCGGACGCAGCGGAGCATGGCCGAGATCCTGGAATTCCTCTCGATGGGCGGTTACGCGGGTTTCGTCTGGCCGGCCTATGCGGTCGCCCTGATCGTCATCGGCGGGCTCGCGGTCCACAGCGCGCGCGGCCTGCGCGTGCTGAGGCGCGAGGTCGCGGCGCTGGAAGAAGACGGGCCGCGGCGGGCGCGGCGCGGACGCACCCGCTCCGGTTCCGGGACCGGCGATGCGGGCTAAGCGGCGCCGCCTGGCCTTCGTCGTCTGCGGCATGGTGACGCTGGGCGCCGCGGCTTCCCTGGTGCTCGCCGCCTTCGAGGACAGCATCGTCTATTTCTACAGCCCGAGCGATGTGGCCGAGCACACGCCCCCGCCCGACCGACGGTTCCGCATCGGCGGCATCGTGGTCAAGGATTCGGTAATCCGCGGCGCCGACGCGACGACCGTCCGGTTCCGCGTCACCGACACCCTGAACACCATCGAGGTCGCCTATACCGGCGTCCTCCCCGATTTGTTCCGCGAGGGCCAGGGCGTCGTCGCCGAGGGGCAGCTCGATTCCGCGGGGCGGTTTCGCGCCGACGAGGTGCTCGCCAAGCACGACGAGACCTACATGCCCAGGGAGGTCGCCGACGCGCTCAAGGAATCGGGACGGTGGCGCGGCGCGCCGGGGGGCGGAGAATGATCGCCGAGATCGGCCATTTCGCGCTCATCCTCGCCTTCCTGCTGGCGCTGGTGCAGGGGATTCTGCCGATGATCGGCGCGGCCAGGGGCGAGCCCGCCCTGATGGCGACGGCGAGGCCCGCGGCGATCGTCCAGTTCGTCCTCGTCGCGATCGCCTTCCTCGCGCTCGGCCACGCCTTCGTGGTCTCGGATTTTTCCGTCGAGCTGGTCGCCCGGCATTCCCACACGCTGAAGCCGCTGCTCTACAAGGTGACCGGAGTCTGGGCCAACCACGAAGGCTCGATGGTGCTGTGGGTGCTGATCCTCACCCTGTTCGGCGCCATGATCGCGGGGTTGGGCGACAACCTGCCCGCGACGCTGCGCGCCCGCGTGCTCGCCGTCCACGGGCTGGTGGCGGCGGGTTTCTTCGCCTTCATCCTGTTCACCTCCAACCCGTTTCTCCGCCTCGCCCCGGCGCCGGTCGAGGGCCAGGGCCTCAACCCGCTGCTCCAGGACCCCGGCCTCGCCTTCCACCCGCCCTTCCTCTATCTCGGCTATGTCGGGTTCTCGATCTCGTTCTCCTTCGCCGTCGCGGCGCTGATCGAGGGCCGGGTCGATCCCGCCTGGGCGCGCTGGGTCCGCCCCTGGACGCTGCTCGCCTGGTGCGCGCTGACGGTGGGCATCGCGCTGGGCAGCTGGTGGGCCTATTACGAGCTCGGCTGGGGCGGCTGGTGGTTCTGGGACCCGGTCGAGAACGCCTCCTTCATGCCGTGGCTCGCCGGCACCGCGCTGCTCCATTCCGCCATCGTGGTGGAGAAGCGCGACGCGCTGAAGGGCTGGACGGTACTGCTCGCCATCCTGACATTCGGGCTTGCGCTGCTCGGCACCTTCCTGGTGCGTTCGGGCGTGCTCACCTCGGTCCACGCCTTCGCCACCGATCCCGGGCGCGGCGTGTTCATCCTCTTCCTCCTGGTCCTCATCGTCGGCGGCGCGCTCGCGCTCTACGCGATCCGCGCGCCCGGGCTCCGGGGCGGCGGGCTGTTCGCGCCGATCTCTCGCGAAGGGGCGCTGGTGCTCAACAACCTGCTGCTGACCACGGCGGCCGCGGTGGTCCTCCTCGGCACCCTCTACCCGCTGATCCTCGATGCGCTCGGCGGCGGCAAGGTCTCGGTCGGCCCGCCCTTCTTCGAGGCGACCTTCGTGCCGGTCATGGTGCCGCTCCTGGTCGCCTGCACGATCGGCGCGACGCTCGCCTGGAAGCGGGGCGATCTGTCCGGCGTGCTCTCCCGGCTCGGCATCGCCGCCGCCGTCGCCGTCGCGGCGACAATCGCGGTCGCGTGGAGCGCGGGCGGCGGCGACCTGCTGGCCGCCTTCGGGCTCGGCCTGGCGGCGTGGCTGTTCGTCGGCGCGCTGGCCGAGCTGGCCGCCAGGATCGGCATCTTCCGGCTCGCGCCGGGCGCGGTGCTGCGCCGCGCCGCGGGCCTGCCGCGCAGCGCCTGGGGGATGACGGTGGCGCATGCCGGGCTCGGCATCGTGGTCGCCGGCGTCACCGCGTCGTCCGCCTGGCAGACCGAGCGGATCCTCTCGATGCAACCCGGCGACGCGGCCGAGCTCGCCGGCTACCGGCTGGTCTTCCGCGGCGTGGCGGAAACCGCGGGACCCAACTACCGGGCGGTGACCGGGCGCTTCGAGCTCGAGCGCGGCGGCCGCGCGCTCGCCGTGCTCAGGCCGGAGAAGCGGAGCTATCCCGCCGAGAAGTCCGAGACCACCGAAGCGGCGATCCACACCACCTGGCTCGCCGACATCTACGCCGTGCTCGGCGAGCGCGCGTCGTCGGGCGCGTGGACCGCGCGGCTCTATCACAATCCGCTGGTGCCGTGGATCTGGATCGGCGCGGTGGTGATGGCGGCGGGCGGCGCGGTTTCCCTCACCGACCGCCGGCTCAGGGTGGGCGCGCCGCGCCCGGCGCGGGCGGGCAAGGCGGGCGAGGCCGGCGCCCGACGATGGCGGCGGGGCGGGGCGGCGCCGGCCGGGGGGGGGGGGGGGGGGGCGGCCGGGGCCGGCGCCTGACGATGGCGGGGCCGAGGCTCTCCACCATCGTCCCGGTCGCCGCCTTCGCCGCCCTCGCCGCGGTCTTCGCGGTCTATCTGTACCAGATCGGGACCGGCGAGAAGGACGCCGCCGCGGTCCCGTCCGCGCTGATCGGCAAGCCCGCGCCAGCGTTCGACCTGCCGCCGATCGAGGGCATGGCCGGCGGGCTCGGGACCGCCGACCTGAAGGGCGAGGCGGCGCTGGTGAACGTCTTCGCCTCGTGGTGCCCGCCCTGCCGCCAGGAGCACCCGCTGCTGATGCGCCTCGCCCGCGCCGGGGTCCCGGTCTACGGCATCAACATCAAGGACGAGCCCGCCGCCGCCCGCGCCTTCCTCGACAGGCTCGGCAACCCCTATCGCCGCATCGGCGCCGACCGCAGCGGGCGGGTGGCCATCGACTGGGGGGTGTACGGCTATCCCGAGACCTTCGTCCTCGACCGGTCCGGGCGCATCCGATACAAGCATATCGGCCCGATCCTGGCGCACGATCTGGAGACCCGGATCCTGCCTTTGCTCGAAGAGCTCGGCCGATGATCCGCCGCGCCGCCCTTGTCGCCATCGCGTTGACGCTGCTCGCCGCGCCGGCGGGCGCGGTCGAGCCCGACGAGATCCTCGCCGATCCGGCGCTCGAGGAACGCGCGCGGACGCTTTCCAAGCAGCTCCGCTGCCTGGTCTGCCAGAACCAGTCGATCGACGATTCCGACGCGCCGCTCGCCAGGGATTTGCGCATCGCGGTGCGCGAACGCCTGACCGCGGGCGCGAGCGACGACGAGGTGATCCGTTTCGTCACCGCGCGCTATGGCGACTTCGTGCTGCTGTCGCCGCCGTTCAAGGCCGCGACCTGGGCGCTGTGGCTCGGCCCGGCGGCGATCCTGCTGATCGGCGCGGCGGCGGGCGCGGCGGTCCCGCGCCGCCGCCGCGCCGCTTCCCCCCGCGAGGCGGGCGCGCCCGACGAAGGGGGGCGGGCCCCCGCCCCCCCCGGCGCCGCCGCCGCCCCGCTTCCCCGCGCGAGGCGGACGCGCTCGACGAAGGGGAGCGGGCCCGCATCGCCCGGCTGCTCGACGAGGACCCGGCGCCGTGATGCTGTTCGCCGTGCTCGCCGGCCTGGCGCTGGCAGTGGTTCTCTGCGTTCTGCTCCCCTTGCTCAGGCGGCAGGCGCCGCCGCGGCCGCGCGCCGAGCACGATGTCGAGATCTACCGCGACCAGCTCGCCGAGATCGAGCGCGACCGCGACCGGGGCCTGGTGACCGGGGACCAGCTCGAAGCCGCGCGCGCCGAGATCGGCCGCCGGCTGCTCGCCGCCGACGCCGCGCGCCGGGAGCCCGCCGCGCGCCGCGACGCCCCCCCGACGCGGGCGATCCTGGCCGCGGTTCTCGCCGGCGTGCTGCCGCTCGCGGCAGGCGGGCTCTATCTCTGGCAGGGCGCGCCGCTGCTCTCCGGCGGGCCCGCAAGCGAGAGCGCCGCGGCATCCGAGCCCCGCCCGGCGGAGCGCGAGGCCGACATGGCGACGCTGGTCGCGCGGCTCGCCGAGCGGATGGAGGAACGGCCCGACGACATCCGCGGCTGGCGCCTGCTGGGACGCTCGCTCGCCTCGCTCGGGCGCTACGACGAGGCGGCGCGCGCCTATGGCCGGGCCACGGCGCTGCTTCCCGCCGACGCCGATCTCAGGTCGCTGCGCGCCGCGGCCCTCACCGCCGCGAACGCAGGGACGGTCACGCCCGAGGCCGAACAGGGCTTCGCCGCCGCGCTCAGGATCGATCCCGGAGAGCCGCGGGCGGGGTTCTATCTGGGTCTCGCGGCCTTGCAGAAGGGGGATCGGGACGGCGCGCTGGCGCGCTGGCGCGCGCTGGAAGCGGCGTCGCCCGAGGACGCCGAATGGCTGCCCATGCTGCGCCGGCGGATCGCGAGCCTCGCGCCCGGCCCGACCCGCGAGGACGTGGAAGCGGCGCGGCAGATGGCGCCCGAAGAGCGCGCGGCGATGATCCGCGGCATGGTCGAGAGCCTCGCCCTCCGGCTGGAGGAGGAGCCGGACGACGCCGAGGGCTGGGCGCGGCTCGCCCGCTCGTACCGCGTGCTCGGCGAGGCGGAGAAGGAGCGCGATGCGCTCAGGCAGGCGGGGGAAGCGGCTCACCGGACCGGCGACAACGCCGCCGCGCGCCGCCACTGGTCGCGCCTGCGCGGGCTCCTGCCCGAGGGCTCGCCGGAGCGCGCCGGGATCGCGAGACGCATCGACGCGCTCGGCGAGGGACGGTGACCCTTCCGGCCGGGAAGCGGCGGGTCTCCGTCGTCGTCGCGGGCGGCGGTCCGGTCGGCATGATCGCGGCGATCGAGCTCGGGCGCCGCGGGGTCTCCTGTGTGCTGCTCAACGACCGGCCGACCACGGCGACCCATCCCAAGGCGAACGCGATATCGAGCCGGACCATGGAGCATCTGCGCCGTCTCGGCCTCGCCCGGGCGGTCCGCGCGCGCGGCCTCGACGACGACCACCCGACCGACCTCGCCTATTTTACCCGGCTCAGCGGCTACGAGATCGGCCGCTACCGCCAGCCGTCGCGGCGCGAGGCGCTGGCCGAAGCCGCTTCCGGCACCGGCCGCTGGGCGTCGGCGGAACCGCCGCATCGCTGCTCCCAGCTCTTTCTCGAAGCCGAGCTCAAGCAGGCGGTCGACGCGCTGCCGGCGGTCGAGGTCCGCTTCGGCTGGCGGCTCGAGGAATTCCGCGACCGCGGCGACCGGGTGGAGGCGCTTGCCCGGCGGAGCGACGGCGCGGACGAGATCGTCTACGAGGCCGGCTACCTGATCGGCTGCGACGGGGCGGGGAGCGGCGTGCGCGCGGCGCTCGGGATCGAGCTCGCGGGCGAGTCCGGGGTGATCCGTCCGATCATGGGCGGACCGATGTACGCGACCTATTTCGAGGCCGATCCCGCTGCCGGGTGGCTCGCCCAGGACCCCGCCTGGCAGTACTGGATCCTCAACCCGGAATTCCGCGCCCTGTTCATCCCGGTCGACGGCGGGGACAAGTTCCTGTTCATCACGGCGCTCGGCACCGGGGACGGCGGCATGCGCGATCCCGCGGCGGCGATCCGCCGCGCCGCCGGCGCGGATTTCCCACTGCGCGTCATTTCGTCGCAGAACTGGACGGCGGGGTACGCGCTGGTCGCCGAGCGCTACCGCCGGGGCCGCGTCTTCCTCGCCGGCGATGCGGCGCATCTCTTCACGCCGACCGGCGGGATGGGGATGAACACCGGGATCGACGATGCGGTCAACCTCGCCTGGAAGCTGGCCGGCGAGATCGCGGGGTGGGGCGGCGGCTTTCTGGTCGACAGCTACGAGGCGGAGCGCCGGCCGATCGCCCGGCGCAACACCGCCTTCGCCAGCCGGTTCGCCGACTCGATCGGCCACATGCCGGTCGACGCGGCGATCGAGGAGGCCGGCGCCGCCGGACGGGAAGCGCGCGCGGCTCTCGGGCGGCTCGTCGAGGCCCATGCGCATTTCGAGTTCACCATTCCCGGAATATTCCTCGGCCTGTCCTATGCCGGCTCGCCGATCGTCGCCGGGGACGGGTCCTCGCCGCCGCCGGACGACCCCAACGCCTACACCCCCAACGCCTGTCCGGGCGCCCGCGCGCCTCATGCGTGGCTGGCGGGCGGCGCGCTCCATGACGTGCTGGGGCCGGAATTCACCCTGCTGCGGTTCGGCGACGCGGCCGATCCCGCCCCGCTGCTCGCCGCCGCCGGCGTGCCGGGGCTGCCGCTCGCCGTCGCGACGGTCGAGGATCCAGCGGCGCGCGCCATCTACGGCGCCGACCTGGTCCTGATCCGGCCCGACCACCACGTCGCATGGCGCGGCAACCGTCTGCCGCGGGATTGCCGGACGCTCGTCGACCTGGCGCGCGGCGCCGGTCAGACGCAGACCACGACGTAGATCTTGTTGTCGCCGCCCGCATCCATGACATCCACCGCGTCGACCAGCCAGTGACGGGTCAGGGCGACCAGCCCGTCGCCCACTCTGGGCCGCGGCTCGCCGGACATCAGGAACACCGCACCGTCCTCGCGCACCGGCCGGTTCTGGACGAGGTATTGCAAGGCCTCGACCACCTGGCGTTCGACCCGGTTCTCCGGGGCCGCCAGGGTGTCGGCGGCGGGATCGTATCTTCCGGTCCGCCTCAGGTGCCAACCGGTGAAGCCGAACTCCCTGAGATGGCGCGCCGCGGTCACCGCGGACGGGTTGTTGCCGAACCGGCCCTTCCTCATCTCACCGACTCCGTCCGCGCGTCGCCTGCAGCGCCGGGAATCGTCCCGCACCGGTCGGGCCGGGTGCCGCCGGCGGGCTCGATGGCGAACAACCGGACCGGGTAACCAGCGTCTTCATGCGCCCCCCCCGGATTGTTTCGCGCGACTTGGATGGCGATCCCGACCGGTCTTTCAAGATGGCCGGCAAGCCTGCCTGCCCGCCCCTCCGGCCGAGAGGCGCGCTCCGACAGGGCGGGGGGTCAATGCGTCAAATGACGGCAAACCATGATTGCAGGTCGTGTCCCCACACGTGGTGTAGGAGCTCTGGCTTTCGTTGGTAGCTGTGGGTAAGTAGCCCGCCGCCGCGACCGTCGCGAGTCTGGCGGCGGCGGGCTGCTTAT
>MKWU01001044.1_pt1 | contig 50361 bp, 38 predicted proteins | sample 809101 | NCBI WGS metagenome assembly MKWU01 (sample SAMN05860141, study PRJNA318959) | sponge metagenome | host: Aplysina aerophoba | place: Slovenia: Piran, Adriatic Sea, Gulf of Piran | collected 2013-05-07 | reverse complement strand
GGTCCGGGGCCTGCTCACGCATGTTGCGGCCAAGATGACGAGCCATGCCCTCAAGCTCCTGCTCCGCCGTCAGGTCGGGATTGACATCCGGACTTTCACCGTGGCCCCGTAATTCCACATTAGGCGTGGTACGGTTTGGTATATCATTGAAACTACGAAATCATCCTGGTAGGTTCTGTTGCAGGCCGGTGCCCCGGCACCGTCGTTGTCAACCTGCGTTCCACTCCCCCTGCGACTGGCATTCGGAACCTGTTGATCAGGTCGCGAGGGAACTCATGAAAGTCATGTACAAATTGCGCCGGTTGGGCCGCCTGCTGAGCGCGGCGATTCTCCTGCTGGCTGTGGCCGCGGCACCGGCGGCGGCCCTGAACAAGATCCACGTGGTCCAAAGAGGCGAGACGCTGTCGTCCATCGCCCGCCGCTACGACATCCCCATCTCCGTCCTGGCCGCCAAGAACGGGATCGACAACAGCGACTACATCTTTGTGGGCCAACGGGTGGTGGTCCCCGCCTCCGAGACCGCCCTGAGCCCGTCCCTGGGCATCCACACGGTCCGCGTCGGCGACTCCCTGATCGACATTGCAGCCCTCTACGGGGTTCCGCTGGAGAAGATCCTGTTCTTCAACGGGATGGACTCGCCGTCCGCGCTTTGGGTCGGCCAGCCGGTCCTGGTACCGGTTCCCGCCACCCCCGGGCCACCGCCTTCAGCGGCCGCTCCGGCACCGATCGTGGTGGACCCCAACGCCACGTCGCACCAGGTGCGGCAAGGGGACACGCTCTATTCCATTTCGCGCGCCTATAGCGTGGACATCCAGACCCTGGCCACCCACAACCGCCTGCAGGATGTCGGACGGTTGTTTGTGGGCCAGACCCTGTCGCTGCCCAGAAATCCTCCCACGGCCCCGGCGGTCGGCACGTCCCATTCCTTGCCTCTGTCCTCCTCGGTCATCCACACGGTGACCCTGGGCGATTCGCTGAACTCGATTGCGAACCGGTACAAGGTGACCGTCAGGGATGTCATGCTGCTCAACGGCCTGGACCACGCATCCTTGATCTGGGTGGGACAAAACCTGACCTTGCCCCGGCGGGCCGACGGATCCGAGCCGCTGATTGTGCCGGCTGCGGTACCGCAGCCGACCGCGGGCCATGAGCCGCCCCTGCCCGAGGTCGAGCCGATCCCGGACCAGGCAGGCCTGCCCCAGATTCCGGCCAGCTTTGTCCACATCGTCAAGCGGGGCGAGACCCTGGCGGACATCGCCCGGCGCTTCAAGGCCACCGCCCTTCAGGTGAGCGACTACAACGGCCTGGCTTCGCGCGATCTGATCGTGCCCGGCCAGCGGCTGCTCATCCCGCGCCGGCCGGCGCAGGCACAGGGCTACATGGGCAAGCGCTGGGTTGAGATCGACCTGTCGTCCCAAACCCTGACCGCCTGGGACGACGAGGACCTCTACTTGCACGTGAAGATTAGCAGCGGCCTCGTGCAGTACCCGACCCCGGTCGGCCACTACAACGTGTGGCACATGAACGAAAGCCAGACCATGAGCGGTCCGGGATACAGCCTGCCCAACGTGAAGTTCAACATGTACTTCTACCAAGGCTACGCCATGCACGGGGCCTACTGGCACAACAATTTCGGCCAACCCATGTCGCACGGCTGTGTCAACATGACGGAAGAAGACGCGGAACGGCTCTATCGGTTCATCGACTTGGGCACCGAGGTTTGGGTCCACGGCTGATCCGCAGAGCCCGCGTTGTCAGCCGGGCCCGCAGCCCAATTCAATCAGGCACTCCCTGTCCGGCGTGACGGTGGGGCACCTTATAGGGGCTTATATCGAATGGTTGACATTCGATACGCGGTCCGGTCCATCAGGACCGGACCGTACAGGCGCGGGCGGACCCCGCCTGCCTGGTTCACGGGTCGTTGAGGTCCCCAACGGGATCGCCTCTCGCCGTGCAGAAGCCCCTGCCCCGCGGGCCTGTCGGACCAGGGGCAGCCCCCGGGCCAGAATGTTGACGGCGGCATTGCGGTCTGCATTGGCAGTGTGTCCGCAGGCCGTGCACTGAAACAACGCCTGTGTTTTGCGATTCGCCTGGCCGACGTGTCCGCACACCGCGCAGGTTTGCGAGGTGTAGGCCGGATCCACCTGCACCACCAGCCCGGCCTTGTAGTCCAAGTGGCGCTCCAACCGACCCCAGCCGGAGGCCAAAATCTCCCGGTTGAGTCCGGCCTTCCGCTTCACGTTCGTGCCGGGATTCCCTGCCGTGCCCTTGGCGCTCCGGGTCATGCCCTGCGTGTTCAGGTCCTCAATCACCACGGTGTGCGCCGTGTCGGCCAGTTGGCGGCTGTGTTGGTGGGCGGCATCCTCCCGCCGCCGCTTCTGCTTGCGGTGCAGCTTGCGCAGTTGGCCGCAGATGCGCCGGCCGCGGTTGGAGAGGGGTTGGCCGCTCCGACGGGAACGCTCCCGCGCCTTGGCCGCCTTGCGTTCCTTGCGCTTGATGTTGGCATCCAGCTTGGCCATGTCCGGCTGTGCGTATACCGCGCCTTCGCTGTCCGTGGCCTGCCCGACATTGCGGTCCAGTCCCAGCGCACCGTCCCGGGCGGGCGGCTTCAGGAGATCCGCGGGCACCTCGTACACAACGGTGGCGTACCACTTCGGGCGCTTGTCCGTGCCCTCCTTCCGCACGCGCACGGTCTTGGCCCGGCACCCGCGGTACCGCGCGTGGCCGCGGTCCAGTCGCACCCAGCCGATCCGGGGGATGTGCAACCGGTGGCCGTCCATCCGCACCTGGTCCGGGATGGTGAAGCCGTCCGCCTTGCCTCCCTGCCGGCCCTTGCGCCGGGGAAAGTACTTCAGCTTGCCGTCGGACTTCCGCCGAGGCAGGGCGCCTCCGTCTGCGCGTGCCGCGGCGTGCGCCTTGTGGAAGCGCCGGTAGGCAGAGTCCAGGTATTTCAGCACGTGCCGGACAGGGGCGGCGGGCAGATCGCGCAGCCAGGACAGGTCCCGGTCCGCGTACACGGACCCCTCGGGCGATTGCAGGAAAGCCTGGAACTCGCGGTCGAAGCACCCGCTGCGAATCGCCGCGAACCGCTTGTACATGGTCTGCCAGGTGCGGCCGGGATCCACAAGCAGCGGCCGCTGCGCCTCCGGGAATTCGGTCCACCGCCCGTAGGCCCGGGCCCGCCGGGCCACGCGGTAGCTCCAGTCGTTGTAGGCCAGGAACAGGTTCCACACAAAACGGTTGGCGCCCGCCGTCTGGGCGCACAACGCCGCCTGCCCGCGGTGGTCGAACCGCACCCGGTAGCGCTCGCTGCGGAGCACCGGGGGCTGTGCTGTAGCATTGGGGGCAGCAGTCCGGGTTGGCATCTTCAACCTGCCTGTCAGGGAGCCGTGCAGTGTTTCGAGCACTCGCGGCTTCCGTCAGTATGGCACAGGTCATGTACTTATCGATATAAGCCTCACCTTATACAATAGGCGGTAGTTCAGGGCCGCGGCCGGTTCGCGGCCGTCTTCATCCGGATACCCATGACTGCCGCCATTCAAACTTCGCCGCCATCCGACCGCGGCCTGGCACAGGCCAGCCTGCCGGTTGAAGGCATGCACTGCACCGGCTGCGCCCAATCGATACAAATGGGATTGGGTGCCGTACCGGGCGTGGCCACCGCCGCCGTCAGCTACGCCGCCGGCCAAGCCGAGGTGCAGTTCGACCCGCGGCAGGTTTCGCTCGGTTCGCTGGCCGGCGCGGTTGCGGACTTGGGCTACGCCGTCCCTCGGGCGGAAACCGAACTCACCATTGGAGGCATGACCTGCACGGGCTGCGTCCAGGCCGTGCAACAGGCCTTGAACGGCACGGAAGGCGTGCTCGAGGCCCGCGTCAGCCTGACTCCGCCCCTGGCCGCAGTGACCTATCTGCCCCATGCCACCAATCCGGATGCCCTGGCGACATCCGTGGACCGGGCCGGGTATGAAGCGGCCCGGCCTGAACCCGCGGGCGCACCGGCCGCAGCCACGGAAGACAGCGAACAGGCGGCAAAACCGGATCCGGAACTGCGCGGCCGTCGCCGGCGCCTCGTGACCGCCATCGCCTGCAGCGCCGTCATCATGCTGCTCAACATGACGGCCATGTTCCTGCCCGGCGTGCCGTGGCTGCCGGCCGCAGCGCGGGAATGGATCGGCGCCGTCCTGGCTTCCGTCGTTGTGCTGGCGGTAGGCCGCGAATTCCATGTGCGGGCCGTCCAGTCCCTGCTGAGGGGATTCCCCGGCATGGACCTTCTGGTGTCCCTGGGGTCCCTGGTGGCATGGGGCACCAGCCTGGCCACCCTGCTCCTGGACCTGGACCGGGCCCTGTTCCCCCTGTTCTTCGAATCGGCCGCCTTCATCGTTACGTTCATCTATCTCGGGCGCTACCTGGAGGCCGGCGCGCGCCGCCAGACGGGCGAGGCCATCTCGGCCCTGATGACCCTGCAGCCGGCCACGGCAATCGTCGAGCGCGGCGGCCGGCACCACGACGTGCCCCTGGCCGAACTGGCGGTTGGGGACACGGTCCTGGTACGCGCCGGTGACACCATGCCCGTGGACGGCACGGTGCTTGACGGGAGCAGTTCGGTGGACGAAGCCGTGCTCACCGGCGAGAGCCTGCCGGTGCCCAAGAGTGCGGGCGATGCGGTCTGGAGCGGCACCGCCAACCTGGATGGCGCCCTGCGCTTTCGGGCCGACGCGGTGGGTTCGGAGACGGCGGCCGCACGCATTGCCGACACGGTTCGCCAAGCCCTGATGAGCCAGGCCCCGGTCCAGTCCCTGGCAGACCGCATCGCCCGCGTGTTTGTGCCCATCATCGTGGTCCTGGCCACGATCTGCGGACTGATTTGGGGTTTCTGGGGCTCCTCCCTGTACTACCCGGACCTGGCGCCGGCATCCGTAAGCCTGCTATTCGCGTCCGCGGTTCTTCTCATCTCGTGCCCGTGTGCCCTGGGCCTGGCCACGCCGACCGCCATGATTGCCGGCACAGCCCTCGGGGCACGGCGCGGCATCCTGGTCAAGGATGCGGGTACGCTGCAGAGACTGTCGACCATCGACACCGTTTTGCTGGACAAGACCGGCACCGTGACCCAGGGCCGTCTGCAGCTGGAGAAACTGACGCCGTCGCCGCAGGCCACCCTGGACCCGGAACGGATTCTGTCGCTCGCCGCCGCCGTTCTGCAAGGCAGCGCCCATCCCGTCGCCCGGGCGCTCGCCGCCGAGGCGGAGCGACGGGAACTGCCGGTACCGCAGGCGGCCGATTTCCGCAGCCTGACCGGGCTGGGCGTGGAAGGCACGGTGGAAGGTTCCGCGGTTCTGATTGGCAGCCAGGCACTCATGGACCAACATGGATTGTCCACCGCCGAATTCGGGGCAATGCTGACCTCGGCGGAGGCCGGTCCGGCCAGCATCTCCTTTGTTGCAGTCGAGGGCCGGGTGGAAGCCTTCGCCGTCGTTTCGGATTCGCTGCGCCGGGAGGCAGCCGACACGGTGACCGCGCTCCGCGCGTCCGGCATGGAAATCCAGATGCTGTCGGGAGACAACGACCAAGCGGCCAGGGCGACCGCGGCCGCCCTGGGACTGGACCCGGACCGCGAAGTACGCGGCCGCCTGCGGCCCGAGAACAAGCTGGCGGTGGTGACCGCATTCCAGGAGGACGGCCACCGGGTGGCCATGGTGGGAGACGGGGTCAACGACGCCCCCTCCCTAGCCCAGGCAGATGTCGGGCTGGCCGTGGCCGCGGGCCACAATCTGGCGTTGCAGACCGCGGACGTGGGCATCCTCAACAACCGGCTCAGCCGCATTCCGGAGGCAATGCGGCTTGGTCAGCGCACCATGCGGGTCGTGCGTCAGAACCTGTTCTGGGCCTTCGCCTACAACGTGGCCGCCATTCCCCTGGCCGCGGGTGTGTTCGTGCCCTGGCTGGGCCTGAAGCTGGAACCCCAGTTCGCCGCCGCCATCATGGCCGTGAGCAGCATCTTCGTTGTACGCAACAGCCTGCGCATCCGCAGGTTCAGCCTGCACTGAACCTTGCAGTACGGCTTCCGTAGTGTCGGCAACCGGCGCGGACGCGTCCGGGCATTCCCTTGGTCGCTGGCTTGGAGTCCTGGTCGTGCTGTTGTGGTTCGGGTATCCAGCCGTCCCTGTCCAAGCCCAGGACTCCATGCCCGACCGGAGTTGGGCCGCGGCCGGAGAGACTACCTTTCTCCAGAACTGCGCCCCGTGCCACGGGCCGACCGGTGCCGGGGACGGACCCGTCATGGTCGAACAGAATCTGTCCGCGCCCGGTCTGTCCGATCCGGAACAGGTGGCCCTGGGCAGCCCCGCCGACTGGTTCCGCACCACCCGGGATGGACGCATCGAGAACCTCATGCCCCCTTGGGGCAACCAGCTGACGGACGCACAGATCGGGGACGTGGTAGCGTGGATTTGGCAACTGTCCACCAGTCCGGATGAGCTTGACGAAGGCGCCCGCCTCTGGGCAACGGTGGCCACACCGCTCGGAGACCCGGACTGGCGAACCCTGGCCCTGACCACCAACCACCAGGCCTGGGCGGAGGCGGTGACGGCAAGCCTGGGCGAGCAACAACATCCGGTTCCGACGACGGGGGAACTCCGACTGATCCAGCGGTACCTGCAGTCCCTGGCCCTAACACCCGATTGGGCCAGTCCGCTCCGGCCCGGTGCCGGTGTGCTGAAGGGCCGGATCCGGCAACTGAGTCCCGAGGAACCGACAACACCCCCGACCGCAGTGCGACTGCAGGCTCAGGTGGGAGAGACGATTCTGGACACCTATTCGGCCTCCGTGGCCGCTGACGGCACCTTTGTCCTGGAGGGTGTCGAACCCGCCCCGCGCATCCTCTGGACTGCGCAGGCGGAACAGGCGAATCTCGACTTCGAATCACCGCCCGTCAGGTTCGACGAACTTGGCCGGACACCGGAATTGACGTTGGATTTGTACCTGCCGTCGGCCACCCAGGGGCAGCTTGAGGTCGAGTCCCTGCAATTGGTTCTGGCCCTGTCCGGCGAGCAGTTGTTGGTGGGCCAGACCGTTTTGCTGGTCAACACGCTGCCCTGGGTGTTCACGGGAGAGGCGGAGACGCCGGAAGCACTTCCGGTCACGGCCCGCATTCCAATCGATCCGGCGGCCGACGAAGTGACGCTGGCCGATTTCGGCCGCGCGCGGTTCACCGCCGGAGACGGATTTGTCCTCGACTCCGCACCGATTTACCCGGTGTCCGGTCGCCACCAGGCCGTGCTGGGCTACTCCCTGCCGTGGCCCTTGGCCGATCAGCGTTGGCGGCAGGCCTGGCCCTATCCCGTCCGTCAGGCAATCCTCCTGATTGCCGATGTGCCGGGCCTGGAGCCCCAGCCCGCGGGGTTTGTGCAGTCCGGCGAACGCGAACTGGACGGGCAGGGGTTCACCGTCTGGCAAGCCGCCAATCTTGCGGACGGGATCCTGGACATTAGGTTCTCCGGACCGGCGGCCGCCCGGACCGGCGCGGCAGGACAACAGGCGACCGCCGCCCAAGTCCTGCCGGAACCCGCCTACCTGATGCCCCGCTGGCTGCCGGCCGCCCTCGCCCTGATCCTGCTGGCAGGCGGTGGCCTGCTGCTGCTTGCCGGACTGTTGCGCGGACGTCGGGAAGGACGTGCCTGATGCCGCGCATCCGGCTTTGCCTGGCCGCCGTCCTGCTGCTCGCCATGGTCTTCCCGGGTCCCTCCGCGCCGGTTCTGGCCCAGACCGAGCTGGACGACCGCATGTACGACATTGCACGCGAGCTTTGGTGCCCGCTCTGCTCCGGCGTCCGGCTGGATGCCTGCGAACTGCAGGCCTGCGTCCAGATGCGCGCGGAGATCCGCCAGTTGCTGGCGGAGGGCAGGGAGCCCGAATGGATCGTCGCCTACTTCGAAGAGGAGTACGGACCGCAGGTCCACGGCCAGCCCCCCCTGCGCGGGTTCCATTCACTGGCTTGGCTGGTGCCGGCTGTGGCCGTGGTCGGCCTGGGCATCGGTGCGGGCCTCCGCACTCGTCGGGCCGTACGACAACGGCGGTCCGGAGTCGTTCCCCGGATCCGCAGTCAATCGCTCCCGGAGGCGTGAGGCCGTGTCCGACCATCCAAGCACGACAGAGCCCGTTGCCGGTCCACCGCCGCTGGTATCGCGTTCGCTGCTGCTGGTTGTGGTCGCGATCTCGGTCATGCTTGTCCTGCTGGCCCTGCTGGCTTGGCGTGTCCTGCGCGCCCAGCCGGTGGCCCTGGCCGTGGGCAATCCGGCACCGCCCTTTCACCTGCAGTTGATCGAAGGCGGTTCCCTCACCCTGGCGGACCTGCAGGGACGAGGGGTTGTCCTGAACTTCTGGGCCAGCTGGTGCGATCCCTGCCGCGACGAGGCACCGCTCCTGGAGCAAACCTGGCAGGGGAGCCAAAACATGGGCATTACGGTAGTGGGTGTGGCCCACTTGGACCAGAAGGCGGCGGCCGTGCGCTTCATCCAAACATTCGGCATCACCTACCCCAACGGCCGGGACTCCGGCAGCCTGATTGCCCGCGCCTACGGCATCCAGGGGGTGCCGGAAACCTTCTTCATTGATCCCGCCGGCAACCTGGCGGGGGTCTGGCGGGGGCCCCTCACGGCGGAGACCATGCAGCAGTTCCTGCCCCTGATCCAACCCGCACCATGATCGCCGATTTCGCTGCCCTGGCCTTGGCGGCTGCCCTGGCCACCGCCTGTTTGGGCGTGGCCGCGTCCCTGCATGCCGGCGTGCACGGTGCGGGTGCCTGGCGGATGGCGGGCGACCGGGCGCTGCGGGCCACGGTGTTGCTGGTGACCGGCGCCACCGTCATCCTCTGGATCCTGCTGATGCAGGACCGCTTCGAGGTCCTCTATGTCTGGAGTTCCTCGGAGGCCGCCCTGCCGCTCTTCTACAAGTTCGCGGCCCTTTGGGGAGGCCAAGCCGGCAGCCTCCTGTTCTGGGCCTTCATCCTGGCCTGTGGCTCCCTCCTCGCCGTGCGTCGCGTGGCGCGGACGCTGCCGGACCTGACACCCTGGACCACGGCCGTCCTGTGCGCCAACCTGGCGTTTTTCCTGCTGCTGGTGGTGGTGCCGGCCAATCCCTTCCAGCGCATCCCCTTTCCGCCGACGGACGGCGCGGGCCTCAATCCCCTGCTGCAGAACTACTGGATGGTCATCCACCCGGTCATGCTCTACCTGGGTTATGTCGGGCTGACCGTGCCGTTCGCGCTGGCCGTGGCGGCCCTGGCCGTCGGCCGCATGGACACCGCCTGGCTGCGGATGCTGCGCCGCTGGACCCTGGTTCCGTGGCTGTTCCTCTCGGTCGGCATCCTGATGGGCAGCCAGTGGGCCTACCTGGAACTGGGTTGGGGCGGCTACTGGGCCTGGGACCCGGTCGAGAATGCCTCCCTACTCCCCTGGCTGACGGCCACCGCCTTCCTGCACGGCCTGGTTGTCCAGGAACAGCGCGGCACGATGCGCCTGTGGAACATGGTCATGATCGGCCTGACCTATTTCCTGGTGCTGCTCGGCACGTTCACGACCCGCAGCGACATTGTGGCCAGCGTGCACACGTTCGCGCGCAGTTCGATCGGCCTGTACTTTGTGGGCTTCATGGTCCTGACGGCCGTCGGCTTTCCCCTTCTCCTGTGGGTGCGGCGCGCACTCCTGACCGAACCGGCCGCCCCCGCCGCCTGGCTTTCGCGCGAAACCGCCTTCCTGGCCAACAACTGGCTGCTGGGCGGCATTGCCTTCGCCACGCTCTGGGGCACCTACTTCCCCGTTTTCAGCGAGGTCCTCATACAGGAGCCGATCGCGGTGGCGGCACCCTACTTCCAGAAGGTGAACGGCCCCCTCTTCCTGCTGCTACTGCTGTTCATGGGAGTGGGGCCCCTCCTGGGGTGGCGATTCACTCGCTTGCCGGAGATCTGGCGCAAACTGCGGATTCCGCTCGCCGGCGCCTTCTTGTTGGCATTGGCGTCATTGTTTCTCCTGCCTCCCAATCCCTTCGCCGCGGCCGGCCTCTTCGTTTGCTTCCTGGCCCTGCTGGGGGTGCTGCAGGAGTTTGCGGAGGCCATCCGGGCCCGCCGGCGCGCCCGCACCGAACATCCGCTGGTGTCCCTGCAGCAGCTGCTGGTACGCCAGGGTCGGCGCTACGGCGGCTACCTGGTACACGTCGGCATCGTCTGCATGGGCGTTGCCATCGTGGGCAACGAGTTCCACCAGGAGGTGCGCCACATCACGCTGGAACGGGGCCGGCCGGCCGAGTTCGGCCGCTGGACCGTGACCTTCCTGGGCCTGACGGAGACGGAACAGGCCAACCTGACGGAATACAAGGCCTACGTGACCGTGCATGACGGAGCCGGCAAACTGGTCACCCGCCTCGAACCGCGGCGCAACGTGTACCACAAGACTCCGGAGGCGCCCACGAGCGAGGTCGGCCTGCACATGTCCCTGCGCGAAGACCTCTATGTGGTGCTCAACGGCTGGCAGGATGAAGCCGCCTCCGCCACCTTCTCCTTCTTTCTCAATCCGCTGATGGTCTGGCTGTGGATCGGCGGCGTGATTTTGGTGCTCGGCACGCTGGTTGCGCTCTGGCCGCACGGACCGGACCCCGGCCGCCGACCCCCCACATGACGAGCCCGGACCTGTTCGATGCCGCCAGCCTGCTGCGCCTGGTGGTCGGCCTGGTCGTGTTCGGCGCGCTGGCTCTGTGGGTGGTATGGCCGGTTCTGGTTAGCCGGAACGAAGGGGGGCCACCGGCGGCTGCACCGTCAGATCCTCCAACAGACGGGATCGCGGATGCCAGTGATCCCGGGCCTCTCCCACCAGATAGACCGAACCCGTCACCAGAATGACCGTATCCGGCTCCACCGTCCGCAACGCATGGCGCAGGGCGAAGCCGACATCCCTGAACAGGTGCCGCAGCCGGTGGCGTTCGCCGCGCGGCAGGCATTGGGCCAGGTCGCCTGGACGGCACGTGGACTTGCCGAACACGTAGGGTTCGGTCAACAGGAAGTCGCCGTCCAACCGGCAGAGTTCGGCCAGAATGCCGGCCGCGTCCTTGGTGGTCAGCATCCCCGTAATGATCAGGAACCGGCGGCCGGACCAGCTCTGCTGCAGCGAATCGACCAGGACCTCCGCCTTGGGCACATTGTGGGCGCAGTCAAGGATGACGTCCGGCTCGGTCTGGATGTGCTCCAGGCGGCCGGCCACCGCACCTCCCGCCAGGGCCTGGGCCGCGGCGCCCTCCACCAAGTGCAATCCGCTCCCGGCCTGCAACAGATCCGCAGCGGCCACTGCCACCGCGGCATTGGCCGCCTGGAAGGGAGCCAAACCGGGCATGGGCAGGTCGCGGTGGATCGCAAAGGGACTCTCCACTGTCACGGCCAACAGGCCGCCATGGGTACGGGCATGCCAGCGGAAGGTCCAATCCCGGGTTGAATCCCCGGCCGGACCCACGGTGTGCAGGTCCGTGCCCACCTCCCGCGCTTCGGTCTCCAGCACGTTCAGCACCTCCGGCTGCCCGGCTCCGGTGAGGGCCGGCGCCCCGGGCTTGAAGATGCCGGCCTTGTGCCAGGCGATGCTTTCCAGGGTGCCGCCCAGCGTCTCCACATGGTCCAGGCCGATGTTGGTGACCAGGGCCAGCCGGGGTCGAACCACATTCGATGCGTCCCAGCGGCCTCCGGAACCGCACTCGACGATGCCCCAGTCCACGGCGGCCTGCACATAGAACAGATACGTCAGGGCGACCCAGGCTTCGCCGTAGCTGAGACGCGTGAACTCCCCCTGTGCCTGTTGCCACAGGGCGTACCGGCGAGCAAAGTCGTTGAACAGCTCGTTCAGTTCCGGCACGGTAATCCAGCGGTCGTCCACCACGAGCTTCTCGTGGGGCAGCTGCAGATACGGGTTGATGTGCAGGCCGGTGCGGCAGCCGCCGGCCGTCAGGATGCGCGCCAGCAGGTGGGACACGGACCCCTTGCCGCTGGTGCCGGCCACATGGATGTAGGGAAGACTCTCCTCGGGAGCCCCGACCGAGGCCAGAAAGGACTTGAGACGCCGCAGGGACAGGCCTTGTTCGGTGGGCAGGGGCTCCCTGGCGTGGGGCGTGGCGGCCACCTGGGCCGGGGTCCGGATCAGGGACCAGAGCCAGGCGTAGCCGCGCCGATACTCTGCAATGTGTGCCTGAATCCGGGCAGCGTCCATGACTGCGTCCCGTCAGGCCGGCACGGGGAAGTCCCCGACCATCTCCCGGACTTCCCCCTTGATGCGCCGCTGCAGGCCCGTATCGGCCGGATCGCGGGCGATTTCGCCGATCCACGCGCCGATCCGCCTGAACTCCGGCTCGCCCATGCCGCGGGTGGTGGCAGCCGGCGAACCCAGCCTGATGCCGCTGGTGACCCGTGCGGGCCGGGGATCGAAGGGGATCATGTTCTTGTTGCAGTGCAAGCCGGCATTGTCCATGGCCATCTCCACCGACTTGCCCGTCACATCGTCGCGGTTCAGGCTGCCCAAGTCCACCAGCAGCAGGTGGTTGTCGGTGCCCCCGGAGACCAGGCGCAGCCCCTGTTCCCGCAGCGACTCGCCCAGACAGACGGCGTTGGCCACGGTTTGCTCCTGGTAGGTGCGGAACCCCGGTTGCAGGGCCTCCCCCAAGCCTACGGCCTTGCCGGCGATCATATGCATCAGGGGACCGCCCTGCTGGCCCGGGAACACGGACCGGTCGATGGCTCTGGCATGCGCCTTGCGGCACAGGATCATGCCGCCGCGAGCGGCCCGCAGGGTCTTGTGCGTGGTGGTGGTGACGATGTCGCACCAGGGCACCGGATCGGGGTGCAACCCGGCCGCCACCAGGCCGGCCACATGGGCCATGTCCATCATCAGCAGGGAACCGGTGGCGTCCGCAATGCGGCGCAGGGCCTCGAAGTCGAAGTGGCGCGGGTAGGCGCTGGCTCCGGCCACCAGGAGCTTGGGCCGGAACTTCCGAGCCGCATCCATGACCTCCTCGTAGTCGAGCATCTCCGTCTCGGCGTTGACGCCGTAGTGCTCGAATTGATAGAAGTGGCCGGAGGAGTTCAGGTGGAAGCCGTGGGTCAGGTGGCCACCATGATCCAGTTTGAGGGCCAGAACCCGGTCCCCGGGTTCCAGCACGGCCAGGTAGGCGGCCGCGTTGGCTTGGGCGCCGGAGTGGGGCTGCACATTGACATGTTCCGCCCCGAACAGCTGTTTGGCGCGGTCGATGGCAAGCTGCTCCACGGTGTCCACATGCTCGCAGCCACCGTAGTAGCGCTTGCCGGGATAGCCTTCGGCGTACTTGTTGGTCAGCACGCTGCCCATGGCCCTGAGCACCCCATGTGAGACATAGTTCTCGCTGGCGATCAGTTCGATACCGTCCGCCTGCCGGTTCTGTTCCGCGCAGATGGCATCCATCACTTCCTGATCAAGCCATCCATTGGACTGGCGTGGCTGGGGCATGGGGTAGCAACTCCGGGGTTGAATGCACTGGTCATGAAGCGGGCGAATCGTACCTGTCCCTTGTCCGGGACAATGCAAATTCACACCGATGGCAGTTCGCCAATCGCGACCTGAATGCAGACAGCCTGCATCCTCCGTTGGTCCACAAGCGTACAATCCACCGATTGCGGGAGGCGGTTGCGCCGTCACCGATGTCCATCAGTTTCCCGATTGCGGGGTCTTCCCTTCACAGACTCGATGCCAGCCGGACCGGCTTCATCAGTTCCCGTGTCGCAGATCGCCGTCAGTCTCCCCAACTCCCTTCGGACAATGTCCTCACCCCGGTTCCCTGGATGTCCGCGCAGCACCATCCCAACGGCCGCGGTTCTGTTCTTGTTGACCCTACTGGGCGCGTCTTGCGGTACGGCCGCCTGGCATGGCACGGTGCTTGAGCCATCCTTGGAAGTACCGGTCATTGCCGGGGTGGATCACCAAGGCATCCCCTTTGACAGCGGATCGTTGGCAGGCCGTCTGCAGGTGGTCTTTTTCGGCTACACCTTCTGTCCGGACTTCTGTCCCGCCACACTCCATGAAGTGGCAGATGCCTTGTCGGCCCAGTCCGAAGCTGTCCAGGAAGAAGTGGATGTGTTGTTTATAACGGTTGATCCACAAAGGGACAATCTCGGACGCCTAGAGGCCTACGTCAATCAGTTTCACCCTTCCGTCAGGGGGATTCGCATTGAGAATGCCAAGGCGTTGACCGACCTGACCGCCGGCTATGGCGTGTATGTGGAGTCCGGCGCAGAGTCGGCCAGCGACAATGTTTACATGGTGGACCACACCACCCGGGTTTATGTCCTCAACCGGGAGGGCCGCATGGCCCTCACCTATGCCAGCGACCTGAAGGCGGAGGATCTGGCAGCCGACCTGAAGCGCCTGGCCAAGCAACGCAGACCGGCCCAACAGTGAGTTCCGACAACTGTTTTCTGGGCTGTTCGCTCCCCGACGCTGCCGTCTCCTGGCTACGCGCTGGGCAACGGCATCTACAGGAACGGCTGGCAGCGGCCGGATTGGAACGGGCAGTAGGTTGGGTGCGTCCCAAGTCCCTGCACCTCACCCTGGTCTTCCTGGGTCCAGTGCAGGACCAGGATTGCCAACGATTGCAGGACTTGCTGGATGGTAGGTTTGACGGGATATCGCCTCCCGACACGGTGATCCAGCCGCCCCGGTTTTTTCCCAGACCCACTCGTCCGCGCGGTCTCTGGTGTCCGGTCACCGAGTCCGCGAATCGCCTGCAGCAGTTGCATGAAGTCTCGCTGTCGGCCGTGGACGAGGCCGACTTGACCCACGCTTCGAAACCCTTCAGGCCGCACATCACGCTGGGCCGGGTTCGAAGGCGGTTTCAGGGCAGCCGCAAACTCAAGGGGCTGCCACTGATTCCAAGTGAGGCACCATTCCAACCACACGAACAAAAGGCCGGACTGGCACAGGTGCACCTGTTCCGCACGAATGCATCACCTCAAGGGAACCTCTATCGCAGGCTTGCCACCTGGACTCTCTGAACCAATTCCACCGGAGCCCTACCATCCTGGAGCCTGAGTGTGGGGATTCCGGGTGGTTACACATCGTTGCCGACAAATCCCTGACACCAGTCCGTAGGCCTTGCAGCCAGGCCCCGCCCTCCTCCACGTCCACGGCGGCCAGCAGCGTGATCTCCAAGCCCAGCGGGCGGCGCGGTACGAGTCATGTGAACAAGGGTTCCGGCGTTATCACCAGTTCGGGCAAGTGGGCATGGTGGGCGTTTTTCATGGCCACTCGTACGGCATGCAAGCCATGATGAATTACCAGACGCTCAATGGCGGGTGCTGCGTCGTAGGTCATGAGAAAGGAGCTTCGGCCACAGGCCAGAAGATCAAAGAGCCGTTCATGGTCCAGTTCGTGATGAGCATAGAGGCGCTGGCCCGCCCGTTTGCCGCCGGCCGTGTAAGGCGGATCGACAAACAGGGCTGCACGCCGCCCCCAACCGTGCAATAGGGACGGCAACAGAGCCAAAGCGTCCCCTTGGGCAAAGGCAATCCGCGCCGCGAAGGGCTGAACAGCCCGGATGCGGCGCGCCGGGGAGAAAGGCCACCCGGCGCCGGAAGGGGCGAACCGGCCGGGTGGCGCCGCCCCAGCGTGTCTGGATACCAGCGCGAACCCAAGCCTTGGCCCTTTTCCCCCTGCCGGATTAGGGCTGCGCCAGGAGCCAGGATTCCCGAGCGACGCGTGCGGTTCAGCACCAACGTGCGGAAGCCGTGATCGAGGACGCTGGCAGGCACTGTGCAGGTCAGGGCCTCCACCCGTTCCCTGGTCGGCTCGAAAGCCTCGATGCGTTGGGCCAGAGCCTCTCCCTCCCGCAGCACGGCATGCCAAAAGGCAGCCACATCCGGATCCAGATCCAACATGACGCAACGCTCCACCAAACCCTCCATCACCGCGGTCAGGGACGCGGTGCCACCGCCACAGAAAGGTTCCACGAGCAGCGTAGGCTGCACCTGCTGCAGCCAAGCCCGCACGTGCGGAATGAGCCAGGTCTTGCCTCCGGGATAACGCAGGGGACTGCGCTGGGGCACCTGAGCCACATTGACGGCAGGCAGGCACGACGTGGGGAAGTCGTGTACCACAGGCGCCTGGATGGTCATGATTGAGGCTCACAGCTCAATGAGCCGCCAGGGCCGATGCATCCTTGCTCATGCCCGCGCCACGGACGACCCTTAAGGGGAACCGGCCATTGAGCATTGTCTCCGCGACACACAGCCAGCCGCCTCAAGGATGGGAGACCCGGCAGTACCCCTCAGGGGCAACGCAAGCGGCAGCCTTCGTGAAGTCACACACCAAACAGCAAATTGACGGTGCGACAGTGCCTCCCGTCCCTCAATTGCAGGAGCAATCCCCCGCAGTCCTGCAGCTTGTACAGCCCTTGGCAGGCTGCAAGCCCAACCTACTGGCAGGCTTCGCAGTCCTCGTCGTCCAGGTCGCAAACCAACCCGTCCATGGCAGTCTCCAGTTCGCTGTAGAGCGTGGGCGGGGCCGGGGCCACCGGAACCGCATTGAGACGGCCATCCGTACCCTGCAGCGTGCTCTTTTCCACCTGGGTGGCACCCTGCGTCCGCAGGTAGTAGGTCGTCTTCAGGCCCTGTGTCCAGGCCAACTGGTACAACTCGTCCAATTCCCGGCCGCTGGTGGTGGAGACGTACAGGTTCAATGACTGGGACTGGTCAATCCACTTCTGGCGCCGGGCTCCCGCCTTGACGAGCCAGGTGGGATCGATCTCGAAGGCCGTGGCGTACAGCTCCTTCAACCTCTCCGGAACCCGCGGGATGTCGCGCAGGCTGCCGTCGTGCAGCTTGAGATCGCTGATCATCAGCGGATCCCACAGCCCCAATTCCTTCAGGTCGTCCACCAGATACGGGTTGACCACCACGAAGTCGCCGGACATGTTGGCCTTGACGTACAGGTTGCGGAACACCGGTTCGATGGACGGACTGACACCGCAGATGTTGGCGATTGTCGCCGTCGGCGCGATGGCCATGACATTGGAGTTGCGCATGCCCGTGTGCTGGACCCGGCGGGCCAGGCTGTCCCAGTCCCGCGTGGCGCTCCGGTCCACCTCGAGCTTCCGATAGCGCGCCTTGTCCAGATCGTCGAGCGAGTGCCAGGGCAGCTTGCCCTGGGCCCAGAGCGAACCCTCGAACGACGGATAGCTGCCGCGCTCCTCGGCCAGGGCGGCGGATGCCGAGATGGCATACCAGGAAACCGCCTCCATGCTGACATCGGCGAACTTCACGGCCTCGTCCGAGGCGTAGGCGATGTTCAGCTTGTGCAGGACATCCTGGAAGCCCATGATGCCCATGCCGACCGGCCGGTGCCGCTGGTTGCTGGTGTTCGTCTCCGGGATGGTGTAGTAGTTGATGTCGATGACGTTGTCCAGCATGCGCATCGCGGTGGTCACGGTGCGCTCCAGCTTCTGGTGCAGGAGCTGGCCGTTCTCAACGTGGTTGGACAGGTTCACCGACCCGAGATTGCACACGGCAACCTCATCCTCGGAGGAGTTCAGCGTGATCTCGGTGCACAGGTTGGAGGAGTGCACCACGCCGACGTGCTGCTGGGGCGAGCGCAGATTGCAGGGATCCTTGAACGTAATCCAGGGGTGCCCCGTTTCGTAGAGCATGGTCAGCATGCGCCGCCACAAATCGCGGGCGCGGATGCGCTTGGCGACTTTCAGCCGGCCTTCGGCCGCCTGCTGTTCGTACAGGAGATAGCGATCCCGGAACTCGAGACCGGTGATCTCGTGCAGGTCGGGCACCGCGTCCGGCGAGAACAGGGTCCAGTTCCCGTCCTCCTGGACCCGTTCCATGAAGAGGTCGGGCACCCAGCAGGCGGTGTTCATGTCGTGGGTGCGGCGCCGATCGTCGCCCGTGTTCTTGCGCAGGTCGAGGAACTCGTCGATGTCGATGTGCCACACCTCGAGGTAGGCGCAGACCGCGCCCTTGCGGCGACCGCCTTGATTGACGGCCACGGCCGTGTCGTTGGCCACCTTGAGGAACGGAATGACCCCCTGGGACTCCCCGTTCGTGCCCTTGATGTGGGCGCCCAAACCCCGCACCTGGCTCCAGTCGTTGCCCAGGCCGCCCGAGAACTTGGACAGCAGGGCGTTGTCCTTGATCGCCTTGAAGATGCCCGCCAGATCGTCCGGCACGGTCGAAAGGAAGCAGGACGAAAGCTGCGGGTTGACGGTTCCCGAATTGAAGAGGGTCGGCGTCGAGCACATGAAGTCGAACGACGACAGCAGTTCGTAGAACTCGATGGCCCGCGCGTCCGGATCGGCCTCCTGCTGCGCCAGTCCCATCGCCACGCGCATGAAAAACGCCTGCGGCAGTTCGATGCGCGTGCCGCCCGAGTGGAGGAAGTACCGGTCGTAGAGGGTCTGCAGCCCAAGGAACTGGAACTGCTGGTCCCGTTCCGGCGCCAGCGCCTCGGCCAGCCGTTCCAGGTCGAAGATTTCGGCCAGCGCGGGTTGCAGCAGTTCGCAGTCGATGCCGGTGCGCACATAGCGCGGGAAATAGGCCCGATACTGCTGGCGGTTGGTCAGCTCCCGGAGGCCTGCCACGTCGGGACAGATGAAGGGGAACACTTCGTCCTTGAGCTTGCGCAGGACCAGCCGCGCGCTCACCTTCGAGTAGTCGGGATCCTGTTCAACCAGGGAGCGCGCCGCCATAATCTGCGCCGTGCGCAGGTCCGTCGGCGTGATGTCGTTGTACACGTCGCGCGCCAGAACCTCAAGGACATCGTCCGCGGAGACGCCGTCCAGGCCGTGGCAGGCCTCTTCGATCTGCACCTTCAGGCGCTCAAGATCCAGAGGCTCGCGCGTGCCGTCGGGCAAGGCCACCATCAACTCCACGGGCAGCAAAAGCGAGGTCGTCTCGGCCTGGGCCGCCCGTTCCCGGGCGCGATCCTCGCGATAGATGATGTAGCGCCGGGCCACCTCTTCATGGTCCGACTTCATCAGGACCAGTTCGACCTGGTCCTGGATTTCCTCGACGGCCACGGACAACGTGGGGCGTCCAAGGGCCCGCTGCGCCACCTGCTGCTCGACTGCATCCACGATGGGATCCACCCTGTGGTCGAGCGCTTCGCCCTGCAGGCTGCGCTGTTCCGCCAGGAAGGCCTTCATGATGGCGTTGCGAATCCGCTGTCGGTCATAGGGAACCATGCCGTCCGCCGGGTCGCGCTTGGCCACCCGGACGGCATCCAGGTCGACGACGGCCTGCACGGTCGGAACCGCACCTCCGAAACGGTCGATCCCGAGTTGGCCTGTTCCCATCTGTCCGACTTTCATGACTGTGCCCTTTCGCCCAGGTGGTTCGTGCATCGCGTACCCCAGGCACGCGCCGACATCGCTACTTCACTACACATGATAGCAAAAAAGTTCTACGTTTGCCAACGATAGAAACGGGGACGGCGGCTCTGGTGTACTTCGACGATTGGTGTGATGTGTTGCCGCGTGCCCTTCCTGGGTCGAACTAGGGGGACGAGGGCAACCCCGCCGGTTGCAGGGCCAGAAGGAACTCTACAGCCGGTATTCATGAAATTCTAGCAGTCCCGGCGCACCCGCGGACCCTGCTTGCTGCGCTGTCAGATGCCGGTCCGGAATCTGCCAACCGGGTACGTTCTCTCTACGCGCCGACCAGATTCCGAGAAGGCAAAACCGACAGGATTCAGTGCCGGATTCACCGAAATGGGCCCGCGCGCGCGACACGCGTACCAAGTTGGCGGTGCCTCGCGCAGAATGCCGGGATCCCGGCAGGTTTGGCCTGTCGATGTTGGTTCGGTAGTTGGACCTTCCGACCCAATCGGACGGAGCCTGCCGGTTTCGATTCGGGGGATCGGAACCGGCAGGGCTCCGGTGACTCCCGTCGCAATCTGTGCTGCCGACGTGCAGAAGGCCAGGCACCCAAGGCCGGTTGGTTCAAGACTGGGAGGCTGACCCCGACATCGATCTCACCCGGCTTAGTGTGCGCCTACGGCTTGACCTGCCCGGTCCGGCCGTGGGACTTCATTTCGGATGGCTGCATCGGGACTGCCGAGGCCGACATCCGCCCAGTGCGGATTATTTCCCCGTAGGCAGCAAAGCAAAGGACCCGGCTGTTGCCGGGCCCCGTGCTGGCTTGGCGATGTCGGGTTAGCTGTCGGTCGTCTTGACCTCAATCTGCCGGGGCTTGGCAACCTCGGACTTGGGGATCGACACCGTCAGGATGCCCTGATCGATCTCGGCCTCCACACCATCCGTGTCCACGGCCTGCGGCAGGCGGAAGCTCCGCTGCCAGGCACCCCGCATGCGCTCGCGCCAGGTGTAGTTGGCACCTTCGCCATCCTGCTCCTTGTCCTCTTCGGTGGCAATGGTGAGGGTCCTGCCCTCGAGCGTGATCTCGATGTCATCGGGGGACACGCCGGGCAGCGCGGCCTGTACCAGGTACCGCCCGCTTTCCTCGGCAACGTCCACGGGGAACCCCATCGACACGTTGCTGGCAAAGGATCGGCGGAGCGGTGCGTTGAAGAGGCTCGGTCGGTGAATCAGCTTGTACATTTGCCTTCTCCCTCTGATTGGTTCGGCGATTTGCAACTGCCGGAATTGTGGGAGAAGGCCGGGCGCAAAAACGTCTGCGGTGTGTTTGACCTGCGATCGCGGAAAGTTAATGGAACGCGGTGGACCTTCAGTCCGCCAGCAGGGGCAGGATGGCGGCCATGGCTTCCCGGAACCTGCCCTGCTGGCCATGGCCCGGAAATGGCACGGGTCCTGCCTGCACGAGCGGCACACCCTCCGCACACAGGGGCTCCTCGAGGGCGCGCCACACCGGCGTGGCGATGAGAACCACCCGGAACGGCTTGCTGTCAGCGATGGCCTCCAACACGCGGTCCTTGTGCTCCAGGATGTGCGCTTCCCGCCGTTTTTTGTGGATTGGCTCCGGTACGGCCTCGATCATCCAATAGCCGTCGGCCTGGAAACGGGCCAGCCACTCGGCCTTGCGGACTCGTTCGTTTTTGGTCACACCGAAGTCGTCGCCGTAGAGCACCTTGGTCAGCTCCACCCACAGCGTGTCCGCGCGCGGGACGTTTGGAAAGTAGAAGTGCCGTTCCTCGACATCGGGCGGAGACTCGGCCACAAACAGGACCTTGACCGGATCGGGCCTGTACCGGTCGGTGGCGGCTTGGCGCAAGGCGATTACATCGGACACAACGGAGCACCTCGGAGCAATGCAGGGCGGCGCACGACCACAGGGGACCGCACCGGGGGATTACGCAGCGGCGGCGGGAGCCAGCCAGGCCGGGTTGGGCCGGCCGTCCAGACTCAGCCGGCCGGCATACAGGAAGCGGTAGACATCGCTGACATAGAAGTGGGGGAACGGCTTGGTCGGAAGACTGTCCAGGACACCATCGTGCACCCGTTCGGCCATGGCCTCGTCCAGGCCGTTCGACACTTCGTAGGGGAAGTAGATCGCCAGGTCCCGCGCCGGATCCTCGATGATGCGCGAAACGCCGAAGGAGGCGGGATAGCGATAGGCCGGCGAGAGGCGCTCCATCAGGAACGTGCCCATGGCAGCCGAATTGATCTGGTCGCCGTGGGCGTAAATGAAGTTGACGGTCTGCTGGGCGTCGTCCAGGGTCTCGCCAGGAAATCCGAAGAAGAAGAACGTGTGGTTCCAGATGCCCGCGGTGGCACTCTCCTTCAGGATGCGGCTCATGTGGGGCAGTTCGGTGCCTTTGATCATGTGATCGATGATGGCCTGCGACGCGCTTTCCAAGCCGAACATGATCATCCGGCAGCCACCGGCCCACATCTGATCCAGCAACGATTGGTCGATCACCTTTTCGAACCGCACGCAGCCACCCCAGTGAAGGGGTTCGTCCTCCTCCCGCAGAATGGCCGACAGGCCCCGCAGGTTGCGCGGCGTGATGGCCTCGTCGGCGAAGAAGATGTGGCGCGTGCCGTACTTCTCCCTAAGGGCCAGCATCTGATCGGCCAGCGAACGGGCCGTCAGCTGGCTGAAGGACTCGGCCTCGCCGTAGCCCACGTTGCAGAAGGCGCACTGGCCGAAGTAGCAGCCGCGCGCCGTCATGAGCGGCAGCACCAGTTCCGGCGCCAGGTAGCGGTCCAGGGGAAAGCCGTCGAAGTCCGGCAGCGGCAGGTTGCGGATCTTCTCCGGCTCCTTGCGCTCCGTCACCTGCAGTGTCCGGCCCTTCCGGTAAATCAGGTTGGGAACCCCGTCCAGGTCGCCGCCGTCCACCACCGCACAGGCCAGCTGGTACAGGGGAATCTCCCCGTCGTACACCACCGCGCTGTCGATTAGTTCAAACAGCGCCGGCTGCTTGGGCAGGACATCGTGGAGCATGCTGATGTGGGGACCGCCGACAGTGACGTGGCAGTCGATGCCCGCCTCCCGCACCAGGTGGGCCAGGGTGAACCCCGCCAGAACCTGAGCTTCCGAGGGAATGGAAATGCCGACCACATCCGGTTCGAAGGCTTCCAGGTCCTCGAGCACGATTTCCTCGTAGATGTCGAGGAACATGTTGTGGTCCCGGTCGGAGACCCCGAACAGTAGGTTGCGGCTGCTGTCCACCGGCCGCGCCGCCTCGTAGCTCTGCAGATGGAGATGGGCGGGATGAAAGGGCAGGGAGGCCAGTTCCAGACAGTCGGCCAGGATCTGGAAGTGGGCGAAGCCTTCCGGTCCGTCGTAGAAGGCCGGGCTGCGCACCACATCCGTGGCGGCCGCCACGGAGCGCACCAGTTCCGGGCCGCGCGTCAGGGCCCAGTCCACCGTTTCCCGGCTCGGCGCCTCCAGCACCCCTCGACCCCGCGCGGAACCCGAACCCCACCGGCGGCGCACCGCCGCGACGGAACGCCGCAGATACTCCGGGGTCAGGATGTAGTCGAAGACCTCGGCGTTGAGATCGCGCTGCATCACCGCGACCCCCATCTGGCGCAGGTAGGCCGTCAGCGACGGCAGTGCCAGGTGGGGCATGGTCGGCGTCCAGTTGGGCGGGAAGAGCAGTGCCACCCGCGGTGGCCGCGACAGATCCGCGACCTTTGGCAGTTCCTGGCGCGGGGCGGCCTTGGCCGACCGCCTTGCGTTCAGGGCAATGACAGGGGAAACGGCCACAACAGGCTTTCAGGCCTGCACCCCGTGCAGGTCCAGTTCCGCCGCGTAGTGGCAGCGCACAAAATGCCCCTGCTCGACCTGCTCCAGGGCCGGTGTCTCGGTTTCGCAGCGATCGCCGTCGTTGTACCGGCAGCGGGGATGGAAGTAGCAGCCGGAGGGGGGATTGGCCGGATCGGCCACGTCGCCCTCCAGCACAATCGGCTCGCTGCGGTCCCTGGGATCCGGCTTGGGCACCGAGGCCAGCAGCGCCTCGGTGTAGGGATGCTTGGGATTCGTGAACAGCGTTTCGGTGCGCGCGTGTTCCACCAGCATGCCCACGTACATGACTGCGATGCGATCGCTGATGTGCTCCACCACGCTCAGGTCGTGGGCGATGAACAGGTAGGTCAGGCCGTACTGCTCCTGCAGGTCCTGCAGGAGGTTCAGAATCTGGGCCTGCACGGACACGTCGAGGGCGGAGACCGGCTCGTCGAGGACGATCAACTGAGGGTTCAGCGCCAGGGCCCTGGCGATGCCGATGCGCTGCCGCTGGCCGCCGCTGAAGGCGTGGGGATAGCGGTTCAGGTACTCCGGCCGCAGTCCCACCACGCGCAGCAGATCGGACACCCGTTCCTCCAGTTCGGCGCCGGAGGCCACGCCGTTGACCAGCAGCGGCTCGCCCACGTTCTGCAGGAGGTTCATGCGGGGGTTGAGCGAGGAATAGGGATCCTGAAAGACCATCTGCATGTCCTTGCGCAGATCCTTGACCTCCGCCGAGGACAGTTCGGCGATGTTGAGGTTGTCCTCCTCGTTGCGCCGGAACCAGATTTCACCGTCCGTCACGTCGTAGGCGCGCATGATGACGCGGCCCGTAGTGGTCTTGCCACAGCCGCTTTCGCCGACCAGGCCCAGGGTCTCGCCGGGTCGAATGTAGAAGCTGACCCCGTCGACGGCCTTGACGTGGCCGACCGTCTTGGACAGGAGGCCGCGCCTGATGGGAAAGTGTTTCCTGAGGTCCTTGACGTCCAGCAGCACCTCCTGGGAACCTCTGGCAGAGGAGTTTGGACTGCTGCTCACACGCGAATCTCCGTTGGCTACCGGGTCTCAAACCGGTCTAGAAAAACCGATTGACGGCAAACGACAGGCTGATCAGGGCCAGGAGAGGCGCTCCGACCCTGACGATGCGCTGCCAGAACAGCCCGCGGGCGGCCCCGTTGCGCAAATAGCCTTCGATCAGGAATACAAAGACGATCCAGCCAAGGCCCAGCACGTAGACGGACCACTGGCCGATGGACCGCAGCCGCCACGGATTGGCCATGCGGCCGATCAGGATGTCCTCCACCACGTTGCGCTGGATCAGAAACACCAGCACCAGGGCCAGCGCGAAGAGAACAAGCCAGCCACCGTACACCAGCAACACCTGTTGCCAGTTGGATTTCATCATATCGGGAATCGGAAACTGCGACCCGGCAGCGTTGCGAACGCCTTGGGCGAAACCGTCGGCCATTCTAGGGTGCGGTGCATGCCGAGTCAACAATTCCGCACCTTGGGCACTTTGCTGCCTTCGCCGTACGTGCACGGCACCGAAACCGTGAGACCGGCCCGGTGAAGAACAACGCTTGTTTCCGTGGCCCAGACATCCCATCGGACGGTACACATGCAGGCAGCGGGAACACCGACGGGCGATGAACCCGAGCTGCGTCGTCGGACCGTCAACGATGTGGTTGAGGAAATCCGCGCTCGCCACAGTGGCTTCTCCGCGACGGACAGTCTGCCGCGCAAGACGTCTTACAACCGGGGTCGTGCCCACAGGGAAGGCCGGGAGGCGGATGCCGTGGAACCCACCGGGCAAGTCCAGGGATAATCGCCAGACGAATCGTTGATGCCGGCATCCCGATGCGCGCGCCCGGCGAAGATCCGGATGAGTCCGACAAACTGCCCTCGGACCGAAGCCTGTTGAAGGCCGGGGACTCTGCCCGTGCGACACATGCGGTGCACAAGCCCCACTTCCAGGCAACGCAGCCCGGCTCGGCAGACAACGCCGCAGGGGGCCTATAATTCGCCGCCTTAGCGATTTGTTCGGCACGCTGTGCCCGCCCTGCCCATGACACGCCAGTGCGACATCCTGATCATCGGCGCGGGAATCGTCGGCGTATGCTCGGCCTGGTATCTGACCCAGGCGGGATACCGTCCCCTGGTGATTGACCGGGGCGAGGTGGCCGGCGGCTCCTCCCACGCCAACGCCGGCCTGTTGGTCCCCAGTTCCTGGCTGCCCATGGCCGCCGACAGCGGCATCGAGCAGTTGCTCGAAAAATGGCAGGATCCCGAGGCCTCGATCTACCTGCCGGCAGCCGGCGATCCCCACCTGTCCGACTGGCGGCGGCGGTTGCGCGCGGCCGCCGAACCCGTCCAGTGGCTCAAGACCACGGCCGTGCTGCACAGGTTGGCCGGACGCAGCATGGAGCTGTACCGGGAACTGCACCGGAAGCTGCCCTTGCAGGACCACTTCCGCATGGACGGTTCCCTGAACGTGTTCTCCACGCAGGCCGGCTTCCGGGCGGGCGCGACCCAGGCCCTGCGGCACCGGAGCATGGGTGGCCTTGCGGCCCTGCTCGACCGGTCCGGAGTCCGCCACTATCTGCCCCAGGCTGCGGACAAGATTGTGGGGGCCGTCCTGTTGCCGGAGGACGGCCGCCTGTCGCCCAAGGCCTTCGTCCAAAGCCTGGCGCACGAAGCCGGCCAACACGGCGCCGAATTCTGGTCGCATGTGGCCGTGACCGGCATCGGGGGGATGGACGATGGTCAGATCACCTCCGTGACCACGAGCAAGGAGGACATCGAGTTCAATGTCGCGGTACTGGCAGCCGGTGCCTGGTCCGGCGCGCTGGGCAGGGACTGGGGACTGGACGTGCCGGTCGTGCCCGGGCGGGGCCACAGCTACACCATGGCACGACCCGAGGGCTTTCCGAACTTCGGGGTCCAGTTGATGGACGAGGGCGTGGCCGTGAACCCGATGGGGGATCGGCTGCGAATCGCCGGCCGGGTGGAATTCACGGGCATGGACGACCGCGTGGACAGCGAACGGGCGGCCCAGGTTGCGCGCGCCAGTCGCGATCTGCTGGGTCTGGACCCACGGCCCGAGGACGGGCAGCCCTGGATGGGTTTCCGCCCCATGACCCCGGACGGCCTGCCCATTGTCGACTGGAGCACAAAGTACGAGAACCTGCTGCTGGCCTGCGGCCACAACAAGATTGGAATGACCCTGGGCCCGGCCACCGGTGAACTGGTGGCACGCCGGATCACGGGCACCCCGGCCGGCCCGGACGATGCCGCCCTGGCCCTGAACCGCTTTGCATAACCGAAGCCGGAGCGGGGCCGCCGGGTTAAACCATGGGCCGCGCCGTGGGGCCCGGCGGCCGACGGCGCGTCAGCGGGAGACTGCCACCCGGCTGTTCGGCTGCAGGGACTGACCGCCGATCAGGGAGGCGATGCCATCCGGCCAGCGGATTTCCAAGGCCAGAATCTCGCTGCCCTCGGACAACCCGCAGTGCAACGCGGGACCGCGGCCGGACAGATACCCGCTGGCAGCCTGCACCTGTCGCCGGTAGACACCCGTGGAGGTCTGCAGACGCACCTCGGCACCCAGGGCGCTGGTGTTGCCCGTCCCGGCCTGGCTCAGGTGCACCACCAGGGACTGCCCGGTGCACAGTTGGTTCTCGAAGATGCGAGCCGGGGACCGCAGGTTGTTGACTGGCACATCCAGGTCGCCGTCGCCGTCCAGGTCGGCCAAGCCCATGCCGCGGCGCCCATGGCAAAGCCCGTTGAACGCAGGAAGGCGCGGCGGCCCATTAATCGCTCGGCCCTTCGGAATTCCTCCAAAATCTCTTATTCAGTTGGGTTCACGCGCCTATACGATTCAGGATCACGACGTTGACAGGCCTGCTTCCGGACTGCGGCCGGCACCTTGGGTTCCACCGCAATCCTGTTTGCCGACGCGAACGCGCAGGAGTTCCTGCGCGTCCCGTACCCGAATCGCTTGGGACACAGCCGGTTAATGCCGCCTTGTAATATAGGATCTTCATTGGTACCGTCATCCAGACAGGTCTCCAGCCCTCTCGTGCCTCTCCCAAGATGTCCCCGTACGCCCGCGGGTTTCACTTGATGCCATGAACGAAACAGACAATCTGGCCGGTCTCGTCCTGCAAGGCCTGACCGCCTTGGAGAACGGTCTCAGTTCACTGTTGCTCACCAGCGAGGATCAGTCGCGCCCGGACGAAGACCGCACCGTGCGTCTGCAGGCCATCATCTCGGAGATTGACAGCTACTACGGCCACGATTCGCGTACGTTCCTCCTGGCCCACTGGGCCCTCCAGCTGCACCTGCTCCTGCCAACCCGCGCCTGCGAGCCAACCCTTGAGACCACACTGTGCGACCTGGAGCGCCTCAGGGAACTGGCCGAATTCTTCAGTCTGCGGGACGTGGCGGACGAGATCCAGGATCTGGCCGACCGCCTCGCGGCAGGCTCCGGCGGGCTCACCCCCTTTGCGTCCGTCAGCGGCGGGTTCGCCAACCTGCAGGACCTGACCACGGCCACGCTGCACGCCATCGACGAACGCATGGAGGTGCTGGGCGGCGCCTCCTTCCGCGAGGCCGTGGCCACGGAGGTCGGGCTGCTGGAAATCCTGGCCAGCGAGGAACTGGTCGGACGCTACATCCTGGACGCCAGCCAGGATCGCATGCGCTGTTGCGTCTGCCTCGCCACCATGGTGATGGTGATACGCGAGCTGCTGCGCATGGGGGAGACAGGGTCCGCGACGGCCGAAACGGCGGATGCCCAGAGACTGGCACAGTTGGGGGAACTGGTGGGCATCACGCCCGTGAATGCGCGTCGCAACCCGCTGCCCAGGATCCCGGGTGGCGCCGACCGGGAGAAACCGGACACGGAGACGCCGGCCGCGGCCGAACCGCAGGCGGACGGGGGACGGGACACGGTCCTCTTCCCGGACAGCGAACCGGCCGAACCCATCAAGCGCCAACCCGCGGCCGAACCGGAAGACAAAGGCGATCTGACGATCGACGTGGCCTCCAGGCACCTGCCCGAACCGCCGCCGCCCGAGCCCGAGTGGGAACCGGAACCCCTGCCGGAGGATGGGACTACGGGAGTGGAACCGGACACGGAGCCGGACATTGTCGATGCCCGGGATGTGCCGGAGGAATTCGAGGCGGAGGACCCGGACGCGGAGATTGCGGAGGCCCTGGCGGAGACCGAAGCACCCGGTCAGGGCCTGGGCCAGATGCTGCTCATGGTGCTCATGGTCCTGGTGGGCGTCGGCATCGTGGCCTTGGTCGTGGTGCGGCCGGCCTGGCTTGACAACTTGGCCAACCAAGGCGGGAGCGACGGTGTCCAGGCCATCACGCCGGAGCCGGAGGAAAGCGTGGCAACGGCCGTGCCCACCGCCACTGAAATCCCGGTGCAGGCCGTGGAGGAACCCGCGGAACCGACACCGGTGCCACCCACCCCCACCTCCACGCCGGTGGCCGACTATGTGTTCCTGGCGACCACCGCCCAGGTGTACCTGTGGCCCGACGTCGCAGCGGAAACCATTGCTCCGCCGCGGGAGGCGGACAGCGGCGTGATCCTGGTCAGACGGGTGGCGGACGGCGATCAGTTCTGGCTGCAGATGGAGGACACCTTCTTCATCCTGGCCGAGACCGTGGTCAATCCGGAGGTGGTGGATCAGCTGCCGTTGATCGACAAGGCGGACATTCCCGACATTCCGGTCGAGTACCTCCAAACGGCGGCACCGGCGGACGAGCCGGTGGCCGACACGGGCGATCAGGACCCGGCGGAGCCGACACTCGAACCGATACCCGACGGCCGGACCGCCATTGTGGAAGATGTCGACGTGCACATCGGCCCCGGTGCCGACTTCGAGTCCCGCGGCATCCTGCCGGCCGGGCGCGAGGTGACCCTGCTCGGGACCAGCACCGACGGCTCGTGGTCCCTCATGGACGACTTCCACTGGATCCCGTCCGCAGCCATCGCCAACATTCCGGACGGCCTGCCGGTCCTGCGCCATCCGACCACCATCTCCAACGCCAATCTGCGGGCCGCCCCCGACAGCGGGTCCGCTCAGCAGGGCTTCCTGGGGCCGGGCACGGCCCTGTTGCTCGACGGCTGGACCCTGGGTTCCAATCCGGACGGGGTCTGGTACCACCTGGACTCCGGGGAGTGGATTTGGGGCGATCTGGTCCAGGACGCCTACGCCAACCTGCCCGAGCGGCCCTACGTGCCGGACGAGCAGTAGTCGGCCGTTCCCTTCGCCGGCGCCCCGGCGGGCCTTGTTTCTTCAGGAAACCTACGCTTCCGATATGACCAGCGCACAGAAATCCGGCCCCAGGGTCGTTGTCGTAGGGGCCGGCAGTCTCTTCTTCGGACGCCAGGCCATCTGGCAGATGGTCCATTCGCCCCACCTGCAACGCGGGACGCTGGTGCTGGTGGACACCGACGAGGAGCGGCTGTCCAAACTGGTCCGGCTGGCGGAAATGGTGCGCGACGCCAATGCCGTGCCCCTGGGGGTGGAAGGCCACACGGACTGGGTGCCGGCCCTGCCGGAAGCAGACTTCGTGGTCCTCAGCTTCGCCAACCAGACTGTCAAGTACCGCGGCATCGACTGCGCCATTTCCGAGAAGTACGGCGTACGCATGTGCTCCGGGGACACCATCGGTCCCGGCGGAATATTCCGCGCCCTGCGCGAGTTCCCGCGAATCCTGGAATGCGCCGCCGACGTTGAGCGCCTGTGTCCGGATGCATGGGTCATCAACTACATCAATCCCTCGACGGTACACGGCATCGGCCTGATGCGCCATGCCCCCGGCATCAAGAGCTTCGCCCTCTGCGACAGCCTGCACATGCCGCACATCAAGGTGCGGCTGGCCGGCATGGCCGGTATCGAGGCCGCGGCCGGGGGCGAACTGACCGCGGAGCTGGACCGGGACTTCGACATGCGCATCGCCGGCGTGAACCACTTCACCTGGCTGCTCCGGGCGGAGTGGCGGGGCGCCGACGTGTCGGATGTCATCGCGGAGTCCCTGCGGGCCGGCGCCGCCCACGAGGATCCGACGGTGGAGGGCGAAGCCAAGGGCTGGCTGAACCAGACCATCGGGGCGGAACTGTACGATGTCTTCGACCGGGTGCCGGTCTGTGTTTCCCACACCAAGGAGTACGTGCCCTACTACCAGCAGGCCGGCCGGTCCGGCAACGGCACGCCGCCCCTGGCCATCTGGGACACCGAGACCCGGTACGATCGGCACGAGGCCATGTGGCACCAGATCGACGGCTTCCTGGAAGGCACGCTCCCGATCGAGGACTACACCACGCTGCTGGGCCCGGACCACGCCACGGACATCATCGACAACATGGTGGGCGGCCTGAACCGCCCCTTCTTCGTCAACTGCGCCAACCGCGGCGCCGTCACCAACATGGCGGACGACGCCTTCCTGGAACTGCTTTGCGACATCGACATGGACGGCCCCGTGCCGCGGCCGGTCGGCGAGATGCCGCGCGGGCTGCTGGGCCAGCAGCAGTTGATTCTCGACACCCATGAACTGACCGCCGAGGCCGTCGCGCGGGACGATCGCAACCTGTTGCGGCGAGCCATGCTGACCGATCCCATCGTCAATTCGATTGCCGACGCGGATGCCATCCTGGCTGAACTGCTGGAGCTGGAGCGGGATGCCATTCCCGCCGGCTGGCGGGCCTGACGAACCCCCCGCCCCCTTTTTGACCAGTCCAAACTACTTCCCGGAACCTTCTGCATGTCCGACTACCGCATTTCCGCCGCCGATCGCGAGGCCCTGTCCCATGTCTCCACGGCCACCCTGACCACCTCCCTGATCAAGCGCGGCATCAAGCGCTGCTTCATGCAGGGGGTGCATCCGATCAAGCCGGGCCTGACCATGGCCGGCCACGCCTTCACCCTGCGCTACATCCCGAGCCGACAGGATTTGGTGGATCGACGCTACGACAACTCCACCAACGTGCAGCGCCTGGCCATGGAAGCCATCGGTCCCGACCAGGTGCTGGTGGTGGATGCCCGCCGGGTGATTGCGACCGGCACCATGGGCGACATCCTGGCCCACCGCATCCGGGAACGGGGCTGCGTGGGCGTCGTCACGGACGGCTCCCTGCGCGACACGCCGGCCCTCCGGGCCATGGACTTTCCCATCTTCCTGGGCGGCGCCGCGGCCACGCCTTCCCACACCCACCACCATCCGGTGGACATGAACGTCCCGGTGGGGTGCGGCGACGTTGCGGTCATGCCGGACGACCTGATCGTGGGCGACGGCGAGGGCGTGGTGGTAATCCCCAATGCCATGGCCCGCGAAGTCATCGACGAGGCGGCGGACCAGGAAGTGTTGGAGAACTGGGTGGTCGAACAGGTGAAGACCGGACGACCCCTGCAGGGCCTCTACCCGCCCAACGAGGAGACCAGGGCCCAGTTCGAAGGCTGGCGCAGCCGCCGGTAGCCGCCGGAGGCGGGGCGGCTGCTCTCCGGCTTCAGGCAACCACCCGTTTCCCGCTCAGGACAAGGATCCCCGATATGCTCAGCCAACGGTTCGGTGTTGTCCGACTGGAGCATCTGCTGCGATCCCGGCAGGATTGGCATCCCTTTCCCCGTGTCGACGAACGGGCCGCCTGGAACGGCATTCCCGCCGGGTTGCGGCGGTCCCTGATCGAGGCCGGCGAGAACCGGCTGGACTTCGCCTGGCCCCACCTGCCGGCCACGCGGTTCCTGGACTTCGCCCGGACGGGCGACCGCTCCCGCTACCAGGACCTGAGCTTCGCCCGGCGCGACGCCCTGGCCGATCTGGTGCTGGCTGAATGCGCCGAGGGCCAAGGCCGTTTCCTGGACGACTGCGTCAACGGCATCTGGGCCCTTTGCGAGGAAACCTACTGGGGCGTGCCGGCCCACATCGGCGTCCAGAAGGCCGGTTCCGGCCTGCCGGACGTGGAGGAACCGACCGTCGACCTGTTTGCGGCCGAGACCGGTGCGCTGCTGGCCTGGACGCTGTACCTGCTGCACGAGCGGCTGGACACCGTCTCTCCGCTGGTGCGCCGACGCATCGAATTGGAAATCCGGCGGCGGATCCTGGACGTGCTCAGGGTGCGCATCGACTTCTTCTGGATGGGCTGGCTGGGCGGCCGGCGCGTCAACAACTGGAACCCGTGGATCTGCTCCAACTGGCTGACCTGTATTCTGGCCATCGAGGACGATGTGGAGACCAGGGCGGAGGATGTCTTTCGGGTCCTGCGCACCGTCGACAACTTCATCGACACCTATCCCCGGGACGGCGGCTGCGACGAGGGCCCCAACTACTGGGGCCGGGCCGGAGCCTCCCTCTTTGAAAACCTCGAGCTCCTGTACACGGCCACCGACGGCGCCGTTGACGTGTTCGGGGAACCCCTGATCGGGGAGATTGGCCGCTTCCTGCACCGGGCCCACATCGCCGACAGCTACTACCTTAACTTCGCGGACGCCTCCGCCCTCGTCGAACCCGAAGCCCTCCTGGTGCACGCCTACGGCAGCCGCATCGGAGACGCGGACATGCAGGCCTTTGCCCGGTGGCTGGCCGACCGTCAGGGGATTGGGCGGCCTGGCCTGCATGCCCAAGGCCAGGTGAGCAGCCGCGGTTCCAGCCTGGGCCGGTCGCTGATGGCCATCTTTGCCCTGGACGAGGTATTGGACCGGCCGGTCCCGGCCCCCCTGCCGCGCGACGTCTGGCTCCCCAACATCGAGGTCATGACGGCCCGGGATGCCGCCGGCTCCCAGGATGGTTTCTACGTGGCCATCAAGGGCGGCCACAACGAAGAAAGCCACAACCACAACGACATCGGCAACTTTGTCGTCTACCTGGACGGCCGGCCGCTGCTGGTGGACGCCGGGGTCGAGAACTACACCGCCAAGACATTCAGTGCCCAGCGCTACGACATCTGGACGATGCAGTCCGACTATCACACCCTGCTGCCAACCATCGATGGACGCCAGCAACAACCCGGCGAGCGGCACGGTGCCAGCCAAGTGGAATACGCGGCCGACGAGAACACGGCGCGCCTGGCACTGGAGATCGCCGGTGCCTGGGGCGAGGACGCAGGTCTGGCCAGCTGGCACCGCACCCTGACCCTGCACCGGGGAGAGCGCGTCGAGGTCGAGGACCGGTGGCGGTTCCTTACCGCGCCCGGCTCCCTGCAGTTGAGCCTGCTGACCCCGGGCCGTGTGGAACTGGACACGGGCATCGTCCGCATCTCCGCCCGGAACTACAAGGACGACCGCACTGCGGCGGAGGGCACCGTGGAGTTCAATGCCGGCCGGTTGACGGCCGCCGTGGAAACAGTGCCGATTACCGACCAGGTGCGGATGGGGCCCTGCTGGGGCACCGAACTGTACCGGGTCGTCTTCACGCTGGACCAGCCTTCCCGGGAAGGCTCGCTCACCTACCGCATTGGCCGCTGAGTCGGCCATCTGCCCGACCCCACCGGGCACTGCCGCCATGTCCACACTGCACTTTCCCAAACTGTCCCGATTCGACCGCGCGGCGGAGCCGGTCACCGTTTCCATCCCGTTTCGGGAAGGAGCCCTGCCGGAACCCCACCACCTTTGGGTGCGGGACGGAGACTCAAGCCTGCCCTGCCAGACGCGGGCCCTGGGACGTTGGCCGGACGGCAGCGTGCGCTGGGCCCTGGTCCACATGCAGGTCGACCTGCCGGGCAACCGATCCCATACGCTGGCATTCGGTGTCGGCCCGGCCCTGGCTCCTCCCGCCGCCCCGCACCATGGGCACGGCGTCCTCTCGTTCGCAATTCCGGAAGGACAACCGCTGTCCCTGAAGGACCTGACCGTGAACGGCAGGCCCTTCCCGCTGCCCCTGGACAATCTCTTTCGACTGCGCCTGCAGGACGGCCCCGCGCTGCAGCCGGTGGTGGAACGCGTCGAGGAGGTGGAGAGCGGTCCGCTGCGCTGGATCCTGCGGCTGTTCGGGCGCCACACCGGACCGGGTGCGGACCTTCAGCCGGCCTTCCACGGACAGGTGAAGGTCCATCGGGGCAAGCCTTGGCTCGAACTGGAGCACCAGTTCATCCACGACGGCGACGCCCCTGAAACGCAGCTGGCCTCCCTGTCCCTGGACATTGCCCCGGCCATGCCTCCGGACCGGGCGGCCGTGGCCCTGGGAGAGGGCTACTACACCACCCGAATCGAACAGTCGGATGCCTGCGTCGAAATGGAGATCGATGCGGAAACGCTCCTGTACCAGTCCAACGAGCACTTCTCGGAGTCGTTCTACGGGGACTTCTGGGTCGACTGGCGCACCGACGGTTGCGGCCTGGCCGTCTCCCACTACCAGGCCCACCAGCACTACCCCAAGGGCCTGCGCGCCGCCGCGGAGGGCATCCGGGCCGATCTCTATCCCGCTGCGGCCGAGCCGGCCCGCATCCTGCAGGGCATGGGCAAGACCCACCGTCTGCTGCTGCAGTTCCACGACGGCTCGGCGGACCTGGAGACGCTCAGCGTCCGCAGCCTCCAGTTCCAGTTGCCGGACGTGCCCTCCCTGCCCCGCAGCTGGTACCGGGAGCACAACCCCTGGGGCCTGGACTTCTTCCCCGAGAAGGTGCCGGGCCGCCTCGTGTCCCGCTTCAACGACCTGCACCAGGGCCGTCCGGCCGCCCTGGGCATGCTGCACTTCGGGGACGCGCCGGATGCCGGCTACACCAACCAGGGCCGCGGCCAAGGCGAGTCGGTCTGGGTCAACAACGAATATGATCGTCCGCACATGAGCCTGCTGTTCCACGGCCTGACCGGGCAGCGGCACCTGCTGGACTCGTCACTCGTCTGCGCCCGGCACTGGCTGGACGTCGACTTCTGCCACCACCATCCCGACCCCCTGATCGACGGGGGTCTGAAGATCCACACGGCCCACCACGGCACCGGCGGCGTAATCCCGTCCCACGAGTGGACCGAGGGCCTGCTCGACTACTGGTGCCTGACCGGCCGTGCGGAAGGCCTGGAGGCGGCCGAGTCGATCGGCCGCAACATCATGCGGCATATGGAACTGCCCAGGATGCGGACCCCCGGTGCCGCAGCCGTGCGCGAAGGCGGCTGGGCACTGCGCGCGATGATCGGCCTGCACCTGGCCACCGGCGGCGAGACCTGGCGGGCGGAGGCCGAGCGCCTGACCCGCATGTTCCTCGACTGGCACGACGAGTTCGGTGCCCTGCTGGCCCCCTACACCAGCCACACCATGCCGCGCGTGCCGTTCATGATCTCGATCACGGTCAACTCCCTGGCCCGGTTCCGCCTGATCGAGGCCAATGAACGGGTGGATCGGCTCATCGTGTCGGTGGTGGACGACCTGGTGGAACATACGCTGGGTCCCGACGGCATCACCTTCTACAAGGAACTGCCGAGCCTCAACCGCACCGCGCCCACACCCCACTTCCTGGAAGCGCTCACGCACGCCTTCCATGTCACCGGCGACCGGACCTACCTGAAGATCGCGGCGCGCCAGTTTGCCGCCCTGACGGCCCATCCCGTCAACGGACGGGGCGGGGCCAAGTTCGTGGATTCGGGCGGAGCCGTGGTGGCCGGCACTGGCGAAGGACGGTCGTTCGCCGATTCCTATTCGTCCGTCATCCTGTTCGCCGCGGCTGCCGCCAGGGAAGGGCTCCTCGACTGGTACGAATACCCTTATCCGGATGCCGTGCTGTCGTCTTCGTCCCGAAAACGGCCGGGCTAGAATCGCGGTCTCAACAACCCCACAGGAAATCCCGAACGCCATGAAAATCCTGGTTGCCGGCGCGGCCGGCCAAGTGGGCTGTCGCCTGGTGCGTCAGCTGCTCGACCACAACCACGAAGTGCGGGGCACCGTGCTCCCGGACGATCCGTGCCTGGACCGGCTGGACGGCCTCGACATCGAGCTGGCCAAGGGCGACCTGACCGACGAAGCCTTCGTCAACAGCGCCCTTGACGGCATGGACCGGGTCGTGCACACCGCCAACTTCGTCGGGCCGCAGTTCGACAACAACCTGCAGATCAACCGCCTCATCGCCCGCGTCTGCGGCGAACGCGCCGACCAACTCGAGCGTCTGGTCTACGTGAGTTCCTCCGGCGTCTTCCCGAACAACGGCGAGAAGTTCGCCTGCGCCTACCATCCTGTCGACGAGGAACATCCCCGCCATCCCGACGGCGAGTACTCCCTGTCCAAGCAGATCGGCGAGGGGTTCGTGAACATGGCGGCCGACTACACCGGCCTGCGCACCGTGATCGTGCGCCCCAGCCACGTGCAGTCCGGCACCGCCATCCTCAGCCAGTTCACGGCCGCACGCGCCGTCCAGATTCTCAAGATCGGACAGGCCAGTCCCCGCGGCGAGCTGTACATGGCCGACGGCACCGAGCTGTGGCACGACGTGGAGGCGCAGGCGGCCTACCCCGACCAGCCCTGCAGCGTCCGGGACGGTCAGGGTCGCTCCTGGCTCTACCAGCCCAACGACGCCCGCGACATTGCCCACATGCTGGTCTGCGCCGTGGAGGAGGATGCCGCCGTCGGCGAAAGCTTCAACTGCGGAGCCCCGACCCCCTTCTACCACACCCATGCCGCGCCGCTGCTGGCGGAACTCACCGGCCAGACGGCCCTGGAGGTCCAGGTTCCGGTCTGGTACCGGTACGACCACGCCATCGGCAAGGCCAAGCGCCTGATCAACTACCGGCCCCGCGGCACGGTGGAAGCCATGTTCAAGTCCGCCCTGCGGGTGCGCGACGAAGGCTGGATTGACTACACCTGGAAATAAGCTCAGGCCCCGCCAACCGGCTGTGGCCGACCGCACAGGAGATTCGCATGCAATACATCATGTTCACCAAGCACCTCGAGGGGCTGGACCTGGACGAAATCATTGCCACCCTCCAGCGGGTGGGGGTCCGGGGAGCCGACCTCTGCGTGCGGCCCGGCTACCCGGTCACGCCGGAGAACGCGGCGACCGCCCTGCCCGACGCCATGCGCCGGTTCAGGGACGCCGGGCTGGACATTCCGCTGGTGACGACGCCGACCAACTTTCAGACCCCCGACCACCCCGACGCGGAGAACCTGTTCGCAGCCTGCGGCGCGGCCGGGGTCAAATACATCAAGCTGGGCTACTGGCACTGGTCTCCCGAGGAGCACTACTGGGACACCATGGCCCGGGTCAACGACTGGCTGCAGGGATTTGCCGAACTCGCCAGCCGCCACGGGGTGACGGCCGTGGTCCACAACCACTCCGGACGCTCACTGGGCCTCAACGGCAGCGCGGCCATGCAAGTCGTGCGCGACTTCAATCCGGCGCACGTGGCGCTCTTCGCCGATGCGGGCCACTTGTCCATCTGCGGCGAACCGATCGACATGGCCCTGGACATCATGCGGTCCCACCTCCGGGTCTGCGCCTTCAAGGACCTGGTCCACACGACGGTCCAGCGCAACGGCCGCACCATGCCGGCCACGCGTTGCGTGCGCATGGGCGAAGGCCTGGTCGACTGGCAAACCACCGTCGAGGCGCTCGAGGCCATGGACTTCTCCGGTCCGGTCAGCTTCCACAGCGAATACGCCGGCGAACCGGTGCCCACCGTGATTGACCTGGCCGCCTGCGATGTGCGTTTCATCAACGCCTTGCGGGCCGGCAACTGATCCGTTCCCAACCATTTCCAGACAGGACAACCCCATGACCAACCCACTTCGCGCGGCCTTCATCGGTGCCGGTCCCCGCAGCCGCAGTGCCCACTATCCGAACGTGGCCCGACTGGACGACGTGACCATGGAAAGCGTCTGCGAACTGGACGAGGAACGCCTCGACATGGTGGTGGACCAGTACGGGTTCCCTTCGGTGTACACCCACCACAAGGAAATGCTGGAGAGCGCGAACCCGGATGTTGTCTACTGCGTCATGAACGAGCAGTGGGCGCTGGGTCCGGTGCTGGACTGCATCCGCGCCGGCAAGCATATCTTCATCGAAAAGCCGCCCGGCGCCAATGTGGACGAGGTGCGGCAAATCCGGGACGCCGCGGTGGCCAACAATGTGTGGGTCCAGGTCGGGTTCCAGCGCAGGCATGCGGCCGTGGTCCGCGAGTCCATGGCCCGCACACAGGCCGGCGGACCGGTGTCAATGGCCGTCGGCACCTTCCACAAGCAGCTGCTGGGCGAAGCCGCCGGCGGCTTCACGACCACCCTCTGGAACGACATCTGCCACATTGTGGACATGGTCCGTTTCATGGCCGGGGGCGAACCGGCCGAGGTCCATGCCCATCGGTCCAAGTTCGGCAGTCCCCACTGGAATGTCTACGGAGCGCTGATCCGGTTCGACAACGATGCCACGGGCATCATCGAGGCCACGCGGGCCTCGGGCGGGCGCACCCTGGGGGGCCAGCTCCATGCGGCCACCGTCGGTTGCTACTTCGACATTCCCTCCCGGCTGGCGTTGTTCACCAACGATGGGCAAAAGGACAACCTGAACGGCTGGGACCTGGCCGGTGTGGAGCGATCCGATTCCGCAGCCTACGACGGCACGCTGGACATGCACCGGCACTTCATCGAGTGCATCCGCAGCAACACCCAACCGTTGACGGACATCCGCGATACCGTGCACACCATGGAACTGGTGGCCGCCATCGATGGCGAGGAATGACACTGCCGGTTTGCCTGTCCCGCACCGGCTCGGACCGGGCCACGGCCTACGACCCCAGCTGCAAGCTGCTGCGACGCGGCGACGATCTGGTGATGGGCTGGCTGGACAGCCCGGAGCAGGAAGGCGGGCCAGCCCGCATCATGCTGGGTACCGCCAATCCGGCCACCGACCAGTTCCGAGGTTCCGTCTGTCTGGCGGAAGGCATTGACAACCATTGCGGTCCGGCCCTGGCCCTGGATCCCAACCAGCGGCTGCACCTCATGTCCGGTGCCCACCACGGGGCCTTTGTCCACCGCTGGATCGACTCGGCCGACCTTTTGGATCCGGCCGCCTGGTCGGCGCCTCAGCCGGTGGGTGAACGCGCTTCCTATCCGGCTCTGGTCAGCGACGTGGACGGAACCCTCCACCTGGCCTGCCGCGAGTCGAGGCCGGATCGCTGGATCCTGGTCTACCGGAACATGCGCCGCGGCCACTTGTGGAGCCCGCCCGTCACGCTGGCGGTGAACCCGGAGCCCGGCTACTGCAACTGGATGCATTCCTTTGCGGCAACTGAGGACGGGATCCTGCACCTCTTCCTGCAGTTCCACTACGCGGCGTCCGGCTCGGCCGCGGACTGCACGACCTACTCCGCGGTGCGGCTGGTGTCCGGTGATGGCGGGAACACGTGGCGGCAGGAGGACGGATCGCCGGTTACGGAGCCGGTGACCGCGGAGAGTGCCCAAGCCTTTAGTTCGTCACCGAAGGGCGATCTGCGCCTGAACAGCGCGGTTCTGAACTGCAACGACCGGCCCTGGGTACATGTGGTGCACCCGGACAGCTCGGCCGGCTACCTGTACGAGTTCACCGATACCGGACCGGTGAGACACCTGCCAGGCGGGGACCTGGCCGCCTACGACCTGCGCGGCGGCTGTGCCATGGACATGGCCTTCGATCCCGCAAACCGCCTCTACCTTGCCTTTGCCGCCAATCCGGGCAGAACCGCGACTCCCTGGTTTGATCCCAGCCACGAAGTGCATGTGGCCTTCATCGACCCGAACCGCATGGCCGACACGCAGGTGAAGCGGTTGACCGACATGGATGAATTGGTGTCGGGCTGGCTGCCGCAAGTGGAGGAATGGCTGCCGAACAATCGCCATGCGCGCGTGTCCGAGCCCTACATCATGTGGACCCGGGGCAACAACTTGGGAGGCATTGGCGGGGACAACGCCAACAGCCTTCGAACCGGGGTATGGCTCGACCGGTTGAAGCATTGAGGTAGGCTCAGACATCCCCCGAGTTGATCCGGAAGAGTGAAACGGGATTGGGATAGGTCAGACCAAGGCAGTATGGGACAAACCGTTCGTTGGAAAACGGTTTGGGCTGTCACTTTGGCAATTGGTTAGGTATATAAGCCCCATTGGTTACGCATCCCACTCCGATCCGCAAGTCAGGTTTGTCAACGGATTGGTTGGCCCATGCCCCTGCGATCGGAATCACGAGGGCATGGTCCTCTTTACATCACGCGGCCGTAGACCATCTGCGACCTTGGTCAGGTCATCTGCAACACATTGAGGTTCACTCATCGAAACCTCACCTCCCGCGAGTTGCATCAGCCCATATACTGACTACGCTCACAGTTCCTGTAGGAACAGCCAATGAAGAACATCACGGTCTCTGTTGACGAAGAAACCTACAAGTTGGCACGTTTTCGTGCCTTGGAGCTTGACACGTCGGTTTCGGTGCTGGTGCAGCAGTTCCTGCGTAGCCTGGTCAGCAGCGGTGAGACCGCCCTCACTGACGGCAAGAAGGCGGAAACGGAGACCGAAACGGCCCTGGTCCGTCGACGCCAGCGGCTTCGGGAGGTGCTTACGAACTTTGATGCCCGCAAGGTTGGCGTACCCGAAAGGCTGACCCGCGGCGAACTCTACGACGAAGCGATCCACGGCCCCGATGCGCTTCGTTGATACCAACGCAGCCTGTCTGGCAATCACACAGTGACCGGAGTCGCTGTTCGCCAAGATCGCGCATGTCACCAGCCACGCGGGGGCGGACCTACCCAACTCCGGCAAGTGCCTGAGCGGCTCACCCTGTTTCAGCGGGGCGCTTCGGCAGCTGCACCTTCATCTCGGTGTACCGGCCCGGCTCCGACTCCGGCTCGACGCTGCCGCCGTGCTCCCGGATTACGTCCCAGACCAGACTCAAGCCCAATCCCATGTTCCTCCCGGTACTGCGGGTGGTGACAAAGGGATTGAACATCCGCGCCATCATTTCCCGGTTCATGCCCATGCCGTTGTCCCGGACTGTCATGGTTACGGCATCCTCGGCATTCTTCGTGGCTACCGTCAGTCGCGGCTGGTAACCATCCCCCTCGGCCCGAAGCTTCTCCACCATGGCTTCACAGGCGTTCATCACCAGATTGGAGATGACCCGTGCCATGTCTTCCGGCACCACGACTGTTTCACCCAGGGCCGGGTCCAATTCCGTGTTGACCTTGGCGCTGAAGTCGGGTTCGTAAACCCGGATTGCCTGGTACCCCAGGTGGGTCTGTTCAACGATCAACTGGTTCAGCCCCACCGGCCGGAACCCGCCTCCGGTCCCTCGGTCGTAGATCATCATGGCCGACGCGATGCTATTCAGCCGGCCGCTGTGATGCTCCACCCGATCCAGATTGCCGGTCAGATCCTCGATCAAGCCCTCGGCTTGTTGCCGGTACACCTCTCCGGGCTGCTCCAGCAGTTCCTGAAGCTCTGCCACGAGTTCCTGAGACAACGATGTGAAATTGCGGACGAACTGCAGCGGGTTGCGCATCTCGTGCGCCACCCCCGACGCCAGTTCACCAAGTTCCGCCAGCTTCTGCTGGCTGACAATCCGGTCCTGGCTTTCCCGCAGGTCCGCCAACGCCTGTTCCAATTCTCCATTCCGCTCCTTGAGCTCCGCGGAAAGCTGGGTTACCAAGTCCAGCTGCATGGCCCGTATGGAATTCTGGCGCAGTGCCTCCAGGGCCTGGCACGCCTTGGTCACCTCGTCATTGCCCCGCGGCTCAATCCGGTACTCCAGGTCGCCCATGCCCAAGCGTCGAATCCAGATTTCGACGGCTACGGTCCTTATGCCAACCCAGATGACCAACGTCGTTTTGACCAACACCACGGCCAGCGTCGCGGCCGAGAGAGCAATCAACGGGACGTAGCCATGACGGGACGCCACTACCGTAAGGCTAACCAGCAATCCGATGGCCAAACCGATCAGCAGCAGATGCTGAACCGAGTAGCGCCGGATGCTGAACCTCGACATTCCGAAGGGATCATTGCCAGCGCTACTTTCGTTCAACACGGTAGACATGGCGCACCTCCCGTTCAACCTGTGTGGTGTCACTCATTGTTGTCACGGCGGCCAACCGGTGTCAGGGAATGGGTTCCCAACCCACATGGATTGGCATTGTCGGTTCTGCTTGGCGCCAACGTGGCTGTTGAGGCCCGCAGGTGCCAAGCACACCCAACCGCCTGACAAATCCGGGCCGGCCAGAACCACCTGAAGAGGACGCGGGCCGTGGAACACGCGGACACACCGCGTGCCGGCCGGCAGTGCAGAAGCATGACCGCTACGGCGGACTATTGTGCCGACAGCCGGACCGAATTGGGACAAGACAACCTGCAAAAGGCATCGCAAAGGGCTGGGGCACCGCTGCCCGGATGACAACAGCCGTTGCCAAAGCTTTCGACTGGACACATGACAGGCACCGCCACCTGATGTCCAGTCAAGTATATAATTCCCGAAATTATAGCGTGTTCGGAATACCCCAGCCGCCCACGGACGCGCCTGGCCATTGATGCTTTTCGGCACAGGCCTGTACATGGAAACGGAGCGAACCCACCGGATCTCCACGCCCGTTTCCGGATTGAATTCGATATCCGTTATGCCAAACAGCGTTGGGGGCTGAATCGCTGCCGAGCCCTCGCCAAAACCCGCTCTTGCCCGCTGTCCACATCGGACCGGATGTCACGACACGGAATGAACACGCTAAGACTTGCACGCATAAACGCGCATGTAGTCGAGTTCCATGCGCTGTGGCCATATGTTGGGATCGATGCCCTCGGTGGCGGCCCAGTTTCCTCCCGCGGAAATAGTCAGAATGAAATGGAAGGGATGATCGAAGGGCCAGTGCCACTGATCCGTAGAGGCATTCTGCAACCGTTCGTTTTCGAATGTGTAGTAGTGGGTATCGTCCACATAAATCTTGATGGCGGATTCGGTCCATTCCATCGCGTAAAGGGGAACTCCGAACTCGCGTCCGGTATCTGGAGTCTCGTGACCCGATGATTCCCAATCCGGTGGTTGTAGGCTTCCGTATGCACCGTGGCATGAATGATGCCCGGTTTATGGCCCACGAATTCCATGATATCGATTTCACCGCTGCCCGGCCAACTGCCGTATGGATTGGAATTCGAGACCATCCAGATTGCGGACTTGACGCCCCGGCCCTCGGGCAGTCGGGCCGATATCTCATACCATCCATATGTCCATGCCTGTTTGGACGTGAGCCGGGCCACCGTGTATTCCCTTCCCCCAAACTTCTCCTTGTGAGCTTCAATGATGAGACGGCCATCCTCAACGCGGGCGTTGGCTTCCCAGGGCAAACGCAAAGTCGCGGGACGGGGGTGAATCGGGGTCGTGCGGGGCCGGTTCCGGGTGTTGTCCGCGAGCGAACGGCACGGAACAAATCCATCGGTTATTGGGGACAATCCGGCACGGATAATCCAAATTGGGGATCGAGTTCCCGACCGCCCAACGCGCAACAAAGAGGGCCGCCGTGCGTCTTATGGGGTGACGTTACTACCTCAAAGGACACGCCGCAGCCCTCATGGAATACATTGTCGCATGCCCCGACCGCGAACTCCTGGAGGCCCTGTGCGCCTTTGCCGAGCACCTGGGCACGCTGCCCGATCCGCGCGACCCGCGGGGGGTGCGCCACGCGCTGTCCGTGCTCCTGGCCACGCTGCTGGTGGCCCTGGCCGGGGGTGCCAACGGCATGGCCGCGGTGGCCGCCTTCACGCACGACCACCAGGCCTGGTTCCGGCTGTGGCTGCCCCTGGGCGCGGCCACCCCGTCCCGCGACACCTACCTGCGCCTGGTCCGCCGGCTGGACCCGGAGACGGCCATGCAGGCGGCCCTGTGGCTGCTCGACGGGACCAGCCTGCCCGGCCTGCGGGAGCTGATCCTGGCCCTGGACGGCAAGGTGGCGCGCCGTTCCGGCGACCCGGGCGCAGGCACGCGGGCCCTGCACATGGTCAGCGCCTTCCTGGTGCGGGAGGGGCTGACCCTGGCCCAGGAGCCGTGCGCGGCCAAGAGCAACGAGATTACGGCCATCCCCCGTCTGCTCGACCGCCTGGCCCTGAAGGGAGCCGTGGTCACGATCGACGCCGCCGGCTGCCAGACGGCCATCGTGCAGGCCCTGCGGGCGGCCGGCGCCGACTACGTGCTGGCCGTCAAGCGCAACCAGCACACCCTTGTGCCGCGGCGATGTTCGCAATGTGGGTTTCCAGCGTGGCGCGGGTCTGCTCGTCCCGAGTAAAGGCATAGACGTGGGTAAGGGCCTCCAGCCACTTGTAGCAGTCTCCGTCACTCTACTTGGTGCCCTCATGGGCACCAGCCTGCTGCCCGGCCGCCTTGGGAAAATTGTGCAGGGAGGCACCGTGGGGCGTGGTGTTTAGAATCTCCTCTATGGTGTGGAGAGCACCGTCACGGCAGAGCGCGAAACGTTCGCCCCAGAAGCCTTCGCGCCATTGGGCCTGTCCGGTGGACAGGGGATGAAACCTGAGACGGGGACTGTCGTGCATGCTGGAGAGTTCCATTGGACCGAGTGAGGATGGATGGACAGGACGGGAACAGGCGAGTGAGGGGCCGCTGGTATTGAGGATCACTTGAATCCCTGGTAGACAATCCCCTGAATGAAGTGGATTCGCTCAACAAACCCAAAGAGCCCCCCGTCGTAGGCTTCACCCAGCCCCTGACCGTCCCGAGCACCAACACACCGATCTCGGCCTGCCCGGAGCATGGTCCCACTACGGCGACCACGCCTGGCAGCGCAACGGCCTCTACGCTCGCAACTTGGTCATCTTCGGGACCTTCAGAGGTCGATTGACTGCGCTGCAACCCTAAGAGCAACCATGGTAATCCAATCACCGCTCTGCTCACCATGGGTCACTGAGCGGTAGTACTCCCCAGCAAGGGTTGGACCAAAGCCGGACGGCTCGTTGCCGACTCGCTCAAGCAATTTGGTAGCTCCGGCACGCAGTTCTGGATGACACACCTCTGCCGCTTTGCGTGCCGACTCGTACCGAGACTGGAAAGCCTCGTAGTCTGGTTTCAAATCCGCATTCTCCCTCAATCGCATCAAGGTTGCCGCGCGGGAAGCGCGAACGAGCTCTTCGACGAATACATCCCAAGCTTTGAGGTGGGGCGAATTGACAACCTCGGTACCAAGACCCGTTGCGATCGTCAGCAGCTCTTCCTCTTCGGCTGGCCAGATTCGACTTGTACCCAGCTTGCAGCAGCCAAAGGGCAAAATGCGTTTGTTGGAGCCCAGGACGAGGAACGTTCGGAAGGCGAGCCTCTCTGCTAGCTCTGGAGCCAAGTTCTCAACAAGGGCCATAGGAGTGGTGTCCTCACTCTCAGCTGGGATGATCACTACCCACCGGTCTGTGAGGAAGCGTGGGGAACCCAAATCTGTATGTTCAACCTTGTGAATCTCCAGTGAATTTACCGTTCCTAGTGCATGTTCCAGAGCCGAGCGTTCGATTTGGTAGCCGTTTGATGCCGCCTCGTGCACCAAACGGTGCGCCACGTCCCACCAAGCCTGTAAGCTGCGTCTTCGAAGCTGCTTGTAGGTCACTTTATGCCCTTCGGCACGTATCAACAGGAGATTGGCAAGAAGCTTGAGCATGTCATCGAGTTCACAAGGCAACGGATCGCCAATGGTTGACAGGATTGGAAGGTCACCTTGTCGAGCCTCCATCAGGCTTTCGACAACCAACCTGCATCGTGCGGCTAGCTGCACATTTTTGAGGTCATCGAAAGACTCGATGGACGCGAGGTCGCGAATGGCTGTGAGCGCGTCAGTTAAAGCTTGCCTCGCGTTACTCCCACGGCTGCTATCGTCCTGGCCAACAGTTTCTCCCGGTAGGCCGGCAAGTTCGACCACCAGCGAATTTATGGTTTCAACCGCCTTATGCCGCCGACTGGTATGATGCTTTGGAGCGAACAGCCATGCCACGGCATCCTTCCGGAATTTGATCAGTTGTCTGGAGACTGCGGCAATCGTCCGCAGTGGCTGAGTCCAATAGCGAGCCGCAAGCAGAAGACGAGCGGCGCGAAGAAAATTTGCGTTCCCGTCCGTCTGTGTCGCCCGTGGAAGATTGGATCGGGGAATACATTTGTGCCCCTCCTCCATATCACCGACCACGTAGCGATCGCCACCAGGGGTCACAACCACAACTTCTGCAATGTCGGCTTCTGGGCACAAGTCGAGGATTACCCGGCACGTCTGCACGCTTCGCTCATTGAGGGTACTGTCATCCTCCGGTGCCACAAGGCATAGGGAGACCACCCTTCCATCTGGCTCATCCTTCGTTTCAGCGGCAATGCAATCCGGTAGTTCGATGGCCAGCCGCTGTATCCGATCCTGGAGAGGTCCAAGCATGCCATCCAGGTGGTTTTTGTCCTCAGCAGTGGCGAGCATACTCAACGTCGCATACAGACGCGCTCCAGTATCGAGTGGCACTCCGCTGAAGTGGGTCCAAACCTCTTGAACCGGCACCGTACATCCAACAAGGGAATCTTCCAGTGACTCTAGCCAGGCAGCGGCTTCGACCGCGGTCCCTCGGAGCGCAATGTCGACCACGGCTTCCACCGATACGTCCTGCAGGCACATCCCCCGTAGTGACGGTGGCCTAGGAGGCAGAGCATTCGCTATCTCTTTCAACGCCTGAACGAGGCCAGGATGCTTTGCAAAAACGGTGTCGAAACTGATTCCGACAAAGCGGGGTGCATAGGTAAAGAGGAGTACCGAATATGGTTCGATGGTGCTTGGTCGGTGATCTTCGACAACCTCAAGGCACGCATGAGCATGTCGGAATGCGTCGGCCATAGCCAAACTTGACATCAGACGTGAGCCGTCACGCGCGCGGATACCCGGTAAGTGAAGAATCCCGGATACAGCCTCCGCTGCAGGCTTGAGGTCCACATCGAACCGAGCATAGGCTTCAATCATCTGGCATGCGTCCTCCACCGGGAGATGCTCCACGAGGCGACGGACCGTTGTTGCCATCGCCGGAAGTGGGAACAGGTGAAGATAGTCACGCGCGACTGCAGAGCGGAGTTCGTGCAGGCCTCGCAACCGGTTGCCGTCGTCTGTAACGATAAGATGCTCCCGGTGCAGTACCGCGACGGCGGGAGCGAGATCGTGACCGGCCAACAGCAACTCGAGGGCATCCGCCGGAATCGCCACTCCGGCAGCATGGGCCGTTGCCACGTACCGCAGTATCTCGCGTTCGGTCCTCCGGTCCTCTTGGAGACGGATGTCCACCTGCTCCTCGATCACCTGCTGGAGACGACGTCCGGTTAGCAGCATTGACAGGAATTCCATAAGGAGGCCTTCCGCAGCCGTGAACGCTTCGGCAACGTCGACGACCGTCTGTACGCCTCGATCAGACAACGAATTTGCAATTCCTTCGGCGAGTTTGCGGTTGAGGATCGGATCGACAATCGTGGTCCGGCCCACAGCCAATCCTGGCCGATAGTCCTCCTCCCGACAGGCACCCAGTAGCAGCACACCGGGCCTGTCGATGAACTCGCGGGCGAATTCGGACCAACCTGCCGTATCGGGACGACCGAGGTTGTCTGCGCACAGCAGCAGTGGATAGTGCTCGGAAGGCTCTTGCAGACGAAGCCACCGTCGAAGTTTCGGCAGGTCTTCGGGCAGGAGGCTGAGCAATCGATATGGACGCGTCCTGCCCGAGAGTTCTCGGGCCGTCCGCCACATCAGTGCCGACTTTCCTGATCCTGAAGGTCCCGCGAGCAACGCCGAACGCTGTTCCGCCAACCCGTCGGTAAGTGCTTGGACCTCGGATAGGCGAGGAAGGTCGAGATCGGCTGCGATGTGCGTCGGCATGACATCCACCCCGGCCAGGAACTCTTCAGTGGACAGATCCGCTTGCACGCTGAAGTCCACGGGTTCGACAATCCCGTCTCGAATTGCTTCGTCAAGGCTGTGGACATCCACCGCCTCAACCACCTGCTTCACAAGTACCTCCAGATCGGAGGGCGTGATCGACTGGGCCGTTTCAGGTGTGGTCGATCGCTGACGAACCGAGATCTCGGTGATGTGCTCCACCAGTCTCGCGTAGACCAGGGTGGCTACGGACGGCTGGTTGCCGACCAGTTGGAACTCCGCGATCCCGCGTCGTGTGCGTGTGTCGACATTCCGCTCCACCTGCACGATGTGGGTTCGGGCCAGAACTTCCACTGGATCGTCGATCTCCCGTTCGAGGTGTGCCGCGAGTTTGTCGATCACGGTTTGATCAAGGCATTCCGTCACAGTCCGAGACCACCCGGTCGGAGCCAGATTGCCGCCGAGCATCGCATTGGTCACCAAGGCGAAACGACAGGCCCTATCTTCCTTGAGGAGTTCTTTCTTCTTCCTGATGGCATCTGCAAGTTCTGACGGGACGAATCGTGCTGAAAGTTTCCGTTCCTTCGCCTGGACAAACACCCGGGCATCATCCCTGAGTGAGATGTCGATGTCTTCAAAGCCTTCGGGGATTGCGCGCGAGACCGGTAGTCCGTTACCCAGCGCACTACCCACAAGCAGTTGTGCGGTAACAGCAACCTGGAAGCTCACTCCAGCAATGTTGGCAGCTCCCTTACGGCTCCAGTCTTGATCGGACACGCGGGCAGAGGTGCCTCTCACAACCGGAGGTGTCCCTTTCTTCTGTCGACTTCGACGCTTTTTCCGAGGGCTCACAGTAGGTCCATGTGCGGCTATTTCAATTTGCCGGGCAGAGCACCACCGCTTCCTGCACGGGGTCGTGTTTGTCGCGCATTCGAGCAAGCATTCTCCGTCAAAACCCATCGCCCCGCTGCAGTCACTGGAACAACGTCGTCCGCTGTCATCACTGCTGGTGCCAGACCGTCGCCTGAGTGCATATGCTGGCGGCCATCGCGGTCGAAACGACGGACCTGAGTCGGACACACCTGGCCTCCACGCATATGCGTTCCCACGTCAGCACCGGCTGGAACCCAGAACGACCCAGAGAGCCAAGCGCAGGGATGCAGTCGGAGTCCCTGCTAGCAGATTTCCGCTCCAACCGCGTGCTGGCGGACCAGGGAAGCAACGCCAACAAACTGCGTTGCTTCATCGTCGACCAAGGTGGCCAGTCCGCGATTCCGGAGACACGTAACCGACGGTTCCCGTTCGTCCATGACCGAGAACCCAACATCGTGGAGCGGGCCATCGGCTGGCCAAGCAGTGCGACCGTGCCACACGCTCTGAGAAGACCGCGTCCAGCTACCTGAGACTGGTCCTATTCACCGCCGTTAGGCAGTGACTGTGAAACCCTTCGCCACCAATATCCGAGGACCTAGCCTTTTGGAGGGTAGGGATCGTGGCCGTGGCTGTCCCGTCTTTGGATTCTCCCGTCCAAACCATGAATAACAAACTCAGTGCCTTGATTGAGACTGATTTGCCTTCCGGCATCAACTGCATCCCGCTTGGTATCGAAGTGGCCGCTGTTCCGACTAGCACCGCTCCTTTTGACATCCCAACCGCCTTCGGCATTTGGAACTACGTGGTGGGAATTGGATTTCTTAGCCATATCTGCCTCCGATTGCAATGAAACCCCTTGAGCGTAGGCGAATTATTGTCATCCAAACGGTATTCAGTGTTGGAATTCCGTTAACATTGATCAACACAAACAAGGATCGACCGATGGGTGCTTCCAACCACAGTCTGGAGTCGGTGCCCCGACCGCACTGACATGGCAGCGCACGTGGGAGGAGTCCAGATGCACCCGCGCCAGATTCGCCCGTTCGTCAGCCCCGGCCGCCAGCATACGCGCCCAGATCCCGTTCCGGCACCCGCGGCAAAAGCGGCGAAAGACACTGTTCCTGTGACCGAAGCGGGACTGAAGGTCCCACCAGGGAAAACCCGTGCGCACCAAGTACACGACTCCATGCAGGAAGCAGCGGGGGGCGTCGGGATGGCCAGTGTAGACCCGGGGGTCTTGGCGCAAGTGGCGGTACAGGGCTTGGAATTCGACGTTGCGCAACGTGTGGCGGTACAGGGCAGGGGGTCTGTGAAGAGGGAAACCAACAGGACTGCAATGATAATCTGCCGGTCCTAGTAGGGCAACGAAACTTGATGGCGTTGAAACAGCCGTTCACAGTACTTCCGGCGGCGGCGGGCGTGGGAACGGCGGGCGGCCGCGTTGCGCGCCCGGCGGTAGTCCACGATGGCAACGGCGCG
>MKWU01001043.1_pt1 | contig 50415 bp, 42 predicted proteins | sample 809101 | NCBI WGS metagenome assembly MKWU01 (sample SAMN05860141, study PRJNA318959) | sponge metagenome | host: Aplysina aerophoba | place: Slovenia: Piran, Adriatic Sea, Gulf of Piran | collected 2013-05-07 | reverse complement strand
CCGGATCAATCAACTTAGAACAAGTGGTGATTGGTGGGCATTCAGCGGGTGGTACGGTGGCTTTGCACAACAGCGACCCAGCATGGGTTCCTGGCTTGCAAGGAACCTTCACCTACGCTGCACACACAATGGTTGCGTCTGCTTTGGGCCACGCTGAACAAACAGTGTTGCCGGTGCCGGCGAAAGTGCCGTTGATGTTGCTTGCGGGCACCCAAGACCAAGTAATCGCAGTTAGCCGCAGCCGCTACCGAAACTCTGCTGATCTAGGTATCCATAATCCAATCAAACAAACCTTCAATGAGGCACTCAACCGCAACCGCAACGATTCTTGGTTTGTGGAACTACGTGACCTTGGGCACTTTGCGATTTGTTCGCCACTAGATGACACCAGCGGCCGATCATTCCTTGAGGGAACCACTGCTACAACAAGCCCCGCGAGTCGTGAGTTTCTCGGCGACCTAATTTCGGCTTTTGTGGCCACAGTATTGAAACGCCAAGCAGTCGACCAACTTGAAAGATTAGTCCAAAATGTGCTAGTAACACGATACACGCGACGCTGAATATCATGATTAATGATCAACAGGTCATCATGCAAACAAGTACCAAACTAAGGAACATATATGAACAAACATATTGTAATCACTGGAAGCACCAAAGGGATCGGCAATGGTTTAGCGCGGCAGTTCCTGAAACGAGAATGCAAGGTAGCAATCAATGGCCGGTCGGCTGAGAAAGTTGAAAAGGTAGTAAACCAGTTGGCGCAGTCTTACGGCGAATCCAAAGTATGCGGTTTCGCGTGCGACATCACCAGTCCAAACAACCTCCAGCAACTCTGGGATCACGCTACCAACAACTTTGGAGGTGTTGATGTCTGGATAAACAACGCTGGGGTCAGCATCGCTCGCAAACCTCTTTGGCAACAAGATGCGGTTGAACTCGCGGGGTTAGTGAACACCAACCTAACTGGATCAATCTTGGGTAGCAAAGTCGCTATTACCAACATGCTGCAACAAGGTCACGGGCAACTCTGGAACACCGAAGGCTTTGGTTCCGACGGCGCAACTCAACCAGGTATGGCTGCTTATGGAGCTAGCAAGAGAGCCGTGCGTTACCTACAAAAGGCCCTGTTGAAAGACACCGCCGACACGCCCATTCAGGTGTGTGTCGTCTCACCAGGGATCGTCGTTACCGACCTGTTGATAGGCGACTATGACCTCAGTTCCGAAGAGTGGGAAAAGTCAAAGAAGTTCTTCAATATCCTCGGTGACCATGTGCATACCGTCACCCCGTGGTTAGCCGACCATATTCTCACCACCGATAAAACAGGAACCAGAGTAGCTTGGCTCACCCGGCGCAAAGCAGCCGCTAGGTTTATGACCGCAGGAATCAAAAAACGTGACCTGTTCAGCGACTTCGTGTTCTAGCAAACTCAGTGAAAAAACTGGCGCTCGTTAGTAAACAACATCGCCAGACCACGCTCGTCTGCCGTGGCAATTATTTCAGCATCATTGACAGACCCGCCGGGTTGTACCACAACCCCTACACCCGCATCCGCAGCAATGTGAATACCGTCAGCAAACGGGTAAAACGCATCACTCGCACACGCACCACCCCGAGCCCGGCCCGCCGCCTTGCGCGCCGCCAACTCAGCAGCTTCAACCCGGTTCTGCTGACCAGCGCCAACCCCCCAAGCCACGCCACCTTGCGCCAACACCACCGCGTTCGACTTGACATGCGCGCAAACCCGCCACGCCAAAACAGCATCAGTCAACTCAGAAGCAGTCAGTTGGCGCGCCGAAACCGTTTGCCAACTCGACGGCAGCGAATCGAACCGCGGAGATTGCTGAACCAAGAAACCGTCAGAGATCTGACGCAAACTGAGCTCCGAACCCACACCTTGCCCACGCCGATCTTGCGGTTCCGGCTCTACAAACCGCAACACACGGGTAGCGCGGCGCTTCGCAACTAAACGATCAACCACGCCAGCGGCATACCCCGGTGCCACAATCACATCTGCTTGCGGTGCATGCTCAATGGCAGCAACCGTAGCGTCATCCACCACCTGATTCAAGGCAACGATCCCGCCAAACGCACTACGCCGATCGCACTCAACCGCACGCTCATAAGCACTCGCCAAACTAGACGAAATTGCGGCACCACAAGGGTTCGCATGCTTCACAATCACAGCCGCGCAACTGTCGGCACCACCGCCGGCACCACCCCCGACACAACTGTCGGCACCACCGACACCACCGCCGGCACCACCGACACCACCGCCGGCACCACCGCTGGCACAACTGTCGGCACCACCGCTGGCACCACCCCCGATATCATCCAAATCACCCAATTCTTGTACCAAACGCCACGCCGCATCAGCATCAACAATATTTAGATAACTCAACGCCGCACCCGACAACTGTTCAACCCGATCCCACAAGCTCACCCGCCCCATCGCTCGGTAGCGGGCTCCACTTTGATGCGGGTTCTCGCCATAACGAAGCACCTCAGCACGTTCAAGCGCCAGATGAAGCGTGGGCCGAAGTGGTGTTGGTGCAGGATCGCTGCTGTCAAACCAACCAACAATCGCCGCATCATAAGCAGCGGTATGAGCAAACGCAGCCCGAGCTAAACGCTGCCGAGTTGCCGCCGACAAACCTGAACGGCCAGAACCCACATGACTCAGGTCCGTATCTTGAGAAGCCTCTCGAAGTTCCGTCAAAATCGGCGTGTAATCCCCAGGATTCGTCACCACGCCCACGTAAGCATGGTTCTTGGCCGCGGCGCGCAGTAAAGCCGGCCCGCCGATATCGATCATCTCAACACTCGGCTCGGATGCGAACGGGTAAAGGTTGCACACGACCAAATCAATGCACTCAATGTTGTGGGTCTCAAGATCGCGGCGATGCTCAGGGTCACCTCGATCAGCGAGAATCCCACCATGAATACGGGGATGCAAAGTGGCCACACGATGACCCAAGATGATCGGAATCCCGGTGTAGTCCGCAACATCTGTGACCGGCACACCCGCTGCGGAAAGCACCTGTGCAGTACCACCACTCGAAAGTAGACACCAACCAAGCTCAGACAACCCACGAGCCAACTCCACGATCCCCGACTTGTCAAAAACAGACAACAACGCAGTCGGTTGACCCAACAGTGCAGTCGGTTGATCCGCCTTGTTCAAGGCATGGTTAGACATAGCAGATCACAAGTCGGCCACGATGCTGGCCATGTGTTCACCCGCTTCCGTTGGGTTCAACCCCACCTGAACGCCAGCGTCACGCAACGCCTCAATCTTGGCCGCAGCCGTACCTCGACCACCCGAAACAATCGCGCCCGCATGACCCATCTTCTTGCCGGGCGGGGCAGTCACCCCAGCAATATAGCCAGCCACTGGTTTGCTCATGTGCGACTTGATGAACTCGGCGGCCTGCTCCTCAGCCGAACCACCAATCTCACCAATCAACATCACCGCCTCGGTCTCAGGATCGTTTTCAAAAGCACGCAAACAATCAATAAACGAAGTACCAGGAACTGGATCTCCGCCGATACCCACGCAAGTTGTCACCCCAATATCTTTCGTTTTTAGTTCATAAAGCGCCTGATAAGTCAAAGTGCCTGACCGGCTGACAATCCCCACCGGGCCACCCGCTTTAGCGATATGTCCCGCGGTAATGCCAATGTTGCATTTTCCGGGGCTGATCACGCCTGGACAGTTGGGGCCAAGCAGCAGAACATCAGGATAGTGGCGTTTTAGTGCATTAAAGAGATACAACTCATCATGGGCTGGCACACCCTCGGTGATCGCCACAATGAATTTGACTCCACCCTGCGCAGCCTCCATAACCGCATCTCGCACCGCTGGGGCGGGAACAAAAATACAACTCGCATCGGCACCCGTGGCTTCAACTGCCGCTGCCGCATCGGCAAAAATCGGCACGCCGTCAACATTACTACCGGCCTTTTTGGGGTTCGTGCCCGCCACAACTTGCGTGCCGTAATCACGGTTGAGCAAACCGTAGTAACGGCCTTGCGACCCGGTTAGACCCTGATAAAGGACTCTCGTTTGTTCATCAACGAAAATGCTCATCGCTACTGCCTTTCAGCTTGCCAACTCAACCACACGCCGAGCCGCGTCAAGCATCGTTGGTTGCATCAGTAACGCTTCGCTCAGATGCGGTTCCAAAATCGCCCGGCCCTGTGCCGCGTTGGTGCCGTCTAATCGAACCACAATCGGGGAATCAATCTGCACCCGACCCACCGCCTCAACAATGCCGTTAGCTATCTCCTCACCACGAGTGATCCCCCCGAAAATGTTGATAAAAATAGCTTTCACGGCTGGATCATTATTGATGACCTGCAAAGCTGTGGCCATCACCTCGGCGTTCGCCCCACCGCCAATGTCTAGGAAATTGGCCGGCGAGCCGCCCACCTGATTCACCACATCCACAGTGCTCATCGCCAATCCCGCACCGTTGGCAATCACACCGACCGAACCATCAAGACCCACATATTGCAAACCCTTAGCATGCGCGGTTTGCTCACGCTCATCACGAGGTTGAGTGGCATCATATTGACGATACTGCGGGTGACGGAACTCGCTGTTGGCATCAAGAGTCACTTTGGCATCAAGCACCTGCACCAGACCGCTTTTCGTCAGCACCAACGGGTTCACCTCCACCAGGTCGGCATCACCTTCGGTATAGGCGCGGTAGAGCTTCCGCAGCAAAGCGACCGTCCCCTCAGCGGCTGCGGCCGGTATGTTCGCCGCGGTCACCCACTTTCTGCATTCCGCTTCGCGAAGCCCGTCCAACGGGTCGACCCAGATCCTTGCGATTGCAGTTGGGTTGGTGGCGGCCACGGTTTCGATCTCCACACCACCCTGCGCAGAGAGCATACCTAGATGCTTCTTGGCGGAACGGTCGAGTGTGAAACTCGCATAGTATTCTTCGGCGATCTCGGCAGCTTTCTCAATCCAGAGCCGCTCCACCACATGGCCAGAAATGTCCAGCCCCAAAATATTGCTTGCGTGCAGATGCACCTCAGCTTGGTTTGCGGCGAACTTGATGCCGCCCGCTTTGCCTCGCCCTCCAGTGTGAACCTGAGCCTTCACCATTACTGGAGTGCCTATCCTGCTCGCTGCTTCAAGCGCCTCTTCTGCCGTGAAGGCGACCTCGCCAGCCGACACCGGGATTCCGTAGCTAGTAAAAAACTCCTTCCCTTGATGCTCGAAAAGATCCACTGAACCTCCAAAATCGCACGACCATGCGCCAACAAGCGCGTAGGTAACACTAAGTGATACTAGGGGGGATCGACATTTTACCCTCACCTTTTACCCGCGCCGTGCCGACAATCTGGGGTCGGTGGCGACCAGCACACCCTCGAAATCTGAATATTCGCAAACCGGAGTGGTGGGCGGGTATTGTTGAGGGGGTATGCCAGTTGCTCAAGGCCCGCAAGTTACCGCCCGCAATGTGCTGGTGATTGGAATGTCTGCCGTGCTTGTTGCGGGTTTGCTGGTGTTGATGTTTTGGATTCTGCTGTCTCGAGGCAACACCACGGTGGTTATCGGCGACCAAGACTTTAACGCCGGCAACGCGGTCAGCCAAGCAAATGCTATCAGTGAAGCGGGGCCCATCTTGTACCCCGACCTACTCAGTGGCGGGCAGCGCGACATTTACCTCACCCATCAAGGCGACGACCCTACGCAAGGATGGCTTGCCTTTGCGGCCCGGCGGGCCCAAGACCCGAGAGAGTGCTACTTTGAATGGGACAACGAAACGGCCGCGTTTTATTTGACAAGTGTGCCCAACAGCGACATCACCTGCGAACCCGCAACGGTGGATTCGCTAGGGACGGGGTTGCGGCAATACCGGGTTGAGGTTCGCGGCAATAATGTGCATCTTCTGCTCTACCAGACGGTGCAGCCGAGTAGCGTTGGTTAGAGTTTTTCTAACGGCGCTAACGACACCAACAGCACCTTTTGCCCAACCTCAGCAAAGTTGACGGTCGCCTCAGGATCTTCACGGCTTCCACCCATGTCTACCACCACACCGTCGCCCCATTTCTTGTGACGCACACCATCACCAACCTTCAACGCCAACCGCGGGCCAAATACGGTCGGCGGGATCGGACCCCGGTCGGCGAAGCGAGACAAATCCATACGGGACGCGCGATCTCGGCGAAAGGTCCGTTTGTGAGTGCCATCAACCCGAGACCTGCCATTTGAGCGAGAGCGGCGTGGCCCGTCCTCAGCGTCAACATCGACGATCAATTCTCTTGGTATTTGATTAACAATTTCCTCAACAAACCTACTTGGCGGGTTGTATTGCGTGGCACCGTTGAGCATACGGCAACCAGCGAAAGTCAAATAAAGTTTCCGCATCGCCCTCGTCACCCCAACATAAGCCAAACGCCGTTCCTCTTCGAGTTCTCGGGGCTCGCCCAAGGTGCGGATATGGGGCAAAAGTCCATCCTCCATCCCAGTCAGAAAGACCACGGGGAACTCTAAGCCTTTTGCTGCATGAAGCGTCATTAGCGTGACTAGAGATTCGTTGTCGTCCATCGCGTCGGTATCGGTTACCAAACTGATTTGCTCTAGAAACTCGTCAACAGATTCGTACTCTTGGGCCATCCCAATAAGTTCCGACAGGTTCTCAAGACGGTTTTCGGCTTCAATAGAGTGCTCCTCTCGCAACTCTTCAAGATAACCGCTCCTTTCGAGCGCTTCTTCAATAATGGTTGCGGGTGGAGCGTCAAGCTCCCGAATCGCGGAAGCAAGCGCCAAGAACTCCTCAATACCTCGGGCCGCAGGACCGGTAACACCGGCCTCTCCATAATGTTGTAAGGCTTCATAAAACGACCGGCTATTGACCTTCGCCCAAGCATTGAGTTTGTTGACTGAAGATGCCCCAACACCACGTTTCGGCACATTCAAGACTCGTTTGATGCTGACCTCGTCGGCGGGGTTAACAATGGCTCGAAGATAAGCCGCCGCGTCCTTAATCTCACGGCGGTCATAAAAGCGAGCACCGCCCACCACCTGATACGGAATACCGAACCTCACAAGATTTTCCTCAAGCACTCGTGACTGGCTATTGGTGCGATAAAACAATGCCATTTGATCCCAATTCAGTCCCTCAGAACGTCTCAAGCGGGTTAGTTCATGGGTTACGTAACGTGCTTCGTCATGTTCATCTGTGGCGTGGTAACGCACGATCTTGTCGCCATCGTCCCTGTCTGTCCACAAGTCTTTTGGCACTCGTCCCATATTGTTGGCAATGACCGCGTTAGCGGCTGTGAGTATGGTTTGCGTGGAACGGTAGTTTTGATCAAGCACAATTGTGGTAGCATCAGGGAAAGCCCTTTCAAATTCTAAGATATTGCTTAGATCAGCTCCCCTAAAAGCATAAATTGATTGGTCGCCATCACCCACGACCGTCACCTCTCGGTGATGCTGAGCGAGGATCAAAACAAGTTCATTCTGCACCGAATTGGTGTCTTGATACTCATCGACTAGCACATGCGCGAATCGATTCTGCCAATATTCGCGTACCGATTCTTCGGTGTTGAGCACCTCGACAGCACGCATCAACAGGTCATCAAAATCCATGGCATTGGAAACTTCCAGTCGGGTTTGATACTCCTTATAAATGTTATAAATGTCGTCCGCGCGCCTATTGGAATAATCGACGGGAACACGACGCTTGAATAAATCTTCCGCTCTCTTGAATAACTCTTCAGCTGATGCGCGATAAGTACTCTCCGAACTAATGTCGTTCTTGACGCTTGAGATAATGCCATGGATACGACGAGGATTGACCATTTTCTGGTCAAGTCCAAGGTCTCGGATCACATAACCAGTAAGGCGCCGTGCATCTGCTTGGTCATAAATCGAAAAATTAGACGGAAAACCCAGGTGGTGAGCGTCTTGGCGGAGTATTCGCACGCACGCCGAATGAAATGTGGATACCCACATCCGTTTGGCTGTCGGGCCCACCAAATGGGCGACACGCTCTTGCATTTCTTTCGCGGCCTTGTTGGTGAAGGTGATGGCGAGGATTTCAAAGGGAGACATTCCCTCGTCAAGCAAGTGAGCAATGCGGTGGGTGAGCACCCGGGTTTTCCCCGAGCCGGCACCAGCCACTACCAACAAAGGCCCGCCGCTATGGCACACGGCATCGAATTGAGCGGGATTGAGCCCCGCTAGCGAAGGTGAAGTTTCAGACATCACTGCACTGTACCCATGATGCGGCTGAGAAAGTCGGTGGTTTCAGCGCGTCAGCTTGTAGCCCACGCCACGAACGGTCACAATCCGCTCCGGGCGTAACGGGTCGGGTTCGATTTTGCGCCGCAGGCGCTTGATATGCACATCCAAGGTCTTGGTGTCGCCCACATAATCGCTGCCCCAAACCCTGCTCATAAATCTTTGGCGTGTCACCACCTTGTCGGGGGTTTGCATGAGCAAAGCCAGAATTTCAAACTCTTTCAGTGGAACCTCAACCGCTTTGCCATCCACACTTACTTCATGGCGGCCACGATCAAGACGAAACCCACCGACTTGCAGAACCGCATCCTCTGGAGTTGTGCCTGCCGGCTGGTTGGTCATCTCGGCGCGGCGCAACAGGGCGCGAATGCGCGCCACGAGTTCACGCAAACGGTAGGGTTTCGCGACGTAATCGTCAGCACCTACTTCAAGGCCGACGACAGTGTCGATCTCCTCGCTTTTGGCGGTCACCATGATGATCGGGACAGTTGACATGGCGCGAATCTCGCGACACACATCAATCCCTGAGATGCTTGGAAGCATCACATCAAGCAGCACCAAATCCGGCTGTCGGCGTTTGAAGCGCTGCAATGCTTCAGTGCCGTCTAACGCAACCTCAACAAAAAAGCCTTCCCTTTTGAGGCCAACACGCAGTGCTTCCACGAACGATAGTTCATCTTCCACCACCAAAATATGTGACATAGTGCCGCTCATGGGTAATTATTCGCTGTTGATACAAGCGGCAATTCGATAGTGAAAGTAGTGCCCTCACCTTCAATTGAATCGACGGCTATATGACCTTGATGATTGGTGACGATATGACGTACGAGGGATAGGCCAAGCCCCGTCCCCCCACTACTTCGGTTGCGATCTCGATCAACACGGTAAAAACGTTCAAACACGCGGTCAAGGTCTTGGCGTGGGATGCCGATGCCATCGTCGGTAATCTTCATCACGGCTCGACCGAACACGTCCTGCACACCAACCGTAACCGCACCGCCGTCTGGGGAAGAGAACTTTATAGCATTGTCAAGCAAATTGAATATGGCTGACGTGAGTTGGCGACGATCCCCTCTAACTGAATAGTTTTTATTGTGACTGGCAATTTCTATTGTCACACCTTTTTGTGCGGCAGCCGCACGAACCCGATCGTGCGCATTGGCGATCACCGTAGGAAGTGAGATAGGTTCAAACTCGCTATCGTTGCTGTGCTCAATTTCGCTGAGTTCAAGTAGGTCAGTGACAGTCATTGATAAGCGTTCAGCCTCGACGAACAAACGGCTACCAAGCGACTTGATCACGTCTGGTTCCTGCTCATCAATCAACGTTTCAGCGAGCAACGAAACCGCTCCTATCGGAGTGCGCAGTTCGTGGCTAATATTGGTGACGAAATCCCGGCGGATTGCGTTGCTTTGTTCGAGTTCTGTTATATCATGGATTACCGCAATAGCACCTGTAAAACTGCTATCAACAACAATCGGGTTGGCTAGGATAAACAAAATGCGTTTAGGTGGCCCAAACAAGGTCACCGTCTCTGAGAATTGCTCCCCTTGCATTGCCGATTCAAGCAAATCATCGAGTTTCTGGGCAACCACAGCTTCACTATGGCGACCATCTCGATACCAAGCAGCAGCCGAATTCGCAAACGTAACTTCTTTGTTTTCGTCAACAACTACAACTCCAGCATCAAGCGTTTCGAGCGCAGCCTCATAACGTGACTCGCCCTCACGAGATTGTTGACGCAGTTCACGTTCCTCAATCACCTGTTCAAGACGCTCGAGCGCCACGAAAGGCGATTTTGAAGCCGTTGTCACAACGCCCGATAAGCGATTAGCTAGCCGGTCGAGGCGTTGGTTAACGCGCCGACGTTGCCCCAAACCGAAGAGCAAAGCGACCAGCATCAAGAGCAAAACAAGCAACAAGACCGCTCCCAACACTGTCATATCAATACGTTCCTAACCGCTCACAGGTCACCTGTTGGCGGTTCGTTAGCCCGAGCCCTAGCACGCAAAGCACCCGAATGCTCAGGCAGCCAGCCGTCAACCATGTAACGCACCCGCTCACCCATATTCACCGCATGATCGCCGACCCTCTCATAAAAACGGCAAACTAGCGCAAGTTGCACACCCACCTGCAAATCGAAAGCTTGCTCACGGTTACTCTCGAAAATCGCAGCAATCGCATCAAGATGCAGTTCATCTAGACGGTCGTCAATGTCATCAAGCGCAACTGCCAAGCCACTGTTGCCTTCGGCGTAACTATCAATCGCCAAGCGAAACAAGCGGGCTGCCTCTTCACCCATCTGAGCAATCAACCCACGAATCTGCGGGCCAAAAGAACTGCCATAAACGCGCCGGGTGGCTTGAGCAATGTTGGCCATCAAATCACCCGAGCGTTCAATCTCCGCATTCATCCAAAGCGCCGTGGTTATAGACCGCAAATCTGAAGCCATCGGTTGCTGTAAAGCCAACACCTGATAGCAGCGTTCTTCAAGATCGACAGACATCGCATCAATCGCATCATCATCTTCGATAATGCGTTGCGCGGTAGCTAGATCGCCCGCCAAAAACGCTTCGGTGCCACGCGGGATCGTCTCGCCAACAAGCCCAGCCATCCTCACGATCATCTCGCGAATGGTCTCAAGTTCATCGTGATAACTTTTTCTGAGTTGTTCGGTCATCTTAGGCTCATTTCAATCTTGTTGATTATCCGAAACGGCCGGTCACGTAGTTTTCGGTTCGTTCATCGGAGGGATTAGAAAATATATGTTGGGTAAAATCGTATTCAACCAAGATTCCTGTTCTTGAGTCGGAATCGGCGTTTACCTCAACTGAGAAAAACGCGGTACGGTCGCTAACCCGAGCCGCCTGTTGCATGTTGTGAGTCACGATTACGATTGAGTAGTCGGTTTTCAAGTCATGCATCAACTCCTCAATGCGGGTGGTTGCAATCGGGTCTAACGCGGAGCAGGGCTCATCCATCAACAAAACATCCGGGTCGGTAGCAATAGCGCGAGCAATGCACAATCGCTGCTGTTGCCCACCCGACAAACCCAACGCATTGTCATTGAGACGGTCTTTGACCTCATCCCAAAGAGCCGCCTTACGCAGAGAGTTCTCCACAATGTCATCCATCGCTGGCCCCTTCTTGGCTAGCCCAGCCACCTTAGGCCCATAAGCAACATTGTCTTTGATTGACTTCGGAAACGGGTTGGGCTTCTGGAAAACCATGCCAATGCGGCGCCGCACCTCAACCGCATCAACCTGCGGGTTATACAAATCAACACCGTAATAACAAAGCGACCCAGTGACCCGAGCCGAACTGATCAAATCATTCATACGATTGAAACAACGCAACAAAGTCGTTTTCCCACAGCCTGACGGCCCGATAAAAGCGGTTATCTCATGCTCATGGACTTTCAGGCTGGCATCTTGCACAGCACGAAATTCACCGTAATAAACACTTACTGCGTCAACATCAAAAACCACCGCAGCAGTCGGCAAATCCTCAGCATCGTCGGGAGGGTGCGGTTCGGGATCCAGACTATCAACCAAGTGATCAGTTGCAGGCATCACCAACCTCTCAGGAATCGGCTTAGCAGCATCAAGTATGGTCGCGGTAGAAGACATTTCGGTCACTAGTCTCGCTTTCTCTCAAAGTAGTTTCGAAGCAAAATTGCGGTCATGTTCAACAGCAATACCAACGCCAACAACACCACTATCGCCGCCGCGGCCGCATCAGCAAAACCTGGATCACGGCCACGCTCACTAACCCACTCAACAATGATAATCGGCAGGGCAGTAAACTTCTCACGTAAAGCCGACGCGTCCCATAACTCCGGATTGTTAGTCAGACCACCAGAAATCGCGCCCACCAAAATAAGCGGGGCAGCCTCACCAATAGCACGAGACATTGCCAACAAAGTACCGGTCAAAATACCCGGAGCGGCATAAGGCAACACTTGAGTCCTAACCATCTCAGACTTAGTGGCGCCAAGCCCATAAGCACCCTCCTTCAACTGCACCGGCACCGCTCGAACCGCTTCCTGTGCGGTGATAATCACAATCGGCAACACCAACACCGACAAAGTCAAACCAGCCGAAAGCACCGAACGACCACCAGTTGCGTCTACAAGCCACCCTAGGCCGATAAAACCAAAGATCGTATTGCGTTCAACAAACAAAAACAGGCCCAGTAAACCATAAACTACTGAAGGCACACCAGCAAGATTTCGAATTACCAACTCAAGGGTCGCGGTAAGGCGCGACCTGAGCGCATACTCCTCCAAATAAATAGCCGCACCCACACCTATTGGAAAAGCTGTGCAAGCCACAATCGCGCCGATCCAAAAGGAACCGTACAGACCCTGTTGTACACCAAGCCTGTCGTCAATCGAACGAGACCGCAAGGAACCATTCAAAAAATCCCAAAAACGTGTAGACAACTGCGACCAACCAGAAACGATTGTGTCAATTAACAGCACCCCCAAAATCAGCAGCGAAGCCAACAACGCAGACAAAATCAGAAACTTGAAAAGGCCACCTGCAATATCCGTTCTCAGTTTTGCGAAACCACTGGTTCCGACCAAGCCTCGCCTTGCGCCACCTCGAGCAACTGCACCAACCGTCGTGAACGCCATCACCGCACGCTCAATACTGCTCACGAATACGAGCAACAAAACGATCACCAATCAAGTTCAATCCCAGTGTCAGCAAGAAAAGCACCAAACCCACAAAAAATAAGCTCTGAAACGTCAACCCCTCACCCACCACCTGATCTGTACCCGAAGCCAAAGAAGCCATCGCCGCAGGCATCGTCAAACTGCCGTCATAAGGCGTGATAGTGCGCACCGCCGCATCAGCCGCACCACCCGCCATAAACACCACCATGGTTTCACCAAGCGCACGCGACACAGCCACAATCATCGAAGCCACAAGCCCAGAAACCGCCGCAGGCAACACAACTCGAAGCGTGGTAACAGCCTTGCGCGCACCCAAACCCGCCGAAGCCTCACGCAAAGACTTGGGAACCGCAGCCATAGCATCCTCAGAAATCGAAGCCACCAAAGGAATAGTCAAAATACCTACACCAAGACCAGCAGCCACCATGGAACCCCGACCACCCGCACCGCCAATATTGGCCACCACATTCGGGGCCAGCCACAACAACGCAAAAAAACCAAAAACCACACTCGGAATACCAGCCAACACCTCCAAAATCGGTTTAAACAAAGCCCGATGAGATGAACGCGCATACTCCGAAAGATAAATCGCTGCACCCAAGCCAAGCGGTGCAGCCACCACCATCGCAATCAAAGTCGTCCAAAAACTAGCGATCAACAAAGTCGGCATATCGTAAATGCCGCGCCTCGGAAACCAACCAATCTGACCCCAAGTTTGCGCCCAATCCACATCACGCATAAACACCCAGGCCTCAGAAAAAAGCGCATACATAATCAAACCCGAAACCACCACCGACACCAAAGCCGCGCCATACATCAACTTGCTAATCAGGTTTTCCTTGCGGAGACGGTGGGGCGAACCGGCAAGCGCGGCGGTGGTCAACGGCACGTTTTGGCGTGCGCTTCCACTTGCGCCGACGCTAACCGGTTCGTTCGTCTGCACCTTAACTACGCCCCATCCAATACACGTTAACTGCGCCCCGTCCAAACCGCCCGCACATCAGACTTCGCAGCCTCGGTCAGCTCCACATAACCAACCTCGGCAACCGCTCGGTCGAGCCCGTCAGCCATATAAAAGTCCACAAACGCCTCAAGGCCCGGGTTGCTCGCAGCTTTCGCAGAGTTGACATAAATGAACAACGGACGGCTCAGCGGGTATTCGCCCGAAGCAATAGACGCAGGAGTAGCCGCCACGCAACCGCTCTCACCATCGTCCACATCAAGCAACTTCACGCCCGCAGCATTGCTAGCAAAAGCGTAACCAACCCAACCCAGCGAAGTGTCGGCACCCGTAATCCCTCCCAAAATCACGTTGTCATCACCAGAAGGATTGTAGTCGGGCCTTGTGGTATGTGCCTGCCCTCTCGCCTCAGCAGTCTTTTCGATCACCAACTCAACATAGGTATCAAAAGTGCCAGATTCCTCGCCAGGACCAAAAATATCAAGTGGCGCATCAGGCAAGTTGCCAGCACCACCAAGCTCAGCAGACACCGCATTCGCATCAGCCCAAGACTGGTAACCGGTGGCTTCAGGGCCCGTCAAAGCATACAAATCAGCAAACGAAACGCACTCAACCGCAGCGTTATTCGCATTGGTCATCACACCGAGGCCATCAATACCTACCTGCAGTTCCACATAGTTCACACCCTGAGCTGCACATTCCTCGGCTTCGCTCGACTTGATCGCTCGCGATGCATTGGATATGTCTGTCTCGCCCGTACAAAACAATGCGAAACCATCGCCCGTGCCGGGGCCGTCAACAGCAATGTCAACGTTCGGGTTGACATCATTGAACAACTCCTGCACACGCACCGAAATCGGCTCAACAGTTGACGACCCAGACACAAAAATCTCCCCCGACAAAGTAGCAGTATCGGACGATTCGTCAGGCGTAGGAGCGGCAGCAACGCTAGGCTCAGGGTCGGCGGGACCGGTAGGCTCAGAATCGCTAGAACCGCAAGCCCCTAGCAACAACGCGAATCCAACAGCCACAGCCAGAAACTGCAGCACCGGGCGCAAACGCAACTTCAAACACAACATCAAGGTTCCTTTCATAAACGGCGGGTTAACACGGTGCCAACCCGGCGACTCCGCGAAACGCTAGAGGCGACACCAAGCCCCGCACCCCAAAAAAGGTAAAACAAAAGTGAACACTTAGTGAACGACAATCCCCCGATCCGCATAAGCTACACGAAGCACCCCAGTTTTGGAGTTTGAAGTTGTGAAATCGTGATGCATCTCAAACACATCACTTTCGTTACGTTGGCCGCGATACTATTTTTCGTGGCCTGCGGGAATGGCAACGGCGGTTCAAGCGAATTCGGCCAAGCCAACAGCATCAACGTGGGCAACGGCGCACTCACCCCACAAACAGACACCCAAACACCAGCCCAAACAGAACCCGTTGAAGGATCAATCAACCACCTCACCTTCGCTACATTAGACAACACCGCTGAACAAACCTTCGCGGCGCACCTCAACCAACCATTAGTCGTCAACTTCTTCGCTGCATGGTGCGGGCCGTGCCGCGCTGAACTCCCCGACTTCGAAGCCGTCTACGGAGACCTCGCGCAGCACGTCAACTTCTTAGGGATCAGCCGAGATTCTACCGCCGAACAAGCACTTGGTTTACTTGCCGAAACCGGAGTCAGCTTCCCAACTGGCTGGGACCAGGACGGAACGCTGTTCGCGGAGTTTGGGCTGTTCTCCATGCCGAGCACGCTTTTCGTAGACACCGACGGGTCAGTGCTGGAACAGTGGAGCGGGGTGCTCAGCGCAGAAAGATTGCGCGCCCTGATAACCGAACATCTTCTCTAAGATGCTCTCTAACAAGATCTGATGCAAACCGTGCTACAGGCCGAAATATTGGAGGTCAACAAATGGGCGTATATGCCTTCCCATTCGCGTTAGGACTAGTAGCGGCATTCAACCCTTGCGGTTTCGCCATGCTCCCCGTCTACCTGTCGTATTTCTTGGGTGTCAATAGCACCGCCAACCGCTTAGCCACCATCGTGCGTGGATTGGTAGTGGGATTGGTTATGACCGGCGGCTTCATCGCAGTGTTCGGGCTTTGCGGTCTGGCATTCGAAACGATCATCAACCAAGGCAGCGTTTTGGAATATACCGGGTACGTGACCATAGCCATCGGTGTGCTAATGATTCCGTTAGGCGTTTATATGGCATTAGGCAAAGACTTGGTACTACGGCTACCAAAACTCAACAAAGGCACAGACAACCGCAACCTCTCATCAGTGTTTCTTTTTGGTGTGAGCTATGCGGTGGTCTCGTTGTCTTGCACCATCGGATTGTTTCTGTCTTCCGTGACCACTTCCTTCACCACCGAAGGCTGGCTACAAGGGTTCGGCAACTTTATCGCCTACGCACTAGGAATGGGTGCGCTGATCACCTTCCTGACGATGAGTTTAGCGCTCGCTAAGACCGATGTAGCAAAAGGCATGCGGCGGGTGTTGCCCTACGTTGGTCGGTTCTCGGGGTTGGTCCTCGTAGTGGCCGGTCTTTACCTAATCGACTACGGCTACTTTGAAATTCAGGTGCTCAACGGGGTGAACTACTCAAGCCCGCGAGTTGACCGATTCTTGGAAATGCAAGCAGCAGTCAACAACTGGATCAGCCACACCACCCCTGAACGCATCGCAGTGATCAGCCTGCTCGGAGTGATCGGCGCGTTGATCGTTGGTTGGCTCGACTTGGAGAAGGATCGTGTGAAACGGCTCAGCGTGACTGCGGGATATGTGAGCAGCTATCTAATTATCGAGTTCCTTTTCAACCGAGGCGAGTTTATTTTCCTGCCGCTCTTGCGCTTCTTTGGGGGTTGGCCCTTGCGGATTGGGAACTGGTTTAGCGACCCCCTACGTTTCGGTGCGTGGTTTGAATTGCTGTTCACGACACTGGTGCTCTGGATCTTATGGCGGCGCCTCAGCCGCAGATTACGGAATCCAATGAATCAGCGGTCTTTTGATCGCAAAAAAACTATTCGAACAAAGTAACCGGATTGACCGGGCGTGCTCGTGTGCCGCGACCGCGCCGTTGGTATGCCCTCGGTAGTTGCGGTGAGACTGGGTTGTCTCATTCGGCTTGGTTTACCACTTTTAGGATGTCGTCGCCGTATCTGGAAACTTTGCCGTTGCCTATTCCTCTGATCTGCAGGAGATCGTGGTTGGTTTGGGGTCGGCAGGCCGCGACCTCGTAAAGGGTAGCGTCGGTTAGAACCACAAATGCGGGTTTACCAGCAGCTTTCGCGGTTGCCAATCGCCAAGTCTTGAGTCTTTCACGAAGACGCGCCTCGTCTAGGGTGGCTGCTTCGGGCAAGGCGCTTCACTCGCTCGCGGGTCGGTTCGGGCGTGTGCCTTGTATCGGTTTCTCGGGGTGACGGTTGCGGCCGTGCCGCTGTGTGCAATTCGGTAAGGAACTTTGATGGCGGGTGACCTGCGACTAGCGTGACGGTCTTGCTGGCCCGGGTGATCGCCACGTGGAACACCCGCCGCTCTTCTTCAGTGTCGGCTGAAAGTCGGTGTGGCATCAAACCCTCACCCAAATCGTGAACGATCACATGGGGCCACTCGCGGCCCTTGACCCGATGGACCGTGCTCAATGTGACTCGGCCTCGTGCAGTGCGAGCTGGCTGGGTCTGCTCGGTACTGGCGGGGTCGTTCTGCTCGTTGTTGACAGTCCGTAGCCGCTCGTTGTTGACCGCCCGTAGCCGCTCGTTGTTGACAGTCCGTAGCCGCTCGTTGTTGACAGCCCGAAGCCGCTCGTTGTTGACAGCCCGAAGCCGCTCGCTGCTCGCGGGCTGGGTTCGCTCGCCGTTAGCGGACCGGATCCGCTCGCTGCCAACCGAATCGAGCCGTTCAGTTAGCCAGCGGGGGAACTCGAAGGGATCGGCGCAGCGGGTAGCGACCGAGAGCAGGGCGGCTAGGTCATCGCCGTGTGCTGAGCGGTCGACGGAGCGTCGGCTGGCATCAAGGCGGTTGTCAAGCGCTCGACCTAACCCGATATCGTCGCGGATCGCGGTGAGGAGCCTCACTGTGCTGGCGTTGCTTGCGGCGAGGCGGCGAAGCGCTTCAAGTTGTGTAGTGAACTCCATGATCTTTAGCTGGTCTCGTTCTTGGTTGAGCCGACCTGCGAGTGCCCTGAGTTGTCTTGGGCTTCGCTGTTCTCCGACCCAGCTTGCGAGGCGCCCGCTTAGCCCTCTTGGTGGTCTGCGTACTGCGGTCTCGAGCGCTTCTGCGGGAAGGGAACGTTCGGGAGCGACCGCCAGCGTGAGCCAGGCGAGCGCAGCGGCGACCCCAGTGCGTTCCATGAAACTCGAGTCGACTGGACGGTTGGTGGAGATCCCGTCCTCTTCAAGGAGGATCATCGGACCTAGCAGAGTTGCATTCACCCGGGCCAGCACTGCAATATCGGCTGGCGGGACTTTGCTTTCGAGCAGTTCGGTGACCCTGGTTATGGTTGTCTCAAGGGGGTCTCTACTGACTAGCACGTCTAACTCGTTGTCGAGAGCGACTCGCCCGGGGCGCGAGTTGATGGTCTTGTCGACCCGACGGCGGTTGTGTGTCAGCAGCGTGGAAGCGGCCTCAACCGTCTTCGGCCCGCAGCGATAGTTGACTTGGAGGTCATGGGCAGCGGAACCTGCGAACAGATCAGCGAAATCGATCAGCCAGGAGGGTGAAGCGCCGGCATAGCCGTAGATGGTCTGATCGTCGTCTCCAACTCCGAAGACGTTTGCAGCTGGACCGGCCAGCAAGCGGATCAGCAGAACGTGGGCGGGGGTTAGATCTTGGAACTCGTCCACGAGCAGCACACCACATGCCCGTCTGGCGGCTTGGCGTGCGGCTGGGTCGGTACACAACACTTCGATTGCTCCGAGGATTTGCTCGTCGAAGTCGACAACTCGGGCCTCATTGAGGTGCGCCCGGAACTGTGGCAGCGCATCCGCGAAGCCACGGATCTCGCCGGCGAACTCCTGTTCAACCTCACTCGGCGGACGTAACCCCATGCGCGTAGCGGTGAGAGCTTCGATCCAGACAGCGAACGGATCGGACATGGCCACCCGGCGCCCGCCCACGAAACTACTAAGGATTTTGCGCACTTCGGGTTCGTTGATCACCTGAGGTGTAGTGCGTGCAGTGGGAGTTCGGAACGGGCCTGATCCACGCAGAATCGCTAGAGCGAGGCTGTTGAGAGTGCGTATCTGTAGGCCGGTTAGGTCGCGGGTGCGTTCCTGCAACTCTGCTCGGGCGCGCACATTGTAGGCCACAAGGCAGACCGTAGCTGGGTCAATCCCACGGTCTTGAATCAGGTGTCGAGCCCGTTCGGTGAGCACTCGAGTCTTCCCCGATCCCGCTGGGGCGATGATCCGGGCACCCCCTCCACTGTGTGCCACGGCTTGGAGTTGGTCGTCGGCGAGGTCGGCATTCGGTGCGATGTTGCGGATAGTTGCCGTGGAACCGATGTTGAGATGGACTACCGGAATCACCGCCGCACCGAGATCGTTGTCGTCGAACCATTCGAGCGGCCCTCCGTCGCACCAAGCCTTGTCCTGTTTGGTTTCGACATCGCCGAGACCTTGTGTCAGTAGCTTGGCGCCTGACCTTACGGCCAGCGACACTGCTCGTATCGTCGGTCTATCGGGTTCTCGGGCATCTACGGAATGGTCGAAAACTAGGTGGTCAAGCGTTTCCCCTTCTAGGTCGGTTTTGGGTGACAGGTGCCAGTAGGAGACATTAAGCACGGGTGGTTCATTGCGGAGTTCTGCGCGCAGTTCGATTACTGCTCTCTTGCGTTTCTTGCGAAACGCACGGAGGCGGTCAATTTCGCCGGGCTTCCCTTCGATGACGATGCGGTCACAGCCAACCCAAGGTTCTAAAGCGTCCTGCCCTGGATTGACCACCAGATTGCGTCCTAGCGCGTCAGGCCCCGCTAAACGTTGCCAGTCTGGATTCAGCGCCACGGGCTGAGGTTCGTTTGGAGATTGAGGGCGCTTGGCGGGGTGTTCGGTCAGCTTCGCTGGCGAAGCTTTTGGGTGAAAATCGTTGTTTGTGGTTTGGAGTGAGCATTCGCGCACTTCGCGAACTGTGCTGTGCCGCGCGTTGCAGTGCCCGCAAGCAATCATCGCCGGGCACCAACCCATAGTTGCACGGCATTTTGGTGTTCGATCACTGCTCTCTCCCTAGGTTTACATTCAGCGACCCCCTCGGCCGACTCTGCTCCACAATAGGATCAAGGTGTGACATCGCCACGAAATCCGCCTTCAGAAAATCCAGATAGGCATGGTGGTTGAACTAGGTGGTGAATTGTGCAGCCAGATTGGACATGGTTTGCCAATCGGGATGGCCGTTTGCGGTCGGCAATTCGACTTGGAGATCATCAAGTTTCGGGCTTCGTGCGTAGTGATAACGCCACGAGTTGCAAATAGTAATCGCCTCGCACAAGTAAATCATTGCCGCTGGGTGTGCGAGTAGTTCGGCGTTTGGCTTGAGTACCATCACCTTGCCGATGAGTGCAGCAAACTTGTATGGATGCCAAAATGCTTGACACGGTTTGGTGTTATGAAGCAAAGACACTGTAATGCAATGATCGTGGCACTTGTCGGCGGCGATGTTGAGCCAGTTGGCAATACCGTTGTCCTTAGCGGTGGCAGACACCAAAGGAACAGAGCCGTGATCGTGCCTTTTGATCGTTTGTACAGAAGCTTCTTCGCAGGACACAAAATCTCTCAGCCAGAACGTCGCTGTGTCGGCAACCTTCGAGACCGGTGAGATTTGAGCGGCAACCATCAACTGAGCTTTCACCGTATCAATCGCTCGAGATGACAGATCAATTTCGACCTGTCGATTAGGCAAATACCGTTCTGGTGAGAAATCCGCATTTTCGTAATCGATCTCAACTAGCGCCTGCTCTCGAGCCTTTTCTCGCGGCACTGGTTGCCCACGCATAAACCGCCTCAAGTCGGCGGTCATCGTTGCCACATTGTCAACGGCCTCGCGATCGGAAAGCATTTTCGAGCGCCGGGGCCGGTGGTTATCATCAAAAAGCCGGCCCATAAACACCTTCATTGACGGACGATGTGGTTGGTGCGCCCGAATAATCAGCCCGTAAGTCGCCTCGGCAACTGGATAAAAGAGGTTCTTATCGAACTGAACACTCGCTGAGAGGGTATGCCGCCGCAACAGTTCGCTCCGCCAAGGCGACATCCGACTGCCGCCGACCACGGAGTAAGGCAAAACCACAAACATGATACCGCCCTCGTCAAGTTGGTCAAGCGCGTAGTCCACGAACTCGGGTTCTGGGTTGTCTTGTAGTTTGTAAGGCGGGTTCATAAACACACGACTAAACGGCCTTCGTCGCCGGGCAACGTTGCTGTCATCACCAACCGTGCAAAGAACTTCACCGTGGTGTTCCCAAAATTGGTGGTCGAAACAGTTGCCATCAACGATATGCGATTTGCCATCGCCGCGAAAAATCATGTTTACAAGAGCCAACCCGTAGACATCGTCTCGTTGTTCAATGCCATATATGCCTTCTTTGGTGAACTTTTGGTAGTCGGGATGTGTACGCATGCTCTCCATCGCCGAAATCAAGAAACCACCAGTACCACAAGCCGGGTCAAGCACCCGATCTTCGGGCCCGAACCCCACCACATCCGCGGCGAACTTAGTGATGTGGCGAGGGGTCAACACGATCCCCATCTCTTTTGCGCCGTTGGCGTACTTCAAAAACGTCTCGTAAAACTTCCCCAACGCATCATCGCTACCGTTGATCGCCGAACGTATGTTCATCTCTCGCAAATGCTGCATCGTGTCGACGATGGCTTGGCGAAACTTCCGGTGGTTCTTAGCGGTTGCTGGCAGCGCTAACGACACAACACCCGCGAAATCTCGCTTGCCATGCGCGGCCAACAATTCTTCAATATGTCCATTGATTTCACGCACCAACGAGCGAGGCTCATGATGCACACGCAAGTTGGCGTCTTGCGCTAGGGCGAGCAACAACGCAGCAATAATCCGTGCTCGGTCACCAACCGGAACTTCGTAGCGTTGTAAAGTCTTGTTGATGTCGTTGGCTTTCGCAAGGAAGCGGTCGGGGTCATCATCAAAATCAGCCAAGTGCGCGCGGTTGCAGTTGAGGATGTTGCGGCACTGCTCAAGAGACAAGAAACCAGTCGTTTGGTAGTCATTAATAGCAACCTCTGTCCAGCGTTCCCCGTCAAAGAACTCAGTTGTGACAAAATACGAAGTGCTGCTATCGCCAGCAACACCCGTAACAAAACGCGCGGCACCAAACCCGTCAGGCAGTTTCGTGCCGCGGTTGATCTGTTCGGCATAGTCGCGTGCTTCGGCGATCGCGGTAGGCAAATCTCGGTGATTGGCTTTCGCTTCAACAATCCAGCAGCGGTGGCCGCCGTCCCAAGGAACCAACACGACGTTTTCAGGGGTTTTGCGTTGCAAAGTTTCGTGCAAGAGCGAATCGTGGTTGCGAAACTCGCCTTGTGTGTAAACCAATCCTCCGCGGCGTGGATGCCGTGTATCCCAGCCCAACCGTTTCAGGACACTTTCAATATAGGGATAGACCCTAAACTCGCTCTCGGTCATCGTTGCCTCAGGGTGCGTGGTGTTGACATATCCGTAAGTATCTTAGGACGGTGTGACAGTCCCAGCGTGAGCCGCTTAGGTTGGCGAGCAGGGCAAGTGCTTGATGCCGTTAATGAAGTTGGAACGGAGACGTTCGGGTGGCGCGGTGGTGTGAATATTTGGAAAACGGCTCAGCAACTCACGGTACAACACTGCGATCTCTTGGCGAGCCAAATGAGCACCCAAACAATAATGCGGGCCGGGACCACCAAAACCGAGATGGTCATTTGGCTGACGGCTAAGGTCAAAGCGTTCAGGGTGACTAAACGCGGCCTCGTCACGGTTGGCTGAGTTATACCAAAACACCACCTTGTCACCAGCAAAAAACTCGTGGTCTGAGAGCCGCACACCGTCTCGCGTGACAGTGCGCCGAAAGTGAATAATCGGGGTAGCCCAGCGCACAATCTCCTCCACAGCGGTAGCGCTGCGGCCTTGAAGGTCGTCAAGCCACCATTGACGCTGATCAGGGTGTTCAGTCAGCGCCACCAAAGCATGGCTGATGGCGTTGCGTGTGGTCTCGTTGCCCGCCACGCACAACAACACAAAAAACGAAGCCAATTCCGCAGCGTCAAGTCGTTCCCCGTCAATCTCCGCATGCACCAACGCTGAGGTGAGATCATCGGCCGGTTTAGTTGCACGAAACGCAGCCAACTCAGTCATAATTTGCGCCAAAGCAGCCGCCGCCCCGAACAACGCTTCAAAAACATTCGTATCCGACTCCACATACTCGGGGTCTCCCGCAGACAACAAAATGTTGCTCTGCTCAAAAACCTCCGCATAATGGCTCTGCGGTATCCCCATCATTTCACAAATTATCTGCAACGGTAAACGAGCAGCCACGGCGGGCACAAAATCACATTCACCGACCTCCGCTAAGTCATCCACCAACTCGGTGGCAACACGGGCCACCTGCTGCTCAATGCGTGCCAAAGCACGCGGCGTAAAACCGCGCGACACTAAGCGCCGCAAACGTGCATGGCGGGGATCATCCATGTTGATCATTGACCCCAAAAACTCGTTGAACTCAGCGGGAAGGTCGGTGATCTGAGTGCCTTGACCCGAACAGAAAAGATCAGCACGGCGGCTCGCCTCGACAATGTCGGCATGGCGGGTGAGCGCCCAAAACCCGGGCCCAGCGGGGCTGACTATTTCGTTGTCAAGCACATAGTCACGCTCCTCAAAAAAACTAATCGGGTCTTCGGCGCGCAACTTCGCGAACGCCTCCTCAATTTCTGTTTGCGGGCGAACCCAAAACCCCCAAATGCTGCCCAGATCGATCTCATATAGTTCCATTGTCACCTCAATAGCATGTCGCAGTGCAGCCTTTAACCTAGTCTGCGATCGGATAATCTGCGGTAATGGCTGATGAGCGCGTTCGTTGACGGGTCGTGACCGGGTGTGGCGAGTGTGCTGCTTCGCAACTCGGCTAGGATTTCGGTGGCCAACGACTTACCCAACTCCACACCCCACTGGTCAAACGAATTGATCCCCCAAACCATTCCTTGAGTAAAAGTTTGATGTTCGTAAAAGGCGATGAGCTGGCCTAAGACAGAAGGCGTAAGTCGCTTCGCTAGGATCGTCGTGGATGGCCGGTTGCCCTTGAAAGTGCGATGCGGGATCAAAGCGGGATCTGTTCCTGTTGCTGCGACTTCGTGGCTTGTCTTGCCAAACGCTAGAGCTTGCCCTTGCGCCAAACAATTGGCCACGAGCGCTTCGTGGTGTGAGTTGGGCATCTCCGCTCCGCCGAGTAGATCAACCTGGCCGGGATTAGCGAAGTCGGGTAGGCCCGCGAAGTCGGGATTAGCGAAGACAATAAAATCAACCGGCACAATCGTGGTTCCCTGATGCAGCATCTGGTGAAAGGAATGCTGCGCGTTGGTGCCAGCCGCCCCCCAGACAATAGGTGCAGTGTGAAAGTCGACGAGCACACCATTCGAACGCACAGTCTTACCATTACTTTCCATCTCGAGTTGCTGAAGGTAAGCAGGGAAACGCTGCAAAGCATGCGCATATGGCAACACCGCGCGGGTAGGCAAATCACAAAAAGTGCGATACCACAAAGCAGTCAACCCAGCAATCACCGGCACGTTACGGGCTAGGGGTGCAGTTGCGAAATGCTCGTCAACAAGCCGCATACCGCTAAGCATTTCCTCAAAACGCGGCGGCCCGATAGCTAACATCAACGAAAGCCCAATAGCTGAAGCTAGTGAGTAACGCCCCCCAACCCAATCCCACATTTCAAAACAATTCGCCGTCTCAATCCCGAACTCTGCCACCTTGCTAGGTGCCGCCGAAACTGCCACAAAATGCTGAGCAACTGCCTGCTCACCCAAATTTTGGGTCAACCAGCGGCGTGCGGTGCCAGCATTCATCAAAGTCTCCGCAGTAGTAAAACTTTTGGAAGCCACAATAAACAGAGTGGTCGCCGGGTCAAGACCCGCTAAAGCGGAAAGCAAATCGGCACTGTCGACATTGGACACAAAACGGCAACGCAAACGAGGATGACGAAACGCTGCCAACGCCTCATATGCCATCGCCGGCCCCAAATCCGAACCACCGATGCCGATATTTATCACGGTCTTGATCGGTTTGCCAGAAACACCCAGCCATAAACCATCACGTACCTGTTCGCAAAACCGGGTCATACGGGCACGCAAACGATGCAGCTCGCTAACCACATCGGTTGTTGCGCCGCAATCGTCGGAAAGCTCAATCGCCGTGCCCGCGGCGGCTCGCAAAGCAGTATGCAACACGGCTCGGTTTTCAGTGGTGTTAATCCGCTCACCACGCAGCATCGCAGCAATGCACTCCACCAACCCAACCTGGGATGCCAACCCGACCAACTCGTTCAGAATCTCGGTGGTCAACAAATTTTTGGACAAGTCGATCACTAGGTCGCCTAGTGGCAGTGTCAAACGGTTCGCCCGATTGGCATCGGCGGCGAACAGATCACGCAAATCAAGATCGCTGAAAGTAGCGGCCAAACCCTCCAACTTAGGCCATTGCGTTGTGGTCGTTAGAGGCACCGTTCATCCCTGCTCACGGCCACAAACAGCAAGCCCGCCAAGCCACTCAAGGCTCAGCTTGACGCTACCTCATCTTGGGCCGCCGCCACAATGTCACGAGCTTCATCAAGCTGCTCAGCAACCTCGGCGACCGTGACCCCTAACGCCAGATTGCTCACCCCAGCTTCATCGCTCAGGTGGACAAACTCTTCGAGCACAGCAAGCTCGTGAGCCGCAGTTTCGTCAGCTAACTCACCGTGAGCGACACGCTCATAATAAACCACCGCGGCGAGTTCCTCCACAGTAAGCGCCTCGGCAAAATTGCCCATAACCGCACCGAAACTCCCTACCATCCGTGGGCTATCGTCACCAACCCTCGCAGGGTCACCATAAATCGGCCCCTCAGTAAGTTCATGTTGTTCAGAACCGTTGGCCACCCAAGCGATCTGACCAGCCAAACCATCGTAATTGGCAGCATCGCTAGGGAAAGTGAGCAACACTTCCCCGCCGTTTAGTTGACGACCAGTGCCACCCGAACCAGTGCCGCCATGGCACGAAGCGCAAACCTCGGCGTAAACCTCGCCACCCTCAAACAACAAACCCTCAGGGTCAGCAGGCGGCCTCTCCAAATAGCCCACATAATAAATCGCCCAAAACGGCAAGAACAACAACACGGGCAAAACCCAGTACGGAATCTGTTTGCGCCGCAGCGCTGCAGCAACATAAGGTGCCGTTGGCTTCACCGGCTTGGCCGCGGGGACAACCCCCGTAGCGCGAGGCGCAACGGGCGCAGACGCGTTGGCCACAGGCGTGGCGGGCGCAGCCGCAGCGGCAACGGCAGCGTTGTCTTGCGTTGCTTGCTCGTCTGCTTGCGTGGGATCGCCGCTCAAGCGAGCACGTGCTTGAGCGGATCGGCGTAGAAGGTGCTCAGGTACTTCGACCAAGGTCGTCTCCGTTGAAGGTTCGGAACCCTAAAAGGTTCGCTGCGTAGCGCAACAAACTCTAGGGGCATTTCACCCAAACGACAGACCAAAGACCGCAAGTTTCGGAAGAGATTTTAAGAAATCGTGAACTTCGGCGCTGACAAGGCAGTGTTTTGGTTGCTCGGCCTTAGACTTGAGCGCAGGTGAATAAGTACTTTGGTCTAAAACCCTAACGGAGCCGAAATGGTCGCTTTTACTCTTTCTGTCATCGTTACTCTCGCTGGCACTGCTGCTGTCGTCGCGTACGCCAAAAGACGGCCGCAAGGCACTCCCCACACCTGGGGCGAAGCAATGTTTGGTGCCATGTTCGTGTTCTTTCTGTTGTTCATGGGTTACGGAGTGGTGCCGCACCAATGGCTCACTTGGGCGGAGAACGAACTCGCTTGGCGCAGCGACAAGTTCTTCATCGGTTGGGGTGGCATCCTCAAGCCACAACCCCTCGGCGGTTGGAACCCCTTAACCATCAACTATCTACATATCGAGCACATCATCGCAGTAGTGATCTACGCGATAGTGTTGGTCGGCAATGTACGGCTCTGGAAAGTGTGGCAAACCAGAGGTGCCAAACCCGCAGAAACGGCACCGGTGCGCTCAGCCTTCGGTCGTCCACTAGTAAAGGAGGGTTCGTAGCAATGACTACTACAGATGCCAACCCCCCGATGCCTCAATTTCGCGATGACTATGTGCTCCAAGAAGTAGACGCTGCTTGGCTTAGCGCTGCGGTCAAACCCAAACAGTTCATTCACATCGACCAATCTGAATGCATCATGTGCGAAGGTTGCGTCGACATCTGCCCTTGGAAGTGCATTCATATGGTGCGCCCCGATGCGATCGATGCCGCCATCGGCACGGAACAACCAGGGCTTGACCCAAGCGACCATGTGATCTTCACCATAGATGACGATGTATGCACACGCTGTGCATTGTGCGTTGATCGTTGTCCTACCGGGGTCATAATCATGGGTAAGATAGGCGATCCCTTGATCGAAGGGGATGCTCATCAGAGAACCAATAGCCACGGCTACGGTTACGGGATGCGCCTCGGCTAAACCCAGGCGAGCCAGGAGAGAACAAACATATGGCAATAGATACCGACGACGAAATCAAGGCACCGGTGAAGGTGCGGATCTCGGAGAAGCTGTCGAAACTTGGCAACGACGTTCAAGGAAGCCAAGCGTGGAGCTCGATCTTTCGGCCAGGGTCTATATTCCGCAAGGGCTACACCGACAGCCCCCGCAACCGCAGTTACGTGATCATGAACAGTGTGATGTATCACCTGCATCCAGTAAAGGTCAAGCGCCACGCGGTGAAAGTCTCCTACACGCTATGCCTCGGCGGATTAACCTTCTTTCTGTTTATTTTGTTGACCATAACCGGCATCTTTTTGATGTTCTTTTATCGTCCTACTGCGGCGGCGGCGTGGGACGACATATACAACCTGCAAGCATCAGTCACCTTCGGTCTACTAGTCCGCAATATGCATCGTTGGGCAGCGCATTTGATGGTGCTGACCGTGTTTTTGCATATGGCACGAGTGTTCTACCACGGGGCCTATAAACCGCCCCGAGAGTTCAACTGGGTGATCGGCGTAATCCTTCTAACCTTGACCTTATTGTTGTCTTTCACGGGTTATTTGCTGCCTTGGGATCAGCTAGCTCTGTGGGCTGTAACGGTGGGAACCAACATGATGGGCTACACGCCAGTATTGGGGGATCAAGTGCGCTTCGTTCTGCTCGGCGGGTTTGATATCGGCACCGACACCTTACTGCGATGGTATGTGCTGCACGTATTAATGCTCCCGTTTGTGGCTGTCATCTTTATGGCGATCCACTTCTGGCGGGTGCGTAAAGATGGCGGCATTTCGGGTCCGCTCTAGGCAGAGGAGAACAGAGCATGGTTGAAATCCCCGAACATCTGCGCAAACGAGCCGAAGAGGCCCGTGCCAAAGCCGCCGCCAAAGCCGCGGCTGAGGCGGGCGGCACCGCTGGGGCAGGTGCAGAGATGACCGACGCACAAAAGTCCGCCGCCGCGAAGATCCCGCCGCACCTGCTAGAGCGTTCAAAAGCCGCGAAAGCAGCTGCTGCCAGCGGCACCGACGCGGCACCCCAGGCTGCTAGCGCCGCACCTGCTGCTAGCACCAGCGGAGCGTCCGCCACTCCCGCCACCGTTGGTTCAGCACCTGTGGCAACCGGCCCCGGCGGGCACACCCAACGGCTGCTCACGGTTGTCAAGTCTGGCTCCATCCAAGATGTCAAATCTGTACCCCAAGACAAGGTGCATGTTTGGCCGCACCTGCTAGTGGTTGAATTCGCGGCTGCGTTGTTCGTCACCGCTTTCACAACCATCTTCTCAATATTTGTCAACGCGCCACTGCTTGAGTTGGCCAACTTCAACGAAACTCCCAACCCCTCGAAAGCACCTTGGTACTTCCTAGGTTTGCAAGAACTGCTGACGATGTTTCATCCGATGGTCGCAGGCGTGACCATCCCCGGCATCGGCATTTTCCTACTCATTCTCGCTCCCTATATTGATAAGAACCCCTCCAACAAACCCGAAGATCGAAAGTTCGCCATCTCGCTGATGACCGTGCATCTGATGTTTTGGGCGGTGTTAGTGATGATTGGCTCGTTCTTTAGAGGCCCCGGTTTCAACTTTGTCTTCCCTTGGGAAGCTGGCCTCTTCTTCGAGTTGTGATTGAGGATGTGATTGAGGAATCGTGACCAAAAGCACTACTAACCAAACCCCGAATCTGAGGAGCATGCCATGACTATCGCTATCGCCATTGTGGTGTTGGGGCTGCTGGTGATCCTCGCTACTTACGCAGCTATGCGCAGCCGACAACAATCCGCAGCGTTAGGTATGTTGTCACGCGAGACCCGTAGCCGAGACTCCAAAACATCCGCACTCGAAACTACCAAACCGCTCACCGGGCGTGAAGTGGAACGGGCTGCCGTTGAACAAAGAGAGGCCGCACGCCAAGAACTCGTTTTGGCCCGCAACACCTCGCCACCACCAGCACCCTACGTTCCACCCGACCCCGAAACTCTTGGAATCAACCGCCGACAGTTCTTCAACCGATCAATCGTGGGAATGTTCGGTTTGGGCCTATCAGGATTCGGGGTTGCTAGCATTGCCTTTTTGTGGCCGCAGATCGCCGGCGGGTTCGGCTCAGCGATCAAAGTCGGTCTAGTTTCAGACATCCTCGCCGAAATCCGCAACAACAACGGCTTCCTGTATCGTGCCGATGGACGTATGTGGATCACCGAATACCCTAACGGAGCTGTTGAGAAGGCTCGGGCCGTTTACTCAAGTGCCGAACTCGCTGGCATGCAAGCGGGTTTTACCCTTGGGCTTGACGCCGGGGTCGTAGCTCTTTACCAGAAATGCCCACATCTTGGTTGCAGAGTGCCGAACTGCGATTCCTCGCAATGGTTTGAGTGTCCCTGCCACGGCTCTCAATACAACCAAGTTGGCGAAAAACGTGGTGGGCCGGCACCACGAGGTATGGACCGTTTCGCCACCACAATAGGTGCTGATGGTGCGTTGACTGTAAACACCGGCACCATCGTCCAAGGCCCAGCTATTGGGGTCAACACCACCGGGCAGGAAGCCGAAGGCCCCAACTGTCTCGGTCAGAGTAGCCACTAGTAGCCTCGTTGGGTCTTATGTTGCTTGCTGCTTCCACACCGAGAACCATCGGTTTCGTCATTTTGACGATTGTTTTTGTTGGTGGTCTCGTTTATCTCTTTTTCAACATTCGGGGTGCCAAAAGCGAGGTTGGTTCAGAAATTGAGTTGGCCGCCAACCGCCGAGACGATGTACGTGACGAAGACCTTGAAGGCAAACGCCTCGACTTCGCGTTGGGTGCCAATCTGGTGATGCTCACCATCATAGGTATTTCGTTGCCGCTGTATTGGCTCGGCGAACCGGGTCGTCAACAAGGCAGAGATAAAGACACTGCCCGTATTTTTACTAACCGTGGCGAAGAGATTTATCTTGAAGGAGCGCAATGCGTGACCTGCCATGGAGTTGACGGCAGCGGAGGCTCAACGAGCTTTGCGCTCACCTCCGAGACGGGCGAGTTTATCGCTCAAGTGAGTTGGCAAGCCCCGGCTCTCAACACAGTGTTGTCACGTTTCTCTGAAGACGAAGTGCTGCACACGCTGAATTATGGGCGTAACGGGGTTATGCCAGCTTGGGGTGCGCCTGGTGGCGGCCCGCTCACCGAACAGCAACTTCAAGAGGTGATGTTTTATCTGCGCAGCATTCAGATACCCGCCGAACGGATCAACGAACAAGTTGAGGCGGGCTTGGCACAGGCAGTTCGTGAACATCTCGCGGTTTCCAACGGCGGCGAGGTTGGTGAGGTTGGTGACGAAGCGGTAAGTCGATGGCTGGCCGAGGCCCGAGGCGTGCGAGAGACCGCTCATCAGTTAGCAATATCTGCAGATGCATCATTAGCAGACCCAGAAAACGCCGACGATTTGCGTTGGGCTGCGCTAGATATTTTGGCGGACGGCGAAGGGCTAGACAGGGAGGCTTGGGAACAATACCAGAAATATGGTGCCTTGCTTTTCGCTAACCCGGGAACCGCCGGTAGTTATAGCTGTGCGCGTTGTCACACTTACGGGTTTAGTTTTGGTGCTGATGAAGAAATGACCTTGCGTGTGAATGGTCGAGACACACCAATCGAAGGTTTCGAAGACGGCCTCACCCAAGGCGGCGGTTTCTTCGGGCCTAATCTGCGTGGTGGGTCAACCCGGAGTCAGTTCGAGTCGGCCAAGAGCCACGCCGAGTTCATTGAATTGGGCCAAGCGGTTGGTGCAACCTATGGGCGTGGAGGTTCGGGTGGCAACGGGCAGATGCCCGGTTTCGGGCCGCGTGTGGAAACCGATACGGTCGGCCCGGGGATAGACAACGACCTCGAAACCCCCTATCCGGCCACGCTCACTGAAGAACAAATTGATGCCATCGTTGTTTACGAGAGGAACCTCTAATGGAAGCGGTCAACCTCATCGCGGGTATTGCTTGGGACCCAGAAATCCGTGGTTTTTTGTCTGTCTTAACTGGTGTGGTGGTTCTAATGGGTTCGGTTTGGCTGCTGATTGCCACCAACTCTGGCACACGGTTAGGCACATTGATCGCTTTGGCGGGGTTCTTTGGCTGGATGACGATTATGGCGGCGATTTGGTGGATCTACGGTATTGGTTACCGTGGCGATGCACCCACTTGGGAGCAAGTTGAGATCGTTGAGGGTGTAGACGCAGAAGGTCACCTAAGTTTCGCGGCTCTTGACGAAGCTGAAGCACTCAGAACCGAACAGTTGCCAACCGCGCATCAAATAGTTGTAGACGCTTACGCGGGCCTGAGCAATGTTACCAACCCCGCATTGCGCACAGAAATTGAAGTTGCCAACTCCGAGTTTGGGGTAGTGACGGTGGCCGACCTCACCGCGGATCAGACCGAAGGATTAACCGACCAAGAAATTGAGCTTTTGGCGGCTGAAGAATACGCCAAGAACCAAGACACAACGCTTAGTGAGTTGGCAGCCGTGGCACCGAATCTGATTGATGCCGACCACAGCGCGCTCGGGGGTTGGACTTTGCTTTCAACCGCTCAAGCCGGCGAAGCTCAAGCATCGGCGATTGCCATGCTGCTCGCTAGCGGGGATTATTCTTTCTCGACCCAAAACGAGTTCAAGGTATTGGATGCGTTTACTATCGGCGGCAAAGGTGGTTTGCCTGCAAACCCAAGCCGCTGGGATCGTATTGTAACGCAAGTCCGTACGGCGTTAACACCGAAGCACCCAACCCGCTATGGCATCGTGCAAATGCAAGCAGTTTTACCCGAATCGATAGACAATCTTCCTGGACAGGCACCTAAACGTCCGCTTGCTGACGCTAATGAACCGGTGGTTTCGGTGGTGATGATTCGCAATCTTGGCAACCTGCGTTTGTTGCCAGCGTTGGTTACGTTGGGTTCGTTGGTGATATTTTTGGCTCTTTGCTATATGTTGCACGAACGCGACAAGGTGGTGATGGCTCGTGTGGCCGAAGTCTCTGCTGGGGCAGGTTAAGCAATGATCGGCCAGTACCTGCCTTTGTTTGCCTTGTTTGTGTTGGCGGCGCTGTTCGCGGCTGGGAGTTTTGTTGCATCTGGATTGCTTGCGCCACGCAAACCGACTGCCGCTAAAGCTGCGCCTTATGAATGCGGTATCATCCCCGCACGCGAAACACCTGAACGTTTTCCTGTAAGGTTCTTTTTGGTTGCAATGATTTTTGTGGTATTTGATATTGAGATCGTTTTCTTTTACCCGTGGGCGATTGCTCACGGCGGGCTCGGATGGTTTGGGTTGGTGTTGATAATGGTGTTTTCTTTTGCTGTGTTTGAGTCTTTTGTTTATTTGATTGGTAATGGCGCGCTGGAGTGGGGGCCGTTGAAGCGGGTAGCTGCACCGGTTGGTTCAGTGTCAACTGAACGGACAGTTGCGTCAACGGTTCGCCGTGTGGGGCTCGAAGATCGAGCTTTGTCTGGTGCCCGTGATTCCCGAGAGGCACTTTGATGCGTCTGCCAGGTGTTGGTAAAACAGCTGATATTGCCGAAGATGGCTTGGCTGGTCTTGAACACAACTTTATCACTAGCAATGTCGAGTCTTTGGTGAACTGGGCGCGTATGCGTAGTTGTTGGCCGGCGACTTTTGGTTTGGCGTGTTGCGCAATTGAGATGATGGCTACGGGTGCGGCTCATTATGATCTTGGGCGTTACGGGATGGAGGTGTTCAGGGCGTCGCCTCGTCAAGCCGATTTGATGATCGTGGCCGGGCGTGTTTCGCAAAAAATGGCACCGGTCTTGCGTCAGGTGTACGACCAGATGATGGAGCCAAAGTGGGTTATTTCGATGGGTGTGTGTGCTTCGAGTGGCGGGATGTTCAACAATTATGCGATTGTGCAAGGCATTGATCAGGTAGTGCCGGTGGACGTTTATGCACCCGGTTGTCCTCCCGGGCCGGAAACCTTAATGCACGCGATTGTGACTTTGCATGAGAAAATCAAGAGTGGTGAATTATTGAAACGCCGCTTAGCATCAGACGCTAGCAGTGCTGGAAATCCTCGTGGTGCGGGGGTGATTGTCTCCCAACGTGATGGGCAAACCGCTAGCCATCGCATTGGGAGCTAACTATGGAACCGGGTGCGCGTTACGGGGCGTTAGTCGCAGATATTTCTTCTCAACCGGTATTGTTCGTTACCCCAGCGAATTATCTGCAGGTGGCTGGCGCGGCTTTCGAGGATGGTTTCGACCAATTAATTGATTTAACTGCTGTCGATTACCTCAGTTATCCTGGGCAACGGCCTCGTCCGGCAGATGTGGTTTGTGAACGCTTTGAGCTTGTGGTGCAATTAATCAACCACGCTTCGCGGGAACGGTTGGGTTTGCGGGTTCAAGTGCCGACTGCAGAGCCGCGTGTGCCTTCGTTGTTTGATCTTTGGCCCGGTGCCGAGAACCTAGAGCGTGAAGTGTTTGATATGTTCGGAATTGAGTTCGTTGATCATCCTGATATGAGCAGAATCTTGATGCCTGAAGATTGGGTAGGCCATCCTTTGCGCAAGGACTATGGTGTGGGTGACATTGCTGTGCAGTTTTCGTTAGCGAGTGCGCCAACGTGACCGCGCAACGGGTAATGCGACGTGGTGCGGATTCGGCGGTGCTACGGCTCTCTGAAACTGAAGCTGCCCTTATCGGTGGTGACCCGTCCGATTCTGGTGACGATGAGCGCGTCTTGCTTAATATGGGGCCCGCACATCCATCTACCCATGGTGTGTTGCGGTTGATGTTGGAAATGGAAGGCGAGACGGTACTGCGTTCTAAACCGGTGATCGGTTATTTGCACACGGGCATGGAGAAGCAAGGAGAGCAGCTTAGCTATCTTCAAGGCTGCACCAACGTTACCCGTATGGATTACGCATCACCATTGTTTTCAGAGTTGGCCTTCTCGTTGACGACTGAAAAATTGTTGGGTATTGAAGTTCCGCCTCGTGCTACTTGGATACGTATGTTGATGTGTGAGCTCAACCGGATTTCTTCGCATCTGCTGTATCTAGCAACCAACGGTATGGATCTCGGTGCGGTTTCGATGCTGATTTATGGTTGGCGTGAACGCGAAGAGGTGTTGCGGTTCTTTGAAAAGGTCACTGGTTTGCGGATGAACCACAACTACATCCGCCCGACTGGTGTTGCAGCCGACCTGCATGATGGTTGGCAAGGAGACCTGCGTGATCTTCTTGCGCTCATTAAACCTCGTCTTGAGGAGTATGACGTTTTGATGACTGGTCAACCAATCTGGCGAACACGTTTGCAAGGCGTGGGTGCATTGAACGCAGCCGAAGCCTTGGCATTGTCTGCTTCCGGGCCGTTGTTGCGATCAACGGGCTACGCTTGGGATTTACGGCGGGATCAGCCTTATCTGGCTTACGACGAAGTAGAGTTTGACGTTATCGTTGGCACTTTCGGTGATTGTTATGACCGTTTCGCGATCCGGCTCAATGAGATTCGAGAGTCAATAAAGATTGTAGAACAAATTATCGATCGTATGCCTAAGGGCGATTATCGTATCCAAGATAAGAAAGTGACGCCCCCGCCGCGGGCGCGTATTGATGAATCGATGGAAGCACTGATTCATCACTTCAAGATTTTCACGCAGGGTTACCAAGTCCCTAAAGGTGAGGCTTATGTGCCGGTTGAATCACCACGTGGGGAACTTGGGGTTTATATCGTTAGCGATGGCACTTCTAAACCGTATCGAATGCGGGTACGGCCACCAAGCTTTATCAACTTGCAAACGCTTCCTCATTTGATGCGTGGTGGGCTCATCGCCGATGGAGTTGCCATCATTTCAAGTGTCGATCCAATTTTAGGCGAGGTTGACCGATGAGTTTTTTTACATCTTCAAACCTTGATTTGGCTCGTGAAATTGTGGGGCGTTATCCGCGTCCCCGTTCGGCGCTTATTCCGCTGATGCATTTAGCGCAAGAACAACACGGTTGGGTTTCTGTTGACGCTATGCGCCAGATTGCCGACCTTTGTGGCGTGACCGCGGCCGAAGTCAAAGGAACGGGAAGTTTCTATGAAATGTTCAAGTTCCATCCCGTGGGTAGTTATCTGATAAATGTATGTACCAACATTTCCTGTATGTTGTTGGGCGGCGAAGAACTGCTAGAACATGCACAATACCGGCTCGGTATAGCACCCGGAGAAACGACCGAAGATAATATGTTCACCCTTGAAGAGGTTGAATGTATCGCCGCTTGTACGGAAGCACCGTGTTTGCAGGTCAATTACCGTTACCGCTTGCGAGTCAGCAATACCGACTTCGACTCACTGCTTGATCGCATCCGCTCGGGCGCGGAACCGGATCTGTCCAAGCATGGCACCTTGACTAACGTACGCCAACAGATCCCAATTGACCGGGTAGCGAACATTGTGCCTCCAGAACATGCTCGCGAAATGCCTGTTTGGCTGCACCGCAATGAAGCGTCAACAACTCAGGCGGTGAATTGATGCCCACCAACGATTACGTGGCCCATGCACCCGGGTATGTCAACAATGAAGGGCCTAAGCTCGTCACCAAACGCTTTGAGTATGCCGATTCTTTCACTCTGCAACGTTTCTTGGCCACCGATGGCTATACCGGGTTGCGAACTGCGCTCACCAAACGGCCTGTGGATGTCCACAATGAGGTGCGTGGCGCGACTTTGCTAGGGCGTGGCGGCGCGGGGTTTCCGGCCGGCATCAAATGGGGTTTCCTCCCGCCCGGAAAATACCCCTATTACCTTGTGGTCAACGGCGATGAAAGTGAACCCGGCACTTACAAGGACCGCTTGCTGATGGAACGCGACCCGCACCAACTTATTGAAGGTTGTTTGATTGCTTGTTATGCGTTAGGGCTAAGTCAGTGTTTTTTGTATGTTCGTGGTGAAATGGCACTCGCTCAAGAACGTATTGCTCAGGCTCTTAATGAGGCGTACGAAGCGGGTTACGTGGGCCGCAACATTTTGGGTAGCGATTTTTCTGTAGACATTGTGCTCACCTGGGGGGCTGGTGCTTACATTGTTGGTGAAGAAACTGCACTGATCGAGAGCCTTGAAGGCAACCGAGGGATGCCACGCCTTAAACCCCCTTATTTTCCCGCCGCTATCGGACTTTATGGCCAACCAACCATCGTCAACAACGTAGAAACGCTAGCTAATGTCGGTTGGATCATGGCGAACAGCGCGGAGCAATACAGGGCCTATGGTTCAGAAACCTCCCCCGGCACACGGATGTTTGCAATTTCCGGCCATGTGCGGAGGCCTGGTGTTTATGAAGTGCAACATGGTGTAACAACCTTCCGTGAACTGATTTACGGGGATAACTTTTGCCGCGGGATACGTGACGGACATGAACTGAAAACGTTTATACCGGGTGGAGGGTCGGCCCCCTGGTTTTTTGAAGAACATTTAGACCTTCCGTTAGAGGCTGGTCCCGTCGGTGCCGCCGGGTCGATGCTCGGCTCAGGTGCTATTGTGGTCATGGACGAAACCACCGATGCGGTTAAGGCGGCCCTGCGGGTTGTGCAGTTTTTCGCTCGCGAGTCGTGTGGCAAATGCACCCCATGCCGCGAAGGCACTCGTTGGGAAGAACAGATTTTGGAACGTATCGTTGCTGGTGAGGGCAGACCCAGCGACATCGACCTGCTCTTAGACATTGCCGACAACATCAGCCCCGGGCCTTATCCAGTTGCGGCGCATCACGCTCAAGGTCTTGAGGCCGTGCCGTTCCCGCCGAAACAAACCACCATCTGCCCCCTAGGCCCGTCTTCGGTAGCGCCAATAGCGTCGACAATTCGGCGTTTCCGGCACGAATACGATGCCAAAATAACTAAGCGCGACCCAATTCCATTACGTATAGAAGTATTAGCATGACCGATGCCACCAATCAGGGAACCGATAGTTCTGGGGTTAGCGTTACTGTCAACGGTCGCGAGATTCAAGCTAAGCCAAATGAGTTGTTGATTGATGCTTGTGAACGAAACGACACCTACATTCCGAGGTTCTGTTATCACCCGAGAATGACGCCGGTGGGCATGTGTCGAATGTGTCTCGTGGAAGTCGATACTGGTCGGGGTTTCAGTTTGCAGCCGAGTTGCATGTTGCGAGTTAGCGACAATATGTCAGTCAACACCGAGTCTGCGGTCACCAAAAAGGCTCAGGATGGGGTACTTGAATTCTTGTTGATCAACCATCCACTTGACTGCCCGATATGTGATAAGGGCGGCGAATGTCCGTTGCAAGATCAAACCATGGCGTATGGTCCCGGCGAATCACGGTTCATCGAAAATAAACGCAACTTCGAGAAACCAATACCGATTAGCGACACCGTTTACTTAGACCGTGAACGTTGCATTCTATGTGACCGTTGTACACGCTTCGCTGATGAAGTAGCCGGCGATGCTTTGATCCATTTCATGGATCGTGGAGCTAAAACACAGGTTAACACGTTCCCTGAGGAACCATTTGCATCGTATTTTTCGGGTAACACGGTACAGATTTGCCCAGTTGGAGCGCTAACGGCTAAGCCGTATCGTTTCAAGGCACGCCCCTGGGATTTGCAAGAGGTGATGTCGACGGCGTGGGTAGATTCCGTTGGCTCTCGTATCAAGGTGCAAGCCTCAAGAGATCAGGTGTTGCGCGTGCTAGGTGTTGATGCTGATCCCGTGAACTGGGGTTGGCTTTCAGACAAAGAACGTTTCGCGTTTCAAGCTCTCAACAGTGATTCCCGGTTGTTGTCTCCACTAATTCGGCGTGGCAGTACGCTTGAAGCTGTTGGTTGGGGTGAGGTACTTGAACGCGTGGCGGATGCGCTTGCTGGCGTTGACCCCCGCCGTATCGCGGTGATTGGCGGAGCCCGCCTCACTAACGAAGCACAATACGCTTGGGCGAAACTAGCCAAAGGTATTATCGGAACTGATCATATCGACGCACAACTCGGTGATGGCTTACCTGCTGAGGTGGTACTGGGCTTGCCTCGGGCCAGCATAGACGATGCTTGCCGTGCGGCTGGCACGATTATTTTGTGTGGTCCCGACCCAAAGGAAGACCTCGGCGCGTTGTATTTGCGTCTGCGCCATGCAGTTCTGCACCAGGGTACAACCCTAATCGAGCTCACACCGCAGCGAACTGGGCTTAGCGACCTCGCAGCACATTCGCTATACCCTCGCCCTGGCACGGTCGGTGAGGTAGCCGCAACGCTAGTTGCAGCACTGCAAGACCCTGATCTCCACAATCCCGATTTTCGCCCCGGCTCTGCCCAAAAGCAAGCAATCTACGCTGCCGCAAAAGATATTTCGGGGCCCGTAACGGTTGTGCTGGGCAGGGCTTCGCTCGCCGAATCGGCGGCACCAACAGTAGAAGCGGCGGTGGCCCTGTCTGCCCTTGAGGGGGTATCGTTTTTGTCGGCGTTGCGACGCGGCAATATCCACGGAGCGCTTGACGCGGGGCTCTCCCCGGGTTTGCTCCCAGGACGAACCACTTTGGCTAGCAGCGCAGAGCGTTTCGCTAACGTGTGGCCTCAAGTGCCGAGCGAAGTTGGTTACGACAGTTCAGCAATCCTGAGCGCAGCAAAAGCGGGTGAGATTGATGTGCTGTTCTTGCTTGGTGCCGACCCGAGCAATGATTACATTGATGGTGAGTTGGCTAGCGCCGCCTTGGCTAATGCGGGCACGGTGGTTGCTGTTGATGTGTTGCCCAATGACAGCATCACGGCCTACGCCGATGTGGTATTGGCGGCGGCTGCCTCAACTGAATCCGCGGGAACGTTCACCAACTTGGAAGGCCGGGTTAGCATTTGCGAGCCAATTGTGGCACCCGCGGGTGTTTCTTGGCCGGATTGGATGATCGCCGCGGCTTTAGCAGATCGGCTTGATAGCGACCTCGGCTTGGATTCGCCCGCATCAATCCGCTCTGAGTTGGCTTCGGTTTCGGCTATTCACAGCGCGCTCAGCGAAGAGGTATTAGCGGCTTCGCCTGTCGATGGTGTGATGCTCGTGGGTAACGGCGACATTGAACCGCCACGTTCAACTGGTGTGACGAGCCCATTAAACGACCGCTACTCGTTGCGCTTGTTGGTCACACGTCGAATGTATGACAACGGCACGATGTTGCGTCATTGTCCAGCGAGCCAAGGCCAGATCGCAGCACTTGCGCTACGGTTGAACCCGATTGATTTTGAGAAGATCGGTGTGCGCGAGGGGGCAACGGTACGTGTTGAATCAGCGCGAGGATATCTCGACATGGTAGTACGTGTTGATGCTGGCGTGCCCGCTGGCACTGCTGCTGTCCCTTGGGGTACCTCAGGAACCGATTGTCGGCACCTCATCGGTGTTGATGCGCTGGTAACGGATGTGCGGGTGGAGCGGTTGTGATTGTTGCTGCTGACCCTTTGTTTGACGGTTCGTTCGGTTTGCCCGAACTTGGAATAGTGCTCTTAAAAGTTGTTATAGCGTTTGCTTTTTTGTTATTTGCGGTGATGTTTAATATTTGGTTTTTGCGTAAGGTTATTTCTGATATGCAAAACCGTATTGGGCCTAATCTGGCTGGTCCGTGGGGTATTTTGGTGACATTGGCAGACGGCATAAAATTGTTCTTCAAGGAAGATTTGGTCCCCGAGAAGTCTCATCGTTTTGTGTTTAAACTGGCTCCCTATTTGTCGCTGATCCCCGCGTTTCTGGTCTTTGCGATTGTGCCGATTGGTGGCGATTTCAACCGTGCGGATGGCACTGCCGGTGAAGTCTCAATATTTGGGCATGACACATTCTTGCAGGTGGCCGACCCTCCGGTTGGTGTCTTGTTTTTCTTGGCGATGTCTTCTTTGGCGATTTATGGGGTGATGCTTGCTGGTTGGGGTTCCGGTTCTAAGTACCCGTTGCTTGGGTCGGTGCGTGCTTCGGCGCAGATGGTGAGCTATGAAGCTGCGTTGGGTTTGTCTATCGCTGCGGTTGTGTTAGTTAGCGGTACCCTATCTATGCACGAGTTGGTGGTGTTGCAATCGGGTCAAGGTTTCAACGCGGTAGTACCGGGTTGGAATATTTTTGCCACTGGTTTTGTGCCTTTCGTGGTGTTTCTTATTGCTGGTACGGCTGAGCTCAACCATCCACCGTTTGATTTAGTTGAAGCTGAACAAGAACTTGTTGGCGGTTTTCATACTGAGTATTCCTCAATCCGTTTCGCTTTGTTCTTTTTGGCTGAGTTCATGAATCAGATAACCATGGCGGCGATCATTGTGACGCTCTTTTTAGGTGGGCCGTCTGGGCCAGCGTTTTTCTTTCCTGCGGGTTGGTGGATCGGCCTGTTTTGGTTCTTCTTCAAACTGATGCTCTTTTTGTTTGGTTTTGTATGGTTGCGTGCGACGCTACCTCGCTTTCGTTATGATCAACTAATGGATTTGGGTTGGAAACTGTTGATTCCTTTGTCGTTGATGTGGTTCTTGGTGCTTGCTGGTATTCAAGTGGGTCGAGAGCTTGGCTGGGGAAGTGTCGAACAAACGATCTTCGTGTTGGGTTTCGGGTTGGTTTCTTTGGTGTGTGTTGCGTTGTTGTTTCTGGCGTTGCGTTCAGCTCGTCTTCGGCGCCTCGCCGATCTTGACCAAGAGTTGACTGAGGGGAGCGTGCCGTGGCGGAGTTAACTGAGTACTTTAGGGGTTTTGCAGTCACGTTTAAGAAGCTATTTGAACCTCGGGTTACTACCGATTATCGCGGCGGGAAAGCAAAGCCTAACCAACCCGATGAAAAGCGCCAGAAAGTTGAACGCCTACATGGTCGCCATGTGCTTAACCGTTACGAAGATGGGATGGAGAAGTGTATTGGTTGTGAGTTGTGCGCGGGAGTGTGCCCAGCGAATTGTATTTATGTGCGTGGCGCTGATAATGACCCAGATAACCCGGTGTCTCCGGGTGAACGGTATGGTTACGTCTACGAAATAAACTATCTGCGTTGTATCCACTGTGATCTTTGCGTTGAGGCGTGCCCCACACAAGCGATAACCGAAACGAAGTTGTTTGAATTTTCTTTCACCAACCGTGACGATGCAATTTATACGCGAGATGAGTTGCTAGTTGGGGATGACGGCAAACCGCAGCAGTTACCTTGGGAAGATTGGCGTGAAGGTGAAGATGATTTGACTTCGGGATGGATGCGAGCCACTTCCCCTTCTGGTGACCATCGTTACGAGGGTGTTGTCCAGTGGAAAGGTGAACTTGGTTATGGTGTGCGTTCGGCTGAGCTTGGTCAGTCTGTCGAGGAGGCACAATGACGGAGGTAATCGTGTTTGTAGTTGGCGCGATTATTGTTTTGTCTGGTGCGGTTGGTGTTGTCGCCTCGCCTAATCCAGTGCATAGCGCATTGTTTCTTATTCAGACATTATTTGGTGTTGCTGTGTTGTTCGTGCTGCAAGAGGCGCATTTCTTGGCAGCAGTGCAGATCATTGTTTACGCCGGCGCTATCGTTATTTTGTTTCTCTTTGTGATCATGTTGTTGGGTGTGGATACTGCCGATAATTGGTCGGTAGAGCCGATTGGTGGGCAACGCCCGCTTGCGGTGCTTGTCGGCGCGGCGCTTTTCGGATGCGGACTGGCGTTGCTGATAGTGATGTCAGACAAATTGACAGGAATAGTGCGTGACGGTGGTGAACGGGCGCTTGATAACCAGTTCACCGACGTTGAACGTATTGGCCGAGTGTTATTTACTGATTACGCGTTGTCTTTTGAGATTACTGCTGCGTTGCTGACGATTGCGGTGATTGGTGCAGTTGTGCTGACCCGTAAGTTGCGCCGAGAAGAATTTCTTGCAGACCTTGAAAGGGTTTCTATGGAGCTACCCGCAGCTGTGCCTGACGAAATTAATGAGGCACACTGATGGAAGTCACCAACGACTGGTATTTGCTGCTTTCGGCCGTCATGTTCGTGATCGGCGCGGTTGGTCTTATGTTGCGTCGAAACCCGTTGGTGATGTTTATGTGCGTGGAATTGATGCTGAACGCGGTCAACATCAGTTTCGTGGCTTTGGGCACCGAGCTGAATGATGTTTCTGGTCAGATAGCCGTGTTTTTTGTTTTGGTGGTGGCCGCCGTTGAGGTTGTGGTTGGTTTAGCGTTGGTTGTTGCCATCAACCGGCGTAGAGCTGCTGCCACGGCTGACGATATGTCGGTGTTGAGAGGCTGAAGTGAGATCCTTGTTGGACTTTGCTTGGGTGATCGTTGCCCTACCACTTGCCGGATTCGTGTCGTTGCTCCTACTTGGTCGGAGGCTTGGTGAGCCTCGCGCCGGTTGGTTGGGAAGCATTGCGATGGCTGGGTCGTTCGTGGCTTCCTTTTTGGTATTTCTCGGTTTGCAAAACCAAGCCGTTGAAGATCGCCGTTTTGTGCAAACGTTGTTTGAGTGGGTTCCGGCTGGCGACTTTTCTGTTGATGTGGGTTTCCTCGTAGACCCGTTGTCGGTGACGATGACCTTGTTTATCACCGGTATCGGCACGTTGATACATCTTTACTCAATCGGGTACATGCATAACGATTCAGATTTTCCTAAGTTCTTCATGTATTTGAATTTGTTTGCCTTCTCGATGCTGGTACTGGTGCTTGGCGACAACATGCTTTTGACTTTTTTGGGTTGGGAAGGTGTTGGTCTTTGTTCCTACCTTTTGATATCATTCTGGTTCAGCGACGAGCGCAACGCCTCGGCGGGCAAGAAAGCCTTTGTCACCAACCGCATCGGTGATTGGGGTTTTATGGTCGCAATGTTTCTCGCATTTACGACTTTGGGTTCGATCCAATACACCTATTTGCTTGACAATGCTGGTTCTCTAGCACAATCAACAGCCACTGCGATTACGGTGCTGTTACTGATTGGGGCGATCGGTAAATCAGCTCAGATACCACTATTTGTCTGGTTACCCGACGCCATGGCCGGGCCAACGCCAGTGTCGGCGCTGATCCATGCCGCCACAATGGTCACCTCTGGTGTCTACTTACTGATCAGAGTTAATCCGATAATTGCAGTGTCTGCACAGTGGGCACCCACGCTGATCGCTTGGGTTGGCGCGCTCACCGCCTTGTTGGCAGCAACCATCGCGCTAGCCCAAAACGACATCAAAAAAGTTTTGGCCTATTCAACGGTCAGCCAACTTGGTTATATGTTCCTCGCGGTCGGTTCGGGTGCTTATGTTGCTGCAATCTTTCATATGATCACGCATGCGTTCTTCAAGGCGCTGCTGTTTTTGGGTTCAGGTTCGGTGATTCACCAGATGAACAACGATCAGGACATGCGTCATTACGGAGGCTTGAGAAAACTTTTGCCGGTCACGTCTACTGCGTTCATTGTCGGCTGGCTAGCTATTGCTGGGGTACCGCCGTTTTCAGGTTTCTGGTCTAAAGACGAGATTCTTGCATTCGCTTGGGAAACAAATGTGATCTTGTGGTTGATCGGGTTGCTGACCGCGATTCTCACTGCCGTTTACATGAGCCGTCAAGTATTTTTGACTTTCTTCGGCAGATACCGCTACGCAGATACACGGCCCGAAGAAATCACCCAAGCGTGGGCAACTCGTATAGCTGAGGTCGCCGCAGCCGTTGAGACCTCACAAACGCAACTTGACGCGGCTGAAGTAGCCAACACTAAAGCTACTGAACGGCTTGTCACTGCACAAAGCAAAAGCGCTATGCGAAGTGTTGAACTAGAGCAGGCCGACACCACGGACGAGCGAGCCGTTGCTAGGGCTACCAAGAACCTCGAGCGGGCGCAAAGCACCCTTGCATCCGCCGAGACTGCGGCGGCCGCTGCTATTGAAGCGTATGCACAAGCGCAACGAATGTTCATGGCCGCGCAAGGCGCACAAGAACAAGTGTTGCTTGCCGCGCAAGATGCCAAACAAAGCGTCGCTCCTTCAATATTTGATACCCCAGACTTAGGTGAACTAGACGAAACCGATTTCGGCACGGCTTTACAAACCCGCCGCGAACATCATCCACACGAATCTCCTTGGTTGATGACCGTTCCATTAATTGTGTTAGCTGCTGGATCTGCGATTGTGGGGATAATGAACCTTCCGTTTAGCAGTGACCTGCATTTTTTGGGCCATTGGCTTGAACCTTCTCTGTATAACAACGAAGCGCACCTTACCTCTAGCGGTGCGGTGAAATGGGCGTTGGGTATCGTGGCCGTTCTCGGTGCAACCGGTGGCATCGTTTTGGCCGCGGCGGTGTATTTGCGAGCCGCCCGTCGTGTTGTTGACGGTGGGCGGGTTGGCTATTGGGCCGAACGAATTGAACTACCGTTGTTCGCTCGTGGCTGGTTTATTGACGAATCGATCACGGATTTTATGGGTGGGCCAGGTAAACAGAGTTTCAAGGCGCTAGCTCATTTCGACTCAAAAGTGGTTGATGGCACAGTCAACGGTGTTGGTCGGTGGGTGCGGTTGGGTGGTAATGCCCTGAGACGAGTGCAAACTGGTTTGGTTCGTTCTTATGCATTAATGGTTGCTGTTGGTGCCGTGGTGCTTTTCGTGTGGTTCCTGTCGAGAGCGAGTTGGTGATGCTGACGCTTTCCTCTCTTGACTTTATCGCGGTTACTTCTGCGCCTAGTTTTCCGGTACTTTCTGCGCTTATCATCACTCCGGCTATCGGTGCTTTGCTGCTGTTGTTCTTGCCAAATAACCATCCAGATCATTTCAAACAAGTCGCCTTTTTGTTTAGTGCCGCAACTGGTGCGATGTCGATATGGGTGCTCACCGCATTTCAAACAACCTCGGCTGCTCAATTTCAATTCAAAGATCACCAAACTTGGATCGAAAGCCTCGGCATTTCTTGGTCGCTCGGCGTTGATGGTATTTCTTTGTGGCTGGTGGTTCTGACCGGCATCATTTTTCCGTTGACAATCATCGGCATAAATGCCGAACACGGTCCTAAAGCGTATTACGCCTGGCTGTTGGTCTTAGAAGCGGGTTGCATGGGTGTCTTTTTGGCGCTTGACCTTTTTGCCTTCTTCACGTTTTTTGAGATCGTTTTGGTGCCAATGTATTTCCTCATTGGCAAGTGGGGTCATGGGCAGCGAGCATACGCGGCGACCAAGTTCTTTATCTTCACGATGTTTGGTTCGGCGTTGATGCTAGTTGGCATTTTGGCTTTGGCTTTTCTCAACCAAGCCGAAACCGGTGTGCTCACTTTTGATCTTGTGGAACTAGCCAACTCACAAGAGATCGCCAAGTCCACCGCTCGCTGGATCTTTCTGTCGTTCGCGTTGGCCTTCGCTGTGAAAGTTCCGTTATTCCCGTTGCACACTTGGTTGCCTGATGCACACACCAACGCACCCACGGCGGGTTCGGTGATCTTGGCTGCGATAATGTTGAAACTCGGTACTTACGGGTTTCTGCGCTTTGGTATCTTTCTGTTCCCAGAAGCTGCTGTTTGGTTCGCCCCGGCGTTGGTGACGTTGGGAACTATCGGCATCATTTATGGTGCGATTGCGGCAACAATGCAACGCGATTTGAAGCGTTTGGTTGCCTATTCTTCGGTGGCGCATCTCGGTTTTATTGTGATTGGGGCGTTCGCTCTTAACACCGAGGGGCTTGAAGGTGCCATTTTGCAGATGGTGAACCACGGCTTGTCGACTGGCGCTTTGTTTTTGTTGGTTGCGATGCTTTACGACCGCAGTCAAACCCGAATTATTTCAGAGATGGGCGGGTTGCAAAAGCCGGCACCCGTTTTAGCGGGCGTTTTCCTTTTGGTTGCTTTGTCCTCACTCGGCTTGCCTGGATTGAATGGTTTCGTCGGGGAGTTTCTAACCTTGCTTGGTGCTTTCGCGGCGCATCGCTGGTGGGCGGTGGTAGCGGCGACCGGGGTTATTCTGGCTGCGCTGTATCTGTTGTGGGCTTATCAACGAGTGTTTCACGGTGCGGTTGCTGAGCGCTACGCGCAAATGAGCGACTTGAAACTGCGGGAAGGTTTGTTGTTGGCCCCGTTTGTTGTGGGGATTATTTTTCTTGGTGTTTATCCCAAACCGGTCATTGAACGGATGGAACCGGCGGTGGATGCTTTGATTGCTCACGTTGAACTTCACGTTGAAAACTTTTCTGAACCCACCGCGAACGTTGTCGTAGTTGAGAGCAACCAAACCTCAAATGAAGGTGACGGTGGTCCATAATGCATCTAGTATTTGCCCAGGTTGCACCTAATGTGGTTGCTCCACGGTATTCATGGGCGGGTCTAAGCCCACTGATTATTTTGGCTACCGGGGCTTTGTTGCTCATCATGTTCCGTTCGGTGATTAGCCGTTTGCCTGAAAAGATTGAACGCTACGCGACTGTTGCTTTGGGTCCGCTAACAGTTGCGGTGGCGTGGCTTGTTGCTGGTTTGGTGGGTGACGACTTTCTGTTTCCTAGCATCCGCGCAAACCTCGGTGCTTTTGGTGCGGTGGCGACGGGTGTGCTGTTGCTGGGTGTTGCCGCGCTGTTGGTGCGTGTCTTGCGTGTTGGTTTTGACGCGATGTTTACCGCAGGTACCGCGTTGGTGGCCTTTGTTGCAATCGTGGTGCTGTGGAATGATTATTGGCGACCAAGCGGTCCAGTTCTCGCTATCGGAGACCAGTTTTCCTTTGATGGCTTCAGTTTAGTTATGTCGGCGGTAATCGTGCTGGCCGTGGTGTTGTGTGCGTTGTTGTTTGATGAGTATTTGCGCCGCGAGGGCATTGCTGGCCCGGAGATGTTTGTGTTGATGATGTTATCGGCCGCTGGAGGTTTGGTAATGGCTGGGGCTGGCGACCTGATTGTGTTGTTTCTTGCTCTGGAAACATTGTCGATAGCGATTTACGTTATGACTGCGTTGCATTTGAGTCGCAACGAATCATTAGAAGCTGGTCTCAAATATTTTATTCTCGGAGCCTTTTCTTCAGCTTTTTTGTTGTATGGCATTGCTTTGGTTTACGGAGCAACCGGTTCGATGAGTTTGGCCGAGATCAGTACTTATATGAGTTCAGTAGTGTTCTTAGAAGATGCCATGTTGCTTGCTGGTTTGGCGATGCTTTTGGTGGGGCTCGGTTTCAAAGTAGCCGCGGTGCCGTTTCATGGTTGGACCCCTGATGTTTATCAAGGCGCACCTACACCGGTTGTTGCGTTTATGGCATCTGTGGTAAAGGCAGCAGCGTTTGCGGCTATTGTCCGAGTTTTTGTGGTAACTTTCGCCGATTACCGTGCGGATTGGCAGCCAGCAATTTTTGGTCTAGCGGTACTCACACTGCTAGTAGGTTCGGTGTTGGCCATCGTGCAACGTGACGCAAAACGCATGTTGGCATACTCGTCAATTTCTCACGCGGGTTTTATTTTGGTCGGTGTGCAAGCGGCAACTAGCCGAGGTACCGCGGCGGTCGTGTTTTATGTTGCGGCTTACGCATTCATGGTGATCGGGAGTTTTGGAGTGCTTACGGTTGTGTCGGGTCGGGGCGACCGAAGAACTAGCCTAGATGATCTCAACGGATTGGCGACTCACCGTCCGGCTTTGGCTTTGGCATTGACGGTTTTTCTGTTGGCTCAGGCGGGAGTTCCGTTGACTTCGGGTTTCGTGGCGAAGTTTGCGATCATTGGAGCGGCGGTTGATGCCCGTTCATTTTGGTTAGCGATTGTGGCGATGGTTGCTGCGGTAGTTTCCGCATTTCTTTATCTGCGTATTGTGTTGTCGGTTTATTTGGGCTCGGCAACCGATGCTGAGCCAGTTGAACCAGTCCACCCGGCTGCAGGGCTAGCTATCGGAGTCGCGTTAGCTCTCACTGTCGTGTTCGGTGTGTTCCCCTCTCCAATAGCCGACCTCACCGGCGACGCAGTCCCCCAACTATTAGGTGCCATCACCCGCAGTTAGCTAACCGCTTACGCCGGACCAACCGCAGGCGTGTCGTAACAACAACGACGACCCCGCCGCTTGACACGGTTCCACAAATGGGTGAGAGGATCGGTGGTTCTCAGGAAACCGGCTCTTCGCGTTTGAGGTCGGAGTCGGTGGGGTGAGAGTCCGTGCCTGAACGCGAGAGATCCTGCAGAATCGGTGCTGACATTTAGTTGAGGGACCGGGGGATCAGTGTGGAAGTTGACCCTGTATGTGGGCGACCGACCAACACTCGAACCCACAGTAGCAACAAAACCACGCGCGTGACCACTGATCGTCGTTGCTAGATGCACCACAAGGTCCACTCGGGACAACCCGACAACAGGAGGATGGACACCCATCCACACGGCCTTTAGGAGGTGTCGATACCGTCGACCGGGTCGTGGCGGGTGGATCGGGTTGTGGGGTGCTGTTGTTCGGCATCGGGGTTTGTCTGTTTCTTTCGCAGAGTTTGCTCAACATGCGCGAGCCCGGGCGCATTCTGGATGGTCGACCGGGGTGAGTCGCCGGCAACCGGTTGCGCCGAGTCTACGCGGGTTTGAGCACGGTCTGGCCGACTCGACGAGATAGTCGGACGCTGATCCGCTGGGTGGATCGGGGGATCATTTGATGCGATATTCGGGAACTCATCTGCTGGGCCGCTCAAGGGCTCACCCACGGAAAGGGTGGGGCGCTTGTCTGCCGGCTGGGTTGAGGGCCCACCCACCGAAACGTGCAAGGAGTCACCGGGCCCGCTGCTTGACAACCCAAGTGACGAGGTGCCCGCCGACTTATCCGATAAAACGGTCGGACGCTCACCCGATTGGCGGTTCGGCGGTTTACCTGATGAGGTCCTCGCCGATTTTTCCGATAAAACGGTCGGGCGCTTATTTGCTGGGCCGCTCAAGGGCTCACCCACGGAAAGGGTGGGGCGCTTGTCTGCCGGCTGGGTTGAGGGCCCACCCACCGAAACGTGCAAGGAGTCACCGGGCCCGCTGGTCGACGACCCAAGTGACGAGGTTCTCGCCGACTTATCCGATAGGCGGTTCGGTGGTTTACCTGACAAGTTCGTCGCGGACTCACCCGACGGGTTGGTTGAGGGTTTGTTTGGTGGAACTGTTGGGTGCTTGCCTGATGGGTTGGTTGAGGGTTCGTCTGGCAAGGTACTCGCCGACTTATCCGGCGGGGCAGCCGGATGCTTACCGGTTGGGCGGGTTGAGGGTACGTCTGACGGGACTGTCGGACGCTCACCCGACGAGATAGTCGGAACCTCAGCCACCGAAACGGCGGGGGGCTCACCCGACGGGTTGGTTGAGGGTTTGTCTGGTGGAACTGTTGGGTGCTTGCCCGACGGGTTGGTTGAGGGTTCATCTGGTGAGATTGTTGGGCGCTGACCCGATGGTTGGGTCGTGGGATCACCTAGCGAGTTCCTCGCCGGCTTATCTGACGAAACGGTTGGGCGATTGTCTTTGGGTTGGGTTGGGGGTTTGAGGTAGTATTTTCCGGTTTTGGGGTGTTTGTGGACTTGCCAGCCATCGTCGTGGATTTTGTGGTGGCAGTCGTTGCACACTAACACCAGGTTTTCTAGGTTGGTGGGTCCATTCTTAGACCACCAAATAATGTGATGCGCTTGACACCACAACGGGTTAGCACCACATCCAATGCAGCATTGGTCTCGTGCGATCAAAGCGATGCGTTGAGCTTCGGTGGCGGTGCGCACCCGCCGGCCGAGCCACATGTCTTGGGTTTTCGTGTCGAAGATTGATGGCAACAAGTTCGCTTCCAACGCTAACTTGTGTAGTTCGGTGATTGGTATTGGTGACCCGTCAACCAACCGTGGGTTTTCGAGTTGTTGTTTGAGCACATCGAAATCGGCGATTACTAACAAATCAGTACCCACA
>MKWU01001041.1_pt1 | contig 50424 bp, 57 predicted proteins | sample 809101 | NCBI WGS metagenome assembly MKWU01 (sample SAMN05860141, study PRJNA318959) | sponge metagenome | host: Aplysina aerophoba | place: Slovenia: Piran, Adriatic Sea, Gulf of Piran | collected 2013-05-07 | reverse complement strand
CCCGCGCCCGCCGGGGGGGGGGCGGAGACGGCGAGGCTCTGGCCGCTGGAGGAGATGGCGCCGCGGCTCGTTCCGAGCAGGCGGCGCGCGGCCGAAAGGCCGGACTCGCCGGGCCGGATGGCGAAGGCCGGATAGCTGCCGGACCAGTCCTGCCCGCCCCCGCCGCTCGCGCGGATGCCCGCCCGCGCGCACAAGCGCCGGAAAATCTGCTCACGCGAGCGCTCGCCCGCGGGCGACTGCCAGACCTGGGAGGCACGCCAGGCGGCGAGCCGCTCCCAGGGGCCCGAGCACTCCAGCACGACGCGCGCCCGTCCGGCGGCGCTCTCGCGGATGACCCGGTCGGTGACGGCGTGGACGGAGAGGCCGAACTCGGCGGCGGAGCCATCGCCGGAGCGGTAGCCGGGCGCGATCTCGACGGTGCTGCCGGGGGAGAGGTCGGGGAGGGCGCCGCCGGAGTCGTCGAGGGCGACGCGGGCGCGGGTGGCGAAGGGCTCAAGCCGCCATGACGCCTCGACGAGACGGGCCGGCAGGTCGCGGCCGGGCGCGGGGCGGGGGGGCGTGGGGGGGGGAGGGGTTCAAGGCCGCCATGTCGCCTGGACGAGAGGGTCGGTCAGGTCGCGGCGGGGCGCGAGGCGGGCGCGCCAGACGCCGTTGGGGGTGGAACCCCAGACGGTCGTCGCGCCCTGGGTCGCGACCGCGAGGCCGTAAGCGGAGGCGGCCTCATGCGGCTCGGGTTCGGACCAGCCATCGGGATTGCCACCCATCAGGGCGGGCGGATGGCTCGTGTAGACGCGGCTGCCGGGCTCCCCGCCGGAGTCGCGGGCGGCGAAGCAGGCACGCTGATCGGCGCCGCCGGGGCGGAAGACGCCGGGACCGCCGAACTCCCGCACCGAGGAGGCGTCCGATTCGGCGATGGCGTTGAGGCCGGACCAGAAGTCCTCGGGGAAGCCGCCATCGCCGAGGAACGCGGACCAGACGTGTTTCGCGCCCGACGGGTGGGCGCGGCCGCTCACGATGAGGCGGTAGTCGAAGCCATCGTGTACGGCGGCGACGCCCGTGAGGGCGGAAACGCCTCCGCCGCGGTTCCAGGCAAGGGCAGGACTCCACGTGCCGGCGCGGCGCCGGAGGCGCTTCAGGACGCCGGCGCCCTGCGTGTAGAAGGCGCAGGCGTCGCCGTCGGAGGCGCTGATGGCGAGGGCCACCCAGGAGATGGCCGTGCTCTCCCGGACGAGCGTCCGTGCCGCTTGCCAGGTTGCGCCGCCGTCGCTGCTGCGGCGCAGCACGAGGGCGCGGCCACCGCGCTCGACGGAGGCGAGCAGCACCTCGTTGCCGCGAGCGGCGAGGGCGACGCCGGTCTCTTCCTCCGCAACGCCGAGCGCGGTCCAGGTAGCCCAGCCGGAGTCGGGGCCGGGGTTGGCGACACGCGAGACGGAGAGCGCACCAGACTCGTTGCGGGCGCGGACGAGGGCGCCGTCGCCGGTGACGGCGAGGGCGTGGGGGCAGTCGGCTTCGTCCCCGCGGTAGAGGCGTTCCCAGGGGAGGAGGGGAACGCCCCAGCGTTCGGCGCGCACGGTGACGCGGACGTAGGGGAGGCGGTCGGGGCCGCGCTGGTGGGCTCGGAGGGTGGCGGAGAGGGGCCTCATGGGGAGGAGGCTGTAGTCCCGCCCGGCGATCTCCGAGGGGTTCGTGTCGCATTGCTAGGATGGCGGCGTGTTCGGCGGCGGGGATGGCGCGGCGCATCCGGTCTCATTCGAGGTCGAGCCGGCGTACGAGGGACGGCGGCGGCTCTCGGGCGCGCTGCGGCTCGTTCTCGCGGTGCCGCACCTCCTGTTCGCGGGCGGTCCCTCCCTGCTGGGGATGGTCGTCGCGCCGCTGCTGATCCTGGCCGGGATCGCGCCCCTGACGGTGCCGCTCACCGTGGGCGCAATCGGCGTGGTCGCGGCGCTGGCGACGGTCGCGTCGTGGCTTGCCATCGCCATCACGGGGCGCCAACCGCGCGACCTGCGGGAGGTCGCCGTCTTCTACCTGAGTTGGCGCGCAAAGACGGTCGCCTACGCGACCCTGCTGCGGGACGAGTTTCCGCCGTTCGGCTTCGGCGAATACCCGGCGACCCTCACGCTTCCCCCTGCCCCCCTCGCCCGTGACCGTTTCAGCGTGGTGTTCCGGCTACCGCTGCTCCTGCCCCACATCCCCGCGCTGGCGGTGCTCAACGCCGCCCTCACGGTCGCGAGCATTCTCGGATGGCTCACGACCGTCCTGTTCGGAAGGTACCCGCAGCGGCTGTACGACTTCAGCGCGAGCGTGGTGCGGTATTCGCTACGGGTGGAGGCGTACCTGCTGCTCGTGCATGACGCCTACCCGCCCTTCCGCCTCGACTAGTCCGGGAGCCGGCGTTAGACCTCGACTACTTCGACGCGGGACACCTCGGCGCCGGTCGGGGCGATGCGCGTCACGAGCGTGCGGCCGGACATACCCGCTGCCTCGAGGGTATCGAGCATGGCCCGGGCGATGTCGCGGCTGGACTCCTCGGGGGCGAAGGCGGCGACGCTGCTGCCCGCCCCGCTGAGCCAGGCGGCGTGCGCGCCGGCGCCCTTCGCCGCTTCGAACACATCGTAGAGCGGGGGGAAGAGGACGGAGCGCTGGCGTTGGTGGAAGCGGTCCTGGGTGGCCTCGTCGAGCAAGTCGGTGCGGCCCGCGGCGAGGGCCGCGACGAGGAGGCCGAGGCGGCTACTCGTGTGGATGGCGTCCTGGCGGCTGTAGCTGTCGGGGAGGAGGCGGCGGGCCTCCTTGGTGGGCATCGAGTGGTCGGGGATGAGGAGGGCGATGTGCTGGTCGCTGGGGTAGCGGCAGCGCACGCGGGCGAAGCCGTCGGCAGTGGCGACGCAGGCCTGCACGCCCCCGAAGAGCGCCGGGCAGGCGTTGTCGACATGGCCCTCAAGGTCGGCGGCGAGGGCGAGGCAGGCGTCCTCGTCGAGGGGATGCCCCTCGCGCTCGTTGACGGCGAGGACGCCGGCGACGCGGGCGACGGCGCTCGCGCCGAGGCCCCGGCCGAGGGGGATGGCGACGGTGTAGCGCGCGGTCAATCCGGCCGGGCTGGCGCGTCCAATGCGTTCGTAAGCGGCGCGCGCGGCGGAGAGCACCATCTTCTCGCCGACATCGTTCGTGGGGAGCTGCTCGGCCTCGCTGAAGGTCACGGTGACGGAGGCGAAAAGGTCGAGCGCGAGGCCAAGGCAGTCGAAGCCAGTGCCGATGTTGGCGCTGGTGGCGGGTACGCGAACCGTGACAGCTGTGCCTTCCATGGGCGCTGCGCCTCCGCGAGGGCGATCGATCGTAGCACCTGCCTCCGAGCGCGCGACCCGACCGGGCGCTACGATCGCCGCGCATGACGGAACCCCGCCCCACGGTCGCGCCCGAGAGCCTCGCCGACATCGAGCGGGCACTGCTGGGCGTGCTCTGCGTGGGGCTTCCCCCAGCCCGTGCCGCCGGCAGCGACGCCTTTCGCGTCGATTACGTGACGGCGCGCGTGCTGGGCCTGCTGGAGGACGAGGCCGAGCGCCACCTGGCCGGGGAGCGGGTCACGGTCGCGTTCCGGGAGCGGCTGCGCGAGGCAATCGGCGCCCTCTCGGAGGCGGGCATCCTGGCGGACCAGCCGGCGGGGGCGCCAGCCGCGCCGGGCGGCTACGAGGAGGGGCTCGCGATCGACGTGGTTGAGCCGGACGCACACCCGACGGTGCTCGACCGGCACCTCGCCCAGGAGTGCATGGAGACGCTGTTCCGGGTGAAGGCGGTCTACCCGTACCTGATGGAGCGGTACTCGGCCAGCGGGGAGGTGTGGCGGCGGCTGCGGGCGGAGGGGTACGGGCAGTAGCGGCGGGAGCGAACGGCGGGCGGCGGTAGACTGAAGCAATGGCTCCCGTCATCACGCTTCGCCAGGAACACCTCGACCAGATGATCGCGCACGCGCTCGAAGATGCGCCGAACGAATGCTGCGGCATCATCGGGGCGAGCGAGGGCAAGGCGACGACGCTTCACCGGGCGGAGAACGCGGAGGCGAGCCCCTACCGCTTCAGCATCGACTTCCGTGAGCAGCGCCGCATCGAGGAGGCGCTGGACGCGGCGGGCGACTCGCTGGCGGGGTTCTACCACTCGCACACGGGCAGTCCCGCCCGCCCCAGCCCAACGGACATCCGCATGATGAGCACCTTCTTCGGGCCGCCCTACGTGCACATCGTCGTGAGCATCGCGAACCGCGAGCGCCCGGACGTGCGCGTCTTCCACATCGAGGGCGAGGCGGCCACGGAGCAGGAGTACACGCTCGAGCCGTAGGAGGGCCCCCATCCCCACCTCCACCCACCCCACTGGCCGCTCCTACCCGGCGCCCGCGCTCACGGTGCGGGGGCGGACCTTCGAGTGGGGCGCCCGCACCTACCTGATGGCGATCGTGAACGTCACCCCCGACTCCTTTAGCGGGGATGGGCTGGGGACGGACGCCCGGGCAGCGGCCGCGCTCGCGCGCGGGTTCGCGGAGGCGGGCGCGGACATCATCGATGTGGGGGCGGAGTCGACGCGGCCGGATGCGGTCCCGGTGACGCCGGCGGAGGAGGCAGCGAGGGCGCTGCCCGCCATCGCCGCCATCCGCGCCGCCACCGAACTTCCCATCTCGATCGACACACAGCACGCGGAGGTGGCCGACGTGGCGCTCGAGGAGGGCGCCGACATGGTCAACGACATCCAGGGGCTGCGGTGGGACGCGCGCATGGCGGGGGTGGTGGCCGCGCGGGGGGCAGCGCTGGTCGCCATGCACAACCAGCGGGGGCGGCCATCCGGCGACGTTGTCGCGAACGTCCTAGGGGGGTGGCAGGAGAGCCTGCGCCTGGCCAAGACGGCGGGCATCCCCCGCGAGCGCATCATCCTCGACCCCGGTTTCGGGTTCGGCTGGACCCCGGAGGAGAACCTACAGTTGGTGCAGCGGCTGGATGAGCTGGCGGCAGCGGGGCAGCCCCTGCTCCTCGGGCCCTCGCGGAAGTCGACGCTTGGACTGGTGCTGGATGCGCCCGTGGAGGAGCGGCTCGAAGGGACGGCGGCATCCGTCGCCATCGCGATCGCGAAGGGGGTCGACATCGTGCGGGTTCACGACGTGGAGGAGATGCGGAGAGTGGCGGCGGTGGCCGACGCCATCAGCCGGGGCGGGTGGCGGGCGCCGTGAGCGAAGCGATCCTGGCGCTCGGCTCGAACCTCGGCGACCGCATCGCAAACCTGCGGGCGGCGCTCGACCTGCTCGGCGAGCGGGGAGCCGCGGTCACGCGCGTGTCGTCGGTGTGGGAGACACCGCCCGTGCCGGCCGACCAGCCCCGCTACCTGAACGCGGCGGTCGCGGTCGAGACGGGGCTGTCTCCGGAGGAGGTGCTGGCGGCGGCGAAGGAGGTCGAGCGCCTGCTGGGGCGGCGCCCCACGGGCCACTGGCGACCCCGCCCCATCGACATCGACGTGCTGTTCTGTGGCGAGCAGAAGGTCGCGACCGAAACGCTGACGGTTCCCCATCCGCGGATCGCGGAGCGCGCGTTCGTGCTGCTCCCCCTGAGCGAAGTTACGGAGGGGCCGCTGCCGGTCCTGGGGCGGAGCGCGGCCGAACTCCTCGCGGGCCTCGACACGAGCGGGCACGAGCGGCTGGGCGTGCGTCTGCGGCCCGGCAGCTAGCGGGCGGGAGGCATCAGACCCAGGGGTGGTCGTCCATCTCGACGCCGCCCGAGAGCTGGACGGCGGCGCCCCACCCGGCCAGGGCGGCGATCGCGAGGAAGACGAGGGCGACGGGCGCCAGCAGCCAGCTCGCACGCAGGGTGGCGCGCGCTGCCGCGACGGCCAGGGCCGCCAGCAGCACGAGCCCGCCGCCGTTCACGACGTGCGTCCAGTGGAGGCCCTCCGAGGACGGGGGCGGGGGTTCGGCGGCGTTCATGCCTCGCGCAGCTCCGGGGGCAGGAGGTTGGGGATGCCCTCTTCGATGGGGTAAGTCTCGTCGCAGGCGGCGCAATCGAGCGCGCCGCTCTGGATTTCGCCGCCATCCTCATCCACCACGGTCAGGGTGAGCTCACCCTTGCAGAGCGGGCACGCGAGCAGGTCCATCAGGTCGGGGCGCATGCCCCCATTGTACGAAGGGCCGGGTAAGGAACCTTCCATTCTCAGTAGATGGGCCTGCCGTAGCATGGATTTACGTGAACTGGGTCTCCCTGGTCATCATCGTGATCGTGGCGCTGCTCACGTGGCGGGCCTTCCGCAGCGGATTCCTGCGGGAGCTGGTGGGGCTGGCGGCGCTGATCCTGGCCGTGCCCGTGGCGGGCGTCTTCTACGACGACATGGTCCCCAAGGTCGAGCCCATCATCGACAACAGCCTGGCCTCGGCGCTGGTCTCGTTCCTGGCCATCCTCATCGGCGTGATCGTGGCGGGGCAGCTGATCGGGTACCTGCTGCGACGGAGCGTCGACGTGCTCAACCTCGGGGGCGCAGACCGGGTCGCGGGGGCGGCCTTCGGCTTCCTGCAGGGGGCCCTGCTCTGCCAGGTGCTGCTGGTCGCGCTCGTCAATTTCCCGGAGCCGGACATGCGCACACACATCGACGACTCCCCCATCGCGACAGGGCTGCTCGACGGGGCCCCGGTCGTCCTCGCGATCCTTCCCGACCAGTTCCACGACGCGGTCGACCTGTTTAGGGAGAGCGTCGACCTGCTGGATGACATCGAGTTAGACGAAGTTGGGTCCGGCAGGTGAGCGGGCGCGCAGCCGGGAATCGCCGCTCCCGTATCATCGGTGTGGCGGCGGCGCAGGCCGCCGGGAGGCGCACATGCTGATGACGACGTCGGACTCCGTGCCCGGGCGCGAGATCGCGGAGACGCTTGGGCTCGTGACGGCGAATTCGGTGCGGGCGCGAAACATCGGGCGGGACATCCTCGCGGGATTGAAGAACATCACGGGCGGGGAGATCGGCGCCTACCGGCAGCTCCTGATCGAGTCTCGCGAGCAGGCGCTGGCGCAGATCGAAGCCGAAGCTGAGGCGGTGGGAGCGGACGCGATCGTGGCGTTGCGGCTGTCCACGGCCGAGGTGATGCAGGGAGCGGCGGAGATACTGGTCTACGGCACGGCAGTGAAGCTCCGGTAGCCGCCTCACGACCAAGGGGGTTGCCTTATACTTTACCGGTACTTTACTTTCGCACACCCGGTCGAGGGAGGTCAGGGATGACCGAGATCATCCGAGCGAGCGAAATGGGCTTTTGCATGGGAGTGCGGCGCGCCGTCCAGATCATGGAGGACGAAGCGACGCCGGAGAATCCCATCGCGAGCGCCGGCGAGATCGTGCACAACCCGCACGTCGTCGAGCAGCTCGAGCGGACGGGCGTGCACCAGCTCCCCGGTCCGGACGACGTGGACGGCGACTTCGGCGCGATCACGGCGGACCGGGTGGGGCAGGGCCGCATCGCCATCACCGCTCACGGCGTCGGCGAGCGCGTGTTGCACGACCTCGAAGACGCAGGGCTCAACATCATCGACACGACCTGCCCCGTGGTGACGCGGGCGCAGCGCTACGCGCAGAAATTCGTGCGCGACAACTGGCACGCCCTCATCTTCGGCGACCCCGGCCACAAGGAGGTGCGGGGCATCATCGGCTGGGCGGTCGACGAGGAGGGGCGCTCCGGCGTGACCGTCGTCGAGCACGCCGACATCGAGCACCTGCGCGAGGTGATCGACACCTTCCCGGGCGGCTTCCCCAACAAGATCGGGGTGATGGCGCAGACGACGCACAAGATCGATGACTTCGCCCAGTTCGTCGGCAACCTGATGCTGCTGCAGCGCGAAGCGAACTTCGAGATGCACGTGGTGAACACCCTCTGCCACGCCACCACCGGCCAGCAGGCGGCTGCGGCCGAACTGGCCCACCAGGTCGACGTGATGGTGGTCGTGGGCGGAAAGAAGAGCGCCAACACGCGCCACCTGCGCCAGGTGTGCGAAAACGAGGGCGCCCGGACCTACCACGTCGAAAGCGCGCACGAGCTGGAGCTCGCGTGGTTCGAAGGCGCCGATCGCATCGGGCTGACGGCCGGCGCCTCCACGCCCGACCGCTCGATCGACGAGGTGGAGGAGCAACTCGTGGCGCTGGTGGGGGCTGCGTGACGGCTCCGAGCTCCACCCAGCGGGACGCCGCGACCAGCACCGCCAACAGCGGCGGCGCCAGCCTCGACGGCTGCATCGACCGCAGCGTCAAGCACCTCCTCTCGCTGCAGGCGGAGGACGGCTACTGGTGGGCCGAGCTGGAGTCGAACGCGACGATGGCGGCCGAGCACCTGCTGCTCGAGCGCTTCCTGGGCACGACCGAGCCGGAACGGGAGGGCGGCATCGTCCGCTACCTGCTGGGGCTCCAGTGCGAAGACGGCTCGTGGCCGGTCTACTGGGGCGGTCCCGGCGATGTCAGCATCAGCACCGAGGCGTACTTCGCCCTGAAGCTCGCGGGCGTCGACCCCGAGCGCGAGGAGATGAAGCGGGCGCGCGAATTCATCCGCTCCAAGGGTGGCGTGGCGGCGACGCGCATCTTCACGAAACTGTGGCTCTCGCTCTTCGGCCAGTTCGAGTGGTCGGCGCTGCCGGCAATGCCGCCGGAGTCGATCCTGATGCCAATCTCCTCGCCGCTGAACATCTACATGTTCGCCTCATGGGCGCGGGCCACGATCGTGGCCATCCTGGTGGTGTGGGCCTACCGCCCCGTCGTCTCCATCCCCGCCTACGCCCACGTCGATGAGCTCTATCTCGATCCCGCCGACCGGCGCTCCATCCCGCTCAAGCGGGACCGCTGGCCGTTTACCTGGCGCAACGCCTTCCTCGCGGTCGACAAGGTGCTGCACGCGCACGAGCGCCTGCCATGGAAGCCGCTGCGGAAGTTCGCGCTGCAGGAGTGCGAGCGCTGGATCATCGAGCACCAGGAGGCGGACGGGACGTGGGGCGTCATCCAGCCGCCGTCGGTCTACTCGCTCATCGCACTCAAGGCGCACGGCTACTCGATGGACGACCCCGTCATGAAGAAGGGGCTCAACGGCTTCCTCGGCGACTTCGCCCTGCGGCGGGGCGACACGTTCTCCGTGCAGCCCTGCCTCTCGCCCGTGTGGGATACGGCGCTGGCGATCACGGGCCTGCGCGAGGCAGGCGTGCCCGCCGACGACGAAGCGCTGGTGCAAGGAGGCCGCTGGATGCTCGCGCACGAGGTCCAGAGCCTGGGCGACTGGGCCCTGACGGTGCCCGGCATCGAGCCCGGGGGCTTCCCCTTCGAGTTCTCGAACGAGCTCTACCCGGACACGGACGACACGGCGGAGGTGCTCATCGCCCTGCGCCTGCTCGACCTGCGGGGGAAGGACGGCCCCTTCCACCGCTCGAAGGTCTGGCTGCGAGCGATGCAGTCGACGAACGGGGGCTGGGGCGCCTTCGACCGCGACAACAACGACGAGTTCGTCTCGCGCATTCCCTTCGCCGACTTCGGGGCGACTTTCGACCCTCCCACCGAGGACGTGACGGCGCACATCGTGGAGGCGTTCGCGCTCGACGGCACGCCCGCCGACGACGAGATGATCCAGCGCGCGCTCGACTACCTGTGGGACACGCAGGAACCGGACGGCTCCTGGTGGGGCCGCTGGGGGGTGAACTACCTGTACGGGCTCGGGGCGGCCGTCCCGGCGCTCATCACCGCGGGGGTCGACCCCGCGGACCCGCGCCTGCGGCGAGCCGTGCGCTGGCTCGAACACCACCAGCAGCCCGACGGTGGCTGGGGCGAGAGCTGCGCCACCTACGAGGATCCCTCGCTGCGGGGCCAGGGACCGAGCACGGCCTCGCAGACGGCCTGGGCGCTGCTCGCCCTGCTGGCGCTGGAGCCGCCCGACCATCCCGCCACGGTGCGCGGCATCGATTACCTGGTGCGCACGCAGACAGCCGACGGCGAGTGGATCGAGCCACACTTCACGGGGACGGGGTTCCCGCGGGACTTCATGCTCAAGTACCACCTGTACTGCAACTACTGGCCCCTCTGGGCGCTGGGACGCTACCGGCGCCTGCGCGAAGGGAACCCCATCCACCTGCCCGACACGGACCCGTTGGGATGACCGCCGAAACCGGCGACAGCCTTCGGCGATGGCCGATCGAGCGACCCACAACCCCCCGCGAGGCCTATCGCTGGTGTGAGCGCTACGCCCGCCGCCACGACGAGAACTTCACCGTCGTCTCGTTCCTGCTGCCGAAGAAGCTGCGCCGGCACTTTTTCGCGGTCTACTCCTTCTGCCGCTACACCGACGACCTCGGGGACGAGGCGGAGGGGGACCGGCTGGCGCTGCTCGACGCGTGGGAGCGGGACCTGCTCGACGCGGTCGCGGGGAATCCGCGGCGGCCGCTGCTGATCGCGCTCGCACGCACGATCGAGCGCTGCGAGATCCCGCTCGACCCGTTCCTGCGACTGATCGAGGCGAACCGCATGGACCAGCGCGTCTCGCGCTTCGCCACCTACGAGGACGTGCTCACCTACTGCAGCTACTCGGCCACCCCCGTGGGCCAGATGGTGCTGGCGGTGCTGGGCTACCGGGACGAGGAGCGGGTCGCGCTCTCGGACCAGACCTGCATCGGGCTGCAGCTCGCGAACTTCTGGCAGGACGTCTCCGTGGACATCAAGAAGGGGCGCATCTACCTGCCGCAGGAAGACCTGAAGCGCTTCGGCGTCAGCGAGGAGCAGATCATCGAGCGGCGCTTCGACGAGCGCTACCGGGCGCTGCTGCAGTTCGAGGTGGAGCGGGCGCGCGCCTGCTTCGCCGAGGGCAAGAAGCTGGAGAGGCGCGTCTCGCGATCGGTACGCACCGATATACGGCTCTTCAGGCTCGGGGGCGAGGCCATCCTCGACGCCATCGAGGGGGCCGGCTACGACACGCTCAGCGCCCGTCCGCGCGTCACCAAGGCGGTGAAAGCGCGGCTTGCGCTTACAAACGGCGCCCGCGTTGCGCTGGGACTCTGATAGAGGGGAAGGGGGACGACATGGCGTTCGATGTGCTGGCGGAGCTGGACGCTCACGCCGATGAGCGCTTTACACCGGAGGAGGCCTACGCCTGGTGCAAGGCCTACACGAAGGACCGCGCGTCCAACTTCTACTACGCCTTCACCATCCTCCCGGCGGAGAAGCGGAACGCCATCTACGCGGCCTACGCCTTCAGCGGCTACGTGGACGACATCGCCGACGAGTTGACGGATCGGTCGCGGCAGGAGGAGGAGATCGCGCTCGCCCGCGAGCGGCTGGAAGGGTGCTACTCGGGCTCGCGCCAGGGACCGCTGTTCGTCGCCCTCGGCGACGCGGTGGACCAATTCGCCATGCCCCAGACGCACTTCGAGGAGCTGGTGAACGGGGTGGAGATGGACTTCACCATCAACCGCTACGAGACCTGGCCCGACCTGCGGCAGTACTGCTACCGGGTGGCCTCGATGGTGGGGCACATCTGCGTCTCGATCTTCGGGGCAAAGCCCCACCCGCGATCGGAGGAGTTCGCCACGAGCATGGGCATCGGCCTGCAGATCGTGAACATCATGCGGGACGTGAAAGAGGACGCCGAGCGCGGGCGCGTCTACTTCCCCACGGAGGAGCTGAGCGCGCACAACCTGACTCCGGACGACATCCTGGCCTGCACCTACGACGAGCGCTTCATCGCCATGATGGAGGCGCAGGGCGAACGTGCTCACCGCTATTTCCGTCGCGGACGCCACCTGCTGCCGCTGCTCGATGTGCGTTCGCGCATGTGCGTGAACGTGCTCCAGGGCGTCTACTTCGAGCTGCTTCAGCGAATCGAAGCGCGCGACTACGACGTGCTGTCCGAGCGCGTGCGGCTGAACGGTCGCGAGAAGGCCTCGGCGATTGCGCGCCTCTGGGGCTCCGCCGCCCTGCTGGGGCCGGCGCGATCAGGCTGACGAGAGCGCGCCCGTGAAGGTCGGGATTATCGGCGCGGGGCTCGCCGGCTTGGCCGCGGGGCTGGAGCTCGCCGAGAACGGCCATGAGGTGGAAGTGCTCGAACGCCGCCCCCGTGCGGGGGGCGCCACCTACTCCTTCCGGGACGACGAGACGGACGACGAGGTCGACAACGGCCAGCATCTCTTCATGGAGTGCACCACGGCTTACCGGGCCTTCCTCGAACGGCTGGGCACGCTGCACCTGACCTACCGCCAGGAGCGACTGCACGTTCCGGTTTTCGACCGGGACGGGCGGCGTTCCGACCTGTGGTCCTCGAATCTGCCCCTGGGCCTGCACCTCGCGCCCGCAATCCTTCGCTACCGGCACCTCTCGTGGCGGCAGAAGGCGCAGATCGTGCGCGCGTTCCTGGCGCTGCGCTTCCTCCAGGTCCACCAGCGGGGCCGCCTGGAGGACATCACGTTCGAGGAGTGGCTTCGCGAGCGGAAACAATCGACCGACACGATCCGCGAGTTCTGGGACTTCCTCGTGATCCCGACGCTGAACTGCCGCGCCGGCGAGACGAGCGCCAGCCAGGCGATCTTCGTGCTGGAGGAAGGCTTCCAGAAGGACGCCCGGGCGGCAGCGCTCGCCGTGCCCGCCGTCGGACTCTCGACGCTCCACGTCGAGCCCGCCATCCGGGCCATCGAGAAACGAGGCGGCACGGTGTCCCTGCGCACGAAGATCGAGGGCATCGAGGTCGAGGACGGGCGGGTGGCGGGTCTGACCGTGCGTGGTGGCGAACAGCGCTGCTTCGACGCCTGCGTGAGCGCGCTGCCCCCGTGGCGGCTCCTGCCCCTCCTGCCCAAAGAAGTGCGCGCGGTGGAGCCCTTCGCTGGACTCGCCCGGTTCCAGCCCGCTCCCATCCTCAACCTCCACCTCTGGTTCGACCGGCCGGTAGCCGACTTCGCCTTCGCAGCCTTCATCCGCTCGGAGGTGCAGTGGGCGTTCAACCGCAGCCACGTGGGCGGGGAGGACCGAGAGGGGCGCCAGCACCTCGTGATCTCCATCAGCGCGCCCGCCGACGACCTCTTCCCGATCCCGCGGGAGGAGGTGTGCGCGCGCATCCTGCCGCAGCTGCGGGAGGCGCTCCCCGCCGCCCGCGAGGCACAGCTTGTGCAGTACCGCGTACTGAAGGAGCCGGAGGCGACGTTCGTGCCCGCGCCGGGGCTGGAACGGCCGGGGCCGCGGACCCCGCTCCCGAACCTTTTCCTGGCGGGCTCGTACACGAACACGGGGTGGCCCGCGACCATGGAATCCGCCGTCCGCAGCGGCCTCACCGCCGCGAGAGTCGTCAACGACCGAGGCACGTAGCCTGCGGGGCAATGGCTCCGTATGCTGTGCCGCCACCCCCGGAGGAAGAACGATGGGCATTCCCCTTCGGCAGGCGTTCGCCGTCAGCCGCTACCTGCTGAAACAGAAGCTGCTTCGCAAGGAGCGTTATCCGCTGGTGCTCATGCTGGAGCCGCTCTACCGCTGCAACCTCGAATGCGAGGGCTGCGGCAAGATCCAGCACCCGGAGGAGATCCTGAACACCTACCTCTCCCCGGAGGATTGCTGGGAAGCCGCCGACGAGTGCGGGGCCCCCGTCGTCTCCATCGCCGGCGGAGAACCGCTGATTCACCCGCAGATCGACGAGATCGTGGAGGGGCTGATCGAGCGCAAGAAGTTTGTCTACCTCTGCACGAACGCCATCCTGCTCGAGCGCTGGCTGCCAAAGATCGCGCCCTCCCCCTACCTCACGATCAGCGTGCACATGGACGGCCTGCGTGAGCAGCACGACAAGTCCGTGGATCGTGAGGGCGTGTTCGACAAGGCAGTGGCCAACATCCGCAAGGCCAAGGAACTGGGTTACCGCGTCAGCACGAATACGACGGTCTTCAACGACAGCTCGCCCAAGGAGATGGCCGACCTGTTCAACTTCCTGATAGACGACCTCGACGTAGACGGGATGATGGTCTCACCGGGGTACGACTACCCGAAGGCCCCCAACCAGAGCGTCTTCCTGAAGCGGCCGGAGATGATCTCGACGTTCAAGTCGATCCTCGACTCGCCCGACCGGCGGCGCTGGCGCTTCTTCCACACCCCGGTGTTCCTGGACTTCCTCCAGGGGAAGCGGGCGATGCAGTGCACGGCCTGGGGCAACCCCACGCGCAGCGTGCTCGGCTGGCAGCGTCCCTGCTACCTGATGAACGAGAGCTACGCGAGCAACTTCGTCGAGCTGATCGAGGAGACGGAGTGGGAGCGCTACGGCTACGGCCGGGATGCGCGCTGCACGAACTGCATGGCCCACTGCGGCTACGAGGCAACGGCCGTGGGCGCGACCATGGCGAGCCCGCTGGAAGGCGTCCGCGCGGCGCTCGGCACGCTAGGCGGCCGCGGTAGTTCGTGAGTCTGCTCATCGTGGCGCCCACGACGCGCGAAGCGCGCGCGATCGGCTCCGGGTGCCAGGTCACGGGCACGGGTGAGGCGGGCGAGCAGGCCCTGGCGGCCCTGCTGCGCGAGCAGAAGCCCGACAGCGTGCTCATTGCCGGGCTTTGCGGTGGACTCGACCCGTCCCTCGGCCCCGGCCACCTGATCCTCGCGCGCGAGGTCATGGACGAGAAAGGGGAGGGCCTGCAGCCTCCCGCGATGACGGTCACGAACGCCCGGCGCGCGCTGCGGAACGAGGGACCGAGATTCGTCTGCTCGAGGCTCGTGACCGTGGGCAAGCCGGTGGCGACCCCCGACGCCAAGCGTGACCTGTGGAACGAGCACGGCGCCGCGGGCGTCGACATGGAAACGGCCGCCTTCGCCCGCATCGCAACGGAGCACGGCGCCGACTGGATGGCCCTGCGCGCGGTGATCGACCCGGCGGCGATGGCGCTGCCGGGCTCGCTCCACGGCTGGAACGGCCAGGCCAGCGAGCTCGCGATCGGGCTGCGCATGGCCCTGCGGCCGACCGACTGGCTCGCGGGCGGACGGCTGGCGGTGGCGCTGCGAGCGGCCTCGCGCGCCCTGCGGGCGGGCACGCCGATCGTCGCGCGCGTGACCCGCGACACCGTCCCCCTGGGCGACGACCTTCTGGCGTAATGAGCGACCGGCCCGTCGTGGTCATCACCGGCGCGAGCGCCGGTATCGGGCGGGCGACAGCGGTGCGGTTCGCACGCGAGGGCGCCAACGTCGTGCTGGCGGCGCGCTCGCAGGAACGGCTCGAACGGCTCGCCGAGCGCCTCGAGGAACGCTTCAGCGTGGAGACGCTGGTCGCACAGTGCGACGTGCGCGAGCACGAGGACCTCGACGCGCTCGTCGAGACGGCGATCGCGAGGTTCGGTCGCATCGACGTGCTGGTGAACAACGCCGGGTTCGGGCTCTACGGCCGCGTCGAGGACACGCCCGAGGGGGCGTTCCGCGACCTGCTGGAGACGAACGTGCTGGGCACGCACCAGGCCATCCGCGCAGTGCTCCCGCACATGCGACGGCAGGGCTCGGGGCACATCGTGAACGTGGGCTCGGTCGTGGGGAAACGGAGCTGGCCGTATCACGGGGCCTACGCGGCCAGCAAGTTCGCGCTGACGGGCCTGACGCAGGCGCTGCGGGGAGAGCTGGCGGGGTCGGGAGTAACGGTATCGCTGGTGCTGCCGGCAAGCACAGACACGGAGTTCTTCGCAAACGCGCCCACCTACTCGCCCGAGTACGTCCCCGCCCCCCTGGGGCCGGTGCAGACGCCTGGGCAGGTGGCGCGCGCGATCGTGCGATCCGTGCAGCGCCCCTCGCCCGAGGTCCACATGCAGCCGTTGATGCGGATCGCCCACGTCCTCGGGGACGTGTTCCCGGGGCTGACGGCCTGGGCGAGCGAGCTCCACTACCGCTGGCTCCAGCGATAACCGGCCCGGCGACCACGCGACCTCTCTTCGCTCCTCCTGATAGGGGTCCGCAAAGTTTGTATTGTTACTCCGGTGACAACGGCACAGACGAGCGAAGCCAACTCGATTCCGGGCGCACATCTGCTCCTGGAGCAGATGGTGCGGCTCAACGACAACGTATTGGTCTCGGTCGACCATTTGCAGCAGAAGTCGCGAGCCTACCTGAGCGTCGGCGCGCTGGCAGTTGCTGCAGGGGTCGCTTTCCTTACCGTTCCGGCCACGGTCGCTGAGGCTGAGCCAGCGTTCCGCAACGGCGTCATCGCTGGGGCATCGTTGGCACTGCTGCTCTTCGGCCTGTCGGCTGTCTACGCGGTGCGGGCGGAACGGGCGACGCGCCTTCCAGATGCGCCAAGTGCCGCATCTCTGGCTGCGCTCGTGGGTGACGAGGAGCATCAGTGGAGCAATGACCAGTTGGCACTCTGGACGGCTCTGGAGTTCATTGACGCCGTCACCCCCGCCGCAGAAGAGACCGTTGACAAGATCGCTCGACTCGTCGACCGGCAGCTTGTGCTCTTCCTGGTGGAAATAGGCGTTCTTGGGGGAACGCTCATTGCTGCGCTGTTGGCCTAGTCGCGACGAGGCGGCGGGTAGCCCTTAGTCAAAATGTGCGGTGGCCGATCCGACGGGGGCGGAATGTTGGCGGGCCTTGGCACTCGCGTCGGCTCGCGGTCGGCCGTGCCCTTTGGCTCGCTGTTCCGCCCATCATTCCTGCTCATGGTTCCATGATGCCGCTTCGCCAAGGAACTTTCTAGCCAGCGGACACAGAGGAGGGGCGGCCAGGCCGCCCCTCCGGTCGGAATCGCTACGGGCCGGGCGCTACTCGGTCGCGACCCAGTTCTCGAGCAGCGCGTGGAAGTGGCGGATCTTCGTCTCGCCGTAGTTCCCGAACTGCACGAACTCCTTCTGCGTCGCGTGCAGACCGAGCTGCACGCGGGGCAGGTTGTAGGTGTCCTGGTTGAAGACGCGGGCGAGCATTCCCAGCTCGGGCGCCTCCGTCCAGTCGTCGTCGACGCCGATCCAGTGGATGGGAGCGGCGGGTGGGCGCTCGCCGTCCTGGGGGTAGGGCGCCAGGTAGATGCACTCCATGATGCTCTCGTCGGGATTGTTCCCGTTCGGGCGGAAGCGGTAGACGATGCGGTTGAACGAACCCCACGGATGGAAGTTGGGGAACAGCGTGAAGTAGATGCTGTCGTTCAACTCCGCATCGGGGACGTTGTCCATCACGTCCCCGAGCACGGGGCGCAGGCCCTCGCGGATGGCGGCGGCGCCGATCTCGCGAACGGAGGCGCCGTTGGAGGGCGCGGCCGTCATCTGCTCCATGCGCTTGTCCAGCTCTTCCGCAGCGCTCTCTGCCTCGACCGTCTCGCTGTCGCCGTTGTCGCCATCGGGAAGGATGTTGCCGCGGCGCTTCCGCCAGAGTTCGTCGTCGGCCTCGAGCTGCTTGCCGGCGAGCCACTGGCACATGTGCGGGTCGGCCTCGCCGAGGTCGCCGCTGATCCAGGTGCCGCCTTCGGTGAAGAGCCCGGTGCGCCCATCCCTGGCGGTCACGAGTACGGTGCTGTCCTCCTGCGTGTCGTAGATGGCGCCCGTAAGCGGGTGGCGCATCTTGAAGGGACTCGCATCGGGGAGGGGCTCCTCCTCAGGGACGTTGGAGAGGTGGGGGCTGGGGACGCCGTTCGGCGTGATTGCGCGGGCGTAGTTGCCGAACACGTCGTACTTGGAGTTGGCGTCGCAGATACCCGCCAGGATCTGGGGGTGGGTGGCGACGACGTGGTAGGCCTCCATGAAGGCCTCCTGCGCCACCTTCCAGTTGCAGCGCAGCACCTTGGCGACGTGCGCCTCCTTATAGCGCTTCTCGTAGGGCAGGAGGGTGAAGTGGCTCTCCAGGTCACCGACGAAGTCCTCGAACGGTTCGGCGTCGGGATCGGGGTTGATGAAGATGAAGCCGCCCCAGCGGGCGACCTTGACCTCGGGCAGCGACTGCTCGTCCGGGTTCACGTAGGGGAAGTCCCACTGGCAGGGGATCTCCTTGAGCGTGCCGTCGAGGTTCCAGGTCCAGCCATGGAAGGCGCAGCGCAGGTCGCGGGCGCGCTTGCCATCTTCCTGGCGGAGGAGGCGGCCACGGTGGAGGCAGGCATTGTAGTAGGCCTTGAACTCCTCCTCGGCGGTGCGCACAACCAGGTAGGAGAGGTCGGCGAGGTCGTAAACGAGATAGTCGCCCACGTCGGGAATGTCGTCTTCGTGGCAGGCCATCTGCCAGACGCGCTTCCAGAGCTTCTCGATCTCGATGTCGTGCCACTCGCGCGAGGTGTAGCGCGCGACGGGCACGAGGGTGGGGTCGCCCTGCTCCAGCGGGGAGTCGCGCAGCAGGTACTCGGGTACAGGGTGGCTATCCTCGGCGAGGAGCTGGGTGTAGGCGACGCCCGCGGAGCGGTCGGTGCCGGTCAGGGTTTCGGTCATGGCAAGGGCCCTCGATTCGAGACCGTCATAGGGTCTGCGGTTTCGGGCGGGATCGTAGCAGAGCGCGGGCATACTTGGGGGTTCCCGCGCCGCCTGCCGCATGGGGTAGGCTGGCGCGCACGCGGCCCCGGTTGGCCGCGACGCACGAAGAGAAGGAGGGAGCACGATGCTCCTCGAAGGCAAGGTCGGGATCGTCACGGGCGTGGGGATGGGTATGGGGGAAGCCGTCGCGAGACGCTGGGCGCGCGAGGGGGCGAGGGTCATCGGCACGGACGTGAACGACGAGGCCGGCCACGCGGCCATCGAAGCGATTACGGCTGCAGGCGGCGACGCGCACTACATCCACGCCGACAGCTCCAGCGAGGACGACTGGCGGGCCGTCAGCGCCTACGCCATCAACGAGCTGGGCGGGCTCCACGTGCTCCACAACAACGCCGCCATCCACTTCTGGTTCGACTCCCTTGAAGATCCGATGGAGAAGTGGGACCAGATGATGGACGTGAACCTGCGGGGCGTGCTCCTCGGCTGCCGCTACGCCATCCGCCACATGATCACGGCGGGGGGCGGCGCGATCGTGAACACGTCCTCGGTCTCGGCGCTGCACGGCGTGCCGCTGCAGGGGCTGTACGGCTCGACGAAGGCGGGCGTCATCAACCTGACGCGGTCGCTGGCGCGGGCCTACGGTCCGCAGGGTGTGCGCGTGAACGCGATCTGCCCGGGCACGATCGACACGCCCATGCTGCACACGGCCGCGGCCGAGGCGGCGGAGATGCGCGGAGACGACGATCCGCCGGCCGCTCGCGGCGGCGGCGTGGGCCCCACGCTCGACGGCGGCCGTCTCGGTTCGCCGGACGAGATCGCGAGTGCGGTCACGTTCCTCGTCTCGGACGAGGCGTCGTACATAAGCGGCGTCTGGCTACCGGTCGACGGGGCGATGATGGCCTGATGTCGGGGGTGCTAAACCCGCAGTCTCCTCGCGATCGGGGCGGCCCCTACGGTGATCGCCTTCACGCGATCCAGATTGGGGTGCCCGACACCTCTTCGCCGAACTTCGCCGCCGAGGCCCGTCGACAGTCCCTGCTGGTAGCACGCAGCCCGCACGCAGAGGAAGACCAGTCCTTCGTCGACTCCATCTCCGAGTCGCTCTGCGACTGAAGTAGCAACTCGTGATGATGACCTTGCTTGGAGGCTCGGGCTCGAACCCTCTACTGGATAGGTTCTTCAAGGCGTAGCAGAGTGGTCTCCTCCCTCTCTACGCCGATGCCGTACTCGGCTAGCAGGTTGGCAAACTCTTCGCCATTCACGAGCTCGATCGGGTAGGTCTCATTGGGTGCCTCTTTTTTCGCGCTATCGGTGAAGTCACTGGTCGCAACGATGAGGCCATGCCCAACTTTGCGTTTTACGAGAGTTCCACGCAGTTCACGAACCACGTTCACGGAAACCTTCTGCGTGGTCCAGCGCTTGGCTTCTCCTGCCATCTTAACTCGTGCAAGGTTGTCCACCACCAAAGTACCGTGTACGTCGAATCCCCCGTCCCTTGTGGAAGGTGTTACCTCAACGTCGTCAAATCCCATCTCGGCCAGTAGAGTCGCAAGGAGTTTTTCGAATTCTCTGGATGTTCCCTTAATCGCTCGTTCGAGGAGGGCCGCCCGCACCTCGTTGTTGTGCATCTCGACCTGGGCCGCAACCCCCGGCGGCAAGGCTTCTGCAAGACCTATCAGTCCACGCCCATGACGAACAAAGCGTGGTGGTTCTCCCCTCGCCTCGCGACGCCGTATCTCCGTGCCGATGATTGCATTGAGCGAAATCGCAGGAGTCTTGCCTTCTGGCTGAATCAACTCCTGTTTGATGGCCTTGCCGGTTATGTCCTCGTAGTGCATCGGCTCCTTGGAACTGGACTGTCGCAGAACCTGTTCGGCAGCATCGGCAAAGGACATTGAGCCTGCGGCCCGGGTAGCCGCAGCTGTGCGTCCTGCCTCTGCATGTCGGCCGGGCACCTCCGGCAGGGACTCCCTATGACCTGCCTCGGCTGCGAAGACGCCCGGAGCAAGCTGGCGGAAGCGGGATGCCTCGCTGTACTGCCGGATGTCCGCCTGGATGTCCTTGGCGACGGTCGCCCACGGAGTCTTGCCACGGGTCTGCCAAAAGTCCTGCGAGATCATGAGGTCTGTCAGTTCATGGTTCTTTGCGCGACAGTTCAGACCTCGTGGCCCTGCGGCGAGCAGCACTTCAAAGGCGGCGTCAAGGGAGTTCATGCCCGTCTTCCTCATAACTTGAATATGGTCTGGATGATACGTGTGGGGATGCACATCCGGAGTCGCCTAGCCCGCCTGCGCGGGCTCCTTGGCCCAGGCGAGGCCGCGGCGGAGGAGCTCGTAGAAGACGGGGAGGTCCCAGGAGCCGCGCACGATGGGGGCCTCCTCGACGAGGGGCGCCATGTCGTACTTGCCGCAGGAGTGGCCGAGGGTCAGGTAGAAGACGGCGCCCTCGCCCAGTTCGCGCAGGTAGGCGATAAGGCGGGGGTCGTCGTCGGGCCAGTCGTTCTCGACGTAGCCCGCCTCGAACTTGCCGCTGAAACGCGTCTCCAGGAGGGGCGTGAGGCCCTCCGAGTACTCGCACAGGTAGATCTCGTCGGAGGCCTCGAAGGGCTCGATGCCGGCCACGAGGGGGTGGTCGGGGGCGGAGACGGTCACCTGGAAGGGCTGGATGGGCGGGTGGGAGATGAAGCGGCTGCCCATCGTCTCCATGAAGGTGTCGCAGATACGCGGGGCGATGATGCCCTCGGGGCCGAAGTCGAGGAGGGCGTTGGTGGCGTGCAGCGCCAGCCAGCGTCCACCGCCCTCGACGAAGGCGCGCAGGGCCTCCTCCTCTTCGGGCTCGGGGCGCAGGTCGCAGGTATAGGTGACGAGCACGTCGGAGGCGCGGATGGCTTCCGTGTCGGCGAACGACTCGCCGACGCGGACCCAGACGTCGCCGTCTTCGGCGAGCAGCTTCAGCAGCTCGAGGCGAGCGAAGTTAGTGTCGTGGAAGCGGGCGTTGACGACGAGGTAGACATCGATTCGAGGCATGGCCGCGATGATACGCCGCCATGGGCGCGTATCCGGGGAGGTTCTAGCCGATGACGCCGCGGTCGAAGAGCGTACCGATCTCGTCCTCGCTGAAGTCGAGCTCGCCGAGGACTTCGCGGGTGTGCTCGCCGAGCGTGGGGGCGACCTCGAGGGGCACATCGGAGCCGGAGAGGAGGGCGGGCATACGCATCAGCTTCACCGGGCCCACCTCGGGGTGCTCCAGCTCCTGGATGAGGCCACGCTCAGTCAGGTGCGGGTTGGTGAAGAGCTCGTAGGTGTCGAGCGTGGCCGAGCAGGGTACGCCCGCGGCGCCGAGCTCCTCCATGGCCTCGTACTTGGTGCGCTGCGAGGTCCACCCGGTCACGAGCTCGAAGAACTCGTCCGCGTACTGGAAGCGCCCCATCTGCGTCTCGAAGCGCGGGTCGGCGAGCAGTTCGGGGTGGCCGATGGTCGTGCAGAACGCGTCCCACTGCTGGAGCGTCACGATCATCACGAACAGGTAGTCGTTCTCGCCGCCGCCCTTGCAGGGGTAGACATCGGTGCCGGGTCCGCGGCTGTTGCCGGTGCGCGACTGGGGCGCCTCGCCCCAGGTACGCAGCCCGAGCGTGCGCATGAAGAGGGTGACCGCTTCCTGCATGGATATCTCGATGAACTGCCCCTCGCCGGTGCGCTGCTTCTGCACGTAGGCAGCGGTGATGGAGAGGGCGAGCTGGGCGCCGGTGCCGGAGTCGCCGATGGTGGGGCCGGGACGGGTGGGCGGGCCGCCGGCCTGCCCGGTCACGGAGAAGGTGCCCGCCGACGCCTGCGCCACCCAGTCGTAGGAGGGGAAGCCCGAGTAGGGACCGCTTAGTCCGAATCCCTTCAGGCGCGCGTAGATGATGGCGGGGTTCGCCTGCTTCATGACCTCGTAGGTCAGGTCCAGCTTCTCGATGACGCCGGGGCCGTAGTTCTCGACGAAGACGTCGAACTTCGGGGCCATGCTCAGGAGCAGTGCGCGCCCCTCCTCGGAGGCGAGGTCGATGACGATGCTGCGCTTGTTGCTGTTGTAGTTGAGGAAGTACTGGGGCATGCCCGACCCGGCTACGCCACGTCCGGGGTCGCCGCGGGGCGACTCGATCTTGACGACGTCGGCGCCGAGCCAGGCGAGGAGCTGCGTGCACGAGGTGCCCGCCTCGTACTGGGTCATATCGAGCACGCGCATGCCATCAAGGGCGGGCATCGGTTCCCCTCCCGGGCGAGTCGCCCGATGATACCCCCTTGACCCGCGGGCGGACGGATACGGAGCGTTCGCGACACGTACCGTATGCTGGCGGCGTGGGCTCTGGAGCAGCGATGAACCGGCCGGACGAGCCTCCCGAGGCCGCACCCGACACCCCCAACCTGCCCGACTTCCGAAAGCTCGCCCAGGGCGACTTCAGCGCCGTCGACTGGCGCATCTTCTGGAGCCTGCTGCCGCTCGTCGTGTTCCTTGTGCTGAACTCGTTCTGGCCGGAGGACCTGTGGCGCACGCAGGTCGCGATCGTGGCCTCCTTCGCGGCGTCGACCTGGGTCTTCGCAATCAACCGCGACAGCGGCGTGATTCGCTTCATCACCGTGCTCGGATTCGTGGTGGTAGCGGGGTCGGCAGTCGTGGGGCTGGTAGCGGACAGCGCCAAGGCGTTCGCCGCCCAGAACATCTACAGCGACTTCCTCGTGGCCGCCGTCTGCCTGGCCAGCGTGGCCATGGGCAAGCCGCTGGTGGGGGCGGTGGCGCGGGAGAGCATCCCCGCGCTGCGCACGCTGATGGACCCACGGCACCGGGTGTTCGTGATTCTCACGCTGGTGTTCATGACCTACAACATCGGCACGGGAATCTTCCGCATCTTCCTGCTGGGGGAGTTCTCGGCGAACGAGTACGTGATCGTGAGTCGCGTGACGTCACCGATCAGTCTGGCGTTCTTCCTGGCATGCTATTTCATGATCAAGCGCGCCGCGGGGCTGAGCCAGGAGCAACCGTCCACCTGACGGTCCCGGCCCTCCGGCAGCGCTGCGTACAATGACTTGGTGGCGAAGCCGTTCCTGAAGTGGGCCGGGGGCAAGGGGAAGCTTGCCCCGCTCATCATCGAGCGCGCCCCGAAGCGAATCGCGCGCTACCACGAGCCATTCCTCGGCGGCGGAGCGGTGTTCTTCTCGTTACAGGAGGCCGGCCTCGTCGGCGAGGCCTCCCTCGCCGACAGCAACGCGGACCTGATGGCGACCTACACGGCCGTCCGGGACGATGTCGGGGGCGTGATCGCGGCGCTCGGGGAGCTATCAGAGGAATACCTGTCGCGGGAGTCCTCGCAGCGCGGTCTGTACTACTACGAGGTCCGAAACCAACGGCGCCTGCGCCGCCCCGACAGGAAAGCCGCGCGTCTGCTCTTCCTGAACAAGACCTGCTACAACGGGCTCTACCGGGTCAACAGCAAGGGGCACTTCAACGTGCCGCACGGGCGCTACGTGCGCCCGACGATCCTCGACAGCGAGCGGCTTCGCGAGGCGTCGGCAAGCCTGGCGGGCGCGGAGTTGCGGGCGGAGGACTTCGCCACAGCCTGTGCCCGCGCGCAGCCCGGGGACTTCGTCTATCTCGACCCGCCCTACCAGCCGCTGAGCGCCACCTCAGCGTTCACCAAGTACACGGGCGCCGACTTCGGGTTTGCCGACCAGCAACGGCTGCGCGACGCGTTCGACGACCTGACGGCGCGGGGCGTCCCGGCGCTCCTGTCGAACTCGTCGCACCCCGACATCGAGGAGCTCTACCGGGAGTACGAAATAGACCGCGTTCCCATGGGGCGAGCGATCAACTCGAACGGGCGGGGGCGGGCGCCGATCGACGAGTTGCTGGTCAGCAATCTCTCACGAGTCGAGAAGGCCTCTAGCCGTTCAACTCCAGCCCGAAGTAGAGCCTGAGCCACGCTTCAAGGTGCGGAAACTCTATCGCCTTGCCGGTGGAGTCGAGGTAGGCGCGCATGTTCCGGGAGAAGCCCTCGCCGTAGTAGGCCACGATCCCGTCGATTGGCCAGCTTGAGATGTCCGAAATCGTAGCGGGAATCTTCTCTTCAACAGACCCACGGCTGCCCTGCCACTTGCACTCGATGCCAAGCCGCCGTCGGCTCCTGGGGTCGGTCAATACGATGTCAATCTGACGCTTCGCCCCCCAAAGCCTCCGGCCAACCTCAACCTCCTTGTCAACGAGGAGGTCGAGCGCTCCCGCGAGATCTGCAACCTGATCGCGGAATTGGTCTCCGTTCAGGGGAGCTTGGGCCTTCCCAGCCATGGTCTCTAGCCTGCGGGGACGGGGGCGGCGAGGAACTCCAGGAGGGCGGCGGCGTAGGCCTGCGGGTGCTCGACCAGGCCAGCGTGGGCGCCGGGGAGCTGCTGTAGCGACCCGTTGGGGAGCGCCTCGGCGAGAGCGGCGGCGTCCGCCGGGTCGACGAGGATGTCCTCCTCGCCGGCGAGCACGAGGGCGGGCTGCTCGATCGCGGCCAGCTTCGAGGTGGCGTCGTAGGCGAGGAAGGCCTGCGCCTGGCGCGCGTAGGCGTGGTCCTGGGCGGGGTGCGGGTCGTTGGCGCCGCTCTCGACGGCCTGCGCGCGACGCTGGTTGTCGGCGAGGAACTCGGAGGTGTAGAGCCAGGGGGCGGTGAGGGAGAACGCCTGCTCGCGGCTGAGGTTCGAGCGGCGGGCGTCGGCCCAGCCCTCGGTCACGAGGCGCTGGCGGCCGCCGGGGGAGGCGCTGGTCCCGATGAGCACGAGGTTCTCGACGCGGTCGGCGTGCTCGGCGGCGAGCTCGAGGGCGATGGCGCCGCCCATGCCGTAGCCGGCCACGCTCGCCCGCTCGACCTCGAGGCGGTCGAGGAGCTGGCGGGCATCGTCGGCCATGCCGGCGATGGAGTAGGGCTTATCGGGGGCGCTGGTGCGGCCCGACCCGCGGTTGTCGAAGGCGATAGCGCGGCGTCCGAGGGAGAGGGCGCGGAGCTGCAGCGACCACAGTCCCGAGTGTCCGCCCAGTCCCGCGATCAGCAGCAGGGGCGAGCCCGAACCCGCCTCTTCGTAGTAGGCGACGATGTCCCGAAGCTGTGTGTGCGGCATGACGGCGCTAGCCTAGCGGGGCCGCTGCCTATTGGCTATCGCGCGGAGGGCCCGACCAGCCCGCGGCGGTCGGCCTCCTCGATGATCTGGACGACGTTGGTGGCGGCGCCCTTGCGGATGCTGTCGGTCACGGCCCAGAGGGCGATGGCGCCGGGGCAGGAGCTGTCGGCGCGGATGCGGCCCACGAGCACGTCGTCGTTGCCGGCAGCGTCGACGGGGGTGGGGTAGCGCTCGCCGCCGGGCTCATCGACGACACGGACGCCGGGCATCGTGGCGATCGCCTCGCGCGCTTCGGCGGGGTCGACGGGGCGTTCGAACTCGGCCCAGATGGCCATGGCGTGGCCGAAGAAGGTGGGGACACGCACGCAGGTCGCGCTCGCGAGCAGGTCGGGCGCATCGAGGATCTTGCGCGTCTCGTTCACCATCTTGGTCTCCTCCTTCGTGGAGGCGTCCTCGGTGAAGACATCGACCTGGGGCACGGCGTTGAAGGCGATCTCGCGCTTCTGCGTGCCGGAGGGCTCGTGGCGGCCGGCGAGGGCGGCGGTGGTCTCCGTACGCAGACCCTCGACGGCGGCGGCGCCCGCGCCGGCGACGGCCTGGTAGGTGCTGACGACAATGCGCCGCAGGGGGTTGTCGCGGTGGATGGGGTAGAGGGCCATGACCATGGGGGTGGTGGTGCAGTTGGGCTGGCTGACTATGCCGTTATGCCAGGCGAGGGCCTCGGCGTTCACCTCGGGGATGACGAGGGGCACGGAGGGGTCCATGCGGAAGGCGCTGGAGTCGTCGATGACCAGGGCGCCACGGTCGCGGGCAAGGGGGGCGTACTGGCGGGAGGCGTCGCCGGAGGCGGAGAGGAACACAACGTCGTCGTCTCCGGCGAAGGACTCGGGGGAGGTCTCCTCGATCGTGATGGTCGAGCCGCGGAACTCGACGGTCGAGCCGGCGGAACGCTTCGTCGCGAGGAGGCGCAGGCGCCCGACGGGAACCTCGCGCTCATCGAGGATCTTGAGGAACTCGCGGCCCACGATTCCGGCGCCGCCGACGACCGTGATGGCGTAGGGCTTCATGATTGGAATGGTAGCGTACGGCCTCGTACCAACCCACGGAGGGAACCCATGCTGGAAGTGACAGAGAAGCGTATCGACGCGCAGCCCGCGGCCGTCATCCGGACGAAGGCGCGCCAGCCGGACCTTGGACCGGTGATGGACGAGCTGTTTCCGGCAGTCCTCGCGTTCATCCAGGCGAGCGGAGCGCAGCCCGCGGGCCCCCCGTTCTGCCGCTACCTCTCGATGGGGAGCGAGGAGTGGGAGATCGAGTGCGGCATGGCTGTCACCGAGCCGGTGGCCGGCGAGGGGCGCGTCGAGGCGGCTGAGCTTCCGGGCGGGGCCGTGCTCTCAACCATGCATGTGGGTCCATACGAGACGCTGGGGCAGTCGTGGGATGCGCTGGACCGCTGGGTGAAGCAAGAGGGGAAGATTCCCGGAGGGGCGGCGTGGGAGCTCTACGTGACCGACCCGGCAGTAGTAACGGACCCTGCGGAGTGCCGCACGGAACTGGTGATGCCGCTCGGGTCGTAGGGCGGGGGGAAGCAGGCTACTCGACGATGGCGGGTTCGCCGGGCTGGGGGTCCAGTTCGACGGCGGGGGGCTCGATCGCCTTGGGCTGGGGCTCCATGTGCTCCAGGCCGGTGATACTGAAGCCGAGGTCACCCAGCTCGCAGAGGAAGCTGCAGTAGGTGAGACGCAGGGCGCTGGTCGACTTCGAGGGCACGTAGCGGAGCTCGCAGCGAATGCAGCGGAGCATCTCCTCGCTGTCGGGTCCGAAGGCCGGGGCCGGAAGGGCGTCGGGGCCAGATGTATCAGCCATCGCACCAACCATGCTAACGCTTCGCGGAGCGACCGCAAGCAATCGCATCTCAATCTGTACGCATTCTTGAAGAGGCTGGCCGGGGCTGGTAGCCTCGTAGGGCTCCACCCATCCGCGCAGCAAGCCTTGGAGGGAGGCGATGCAGCGTCTGCAGTTTCTTTCTCGCAAGGCCGATCGGCCCCGTCCCTGGTATCTCGATGTCAACCGACTGGGCATCGCCACCGTGGAGATGCTCGGGACGATCGCGGCGCTGTTTGTCTACTTTTTTGTGCGCGGCGGGCGGCCCGATGACATCGAGTCGTCACTGACCCGCGGCCTCCAGATCATCGATTTCGAGAAGCGGCTGGGCATCTTCACCGAGGTGCACTGGCAGGAGGTCTTCCTCCAGTACGACCTGCTGATGGCCATCGCCAACCAGGTCTATGCGTGGGGGCACTACCCGGTGCTGGCGGCGATTGGCACGTGGCTGGCGATCAAGAACCCCTCGCGCTTCCGCTTCGTGCGCAACGTGATGCTGCTCTCGGGCCTGGTGGGCATCGCCGCCTACTGGCTGCTGCCGACGGCCCCGCCCCGCCTCATCCACCTCTCGGGCATCGACTTCGGCTTCGTCGACACGGTTCACGGGAGCGCGGACGTGGTCTACATGCAGCCGGCGCCCTTTGTGAACGACTTTGCCGCACTGCCGAGCTTCCACTTCGGCTGGATCGCGCTGGCCTCGGCCGCCATCTGGGTGAACACGAGCAATCCGTTCCTGCGCGCCCTCGCCGTGGCCATGTCGGTGGTGATGTGGTGGGCGATCGTGGTGACGGGGAACCACTTCTTCTTCGACATGGTGGCGGGCGGCCTTGTCGTGGCGGTGTGCTGGGTGGCGGTGGCGTACCTGGACCGGATCGGGGTGAGCGCACGACTGACCGAGATGGTGCGTGCCGGCGCCGCCCGCTTACTGCCACCGCTGACAGCGTTCGTGCGCTCCAGGGTTGGCCGGTTGCGCTCGCACCTCGCTAACGCGGTGGCGTACGCTCCCGCCCGTGCCCGAGATCGATCGCGGAGCCTGGACACTCGCCTACGACGTGGCGGGAGCGCCTGAAGCTCCCGCCGCCCTGCTCCTGCACGACATCCCCGACGACCGTCGCGTGTGGCGCGCGCTCGCCACGGACATGGTCGATGAGTTCCGCACGATCGCACCGGACCTGCGCGGCTTCGGGGAGAGCGCGCGGCCGGTCGACGGCGGAGCGCCGCCGGCGATGCGCGACTACACCGCCGACCTTGCCGCGCTGCTCGATGCCGAGGGCGTGGGCGCCTGCGCCGTCATCGGCGCGGGCTTCGGCGCGGAGGTGGCGCTCGAACTGGCGCTCGACTCACCCGGGCGAGTCGACCTGCTCGTTCTCAGCGGAGCGATCCCGGTCGACGAACACCCCTCCTACGACGAGGATCTGCGGGGCCACCAGGCACGGCTCGGCGAGCGAGGGCGGCTGGCGGGGCGCTTCGGGATGGGACGCGTCGGGGTGAACGCAGCAGAGGGGCATACGGGCGAGTACCTGCGGGCCTCGGTGCGCGAACACTACCGGGGCATCGACGCGGAGGCGTTCGCGGACGCGCACCAGGCGCGGGCGGGGCGCGAGGCGCTTCTGCCGCGGCTGGGGGCGCCCGCCGTTCCGGGGGTCCGGGGGGGGGGGGGGGGGGGCCCTTCGGCGGGGGCTGGCGTCGCTAGCCGTTCCGGCGCTCGTGGTGGCGGGTGAGTACGACCCGCTCCTGCCTGCGGCGCGTCTGCTGGCGGACACGCTCCCGAACGGGCGGCTGGTCACGCTCGAAGGCTGCGGACAGGGGGCGCCCTTCGTGGCGCCTCGCGCCTTCGAGGGGGCGCTGGGCGCCTTCCTCGGCGATGTACGCGGGGCAGGGGCCTCCCAAGTATAGGGCCGGAAACATCAATGCTTCTTGTTACTTTTGTGACAATGAGTTGTATGATGGCGGTTCAGGAACGGGAGCAGTCCATTGGCAGAGACGGCGCGAGAGTCGATCTGGAGCGTCAAGCAACAAACCCGAGACCTGTATTTCGTGGTGTTTGCTACGCTGTTCCTGGGAGGAGTCGCCCTCCAGACGCATCACGCCATCGTAGGCGGTCTCTCGGCTTTTGCCGCGACACGCACTGTGTGGGAGAGTTCCGCCCCCGTCGCGATTACGTCAGCCGCCGCCGCAATGGTACTCACCGAAGCCGGGAGGATCGCAATCGTGGTTATCGCCGAGAAGCTGGAAGCGCGCTTTGAACGCAAGGGACAGAAGAAAGAGCGGCAACGCTGGGTGGAGTGGAACCAGAGGCGGGAAGCAGCTCTTGAAGCGGGAGAGCCGTTCGCTGAGCCACCGCCTTCGGAAGCCTAGTGTGCGAGCTCGGAGGGAGCAGAGCCAGAGATAACTGACCAGCCCCCACGGCACGGATGCCGGGAAGGGCCGTGCTGCTATACTCGGTCTGGCTCCCTACGACTCACCAAGGGGTTGCTTACGCATGAAGCGCATTCTCGCCCTCCTCGTTCTTCTCGCCGTCGCCGCCTCTGTAGTGGTGGTGATGCGCCGCAGCGCCGGCGTCGACGACTTTCTTGATGAGGACCTCGACTAGCTGAGCGACGCGCCACAGTTCCCAACCGAGCCCCTGCCAGGCCACCTCGCCGAACCGGTGGTGACCGGCTACGGCGCCGTGACCGCGCACGGCAGCGGGGTCGAGCCGATGTGGCAGGCCCTGGCAGAGGGGCGTTCGCCAGCGATTGACTGGTCCCCCGACGACGGTCCCGAGACCTTCCGGGCAGCCCCCATCCCGGACGACTACCGCCCGCACGCGCGCATCCCGCGCAACCTCGCCCACTTCCTCGACCGCGGCTCGATGGTGGGCCTCGATGCCGCCCTGCAGGCGGTGGAGGCGGCAGGGCTGACGGCGGGCATCGCGGACTCGCGGCGCTTCGCGGTGGCCGACGGCCTCGCGTTTCGCGCGCCCGGACAGCCGACCCTGTTCGTCCCCTACGGACAGCTCGTCGCGCGAACGCTGGGAGTACGCGGGGCGGTTGTGGGGCTTGCAGGGGCGGAGGCGAGCGGGCTCGCCGCCATCGCCGAGGCAGCGGCCATCGTGGCCCGGGGGGAGGCGGACGTGGTGGTGGCGGGGGCGGCGCAGGCGCTGCAGCCACCCGTGCTCGCGCACTTCGAGCAGCAGGGGCTGATAGCCCCCGAGGACGCACACCCCCTCGACGCCCACCCCGACGGCTGCACGCCCGCCGAGGGCGCCGCCTACGTGGTCGTGGAGGCGGAGACGCACGCCCGGGAGCGCGGGGCGACGGTGCATGCGCGCATCGCCGCGGCCACGCGCACGTTCGACCCGCTGGCGGAACCGCTCGACCCGAGCGATCCGGCGGAGGCGGGCCGGGCGATGCAGGCGGTGCTGGGCGCCGCCGGCTACCTCCAGAACCAGGTCGACCACGTGTCCTCCTGCGCGGACGGCCGCGCCAACCGGGACGCCTCCGACGCGGTCGGGCTGACGCGCACGTTCGGGCGGCACGTCTACTACGCGAGCGTGACCGCACCGGCGGGGGCGCTGGGCGAGACATTGGCCGCAAGCGGACCGCTGGCGCTGGTGTACGCGCTGGAGGCGATGCGCCGCCAGCAGGTCGCGCCCGCGGCCGGCTTCCGCGAGCCGCCGGAGCGCTCCGACCTGAGCGTCGTGCGAGAGGCCCGCGACGAGCGCCTTGACTGCGTGCTCGTGACCTCGCTGGGGCTGGGCGGGTCAAACGCGAGCGTGCTGCTGCAGCGCTAGCCGCTCGATTCCTTCCGCGTTTCCCTGCCCGCCGGTACGATGCCCGCAGTGGAGATCAGCTGGCTCGGTCGCACATGCTTCCGCCTTCGCGGCCGCGAAGGGGCTGTGCTAACCGACCCCGTAGCCGCCTCGACGGGCTACAGCCTGGGCCGCACGAGCGCCGAGGTCGTCACCCTCAGCCGCAACGACGACCCCGCGATCAGCAACCACGACGGCGTGCAGGGCGAACCGCGCGTCTTCGAGGCGCCGGGCGAGTACGAGGTGCGCGGCATCCTCGTGACTGGCATCCCCATCGAACGCGGGGATGGCCAGCGGACGATGGCCTTCGCGTACGAGATCGACGGGGTCAACATCGTCCACCTTGGTCTCCCGGACGCGCCCCCCGACGCCTCCATCCTTGAGCGCTTCGAGAACGTGGACGTGCTCCTGATGCCCGTCGGGGGCGGGGGCTCGCTCTCCGCGTCGGTGGCGGCGGACCTGATGCAGCGCATCGACCCGAATATCGTGGTGCCGATGAACTACCGCACCGACCTCGACAGCACGCACCTTGATCCGATCGACCGGTTCCTCAGCGAGGCAGGCGCCACGCCCGAGCCCCGTCCCCGCCTGAGCGTGACGCGAAGCTCCATCCCCAGCGAGCTGACGGTCGAGGTGCTGAAGCCGCGCGGCAGCTAGCCGCCGCTCCTAACGGTCCGAGACGAGCGCTTCGTACGCGTACGGCACGCGATCGCGGAGAGCGTGCGTGCCGGGGGCCATGTCCTTCCAGCGTGCGTTGGCGCGGTTGACCTGCGCCGCCATCGCCATGTCGGTGCCAGCGGGCACGGCCGTGAGGGGGGCGCCGGTGGGGGCGGTGACGACGCCGCCACCCGTCCAGGCGGCGGCGGTGTAGACGCGGTTCTCGTCGCTGCGGGCGCGGGTGACTCGCTCGTTCATCGCGTGGTCGCCGAAGGTGGGCCAGGCGAGCACGTCCGCCCCTTCGAGCGCGAGGCAGCGGCCGACCTCGGGCGCGAGTCCCTCATCGCCGCACAGCAGGCCCACGTTGCCGGCGCCGGTCGGCGTGACGGGCGCACTCGACTCACCGAGGTCGATGCCGCGCCCGTGCGTGGCGCGGTGCTCGACCGTCTCGTCGGGGGTCACGAGGACGGCGGTCTGCTCCATGGTGCAGCCGCTGGTGGCGACTGCGAAGGCAAGGGCGCCGCCGTTGGCGCGCACGGCTTTCTCGACAGCAGGCATGGACGCCTGCCAGCCCTCGCTGCCGACTTCGCCCGCGAACACGGTGAGGTCGCAGTCCTGCTCGCGCAGGGCCTCGTAGCGGGCGATCACCTCGCCCGTGTCGAACAGGTCGCCCGAACCGGGAACGATGGCGATGCGCCGGTTCTCCTCGTCGGGGACCATCGGTTCGTCGAGGAATGCCCGGGCGGGGGAGTCTTCCCAGGGCTGGGTGAGGCGACCGTAGAGGCTGGGGCGGCGGGGGACGGCCTCGGACTGCGCCTGGGCCGGGTCGATGGTGTAGGTGAGGACGGTATCGCCGGTGCTCGGCGCGGCTACCCGCGTCGCCCCGTGGGGGTCGATGACGCAGGAGCGCCCGGCGTAGATGAGCGTGTTCCCCTCCGGTCCCCACTTGTCGGCGGCGGCCACCCAGACGCCGTTCTCGAAGGCGCGGGCGGGCATGAGGTATTCGCACTGGGTGGTGCTGAGTTGCTCGACGCTGCTGGCCCAGGAGACCCAGGCGGTCAGGTCGAGGATGATCTCGGCGCCGTTGACGGCGAGGGAGCGGGCGATCTCGGGCTGGCGGCCATCGGCGCAGATGAGCACGCCGAAGCGGGCGAAGCCAGCATCGAAGACGGGGAAGGCGTCACCGCGCCGGAACCAGTAGTTATCGAAGTGCCAGAGGAAGCCCTTGTCGTAGCGCCCGACCATCTCGCCGGTGGGGTCGAAGATGACGCCGCTGTTGGTCAGGGAGCCGTCGTCGTGGGGGACGGCCATGCCGGCGGCGAGCCAGTAGCCGTACTGGCGCGCCTTCGCCCCGAAGAGCGCGGCCACCTCGTCGAAGGGGCGGACGCCGGGGCGGGCGTAGGGGTCGGCATCGCGGACGTAGTAGGCGGGGTAGGCGCACTCGGGCAGGGCGACGAGCTGAGCGCCGGCCTCGCCGGCCTCATCGAGGGCTCGCAGGAGACCCTGGAGGTTCTCCTCCGCGTCCTCAAGCTCGAGGGCTCGCACCTGGCAGCAGGCGACGGTGAACGGTTCCAAGGGCGGCTCCAGTCCCGGTTTCGCCTGCATTCCGGGACGTTGCTAGACTCGATCCCGGAGAGGTGTCCGAGTGGCTTATGGTACCGTTCTCGAAAAGCGGTGTGCAGCAATGCACCGGGAGTTCGAATCTCCCCCTCTCCGCCAGCCACTCCTGACCCACTAGTTTTCCCGGCACGAAAGCGCCCTCCCCGTTCTTGAGGAGGGCAGTGCATGCACCCCTCGCGGCGTTAACCGGAGGGGAGGCAAGGTGTGCCTCCGGCCTAGGAAGACATGCGGGAGCGGACGGCCTCGATGGTGGCGGGGGCGAGGCCGAGAGCGCCGAGGTAGCCGGCGGCGGAGCCCCAGCGGGTGCGGATGAAGTCGAGCGTCAGCTCCATGTCGCGCGGGGGGGCGGCCATCATCATGCGGCCCGTCTCGATGCTGATGCCGTACTCCTCGAAGCGCTCCATGCGCTCCTCGAGGGTCGGCTCGAGCTCGGCGGTGGAGAGCGCGTAGTCGGCGATGATGTGTTCGTCGGGCACGCCCGCGAGCTCCAGCAGGAGCGCGGCGGCGACGCCCGTGCGGTCCTTGCCGACAGCGCAGTGGAAGAGCACCGGCCCGGAGGCCATGGCGATGGTCTCGAAGAGGGTGCGGTAGGCCTCGCCGCCCTCCGACAGGAAATCCCGGTAGATGGCCGCGTGGCCCGGGTAGCGGTCCTGGCGGGCCAGCGCCCCCGGGGAGGCGTCCGTTTCGAACACGGGCGCCTCAATGATGGTCACGTCCTGGGCGCTCAGGTCGGGCGTCGGGTACATCTCGTGCTCCATCCCGGAGCGGAAGTCGACGACGACCTTGACGCCGAGTTCGCAGAAGGCGGCCAGGCCTGCCTCGGTAAGTTCGTGCAGGCTACCGCTGCGGATGAGGTCGGAAGCGGTCGTGGCGTGGCCGCCGGCGGTGGGATAGCCGGCCAGGTGGCGAACGTTGTGGGCGATGTCGAGGTGAATCTTTCGGTCTGTAGTGTCTCGTTCGATCGTTGCAGTTGTCACATTGGCGATGGTACGGGGCCGGCGTGATCGGCGAGTGAACGCGGGTGGCTACTCGCCGGGGATGGTGGCGTCGGGGTGGGAGTCGTAGCGGGGGAGGTAGGGCTTCAGGTCGAGCACGGGGGTGCCATCGATGGCGTCGATGCCGCGCACGTGCAGGACGGTTCCATCGACGCCCAGGAGGGGCACGGCGGCCACGCCGAGGTGGTTCGGGCGCAGCTGGCTACGGGTGGCGAGGATGCCGGTCTCGACACCCTCGACGTGGAGGGTCGACGGCTTCTCGGGCGCATCGGCGGCAAGGTCCATATGGAAGACGACGAGGACGTGGCTGTAGTCGTCGAGGCCGCGCAGGCGCTCGGCGTGCCCGGGGAGCAACTCGATGCGGCTCTCGACCTCTTCCCAGCGGTGCGGGCGGGGCTTGCCGACATCGTTCCGGACCCAGCCGATGGCCTCCACGGTCACCCGCTCCGGCGGATCCGGACGCTCGAACTTGCGGAAGCGATCGAGGAGCCCCATGGGCGCAATCAGGCTTTCGCCGGGGGCAGTTCGAGGGGTGAAACGGGCATATCGATCCTGTCGTTTCGGCAGTTGGGCAAGGCCCGGTCAGTATAGGCGCGAAGCCCCGTTCTGGAGGCCCTGAACGGTGGCGGCTAAGACCCTTGTCGTGATAAAATGCAAAGGAATCCTAACAATACCCGCGGTCGCGTTCCGGAAGCCCGCGGACCACACCCCACAAGGCAGCGTATGGCGATCGAACAAGCGACCCCAAGCACCTACACGGCAGCCAATATCCAGGTGCTCGAAGGTCTCGAAGCGGTCCGCCGCCGGCCCGGCATGTACATCGGGACGACCGACAAGGCCGGCCTCCACCACCTCGTCAAGGAGCTCGTCGACAACGCCGTCGATGAGGCGATGGCGGGGTTCTGCGACCGCGTCGAAGTGACCTTCCACACGGATGGCTGGTGCACCGTCAGCGACAACGGCCGGGGCATCCCCGTGGGCGTGCAGAAGCAGACGGGTAAGACAGCCGTCGAGACGGTGATGACCGTGCTCCACGCCGGCGGCAAGTTCGGCGGGGGCGGCTACAAGGTTTCGGGCGGCCTGCATGGTGTGGGCGCGAGCGTGGTGAACGCGCTGGCCGAGGAGATGCGCGTCGAGGTTGTGCCCGATCCCGAGGCGCAGGGCAAGCGAACCGCGAACAAGATCTACCGCCAGGACTACTCGCGCGGTGAGGCGCTCAACAAGCTCGCCCCCTCGCCCCTGAAGAACGGCCGCGGCTTCGGCACGACCATCTCCTTCAAGCCGGATGCCGACATCTTCGACTCCACCTCGTTCGACTTCGCAATCGAAGCCAACCGGCTTCAGCAGTACGCCTACCTGACGAAGGGCACGTGGTTCCGCCTGTACGACGAGCGCGACGGGCGCGAGATGAACTACTACTTCGAGGGCGGTATCCAGAGCTTCGTGCGGCACGTCAACCGCGACCGCACCGTCCTCAACCACGACCCGGTGTATGTCGACCGCGAGATCGAGGGCAACGTCATCGAGTGCGCGATCCAGTACAACGACGGCTTCAACGAGTCGGTCTACACGTTCGCGAACGGCATCAACACGATCGACGGCGGCGCCCACCTGACCGGGTTCCGCAGCGCCCTGACGCGCGTCCTGAACGATTACGCGCGCAAGGCGAAGGTGCTCAAGGATGGTGACGCCAACCTGAGCGGCGAAGACGTGCGCGAGGGGCTCGTCGCCGTGGTCTCGGTGAAGCTGCCGGAACCGCAGTTCGAGGGGCAGACAAAGACGCGCCTCGGCAACGCCGAGGTGTCCGCGCACGTCCAGAGCGCGCTCGGCGAAGCGCTCACTCAACACCTCGAAGAGAACCCCTCGGACGCGCGCCGCGTGATCGAGAAGGGGATGACCGCGGCCCGCGCGCGCGAGGCCGCGCGCAAGGCGCGCGACCTCGTCCACCGTAAGAGCGCGCTGGAGAGCGGGAACCTCCCGGGCAAGCTGGCGGACTGCTCCAGCCGCGACCCGGAGGAGTCGGAGATCTTCATCGTCGAGGGTGACAGCGCGGGCGGCTCAGCGAAGCAGGGTCGCGACCGTCACACCCAGGCGATCCTGCCCCTGCGGGGGAAGATCCTGAACGTGGAGAAGGCCTTCCCGGAGAAGATGCTCGGGCACGAGGCCATCCGCCTCATCATCGCGGCCCTGGGCACGGGCATCCGCGACACCTTCGACATCACGAAGCTGCGCTACCACAAGGTCATCATCATGACCGACGCCGACGTGGACGGCGCCCACATCCGCACGCTGCTGCTGACGTTCTTCTTCCGCAACATGGTCGAGCTGATCGAGGGCGGCTACCTCTACATCGCCCTGCCGCCGCTCTACCGGCTGCAGCAGGGGAAGACGACGCACTACTTCTTCTCCGACCCGGAGCTGAAGGAGTTCCAGCGGGGCAAGAAGCAGAAGGGCAACGTGCAGCGCTTCAAGGGACTGGGCGAGATGAACGCGGACCAGCTCTGGGAGACGGCGCTGAAGCCGGACTCGCGCATCCTGATGCGGGTCACGATCGAGGACGCAGCCAACGCCGACCGCATCTTCTCGGAGCTCATGGGCGAGGACGTCAGCCACCGCCGGCGCTTCATCCTGACGCACGCGAAGGATGTCCAGAACCTGGACGTTTAGCGAGGAGAGCGCCGCGGTGACGCGCGGCCAATTCTGGCGGGAGTGCATGGGAGTCGAACCCACCCCTCGCCGCGCTGGCGACGAGGCGACCGTTTTGAAGACGGCGAGGACCACCGGGCCCTATCCACTCCCCCGGACAGCCATCCTACCGCGCCCTGCAAGGCCCGCGTCAGCGCTGTGACTCGCCCCGCTTACACGTAGGGAAGCACGCGCTCCGCAAACAGCCGTGCGGGCTCGCGGGTATCGCGGCCGAAGAACTCGATGACGAACATGTCGCAGCCGACCTCGCGGTTGGCGGCGACCTGGTCGCGGATGCGCTCGGGGCTGCCGGAGAGGGCGAGGGGACCGGTGGGGTCGCCGAGGTGGCCCCCGAAGATCCGCTCCGCGCGTTCGATCATCGGCCCGGCGGAGGCCTCGTCGGGGGCGATGGTCACGAGGGTCTGCTGGCTGACCCTGATCTCGGTCGGGTCGCGGCCGATGTCGGCGCAGTGCTCGCGCAACACCTCGACCTTGCGGGCGAGGTTCGAGTGGTGGCCGGCGAGGTTGTTGTAGATATCGGCGTGCCGGGCGGCGATGCGCAGGGTGACGCGCTCGCCCGCGCCGCCGATGAGGAGGGGCGGGGTGCGGGGCGGCTTCGGCTCGCAGACGAGGTTCTCGACGCGGACGTGTTTGCCCTCGTAGGTGACCGGCTCGTCCTCGGTCCACATGCGCTTGAGCAGTACGGCCGTCTCCTCGAGCTGGCGGAGGCGCTCGCGGGTGGAGAGGAAGGGCACACCGAAGTCGGTGAACTCGCGCTCCATCCAGCCGCCACCCAGGCCGGGAATGATGCGACCGCCCGCGATCTCGTCGGCGGTGGCGATGACCTTGCCGAGGTGGGCGGGGTTACGCATGCCCGCGGGGGTCACGAGCGTGCCGATCTCGACGCGCTTGGTGGTGGCGGCCAGGGCCGCGACGGCGGTCCACGCCTCAAGGATGGGGATCTGGGGCGACTGCGGACCGTAGAGGTGGTCGTTCACCCAGATGGAGTCGAAGCCGAGGTCCTCGAACTCGCGGGCGGCGGCGCTCGCCTCCTCCCAGGTGCGCTTGATCTGCGGCACGTTCACGCCGAAGTGGGCCTTGCCGGTCGCTGCCATCGTGTCTCTCTCCCGCGGCGGGAGCCGCGACGGGCGCATTCTACGGGCAGGCCGGCGGTAGCCCGCCCCGGCGGCAGGGAACGTCACGGGGGGTAGCGATACAATCAGGAGCGATGGTCGAGCTTGCGAGCTACCTGTTCTGGACGGGCCTTGCCTTCGCCGCAATCGCATCGGCGACGTACCTGGCGCACGTGGCGAGCGCATCCTTCTCGCTGCGGCGGCTGAGCGCGCAGACCTCGGCGGGGACGGTCACGGTTACGGGGGCGACGGGCGTGCCCAACGCCGGCCTCGGACGGCTCGCCACGACCTTCGCAGCGCTGACGGCCCTGGCCCTCACAATCTCGCTGATTGCCCGCTGGATCGCGGTCGAGCACACGCCGCTTTCGAACCTGTACGAGTACACGGTCGCGCTGGCGTGGGGCATCTCCCTGGCCTGGCTGGCGTTCGAGCGGACGGCGGGGGCGCGACGCTTCGGCGTCGTTGCCCTGCCCATCGTGACGGCGGCGCTGGGCATCGCGACGCTCTTCCCGGACGAGGTCATCCCGCTGATTCCCGCCCTCCAGAACGCCCCCCTGCTGACGCTGCATGTGAGCGTGATGCTGGTGTCGTACGCGGTGCTCACGGTGGCGTTCAGCGCGGCGGTGATCTACCTGGCGCAGGGGGGCGAGGGGCGGCGGCGGTTCGCCTCGCTGCCCGGCGGGGAGGCGGCCGGCGACCTCGCGCACCGGGCGGTGCTGGTGGGATTCCCGCTGCTGGCGCTGGGCATCGCGCTGGGGGCGTGGTGGGCGAACAGCGCCTGGGGTCGCTACTGGGGCTGGGACCCGAAGGAGACGAGCGCGCTGGTGGTGCTGCTGGCGCTGGCGGCCTACTTCCACGCGCGGGCGGGGGAGGGGTCGGTGGCGGGGGCGCCGATCATCCGCTGGATCGTGCCGAGGCGGTTCCAGCGCAGCTGGCGCCCCGACCCGATGTGGTGGCTGGTCGCGATGTGGGCGCTGATGCTGTTCACATACTTCGGCGTGAACCTCTGGATCACGGGGCTGCACAGCTACGCGGGGGTTTAGGAAGCAGCCGGCAGTTTTCGCGGCAACTCAGGGAAGGGGCGGGCCTGCTCGTAGGCGTAGGAGGCGCGCAGGACGAGGTCGTCGCGGTGGCGGGGGGCGACGATCTGGAGGCCGCAGGGGAGGCCGTTGTCGGTGAGGCCGGCGGGGACGGAGGCGGCGGGGTGTCCGGTGAAGTTGAACGGGTAGGTGAAGGCGATGGCGTTCCCCGGCTCGCCCTCGATCTCGCGGGGGATGGGGCCGGCGGGGGCGAACGGCTCGGTGGGCAGGGTGGGGGTCAGCAGCAGGTCGTACTGCTCGAAGAGGCCCGCCGTCCAGGTGATGAGCTCGCCGCGACGCCGCAGGAACTCCTGGAAGTCGGAGGGGCTCACCTCGAGGGCGCGGTCGAGCTGGCGGATGTAGCGGGCGGTGAACTCGTCGTGGCGGGTGGAGAAGTTGTCCCACTCCTGCCCCAGCGACTGGAAGGCGGAGACGCGCGCCCACCAGCCACCCATCTCGGGGATCGTGTCGTGGTTCTCCACGACTTCGTGGCCCATGGCCGCGAAGGTCTCGGCGGCGGCGCGCACCTCGCGCAGGACGTCGGACTGGACGCGGGTCACACCCAGGGTCTCGTTGAAGGCGATGCGCAGCTTGGGGAGCGGCTCCTCCAACGTCTCGGCGTAGGAGATGTCGGGGGCGGGCAGCGACTCCGGGTCGCGGGGGTCGGGTCCGGCCACGACGTCGAGGTAGATGGCGGCATCGCGGACGCAGCGGGTAAGGGGGCCGTAGCAGCTGATGCTGAGCCAGGAGGGCATGGCCCGGGGGGCGATGGGGGTGCGCCCCTGGGAGGGCTTGAGGCCGTAGAGGCCGGTGTAGCAGGCGGGGATGCGGATCGAGCCGCCGCCATCGCTGGCGGTCGCAAGGGGGACCATGCCCGAGGCGAGGGCGGCTGACGAGCCTCCGCTCGAGCCGCCGGGGGTGCGTTCGAGGTTCCAGGGGCTGCGGGTGGCCCCGAAGAGCTCGTTGTCGGTGAAGGGGATGTGGCCGAATTCGGGCGTGTTCGTCTTGCCGACGACGATGGCGCCGGCCGCCTTGAGGCGAGCGACGAGCGCGTCGTCGAAGTCGACGCGGTTGTCGCGGTAGAGGCGCGAGCCCCTGGTCGTGACGAAGCCGGCGGCGGTCTCCAGGTCCTTCCACGCCAGGGGCCGGGCGGGGGGCGCTGGTCGTCAGGAAGCCGGCGGCGTGCGCAAGGTCCTCCACGCCCAGGGGCAGGCCGGCGAACGGCCCCGCCTCCTCGCCGGCGGCCAGGCGCTCGGCGAGCGCCTCCGCCTGGCGCATGGCGCCGTCGGCGTCGACCTCGACGAAGGCGTTGAGCGCCGGATTCAGTTCGTCGATGCGGGCCAGCGAGCGCTCCATGAGGGCCACGGGCGAGAGCTCGCCCGCGCGCACCAGCGCCGCCAGCTCGTGTGCGCTGGCGAAATCGAGGTCGGTGTCGGGCATCGGGTTAGCCGCCCTGCATGTTGATGCGCAGCTCGACGGCGTCGCCGTCGGCGATGGGGGTGTCGAGCTGGGACTGGGCGTCGTTGATGACGGCCAGCACGGCTTCCTGATCGCGCTCGTTGAACCCCTCGTCCTCGAGGATCTCCTTTGCCGTCAGGCCCTCGTGCCAGTCGAGCTCGAGCGTTTCGAGTTTCGACTTCGAGAGGTTCTGGAGCGTGGGGAAGAGCTTCACCGTGACCGCCATCTGCGCCTCCGCGGGCGCATTCTACGGCCTCCCGCTTGCGGCCCGTGGCCGCTGCCCACGGGGTTCGGCTACGATCGCGGGGCCATGCTGGTTCTCGCCATCGAATCCTCCTGCGACGAAACCGCCGCCGCCCTCATCGAGGGAGGCACGACGATCCACAGCTCGATCGTCGCGAGCCAGGTCGACCTGCACGCGAAGTACGGCGGCATCGTGCCCGAGGTGGCGAGCCGCGAGCACCTGCGCCAGATCACGCCGGTGGTGCGCGAGGCGCTGGCGGGGGCGGACTGCACGCTCGACGACATCGACGCCGTCTGCGCGACGCGGGGACCGGGGCTGGCGGGGGCGCTGCTGGTGGGGTACAGCACGGGCAAGGCGATCGCGTTTGGTCGCGACCTGCCCTTCCTCGGGGTGAACCACCTGGAGGGACACGTCTACGCGAACTGGCTCGTCGAAGGGGAACCACCCACCTTCCCCGCCCTCTGCCTGGTCGTGTCGGGGGGGCACACGGACCTGATCCTGATGCGCGAGCACGGCCAGTACGAGCGCCTCGGCGGCACCCTCGACGACGCCGCGGGGGAGGCGTTCGACAAGTCCGGACGGCTCCTCGGGCTGCCCTTCCCGGGCGGCCCCGCGATCGCGAAGCTGGCGGCGACGGCGGGAGCCTCGGCGCTGCAGCTCCCCCGAGCCTGGCTGCGGGGCACCTGCGACTTCAGCTTCAGCGGGCTGAAGACGGCGGTCCTGCACGCGGTACGCGACGAGCGGGCCTCGCCCGCGGAGATCGCCTGGGAGTTCCAGGAGGCTGTAGTAGATGTGCTGACGGGGAAGGTCTCGCGCCTGGCGCGCGAGCTCGACGTGGCGGAGGTGCTGCTGGCGGGGGGCGTGGCCGCCAACGGTCGCCTGCGCGAGGAGATGCAGTCGCGCAGTCCCGTGCCGGTGCGCATCCCGCCGCCATCGCTGTGCACCGACAACGCGGCGATGATCGGCGCAGTCGGCGGGCACCGGCTCGCGCTCGGGCAGCGCAGCGGCCTCGACGAGGACATCTTCAGCACGAACGACTGGGCGCGGGTGTGAGTAGTGAATAGTGGCTGGTGGTTGGTGGCTAGTGGCTAGTGGTGCGCGCCGCAGCCCCACAACCTGCTAACCACCGATCACACCTAAGCGCCAGCCCACGTAGACTCAGTTCACGCCAACAACGCCCCGGGAGTAGTCATGGTCTGGTTTGTCAGTGTCGCCATCGCCATCATCCTTTGCGGCGTCGCCTTCCTGTTCGGCAGGGCGATGCGCAGCGAGGCAGAGCCGGGGAGCCCGGAGTCCGATCGCGGCCTCATCATCATCGTGCTCGCCGTCATCGTCTTCGTGATCTGGGTGGGCGCGCACACCGCGCTTTCCGCGCTCAAACAGGTCGAGGCCGGCGACGTCGCCGTCGTCTACCAGTTCGGCGAGATCATCGGGCAGAAGGGTGAGGGTCTCCAGTTCGTCGCCCCCTGGCAGGAGATCCGCACGGAGAGCATCCGCGTCCAGCGCCGCCAGTTCTCGAACGTCAGCGGCTTCTCCTCGGAGACCCAGGACGTGGTCGTGACGGCCACGGTGAACTACCGCGTCGACCCCTCGGCGGTCCAGAACCTCTACCGAACGGTCGGTGTCAACTGGTTCGATATCCTCGTCGAGCCCCGCATCAACCAGTACTTCAAGGCCGAGACGGTCAAATACAGCACCGTCGACATCGCCCCCAACCGCGAGACGATCCGCAAGAATGTGAAGGATGCGCTGGCAGCCGACCTTCAGAACTTCTCCGTCACGGTCGAGGACCTGCTGATCGACAACATCGACTTCAATGCCGACTTCAAGCGCTCGATCGAAGAGAAGCAGATTGCGGCCCAGAACGCCCTCCGGGAAGGAGAGCGGATTGCCCAGGCGCAGGCCGAGGCGGTCCAGAACGAGGAGCGCGCGAAGGGTGAGGCCCGCGCCGTCGAGGAGCGAGCGAAGGGTGATGCAGCCGCCGAGATCGAGCGCGCCCGCGGTAACGCGGAGGCGATCCTCCTGAGGGCGGAGGCGCAGGCACAGGCCAACGTCCTCCTTGATGAGTCCCTCACGCCCCAGGTCATCCAGTACCTGGCGGTCGACAAGCTCGCGCCGAACATCGACATCGCGCTCATCCCATCGGGCCAGAACATCATCATCGACCCGGCAGCGCTGCTATCGGGCGCGAGCGTCGACGATGACGAGCCAACGCAGTCAACGATTCCCGCCACGACAACGGGCCCGACCGAGGGGAATTAGCGAGGGTCGCGCGCCTGGAAGGCTAGTCGCGCAGGGTTCGACGAGGAAGACGCAGACGGACTCTTTGCGCCATTTGAGGTCAACACTTCTGTTGTGTAGGATGGGTGCGGGTGAACGCAGGTGAGTTGCGCCGCTGGCTGCGGAAGCAAGGCTGCACTTTCGAGACCCACAAGGGTGGTAGCGGACATCTCACCGTCCGGCGCGGCAACCGCACCAGCCAGTTGCCGATGCACGGAGGACGCAAGGAGTTAGGGCGCGGGCTCGTCGCCAAGATAAAGAAGGACCTGGGGTTGAAGTGATGCTCGTCTACCCGATCGCGCTTGAGGATGACGACGGCGCTGTGCTTGTCACGTCACCTGACTTTCCCGAGTTGACCACATTCGGTGAGGATCGCGAGGAAGCCGTGGCCCGGGCCGTGGACGCCCTCGAGGAGGCGATCGCCGCGCGCATCCACGCTCGCGATGAAGTCCCCAAGCCTTCGAAGGGCAAGGTTTTCGCGACGCTTCCTTCCCTGACCTCGGTCAAGGTGTTGCTGTACCAGGGGATGCGGGAGCAGGGCATTGGCAAGGCCGAATTGGCTCGCCGGCTGGGCTGGCACCTGCCGCAGGTCGACCGCGTGCTCGATGTGGAGCACCACTCGCGGCTGGATCAGATGGACGCGGCCCTCAGCGCCATCGGCTGGCGGCTCGACGTAAACGCCACCCGGGTTGCCGAATCCGGCTCCTGACAGGTCGAACGGGGCGGAATCCTGGTCAGTCGCGCAGGGTGCGCAGCCACAGGACGTAGGTCGTGACGCCCACGCCGACGGCGGCGAGGATGGCGTTGAGCCATACGGGTGAGGGCGCGAGCAGCCAGGCGGACACGGCGAGCCCGACCCAGAGCATGACGATGGTCACGGCCTTGGTGCCGGGCGTCGCGCCGCGGTGCTCGCTGTAGTTGCGCAGGTAGCGCCCGAAGAGGCGGTTCGTCATGAGCCAGGTATGGGCGCGCTCGGAGCCGCGCGCGTAGCAGGCGGCGGCCAGCAGGAAGAAGATCGTGTGCGGCAGCAGGGGCATGACGACGCCCAGCGCGCCGATGGCGACCAACAGCGTCCCGAGCCCGATGAAGAGGGCGCGCATCGGGGCGGAGGTCGCGATAGGGGGCCGAACGGCCTCTGAAGAACCTGCCAATTCTGCCAATTGGCTGCCAACCCTTAGATGGTGAGAGTTCCGCTGGGAGTATAGCGCATCGCGAATGCCACGCGACGCTACTTCTTTGGTCTCCGCCAGCGGGTCCAGTCGAAGGGCTCGATGCCGGTCTCGGTGAGCTGCCAGATGGTGGCTTCGGCGCGGCCCTCCTCGATGTCGAGGAAGCCGATCGTGCCGAGCTGCGTTTCGAGGTTGTGGGGGTAGGTGGGGGAGCCGGGGTTCACGCAGAGGACATCGCCAACCTGGTCGACCGCTTCCACGTGCGAGTGGCCGTAGACGACCACGTCGAGGTCGGTGCGGCCGAAATAGCGCTCCATGGCGCGCTCGACGGTGAGGTGGGGCGGCATCTCGGGGACGGGCATGTCGTGCACGACGCCGACGGAGACGCCCTCGAACTCGAGCGCCCACGCCTCCTGGAGGAGGGGGTGCTCGGGCTGCACGGGCCGCCCGCCGGAGCCGTCCTCGCCGTTGCCGCGAGCGGCCCAGAGGGGCGCGACTTCCGCCAATTCGTCGAGCAGCCAGACCTCGTGGATGTCGCCCGCGTGGAGGATGGCGTCGACGCCCCGGAACGCGTCGAAGGCCTGCGGCCACAGCACCGCCCGCGACTCGGGGATGTGCGTGTCCGAGATGAGGCCGATGCGCATCGGGGGAGTCTACCGCGAGGGCCGGGATGAGGGTTCTTGGTTGAATACGAACGTACGTTCTGATACGGTGGAAGCATGTCCGGTCACCCCGTCCTTCAGCCCACGCTCCTCGGGAACGAGGGGCCTTCGTTCGATCCGTCGTTCGCGGGGATGCAGCGCCGGGAGCTCGGGTACGAGTCCTGGATCGACCAGGCGCAGGGATTCCTCGCCGGGCACCGGACCGTCTTCGACGCCCTGCGCGACGACACGCGCTGGCACGGCCACAGGCGCCTCATGTACGACCGCATGGTCGACGTGCCCCGCCTGACCGCCTCCATCCCGCGTGACGGCCCCGGCCACCCGGTCATCCGCGAGATCGCGGACGCGCTCAGTGAGCGCTACGGCGCGACCTTCGACCTGGTGGCGCTGGCGCTCTACCGCGACGGGCAGGACAGCGTCGCCTGGCACCGGGACAAGGCGCGGCGTGAGCGGCGGGGGCAGGCGCTGGTGGCGACGCTCTCACTGGGGGAGTCGCGGCGCTTCCTCGTACGGCCGCACGGGGGCGGGCCGGCGGTCACGTTCTCGGCGGGGTGGGGCGACCTGCTGGTGATGGGCGGCGCCTGCCAGCTGCACTGGGAGCACTGCGTGCCGAAGGCGCAGCAGGCGGGGCCACGCATCAGCGTGATGTTCCGGAGCAGCGCTGACTTCGTCCGCTTCTAGAGCGTCTGACCCTGAACGCCCTCGAGCCCCATCAGGGCCGCAATCTCGCCCTGGTGCGAGGCAACGTGCCAGACGCCGAGCGTGCCGAACACCCAGAGCTTCGGCTGTGGCGTGGGGCCGAAGGGGATCTCGGACTGGAGGTCGTCCTCGTCCGCCGACTCAAGGTAGCCGTCGACGGTCGCGCGCACGGCGGCGGCGTACTCCCGCAGCGGCTCGAACTCGAAGCTGAGGCTGTTCGTGTAGTCCTGGGAGATAACGGGGCTCTCGGGCAGTTCAAAGCCGACCCGCTCGCCGATGCCGCTCTCGTGGTAGACGGGCTGGCGTCCCATGAGGCCGCGCACCAGCACGAGGTCCTGGGTAATGACCGTGTGGGCATAGGTGGCTCCAATGGGATTCGTGATAGAGCCCTCGATGGTCTTGGTCAGCAGCTCCGGGGAGCAGCGCCCGATGGTGGCCTCCAGGTTGTCCTGCGCGAATCCGTACTGGCTGCGAAGCAGCTCCCGCTGGTCCATAACGTGCCTCCTGGCTCGTTTCGTGTGAGGTGAGGCGCCAGTGTGAAGCGTGGCGTGGCGAGCCGCCACCAACGGCGCCTTCAGGCGCCGCCTCCCACCACGACCACCAGCGCCTCCGGCCCGTGGATGCCGCGCACGATGCGCTTCTCGATATCGGCGGTGCGGCTGGCGCCGGTGAGGATGAGGGGGTCGCCGCCGGCGGCGAGTGACGGCGCAAGGTCCTGCGGGAAGCGCACGATCGCATCCTCGTCCACCTCGACGACGATGCGGCGGGCGTCCATGAGGGCGGCTCGCGAGGCGTCCTCGCCGGTCAGCAGCACGCTTCCCGTGGACGCGACGGCGGCGGTGGCGCGGACGCGGCGGTCGCCGTCCTCGGAGCCGGCGTCGTCCGTCACGATGGCGCCGACTATGGCGGCGCGCTCGCGGAAGAACGCGACCACATCGGCGGGCAGCGTCGCGGCCGGGGGCTCCGGTGCGGGTTCCGGTTCGATCGAGTCGAGCGGGATGAGCATGGCCGGGTCTCGGGTGGGCGTCGCCGCCGGCAGGGACCGTTCGGAGCCGGGCAGCCCGGGGAGGTTGCCGCCGGCGCGCAGGCCCAGCCGCGCGAGCCAGCTCGCGGCCCGCCCCTGCGGGCCCGCGAAGGCGGCCACCCACGACTTCCAGCCAAGGCGCTCGATGGCGGAGCCGCCGTTACCGGTGTCGCCGGCGCGCAGGTCGAGCAGCATGCGGTGCAGGGGGATGCCCACGGGGCAGACCTCGGTGCAGCGCCCGCAGAGGCTGGAGGCGGAAGGGAGGTCGTCGTGGCGCCCATCGCGCCAGAGGAGGGGCGAGACGACGGCCCCGATCGGTCCCATATAGGGCGAACCGTAGGAGAGGCCGCCCGCCGCCGTGTAGACGGGGCAGGCGTTCATGCAAGCGCCGCAGCGGATGCAGCGGAGGACGTCGCGGTAGCGCTCGTCGGCGAGGATCTCGGAGCGGCCGTTGTCGACGATGACGAGGTGACGTTCCTTCCCCTCCTCCGGGCCGCCGAGGAAGTGGGTGTAGGCGGTCAGGGGCTGAGCCGTGGCGCTGGGCGCGAGCACCTGCAGGACGGCCAGCGCCGCTTCTTCGTCTGCGACCACCTTCTCCATGCCCGTGATGGCGATGTGGACATCGGGACGGCTGACCCCGAGGGACACGTTGCCCTCGTTCTCGACGATGACGATGCGGCCGCTGCTGGCGATGACGGCGTTGGCGCCGGTGATGCCCGCATCCACATCGGCGAAGAACTCGGCGACCACGTCGCGGACAGTTCGCGAGAGGCGCACGGGGTCGTCGTCGGGAACGTCGGCGCCGGCGCCGGCGAGCAGCTCGCGGATGCGGGCCCGATTCAGATGGAGGGCGGGGGCGGTGATGTGGCTGGGGCCGCGACCCTCGATATCGACGATGTACTCGCCGATGTCGGTCTCCAGCACCTCGCGGCCCTGGAGGCGCAGGGAGCCGGTCAGCCCCACCTCCTCCGCGACCATCGACTTCGATTTGGCGATGCGGCGGGCATCGCCGAGGAGCCTCGAAACGATCGCGACCGCCTCCTCGGCGGTGGCGGCGCGGTGATAGCCGGTGCCGTTGCGGGCGCACGACTCACGCAGCTGGTCGTGCAGCTCATCCATGTGGTCGACGGCGTAGGCGCGCGCCTCCTGGGCGCGGGCACGGGCGTCGGAGGGGCTGGCCGTGCCGAGCTGCGCGCGGGTATCGGCGACCAGCTTGCGCAGGATGGGGGAGAGGGTGGCGGCGGGCGGGCCCGCGGCAATCTCGGCTCGCGCCCGCGCGCGGGGGCCGCCCCCGCCCGCGCCCCGGCGCGGGGGCCGGCGGGGGGGCCGGGTCCCGCGGCAATCGCGGCTCGCGCACGCGCGCGGAAGCCGCTCACGCCAGCGCCCTGTCGAGGAGCTCGGCGAGCGTCCAGGTCTCGAGCGGCTGATCGTCGGCGCGGGCCGTCGCTTCCAGGTGGGCGAGGCAGGAGAGGTCGCCGGAAACGAGCACGCGCACGCCCCGCGAGGCGACATCGGCCAGCTTGGAGCGCGCCATGGCGACGGACACCTCGGGCTCCTTCACGGTGAAGGCGCCGCCGAAGCCGCAGCACTCGTCCTCGTAGGCGAGGCGGCGCAGGTCCAGCCCCTCGATCTGTTCGAGCAGTCCGACCGCCCCCTCGGTCAGGCCCAGCTCGCGGCGGCCGTGGCAGGAGTCGTGGTAGGTCACGGCTCCGGCGAGGCGCAGGGGGAGGGCGGCCACGTTCGGGTGGGCGGCCACGTAGGCGCCGAACTCGACGAAGCGGTGGGCCATGCGCTCGATGCTGGCGCCGCGGGGACCGGCCCAGAGACCGGCCAGGTAGTGCTTCACCATGCTCGCGCAGGAGCCCGAGGGAGTGACGATCGTCTCGTGCCGGCGCGCGGCGCGCAGGAGCACGCGTCCGACGCTCTTCGCCTCCGCGCGGTAGCCGCTGTTGAAAGCGGGCTGGCCACAGCACGGCCCCACGATGGTCTCGACCTCGTCGCCGAGGCGCTCAAGCACGCGTCGCGCGTGGCCCCCGTCGTCGGGGCGCAGCGCCGCCATATAGCAGGGCACGAAGAGTGCGAGCTTGGCCATTCGCTCACGCTACCGGCCCACGGGGCGCTGCGGCAAGCGCGGTCGGCGCGCGGCGTCATGGCGCCGCCTGTCTGGGTGCCCTACGGTAGAGGCATGCCCACACGCGGCATTCGAATCGCCTCCATCGGCGGCATCGCCATCGAAGTACATCCTTCGTGGTTCCTGATCGTGGGCATCGTGACGTACCTGCTGGCGGTCGGGTTCTTCCCCAACCGGTACGAGGGAAGCGTGGCCACCTACTGGTTGCTGGGCGCGGCGGCGGCGATTCTCGTGTTTGTCACCGTGCTCATCCACGAGCTGGCGCACGCGGTCGTGGCCATCCGGCGGGGTCTGCCGGTACCACGCATCACGCTCTTCATTTTCGGGGGCGTCTCGCACCTCGCGCGGCAGCCGCGGTCGGCGGGAGAGGAGTTCGTGATCGCAGCGGCGGGACCGGCCGCGAGCCTCGCCATCGCCGTCGCCATCTTCGGGGTGTCGCGCCTGGCGGGCGGGTCGAACGAGCCGTTCGGTGCGATGTTCGAATACCTCGCGTTCGTGAACGTCATCCTCGCCGTGTTCAACATCCTGCCCGGCTTCCCCCTCGACGGCGGGCGCGTGCTTCGCTCCATCGCCTGGAAACGCACGCAGAGTTTCCGCAAGGCGACGCGCATCGCGGCGGGCACGGGCGAGCTGTTCGGCTGGGGCGTAATCGCGACGGGAGCCGTCTTCCTCTTCATGCAGCAGTGGGCGCCGGGCATCTGGGCGATCATGATCGGCTGGTTCCTGCTGGGCGCCGCCCGCGGAGAAGCGAACAGCCTCCGCGTGGACACGGCGCTTACTCGCCTCACCGCACGCGACCTGATGCACCGCACGTTCGTGAAAGTGACGCCCGGCGCCTCCATCCAGGGGGTCGTCGATGAGCACATGATCGGCCAGGGCGAGCGCGCGGTGGTCGTGGCCAACGGTGACCACGTGGCCGGCATCCTGACCGTGAGCGACCTGGCGCGCGTACCCCGAGAGCAGTGGGCTTCGACCCCCGCCCAGCGCATCATGACCCCACGCGCGGATGTCGTAACGATCGCGGCGGACGCTCCCGCCATGGATGTGACGCCCCTGCTCGCGCAGCGACGGCTCAACCAGGTCCCCGTCATCGACGAAGGCCGGATGATCGGGATCATCACGCGCCGGGAGTTCCTCGATCGCCTCCAGATCGCGGAGGAGGTCGGCGAGGGGGACAAGACCGACAACGAGGCCGAGCCTCCGCCCATCCGCACGAGCGGCAGCGACGGCCCCGACTCGCGCTAGGGCCTGTTCACGTTAGCTGGAGGGCGTCGTAGATGAGGGCGAGGTGGATGAAGGCGAGGAAGACACAGTCCAGCTTGTCGTAGCGGGTGGCGATACGCCGGAAGCGCTTGAGTCGACGGAAGA
>MKWU01001040.1_pt1 | contig 50426 bp, 40 predicted proteins | sample 809101 | NCBI WGS metagenome assembly MKWU01 (sample SAMN05860141, study PRJNA318959) | sponge metagenome | host: Aplysina aerophoba | place: Slovenia: Piran, Adriatic Sea, Gulf of Piran | collected 2013-05-07 | reverse complement strand
CGGTCCGCGCGAACTCAAGCCGTTTTGGTATAGCATATACATCCAGGGGATTCGCTTTGACGCACAGGGTAATCTCTACATGGCCGGCACGTACCGGGACACGCTCTTCTTTGCACCGGATGTCGTATTGGTCCCGTCCCGGAGCCTTCACCATGCAACCTGGGACGTGTTCGTGGCCAGCTACGCGCCGGACGGTGCCGTACGTTGGGCACACCAGGTAGAGGGAGGCACGGATGACCTGTGGATTTCTAATAGCTGGTACGGCAGAGCGGCCTTTGACGTGGATACAAAAGGCAACCTGACACTCGGAGCGGTCGCCTACGGCGTGCCCCCCCCTGCGTTCAGCACTGCCGAAGACGGGGTCGTGCTGGCCAATTACGGCAGCAACGGCGCGCCACAGCGAATCCAGACACTGCGCGATCTGGGAATCTCCTACACCCCCTCGTTCAGTACGCTCCGCAATCATATGGGGCATATATACCGCATTTTTGCGAATAACTACGTCCCGCACCCTGAGAGCCTCCGCCGCGACAGGAGCGGGAATATGTACGTGTTGTGGACAAAAACAAAGACTACTGATGGCCGCACGAACACGCTGACCGTAAGGGATACGACTTTTTACGCCCGGGCAGATCTTTATCAGTACGTCCTGACCAAGTTTGACGCGCAGGGATCGCTCCAGTGGGCCCGGAATCTGGAGCATGATTTCATATTATCTCCGGATGGTATGGAGGTCACCGACGACGGCCACGTATATGTGTGTGGCCATTTCCGGGGGAGCTACCTGATACTTGAAGATGTCGAGTTGAGGCAGAACGCGTCAACGGAGTCACGCAAGCATGACGGCTTTGTGGCGCACTACGACGAAGACGGTCACCTCTTGCGAGCGCTGCATCTACAGGCAGCCGGAGACGGTATTCATTCCATAGAATCGTTGGCCATTGGCCCTTCGGGTGACGTGTACGTGGCCGGCAGATTCGCTTCCGACATGGCGATCCTGGGGACGGACACGCTGCATGCCCGGGGCGAGAATAACATGTTTGTGGCTAAATACAGCGCCACGTCTCTGTCCACAGCGCCTTCCGTGGAATTCCCGTCCGGCGTGGCCGAGACCTTGAACTATCCGAACCCCTTTCGCAACGCGACAACAATCACGTACAGTGTCCCGGTTCCGGGTAGAGTACGGCTGACCGTATACGACGTGCTCGGGCGTGAAATGGCGGTACTTCTGGACAAGCAGCAAAGTGCGGGATTGCACTCGGCACGGCTGGACGCATCCGCCTGGCCAAGCGGCCTATACCTGTACCGTTTGGAGGCCGGCAACTATTCCAGTGTGAAAGCCATGACGGTTGTGCGCTGAGCATGAGGCAAGGCCCCGCTTGGACTGAAGATTCCATTTGTCAATAACGGCCGCGTCACACCTTTGATCGCCGTCAGCGAGTGCGGCTTGGCAGGCTCTCGTTCCGGTCTGCAGTGCCAACGCTACCCAAATCCTTTGTCCAGAGGGTTCTACCGCAAATGTTGTGGATAGAGGTCCAGATCTCCGCTACTTGTATGATCTCCTGCACGCCCTTGACGCTCTTCAGCGAGTCCGGCGTCGAAATCGCCGCGGATGCCTTCGTGGACGCCCACAAGGGTGCCTTCGGGCTGGACGCAAAGCAGCTGGGAACTCCGAGGATTGCCACCAACAACAGGATATGGTTTGTCCGGTACCCCCAGGTATACGACAACCACCGGGTCCGGGCGGCGGATCTCGTCCTTACGGTCCTCAATAACGGGATGCTCGTTGGGGTGGCGGCCGCGCTGTTCCCAGAAGTCCAGGTCAACACCACCCCTAGTCTCAGCAGCTCGGCCGCCCTCCAGGTCGTGCCCAGAGCCGCCGCGGTCGCAAGTGCGCAGGGACGCGTGAAAACCGATCTGGTCATCGTCCCCGTGGAACTGGAAAACGCCTACGCCTTCGGTCTCGCCTGGGAAGTCGTCGTCTACGACGATGGCCCCAAGTCGCCGCTGAGCAAAACCTACCTGATTGACGCGCACTCGGGGAAAATCCTGGAAGAGTATGAAAATATCGGCGGGGTAACGCATGTACCGGACGAGCGCCGGGCGGAGGCTCCCATCGCGGCGCCGATCGTCGCGGCAGCCCCCTTGCCGCTGTTCCAGCGCGACGTTGCGGTTCGCAAACAGGCTGGCGCAGGCACCATGCCGGCGACCCTTTGCTCGGACAGTGGGAGCGGGTCCAGGATATCCGGCCAGGTGTCCCTGAACTACCACGAGATGCCGAGCAATAAGGATAACACGCTCATAAAACACATTTCCGAGGCGTTTCCGAAGGCGAAGTATTCGATTACCGAGGCCGGAAGCAGTAGTCCCTTCTGCACTGGCTACGCAGATGACGGCGGGAATTATGCGGCCACTGTACAGGGCCCGGGCACCTACACGGTGACCTTTACGATGGCAAACGATGTCGCGTTCGTGGAATCCACTGTCCTGTCATCCTGTGATACCACGCAGAGCTGTACGCTGAGTGTCAATGGACCAGCCCGCCTGGATTACGATTGGGGCTGGGGCAGATTAGGGGAATACGGCCATACCGCCGTGGCGCTGAACGGACTCTATCATGCCCGGGAAATGCACAAATATTATGCGGGTCTGAGCTATAGAGGATTGGATGACGATCAAATCAAAATCCTGGATGGGGACTATGCGTGGGTAGATTCAGGCTTCCCGTTAACCATAGAGACGGGAGGCAAGTACGGAAGGTCCAGCGAAGTGATCCTGCATGAATATGGCCACGTAGTGCAGTATGACATACATCCTTCAGATGACGATGGTAAAGCTGACCTCGGCGCAATCAGAGAGGGAGTAGCTGATTTCTTTGCTGCTGACAAAACGAACCATTCGCTGTTTGGAGGACCGGCAGCGAGCAGTAATCACAGTGACGGTCCGGTTCCGTGGAGAGAGCTGAGTCAGACCTGTCCCTGGTTGCCATCGAAACAAACACGCGATTGGAATCGCATTTGTGGAGCTTGCATTCTGAGTACAACTATAAAGCATATTTACAAGCAAGGAATGGCGTTGGCCGGAGCCGCGTGGAAACTCAGGGGAACCCTCGGAGACGATGTCAATGCCGCTTTGATGTATGCACTCCAAATGAGCTTGGCCAACACAGAAATAATTGACTTCAGAGCCGCATTCACTGATAAAGCCGGGACAGAGCATCCGACCCTCATGGAATCCGTGTTCACAGACCGTAGGATCGGAGGCCCCAATATGCCCAGAAGCCTTGCAGTTACCTGTTCCACCACTGGAAGTACCGGACGTCCTCAGCTCACGTGGGCCGATAATTCCAGCCAGGAAACCGGCTATTTAGTAGAGCGGTCGCCGAATAATAAAGACTGGTCCCAGATTGCAGCTCTCCCCGCAATCGCTGCCGGAAACGGCTCGTATACGGACATGAGGGGCACCTGCACGGGCAACTATTACAGAGTGGCAGCCTACAAAGACTACACTGATCCTGCAGGTACGCTTAAAACCTCCTCGGTGGTCGTGAAGTACGCGTCGGATGGTGGCGGGGGCAATGCCGCCCAGTCTATGGTCTCACTTTCGGATCAGGTTATCGGCTTACAAACCGATTCTGTGGCGACCCACACAGAGGCTTCGCTGCACGGGGCGTATCCAAATCCCTTTAACCCGATAACGACCGTCCGTTTTTCGCTTGCTGAAGCTGGGCCGGTGCGGCTGCGGGTCTACGATGTGCTCGGACGCCGCGTCGCCGTGCTGGCGGATTCCGACATGGTAGCCGGAGCACATTCGGTAAAGTTCGAGGCAGCCCACCTGCCGAGCGGCATGTACCTGCTCCGCATGGAAACCGCCCGGCAGCATTGGACCCACTGGGTATCTCTGGTCAAATAGGTTTATGTTGTATTGAGGATCTTCAGGGAATCTCCGAATGCGTCGAATCATTTTCTTCTTTCTGGTTTCCATGGTCCTGCCCCGGCTGGACGCTATCCGGGCGCAGTCCTTCGAGCCGGCCACCTGGATCCTCGAAGCGGAGGATGTGATCAGAAATTATGGTCTGGACGCAGATGCGGGGGGCTCCGTATACATGTCGGGCCTCGTTCAGGACGGGAAGGGAATCCGCTGGTCCGACGGAACCATCTTCGTGCCGGAGCGCAACGAAAATTTTCTTGCCCGGATTGCTGCGGACGGAAACGTGCGCTGGGTCAGACCGGGTGCGCTATCTGTACGCGATTATTACATATCCATCCACACCGTAGTGGCACAGGGCCCATACGTCTGGACGAACGAGGGGGCGACAAGGGGAGGTAGTATTTTTAACACCCGGTGGAACACAGGAGAGCTTGGGGGAATACTTATCAACCGCTATTCAGATGCCGGAGATTCGCTGCAGGCCACCTATCTGGCTGGGCCGGTCGACTACAATATGTATGACGGGCCGGCCTACATCCTGGGGCTCGGCGGAGACGATGCCGGCAACACCTACGTGGCGGGCTACTATCTCGATACGCTGCGATTGGGGTCTGGGCATCTGCTTGTGCCCTATGTTCCCGCCGGGTCAGACCCCGTCCGCTCTGTATTTTTGGCCAGCTATTCGCGCGAAGGCAACGTGCGCTGGGCACACCGGATGGTGAGTTACACCGGCGATGATGGTTACCTCCCTATCAACGATATACTCTACGAAAAGACTCCGGCTAGGCCCAGCTTTGACGTGGGTGCCGCGGGTAATACCTATCTGGGCGGCTTTTTCTCAAGGGGCACAGTATTCGCGGAGGGGCAGCCGGACAGCTTGCGGCTGGAGGAATCCGACGCCGTCGTCGTGTCCTTCGACGCAACCGGCAAGTTGCGCTGGCTGCGGACGGCGAGCGATCTTGGTGTGGAAGCCGATTATCTGGCATTTACCGACGACCGCTTTCTCGGACCCAGAAACACGGCCGTGCCCTGGATTCTTTCGGTACGCGACGACGGAGAATTGGCGCTTAACTGGACGGTGGGGTACGGCTCGCTCGGTATCATAGTGACGGTCGGAGACACGACCTTCACGGTGCCGTTCTACTCTGAGGGTGGGTACCTTGATTTTGTGACGCGCCATGCCCCGGACGGGTCGCTGCGCTGGGTGCGCCGGTTGACTGCCAGTGCCAGTGGATTCGTGGAGCTCACCGAAATCGAAATGGATATGCACGGCCACGTATATGTGGGCGGCTATTATTACGGCCACCAGGTTCAGATTGAAGATACCGTGCTGACCAATGGCACCACCCCGGGCTCCAGAAACCTGACGGGTCTGCTCGTCGAATACGATGCGGAAGGCACCCTGGCCCGCATCCTGCAGGTGACCGGGCCGGATTATTCCAAGGTCACCGGCATCATGCCCATGCCGAGCGGCGAACTGTACGTTGCGGGGTTTGCCATCAATTACCGGGACGGGCCGGGTCACATCATCGTGGGGGTGGACACGCTCGCAGTACGTCCCGGCAGTAGCAAGGCGTTTCTGGCAAAGTATGGGTCAGTGACAACAGCGCGCGCAGATGAGTACGCACGGCCTGTGGGGAGTCTGCACACTGCGCACTACCCCAACCCGTTTGCGGGAGCAGCCATCCTTACCTACGAGTTGCCGGAAGCCTCGCACGTGCGCTTACGGGTCTACGATGTCCTCGGGCGCGAAATGGCCATGCTCGTGGACGAATGGCACAGTGCCGGTGCGCATTCCGTGCGGCTGGATGCGTCATCCTGGCCCAGCGGCGTATACCTCTATCGCCTGGAGGCGGGCAATCAGGTCGCAACGGGCAGTCTGGTGCGCCAGAAGTGAGCCGCGCGCTGAGCGTGTGTCTTCGAGCGATTGAAGCCTGCCGCCTGGAATCAGTCCGACTCTTGCAGCGCGGTACTGCGGAAGGCCTTCGCAGTCCACGTCTGCAGGAAAGGAGCCTCGCTGCGCCCTGCAATGCCGCGTAATCGCGCCGTGGCCAATGGGTGACCTCCTTGCCCTTGGAAATACCCGGACACCGGAGAAATACTCTAACGAGAGAAAATATGCTCTTGGTAGTCCATTCCAGGTCGATCATGCCATGATTCGAGCAGTCGTCGTGACCGCCTGAAATGCGAAACCGAATCCCCAAAACCACTTGACATGAACGTTAAAGCCCCGTCCAACTAAGTATGGGCAATCTCTTGCACGGTCAATAAGAGGGGATTTTCATAAATTGCATGCCGGGTGGGTACACGTTGCTTGGCCTCCACTTCGAGTACAGTTCCGCAAGAGACTCTTTCTTATGAACGACAATGAGCAGAATCCGAGAGTAGCAAGTGACGCAGACTTTGATCTTCAGATGTCATCCCAGCAAATGCTCAGTTTGGCCAGCAAGGCGGCTGAACTTATCGTTGACCGCGTGACAGGTCTGTCTAAGGAAAAGGCGTGGGACGGGGAATTCCGTCAGAGTCTCGCGCAGCAACTAATGAGCGATCCGCCAGAAGAGGGTACCTCTGCTGCCGATGTACTGGAACGTGCCGCGCATGAAATCCTCCCGTTTGCCCTTCGACTTGACCATCCGCGCAGCTTTGGATTCATACCGTCGTCACCTACTTGGCCTGGAATTGTAGCCGACTTCATGGCTGCCGGATTCCATATAAACCAATGTACTTGGCTGGTTGCCAGCGGCCCCAGCCAGCTTGAACTGCTTGTTATCGACTGGTTCAGGAAGTGGCTCGGGTATCCAGAAAGTGCAGGCGGGCTTCTGACCAGTGGTGCTTCAGCGGCCAGTGTGGATGCGCTCGTAGCGGCCCGGGAGTCAGCCGGCTACCCTGACAGTGCTACCGTGTACATGAGTGACCAAAGCCACAGTGCTCTCCCGCGCGCCGCCAAAATCATTGGTATTCGACCTCATTGTATCCGTTTGATACCGAGTGATGCTCATTTTAGGATGGACATGACTGCCCTTGCACAAGCTGTGGCTGGCGACCGCAAAAAGGGTTTCAATCCTATTGCTGTGGTAGCAAACGCCGGGACAAGTAGCACGGGTGCTATCGATCCACTGCGAAAGCTGGCTGTTTTTTGCGAGAAGGAAGGCATCTGGCTACATGTGGACGCTGCATATGGTGGCTTCGCTATTGTGACCGATGTCGGCAAACAACTGCTTGCAGGCATTGAGCGCGCCGATTCCGTGGGGCTCGACGCACATAAATGGTTTTTTCAGCCGTATGAAGCGGGCAGCCTTTTGGTCAAGGATGCTACTTCTCTGGAGCATGCATTTGCGTTTCGACACGATATTCTTCAGGACACGGTCTGGGGTGCGAATCACCCAAACTTAGCTGATCGGGGCTTGCAACTCAGCCGCTCAGTACGGGCATTAAAAATCTGGGCGTCTGTCCAAACTTTTGGGATGGCCGCCTTCCGCAGGGCGGTCTCAAAGGGTATGGAACTGGCTACGCGAGCTGGAGAATATATTCGTGACAGTTCGATGCTCGAGCTACTAACACCCGTTTCCTTGGGAATAGTCTGCTTTCGGGTCAACCCACAAGACATTAGCTTGGATGATGAATCTCTGGAAGGCGTCAACAAAGATGTACTCGCCCGAGTTTTCTGGGATGGACAAGCTTTTTATTCTTCCACACTCGTAGGGGAAATTTTTGCGTTAAGACTTTGTATTGTTAATCACACCACTACCTGGGAAGATGTGCGCGCAACACTTGAATCCACCGAGCGGTTTGGACAGATGGCCGTGGATCGAGTTCAGCTCACGCCAGAACGTTAGGCACTATAAGTGGGCAAGTGTTCAGCGTTGACAATCCATGATCTCGTTGGATAACGTACGATTGCAGGAAGGTGAATATGTCGCAAAAGCATAACGATTTGCAGATACAGCTACGTTATCCAGGCCATGAATTCGTATTTCATCCCTGTGGGCTTGACAACCTAGGTCGTGCATCCACCGCTGGATTGACTGAACCATTCCTGTTGGGAAATTTGAGCATCGCCCAGCGGCTGGAAACCGAGGCCATTCTTGTTATTGATGTCCACGCGCTTAGCGATGTGCGGTCGGTTGGGTCTGCATACCGCGCGGATATTGTGCCACCGGAAGCAATCCTGAATGCGAATCCATATGCTCCGCCACGTACGGTGTTAGCGGCGGGTGGTATTGTTCGACACAGAGATACAGATGAAGTGTTGTGTATCAGGCGCCACGGAGTCTTGGATCTGCCGAAAGGTAAACTTGAAGCAAATGAATCCATTCCGGCATGTGCAATGCGTGAAGTACGGGAGGAGACCGGAATTGCCGACTTGTGTCAGGGAAGGTTGCTAGGTACCACGGTGCATGGATACCATCGCGCGGGACGCTTTGATGTTAAAACGACCTATTGGTATGCCTTCACGTCCGAAGCAACCCAGTTTGTACCCGCAGAAGAGGAAGCGATCAGTGACGTTTACTGGGTGCCTGAGGAACAGGCAGGAAGAACGCTGGGCTATGTAACCCTGCGCAGGTTTTTGATCGAACTTCGATCTGTCACGCACGAACGGAGCGAATCTTGATCACGTCATCAATTATTTCCACTGAGGACTCACCTCGCAGGATTCGTAGCAGGTCTTTACCCACTACCTCCCACCTCCAGCCACTAAGCAGAGGGTTAGCCTTTTCCTCAGGGTACTGGATCAGCTGTTGTAGCGTCGCGGAAGTCGCAATCAGCTCTGCATCTATTTTGTACTCAAAAGTGCGTCGGGTAACCACCGCCTGTAAGAGTCGAAGGTGAGGCTGTTTTTTGTTTGGGAACGGGTGGGTAATGACTGGTTTGGGACATGCAGGAGTTGGTGTATTGAGCGCTTTAGCGACCACCTTGGTCACCTGGGGTACATAACGATGCGGCAACGAGGAACAGGCGTTCTGTACAGCACCGGGTGTTTTACTCCGCCTTTTGGCCAGACGGAGAATTTCTTTGTTAACCAACAGCTTTTTAAGGGGAGTTTTGGTTTTTAGGGAGGTATGAAATCGCCAGTTTACAACTGCGGCCACCACTGCACGCTGCTGTGGCTTGAAACTATATGCCTCTGGTGATCTCAGGATACGTTCAATAGGTGATGGTTCCAGATAGTGATGCGGATCGTCAAAACGAGACATCTCTTCTTCAAGCCATGCCGTGCGTCCTTTTTTGTGCGCCCGGGACAGGAATACTTTTCGAATCTGGTGCAAGTACAGAACGTCCCTCTCTGCATACCTTATTTGTGCGGCTGACAATGGGCGACGCCGCCAATTTGATTGCTGTTGCTTTTTTGAGATCTTAACCTTACAAATGTGCGCAACCAACGCAGACAACGAGTGCCGCGAATCTATACCAAGAAGACGGGCTGCAATCCTTGTGTCGAAAATATTCTTGGGTGTGGCTCCCGACGCTCTCGATAGCAGCACAAGATCCGCAGGTGCGTCATGCAGTACCTTGACGATATTCTGGCTTTCCAGAACGGAATTGAGCGCACTCAGATCATCAAAAGCCAGCGCGTCAATTAAATAAACTTCCCCGGTACTGAGTCCAACCTGTACGACTGCCAGTGTGAATTCAGGTTGTTTGATGGCGATATATTCGGTATCCAAGGCTATGCAGGAATCGTTCTCCATTTGTGAACACAGCTGCGACAGGGCCCGTGGTGTGTCAATCATATTGTCGGAGCAGACGGAGATTCAGCGAGTTCAAGCATCGGTCGGTCAATTTTTCTTGTCAAATATCGATTCGATCCGTAAATTCCCAAATTATTGAGGAAAAGTGAGGAAAAGATATGCCATACATTGTTGCTGAACCGTGTATCAACTGCAAACACACTGATTGTGTTGAGGTGTGTCCTGTGGACTGTTTCTATGAGGGCCCGAACTTTATGGTCATCCATCCAGATGAATGTATAGATTGCAATGCGTGTGTTCCGGTGTGCCCGGTTGAGGCGATCTTCCCGGATGATGAGCTTCCAGAAGAATGGCAGCACTACGAGGAGTGGAATCTGTATCTGGCGGAGAAATGGCAGGAACAGGGCTACAATATAGTGGAGCGCACGGATCCACTGCCGGATGCCGAGGAATGGAAATCCAAGGACAAGTCTGAAGAGGATATCCTTGAGTGGGACGTTTAGGTCCCGGCTGAATAATCTATCGCGTAAGCTTCCTGCTCGGGCGTTAGTTTATCGATTGCGAGTCCCATTGTACTCAGCTTTAGGCGGGCGATCCGTTCGTCTATGGAGGCGGGCAGGTCTATGACCGTGCGGGGTAACACTGTACCGCGCTCCTTGGACTGGATGAGGTTCAGATGAGTCATGAATTGATTTGCAAAGCTCATATCCATTACCTCTGAGGGATGACCCTCTGCTGCGGCAAGGTTGACCAGTCGCCCATCAGCAAGCACATAGATTTTGTTGCCGTCCGTGCGGGTATACTCTCGATTATTTGGGCGGATATCCCGTGTTTTTGTCGCGATCTCAGCTAACTCGGTCAGGTTCAATTCCACGTCGTAGTGTCCGGTGTTGCACACGATTGCTCCGTCTTTCATGGATGCAAAGTGTTTACCGCGGATCACATCCTTCATCCCTGTGGCGGTAACAAATATATCTCCTATGTGCGCGGCTTCATCCATGGGCATCACACGCATTCCATCCAGTGTAGCCTTGAGTGCTGCTGCAGGTCGTATTTCTGTCACAATCACATTGGCCCCCATCCCGCGCCCTCGAATGGCGACGCCCCGGCCACAGTGACCATAGCCGGCCACCACCAGGTTTTTGCCAGCTAACAGTACACTACTTGCACGCAGAATGCCGTCAAGCGTCGATTGTCCGGTTCCGTAGACGTTGTCAAAGTCCCACTTGGTTTCGGTATCGTTCACGGCATAGACGGGATAGAGCAGTTTCCCATCCTTCGCCATGGCCCGCAGGCGCTGTACGCCGGTTGTGGTCTCTTCACTACCACCGATGATGTGATCTGCCAAGTGCGGGAAACGCTTGTGGATCGTGAAGATCAGGTCAGCTCCGTCGTCCAGTGTAGTGTCCGGTGCTTCGTCGATCGTACGGTCGATGCTCCAGTAGAATTCTTCAACATTCTGCCCGTACCAGGCATAGATTTCGCTCCCGCCAAGTGCGAGGGCTGCGGCAACCTCGTCATTGGTGGACAGAGGATTGCAGCCGCTCCAGGATATTTTGGCCCCGCATGCGGCCAAGGTTTCAATCAGGACGGCGGTTTCCTTGGTCACATGCAGACAGCCGGTAATCTTATAACCTGCAAATGGTTTGGATTGGGCATACTCTTCGCGCAATCGCATGAGTACGGGCATTCGGCTTTCTGCCCATTCAATACGCATTCGGCCTTTATCAGCCAGACTCAGATCGCGGACTTTATACTGCCCCTCTACGTGATTCATTGGTTTATCAACTTAATTGACGGTGGGCGCTCAAACCCGTATGCTTCTTACTCGTTCGTTTAGCGGACAAGCGTCATTGATTGTTGGTGTACGTCGGTGCCAGCTTCCATTCTAATCCAGTACGTCCCCGGTGCTAGACGACTCATGTCCACGTTTACTGCATATCCTCCGGCCTCGTGTACACGATCGACGACGCTCTGCACTTCCTGGCCAAGTATGTTGAAGATTTTGATACGCACCGGCATGGTTTCCGGCAGAACGTAGCTGATGTTGGTCTGCTCCCTGAACGGGTTTGGGAAATTCGGGTAGAGCACAATATCCGTGGGTGTGGGGATAACCGGTGTATCTCCCGACAACAGATAGTACTCGGCATTCAGTATTTTCCAAAAGCTTCCGTTCGCCTGTTGACCACTATTAGTTAAATCCAGGCGAAGTTGATAGGGTTGCTGAAGGGATCCAAGATCAAACCAGGACTCTATCATCGACGGAGATTCGCCTGCAAAGACACTTTCTCCGCTTTGAGTCATCGCCGGATATCCATTACTGGGTACCAGTCTTGTCCAGGTATAACCGCCATCTTCTGTCACACTTACATGTGCCGAAGTTCCCTGGTTGAGGTGGTAGGTATGCAGCAATAACAGCATTGTACGCTGCGAATTTTCTGAAAAGTAAACGGGCCTGAGTACTATGGCGGATTGCTGATGTGATGTACCCGTCGTTGCAAGGTAACCGCTATCAGAAACCTCCCAGTCGCCGCTAGTATGTGCGTCATACAGTGCCGCAACGGGGCTGTATGTAGTGAGATATAACCTCAGCAACGTTCCGGGGGGATCTCCGCCGGGGGTACGAATATTGCCGTCAAAGTCCCTGACCGTTATGTGATATCCCAGTACTCCACTCTGTTGAAAACTCGGCACAGGGACATCTGCGTAAAACCAGTCCGGGGTTTCCAGTGTCGGTCTGAACCGGTACATTCCCAGGGGCTCCAGATGTGAATCCCTCACTTCGTAGAGATTTAGCCGGATAGATTCTATGCCGGTGTCATCTTCGACAGCCATTTGAATATGCGTACTGGGTTCGCCGTATTTGATGAAGCGGTGCGCAAACGGAGCGTACAGAATCGTTGGGGGTGATTGATCCGCAGGGGGATCCGCCAGAACGCGTACATCCCGGACCGCCCATCCTGCAAAGTTATGCGTGGTGGATTCCGAATTTCCGTTTCCTGCACCGAATGCCAGCCGCGCGCTGACCTCAAACCGAAAAACATCTTCAGGTGCATCTGGGAGCGGTACGCGAACACGACGCCAGCCAAAGCTGGAGCCCCCAAAGGCCGAGGTTCCTGACAGCGGGTTCCCACGCGTGTCGTCCACCACCCCGTTATAACCCCATTGTGGTTCGGCTACCGTCCAGGATTGGCCACCGTCCGTCGAAATCTGAATTTGACCACCATCATAAACCACACCGTCAACGTCTCCTGGGCCAGGCACACCGGTATGTTCAAAATCATACCAGTGCCAGAATTCCAGATGTGCATCAGGGTATCCGGCAACGTTGACCTCGGGCATAGACAGCAGGCTTAGTGCAGGCATATCACTGTAGGGAGCATCCGGCACGGTTACCCAGAGTGGACCCTTATACCCGAAAATAGAATCATCTGGCGCCCATTCGCCGGATGTAAGTCCAGCCCATTCCGATGAATTCCATGCTCCGAGCTCATTGGGTCCGGGAATCACATCAAGTCTCAGCTGAGCTTCTCCCACAAGTGGAAAATGAGCGACGTTGGGCGGATCGGCTTCGTCGTAAGCCAGTATCCGATACTCCATCCAGGTTCCGGGTACAGGCTCTCCTGTATTGCTGGTCAGCGATAGTATGCCGGAATATGCGTCATCTACATCGTGTTCCAGGAGGAGGAGGGTCCCGCTTTCGGCACCCTGATCGTTGGGGAGGGTCTTTGTGTATTGGAGTTCCACCTTCGATACGGCTTCATTATCCGTTACCTGGACAGAAACGGTCAGAGGGATCTGCTCCGGCGTTACATGTGTGACAGGAGTGTAGAGGATCTCAGGTGCCTGTGTGTCTGAACCTAATTTTACGCTGAAAAGCTCCCGAGGCGCAGACACGGGGAGGTTTATAGAAGCGATCTCCGTAGACGCTTGGATATAGTATTCCAGGGACTGAGTGTTAGGGGGCAATTCTGCCTCAGCTTTCCAGGTCTGCTGGCTTTCGTTGATCATGTCTGCCGTCAGAAAATTCCCTGAATTCAGACGGAAGACCACCGCTGCACGGATGATCGGAAAACCAGGTGCTTCAATGTTAGCCTCAAATTGAACGGGAGTACTGAGGTCGGCATGGCGCTGAGGTGGAGTATGTGTGATTTCGGGTATGCCTACGGTAGATCCGAAAAACCCTTTTCGCGCGAAGATATCATAAATCTGGCCAAAGTAAAGTTTGTCGTACAACGCGTCATCTGCCAGCACTAGTGCCTGAGCCATATCTGCAAGCGTAAAATTGCCAGCCAGGTAAGGAAAGGCTGCAACATGCAGGCGATCAGTTGTCTCGCGTCCGATACGTTCCCAGAGCTGCATCATGAGCGCGGACCATGTTCGCGCGTAGTTGTAATAATTGCAATTGTCGCGACAATCTTGCTCGATAGTATCATAGTGATCAGCACCATCGGCGCGTCTTCCGCCCCAGAAGACGCCATCCCAGGGAAAGACTTCTCGCCAGTCACCCATCGGAACCTGTCCAGACTCCATGAGATGTCTACGATATGAGACAGCCCAGTAGTCCGAAAATCCTTCGGCCAGCACTCCCTGCTCCCCGGAGATCAGGGTGGGGAAACCCATATGCTCATACATAATTGCATGACCATACTCGTGAAGAATCACGCCGGCATCCTCTGCGTCGTCGACGCCACCGTCTCCGAAGTGCAGTGAGTTGGTCCAGTACTGGAAGTAGGATTGATCTTCGGGGATTGCGTGTGGATCTACCCTTACCGGGGTCGACGGTACAGGATGTCCAAGGTTCAGATCTTGTATGTAGCGTTGGCTCTGGTCAATGAAGTAGTACGACATAACTGCCTCAAAACGCTTGTCGTTTCGCGTGTACTTGAAATTGTTCTCATCGCTCTCTTCGGGCGCATAAGGGCCTACGATTCTCACCCATGGTCCATTCAGCCGGTATAGGCCATCGTTGGAGTTTTGATCAATATTCCAAAGTGTTTCGGTTGTGAGTAGGCCGGTCAGTGCGTCGCTGTCTTGGTCGTTGTTATCTACATAGTCTCCCCCGTAAGGTTGGCCGGAGGCGGTCAGGGGGTCATACATCCATATCCATCCGTAGCCTGATGTGCGCTTGTTGGTTTCTTCTGGATCCGGGAGATGGGCCTGTTGGACAGGTAAGTCCTCTGTATGTGCACGAGAGAACATGCGCAAATCCATCAAATGAATCAGTGCTCCTGTGTTCGCATCCAGTACGACTTCCCATTCGCCCGGATAGGAATCCGGCCAGACGATAACGCGCCAGACCAAGCGGGGTGGATTGTCGGGGAGTATGAGGAGTTCGGGGGCCCTTGAACTTGCACCTGATTCAGAAATCGCACGTTGTGCTAGGGATTCGGCTTGTGTTGCGTTTAATGCAGGTACAGGATTAAAAGAGGTGATACCCTCCAGGTGAGGGGCATAGCCGCTGATTGCCATAACAGGCAAGCCCGTTTTATCCAGATTTACGTGCACGAAGCGCCCGTATACTTTGACACCGGCCAGTGTTTGTTGAAAGGTTAGATGCTGTGCACCGAAGGACTGTTTTTCATTGACCAGTTCGAGTACATCAGGTGTGCCGATACCGAATCGGGTGCCATCGTCGGCCAACCATTTGCGCGCGGTTGCCTCAGCAGTGGCTTCCGGGGTGATCGTCGGGTTCAGCTGATAAACTGCTCGAAAAATCCCAAGCTCTTCATCAATCCTGCCGTTCTGTACGCGTGTACTGGGTATATGCCCCCAGATGTTCTCAGTTACGACGGCAGCCTGGGAGGTTGCCGGGAGCGACTCTATTGCTCCGCGACGATCCTGGGCCTCTGCGCGAATAGTGTAGAGGAGTATGAGTGCTAATACGATAAGGGACTTGTATCCCATACTGAGGTGTTGGTCATCTATGCGGCTGCAGACTTCGTGTAGACGCGGAGTTTCTCCACCGCATCCAGCTGTTCCCATGGGAAGTGGCTGCGACCGAAATGGCCGTAGGCAGCAGTTTTCTGATAGATGGGCCGTCTGAGTCCGAGGTGATTAGTGATGCCCGCGGGGCTTAAATCAAAAGTATTCCGTATGATTTCCGTCAGGTCGGTATCCGAAAGACCGTGTTTTACAGTGTCGGATGAGTTAACGTAGATAGACACGGGCTGAGGTTTGGCGATTACGTAGGCAAGCTGGATTTCGACCATATCGGCTAAACCGGCTGCCACTACGTTCTTAGCTACGTAGCGTGCGGTATACGCAGCTGAACGGTCCACCTTCGATGGATCTTTCCCGCTGAAAGCACCGCCTCCATGTGCCCCCCGTCCGCCATAAGTGTCCACGATGATTTTGCGGCCGGTCAATCCAGCGTCGGCATGCGGTCCGCCGATCACGAACTGTCCTGTACGGTTGACATAAAGTATTAGCTCATCGTCAATGAAACGGGGATGAATAACACGCGGTAGCAGGTGGGTTTTCACATCCGCCCTGATCTGGTCCTGTTCAATGTCGGCATCATGCTGCGTGGCGATAACTATAGTGTGGATTCTCTGCGGGATCCTTCCTGTATGGTCATACTGAACGGTTACCTGACTCTTCGAGTCTGGTCGCAGATATGGCATAATGGATTCATGCTTACGTATTTGGGCCAGTTCATATACGAGTTGGTGGGCGTACATGAGGGGCATTGGCATGAGTGACAACTCATGCTCGCGGCAGGCAAACCCGAACATCATGCCCTGATCCCCGGCGCCCAAGTCTCCGACACCATCGAATATATCGTCACTTTGTTCATGAATGTGATCGGTTACACAAACCGAGTCGGCGGCAAAATCCAGATCAGTATAGGTATACCCAATGCGGCGAAGAACTTTACGGACCACCGCCTCGTGATCCACCTGTGCCAAAGCGCGGGTTTCGCCGGCTAGGATGACGTTGTTGGAGGTAACCATTGTTTCAACGGCGACACGGCTGTTTGCATCCTGTTTTAGGTATTCGTCCAGGATGGCATCCGAGATCTGGTCTGCGACTTTGTCTGGATGTCCTTCGGACACTGACTCAGATGTAAATAAATAGGCCATTAAAAGTGATATAACCAAGTGTAGAAAGACTAGAACCGTTATGCGGTATGGCTGGTTCAACGGGAGAATTTACGGTTCAACTCACGAAACAGTAAAAAATTCACGATTTTGCCGTAATTTGGTGCTTCGGCGCTGCGTGAAGTAGTATGCTGTGTATTCTTAACATCAAGACATAACAAAAATAGCAATGGCAGGACTGGAAGATAGGGTCAGGGCAATAGTGGCCGACAAGTTAGGCGTAGACGAGGACAGCATTCAGGCGGATGCCTCCTTCACCGACGACCTAGGAGCAGACTCCCTTGATACCGTCGAATTGATCATGGAGTTCGAGAAAGAGTTCGAAATAAGTATTCCAGATGAGGATGCTGAGACGATCGCTACCGTTGGAAAAGCGATAGAGTACCTCGCCGAAAAGACCTCTTGACGACTCCTTACCGGACGCTTTAGGCATGGCCATTCCACACAAATCGCGTCGTGTCGTAGTGACGGGGATGGGGGCGCTGACCCCTCTTGGACACTCTCCAGATCTCTTCTGGGAAGGATTGGTGGAGGGTAGGAGTGGTGCAGCACCGATCACCCACTTCGACACAGAGAGATTCGTTACCAAGTTTGCTTGCGAGGTAAAGGGATTCAATCCTTCCGATCATTTTGATCGGCGGGAAGCGCGGAAGATGGATCCTTTTGCCCAGTATGCGGTGGTTGCAGCTGCGCAGGCAGTGGAGCATTCGGGCCTGGAACCGGATAAGATGTCCCAGGACGAGCGAGATCGGACTGCTGTGATCATTGGTAGCGGGATTGGGGGGCTCCAGGTTTTTCATGAGCAGACGGAGGGCTACGTTAAGCATGGTCCCCGACGTATTTCCCCGTTCTTTATCCCGAAGTTGATACCGGATATTGTTAGTGGACATGTTTCGATTCGTTATGGATTCCGCGGTCCCAATTACTGTGTAGTTAGTGCTTGTGCTACGGGTAATAACAACATCAGTGATGTTTTCATGATGATGCAGCGTGGTATGATTGATGCGGCGTTGTGTGGTGGGGCGGAAGCTGCAATCAGCGAGTTGGGGATCGGAGGCTTTAACGCCCTCCGGGCGCTCTCAACACGTAATGATGATCCTGCGACAGCCAGTCGCCCGTTCGACAAAACCCGCGATGGGTTCGTGCTTGGTGAGGGGGCCGGGGTTCTTGTGATTGAATCGCTCGAGCGTGCACAGGCCCGCGGAGCAAACATTTATGCCGAAATCATTGGGATTGGTATGAGTGCTGATGCCAACCATATCACGGCCCCCGATCCGAATGGGCATGGAGCAATGCTCGCGATGCGCAATATGCTGGCCGATGCACATTTGAAGCCCGAAGATGTTGATTACCTCAACATGCACGGGACCGCCACACCCTTAGGGGATATCGCAGAAACCAAGTCCGTAAAACAGGTCTTTGGTGCGCACGCTTACGAGATGAATGTCTCTTCCACCAAGAGCATGACCGGACACTTGCTGGGTGCGGCAGGAGCGATTGAGGCGATCGCAACGATTCAAGCGATCTGTAATGACATCGTGCCTCCGACGATAAATTTTGTCACACCAGATCCAGATTGTGATCTGAACTACACGTTCAATAAGCCGCAAAAACGTCGAATAGACGTAGCGGTGTCCAATGCATTTGGCTTCGGCGGCCACAATACTTCGGTGGCTTTTCGAAAATTCGTGGCCTGAGCCGGGCACCAAACCCGACCAATAGGTTCATGAATATCCGCCCCTGTTTTTTCTCTTTCCTGACTGGTTTGATCTGCGTTTCCACAGCGCAGGCACAGAAGTGGGATGTTTCGGCCGAGCATGGTCCAGCCAACATTGTCCAGTTCACGGTCAGCGAAGGAACATGGATGAACTTGGATGTGAGTCCGGACGGACAAACCATCGTGTTCGATCTTCTGGGAGACCTGTATACACTGCCGATTGGGGGCGGTGAGGCCCAGGCACTTACTAGTGGACCTGCGTTCGATGTGCAGCCACGCTTCAGTCCAGAGGGTGGCCGGATTGCATTTACGAGTGATCGGGGTGGAGGGGACAATTTGTGGACGATGGCTGCCGATGGAACCGATCTGCAGCAGGTTACCAAGGAAGATTTCCGCCTTTTGAATGGACCTGCCTGGACTCCCGACGGGGAATATTTGCTCGGACGCAAACATTTCACCAGTACGCGTTCACTGGGAGCGGGTGAGGTCTGGATGTATCATATAAGCGGGGGTGCGGGCCTGCAACTCACAAAACGCAAGAATGACCAACAGGACCAGGGCAATGATATTGCTGTGAGCCCCTCCGGCCGCTACGTTTACTTCAGTGAAGATATGAGCGGTGGCAGTACGTTCCAGTATAACAAGGATCCTCACGGGCAGATCTATGTCATTCGACGGTTGGATCGTCAGACAGGGCGCATAATCAACCTAATTACCGGAAGTGGAGGGGCTGTACGGGCACAGCCGTCACCGGATGGGCGGTGGGTTGCTTTTGTGCGCCGTGTGCGCTCCAAGAGCGTGCTGTATCTGTATGACCGCCAGACAGGTGCCCAGCGGCCCCTTTTTGACGGGCTCAGTCATGATCAGCAGGAGGCCTGGGCGATTTTTGGGGTCTATCCGGGCTTTGACTGGACGCCAGACTCCAAGAGTATCGTTATCTGGGCCAAGGGCCACTTGTACCGGATTGGGGTTGAGTCAAGTACAGTGACGCTGATTCCGTTCACGGCTAATGTAGAGCAGCGTGTAGCGGCTACAGTGCGTTATCCTCAGTCTGTGCATGCGGAATCGTTTGATGTAAAGATGATCAGGCAGGCTGTTACTTCACCGGATAAACAGACGCTGGTGTTCAATGCATTGGGTCAGCTGTGGAAGAAGTCATTGCCGGACAGTGAGCCCGTACGGTTGACCGAAGATGATCATTTTGAGCATGAACCCGCATTCAGTCCGGATGGCCAATACGTCGTTTACACCACATGGAGCGATGCTGCGCTCGGACACATCTATCGTGTTCCCTTGAACGGTGGTGCTCCTGAACTGCTCACAGAGCGTCCAGGCTACTATCATACACCCCGTTACAGCCCGGATGGTTCGAAGATTGTTTATCGCCGAGGTACAGGGAATTCGCTTCTGGGTTACCTGCACGGAACAGAGCCGGGACTGTACTGGATGCCTGCTGCAGGAGGTGAGCCACAGCTTATCCGGGAAAATGGGAGAGAGCCCCGCTTCGATGTTACCGGTGAGCGGATATATTTTTTGTCTGGAGGTGGTCTGAACAAGTCCTATCGCAGTGTTCATTTGAGCGGCGCCGATGAGCGCACACACTATACGCTAAAATACGTGGCTAACATAGTGCCGAGTCCAGATGGTAATTGGGTCGCGTTCTCAGATCTTTTTAATGTGTATATCGCCCCTCATGTTGAAACCGGCTCTGCGGTTGCATTGAACAAAGAGACAAAAGCCATTCCGATCTCCAAGGTGACTCGAGATGCAGGTACTAGCTTACACTGGTCCGCAGACAGTCAGGAGCTCTACTGGGTACTGGGGCCAGAGTACTATACGCGCGACTTGGCTAACAGCTTTTCTTTTGTGGCCGGGGCTCCGGACTCCTTACCGCCCGCAGACACAGTCGGGATGGCGATCGGGCTGCGCTCACAGGTGGATCAGCCGTCCGGCCGGATAGCATTTACAGGGGCCAGGATTGTTACGATGCGGGGAGATGAAGTGATTGATCAGGGTACGGTAGTGGTAGATGGGGCACATATTGTAGCGGTTGGCGAGAATGTGGAAGTGCCAGACGATGCACTGGTTGTTGATGCATCGGGGAAGACGATTATTCCCGGTATTATTGATGCGCATGCACATGCAAACCACTTTGTGAGTGGGCCGCTCCCGGAGCAAAACTGGGGATACCATGCGAATCTGGCTTTTGGAGTGACTACTGCCCATGACCCATCTGCCAACACAGGAACGGTGTTCGCACTCAGCGAGATGGTGCGGGCCGGGCGCATTGTCGGGCCTCGGATTTATTCTACCGGAACCATTCTGTACGGAGCCGACGGCGATTTTAAGGCGGTGGTCAACAATTTGGATGATGCACGGTCCCACCTGCGGCGTATGAAGGCCGTGGGGGCGTTTTCGGTCAAGAGTTACAATCAGCCCCGTCGGGAGCAGCGTCAACAGGTAATGCAGGCTGCCAGAGAACAGGAGATACTGGTTATGCCTGAGGGAGGATCAACCTTTTTCCACAACGTGACCATGCTTCTGGACGGGCATACGGGCATTGAGCATAATCTACCGGTCGCTCCCCTGTACGAAGATGTGCTTCAGTTATGGCAGGCCACAGAGACGGGCTACACCCCTACGCTGGTCGTGAACTACGGTGGACTTTCGGGCGAGTATTACTGGTACCAAGAGGATAACGTGTGGGAGAATGAGCGGCTGCTGCAATTTGTACCGCGCTCAATTGTAGATGCTCGTTCCCGGCGACGGATCACAGCTGCAGAGGATGACTACTACTACATTGAAGTTGCCCGGCAAACGAAAAAGCTGATTGATCAGGGCAACATAGTGCAGGTCGGAGCCCATGGTCAGCTTCAGGGCCTGGCGGCACACTGGGAGTTATGGATGCTGGAGCAGGGGGGCATGACGGCACACGAGGCCCTGCGCAGTGCTACGTTGCATGGTGCGCGCTATCTGGGACTGGAGCAGGAGCTGGGTTCAATTGAGCCTGGAAAGCTCGCGGACCTTGCGATCATTGACGGTGATCCACTTCAAGATTTGCGTCAGTCAGTAAATGTGTCGCATGTGATGATTAACGGCCGCCTTTACGATGCATCAACCATGAACGAAATCGGACATCATCCGCGGAATCGCAGCCTGTTTTATTGGGAGCGCCCAGAGGTCGATGATTCATCCGTGTGGAAAGATTAGGGAATCGTATACAGTGTGTGTGGTGGAGCTGAGGGTGGGCCAATTCGCGCAGAAGCTGGTGAGGTGGTTGTCTACTCACGCTGCTGCGCTGCGGTTGGCACAGTCTGCTCGCTGGCAGTGACCGTAGAGGTTAAGTGCATGGCGCTTTATTTCGAAAGCATATATGTCTGCAACCATTTCCTGGATGCTTTGGATGCGTGGATCACAAAATTCCATGATGTGGTGACAATCCAGACAGATTAAATGATCATGCTGCCAAAAGCGGAAGGAGGGTTCATATTTGGCCTGTGAGTTTCCGAACTGATGACGGACCACGAGGTCGGAATCCAGAAGCAGACTGAGCGTATTGTAGACGGTCGCACGGCTGATAGAGTGCTTCTGCTGCTTCAGTTGAAAGTGCAGCGTATCTGCATCTATGTGACCTTTGGCATCGTATATGGCATCAAGAACGACAAGTCGTTCCCGGGTTTGCCGCAGGCCTCTACGTTTTAGAAATGCTTGAAAGCGGTCGCGGACTTCCCGGCGCTGATCTTTGGAGAGTCTGGACAATGCAGTATCGTGTGAGTTGACGTATACCTTACACCGGGGGATCCAGCGTGTTCCGGCTGGCAGAGTTACAGAATAGCTGAAAATCAGGTTTTCCTGGAGCAAAAAAATCCCCATACATTTGAAATTTCGGGCGTATTTGCGTAACTTGCAGCATACGCTTGATAAGCCCATTGAGGTAGTTCAATGAGTATTTATTATGATTACAGAGACGACGATTCGTCTGAGGGTCAGAATATCAAGGCCTTGATCAATGCTTTTGAGCGCAGGAGTCCTGGAACGTATTTTGATGTTGATTCGCTTGATAAAATAGCATTCCATTACTTTGAATCCGGCCGGTTTGAGGAGGCTCTTTCTGCAATAGATCAGATTCTGACAGTTCAGCCTTTTTCTGCATATACCTGGCTCAAGCGGGGTGTTTTGTTAGGGAACCTGTGCCGTTATGAAGATTCGCACCAGTCATTGGAAAAAGCGCTCAGTCTAAATCCCCAGGACAGCGAGATTTTGCTCAATATGGGCCTAACGCTTGAGGCACTTGGGTGTGTCGATGAGGCCATTAAGCGTTTTGATGAGGCTGTTCGTGTGGATCCGCTTAATGAGGATGCTAACTTCCATTTGGGTTGTGCATCGGCCCGGCTAGGCAAGATCGAAGAGGCTGTTGCTAACCTGCAGATGTGTGCAGATCGAAACCCGGAGCATCCGGATGTTTGGTTTGAGCTCGGGTACTGCTACGATCTTCTTCAGGATTCCGAGGCTAGTCTGGATGCCTATTCTCGCCAAATTGATTTAGATCCGTATTCGTGTGAGACCTGGTTTAATAAAGGAGTCGTACTGACGAAACTCGGGCGGATGGAGGAGGCCCTACGCTGCTACGACCTCACCCTGGATATTGACTCGAGCTTTATACCGGGTTACCATAATCGAGGTAACACACTAGCACTGTTTGGGCGCTTTGAGGAGGCGATAGAGTGTTATCAGGAGGTTCTTGATCGTCTGGGCGATGATGCGCAGGCGTATTGCAATATGGCGCTTGCTGCTGCAGAGCTGGATGACTTGGATCGCAGCGTTCGCTTGTTTCGGAAGGCGCTCGATGTTGAGTCTGACTTTGCTATGGCATGGCATGGACTCGGTTGCTGCTATACGGCGATGGGGCGGCACCGTTTAGCCGTTAAGGCTCATACCCGGGCTACCGAGCTTTCTGATGATAATCTGGATTTCTGGTGTTGTAGGGGCGATGCCGAATTAATTGCAGGATACACACGGAAAGCGGCGAACTCGTTCAGGAGGATGACAGAGTTACTGCCTGATGATTATCGAGTCTGGATGGAGTATGCATCAGTGCTGTCCCAAAACAGAGAGACACGCAAGGCATGCAAAGCTTATGAGCGTGTAATCGAACTCGATCCGGAGTGCTCAGAGGCATGGTATCAGTATTCTGAACTTCTGTTTATGCTCGGGAAGGTTGATTTGTGCCTGGATGCGCTGTCAAAGTCCTTTGAGCTAAATCCAGAGTACAAGAAGCAGTTCAGGGAGCATTGTCCGCCGGAGATATACAATCATCCGCGTTTCAGAGAACGCGTCGGGATAGAGTAGGTAGTCTTGCACTGGATCAGGCGGCTATATGATTGGGTACTCGGCTGGGCCGAGTCCCCCTATGGTGCGGTGGCGCTGTTTGTGCTGGCCGTGGCTGAGTCGGTGTTCTTTCCTATTCCCCCGGATGTACTTTTGATTGCGCTCGCACTGGGCCAACGCAGGAAGGCATTGTACTTCGGGCTCTTGTGCAGTGCAGGTTCACTTTGTGGCGGGATGATTGGATACGCACTGGGTCATTACGCGTGGCTGACCCCCGATGGGTTTACGGCGCTCGCACAGTTTTTCTTTCACAATATCCCCGGATTCAGTGAGGCGGTTTATGCGGATTTGGGGCAGAGGTTTGAAGAGTGGGGTTTTGTGATCATCTTTACCGCAGGATTCACGCCCATTCCCTATAAGCTCTTCACCGTCAGTGCCGGTGCCTTTGACACATCTTTTCCACTGTTCCTCTTGGCCTCAGCTACCAGTCGCACAGCACGGTTCATGCTTGTGAGCATCCTGATCTGGCGCTTTGGAGAACCAGTACGCAGCTTCGTTGATCGCTACTTTAACTGGCTCGCAATTGCTTTTGCAGTGCTCCTCGCAGGGGGCTTCGCCCTGCTTAAGTTTCTTACTTGATCAATATGACCTTCGTGCCGGTCACATATCGGTCTGTCTGAACCCGGATATAGTAAGTTCCGCTTGGCAGATTCCCTGCGTCAAAGGTCAGCGTATGCTCGCCTGCAGGCAGTACCCCGTGGTGTATCACATTGACGGACCGCCCAAGCAGATCAAGAGCTTCTGCGCGCACCTCAGCCTGTTCAGGCAGTGCGAGCACTGTGGATGTAGTAGGATTGAAAGGGTTCGGGTATGCAGACGAGAGCGAAAAGGATTCAGGGATTTCTGCCGATCCATCAGTACTCGTAATCATGCCCGGCATCGGATCTAGAATGAATAGACCGTCTGGATAACTGCCAACTACTGTAGTGCCACTCTCAGGAAAGCGAAATGAACTCCAAGCTCCGTCAAAACCTTTGTTATCGGAGATCAGATGTGTGTCGAAGTGTGCCACTTCCCGGGGTTTTTTGATATCTGAAATATCCACGATGCGCAGGCCGGTGGTATAGTTGGCTGCGTATAGGTAGTCGCCGTGCACGTAGAGATTGTGGTCGATTGATGTTGTCGAGTGACTGAACGAGGAGTGGTAGATTGGGTCATCAAGGTCGGACAGGTCCCAAATAATTGTGCGCGTGTTAGTTACCGGATTCTCATGCCGCTCATCAAACTCATCATTCATCAGGAAATATTTATGGTCTTCGGTGAGCCAGCCCTGATGTGAATACCCCACGTGCGGGTAGTCTGCTGCTGCCAATGCCACGGGGTTTTCCTTATCGGTCACGTCGGCTATGCTGATGTGGGTTTCGTTCGATCCGATGCAGATTTCTCTGCCTTGGTACTTGATCTGCGGCCCGCGGTAGATTACGCATTGAACATCGTGTGTATACCCACTGCCGCCTCTGCCGGTGAATAAATCTGAAAAGCAGCCGGCGTAGACTGGATTGACCGGATCCCGGATGTCCACGATATGCAGTCCTCTCCCACCACATGTATCAGCGACACCCCCCCCCAAATGCGACAGCCTGTACCCCACAACGTATGCGAAGCCGGTCTCCTCATTTATAGCAATGTTGTGCGCAGTTGTGATCGCGCTGTAGACAGCAGTTTCCTGGAAGTTGATAGGGATGCCACTATAAGAGCGCAGTTGACTTAGGTCAAAGACCTGTACACCATTCATGCCATTCCCATCAACCGTTACATACATGTGATTTTTGTAAACCTTCATATCACGCCAAAGGGTCTTCACTTGTGAATCATGGCCTGGTAGTTGGCCCAGGTAAATGGGGTTTATGGGATCAGTAACATCAACAAAAACTACTGAAGAGAACGCACCTAGGAGTACATATTCACGTTTTGTATCCGGGTCAACCCACCCCCAAATGTCGTTGATGTACTCAATCTCCATATCCTGCATCGACAAGCGGGATAGCATGTCAACGTTGCTGCATGCGTGGCCGGCGGCCGTGTTGTCAGTACATTGCACGCGTGAACCAATCATCGACGGGATCTGTTGTGCACCGGCTAAATGCGTGATAAAAAGGGCAAGGGTGGCGAGGCAGATGTAACGTTTCATTGTGATCTCGTCAATATAAGTGCACCCAACCCGTGGATATCACCACTGTGGTGCGTCTTTGGGTAGAACCACGGTAAGAATATACCTAAAAATCCACCGACAAACACAGCCATGGTTTATTCCCTCATGGAGCCCCTCACAAGTCCGTAACTGCAGCGAGGAGTATTTTCGGATGTTCGTGCGTGATAGTTCCTACGGCAACAACGAAATAATTTCATGGGAATTAGGCACACATTTTCGAGCAATCGAGTGTGGCGTTTGCATTACTCGCATCGACGCTGTGCTGCTGCGATATCAATGATCGTACAGGCTATGTTAGTAGTATTCCGCAACTTATCAGACTCGGCGGTTAGCGATACAGTTTGTTCGCATAATTTTGACGCATTGATGGACAATATGGTAACGGTGACCGGTTTAGCGCATCTGTAACCAGTCAAATCGTGGTAGAGTAGAAGAGGAAGCGTATCCATGGTTCAATTTTTGACCTGCTGAGGTACAACACTGCTAATCTCGAGTGCATCCGGTGGGGTGTGTCGATCGAACAAGTGCTGCCTTTTTGTGCAGCATCCAGGATGCTAAACAATTATTATCTGTTACGCCGGCTTGCCCGCGCCTGGAATGAGATTCTTCCAGGCAGCAAAGTTCTGGATGCTTGGTCCCATTCACCGGGGGAATTGACCGTAGCACTCGAACAGGATGGTGCTGTTACGGCGGCGTCATTCCTGACACACGCGCCAATTATCGGTGCATTCAGGCGTACAGAGGTAGGGCGCCCAAGACGCAACGTTAAGCCCCTGTTACGATTACTACGCGGGCGGTCAATTATAGAGATCATGGTTTCGGATAGTGATCGCGTTCTAACTTTGAAGTGTACGGGAGGTATTCAGCTTCAGGCGCATCTGTATGGGGCTCGCGCCAATGTGCTTCTGGCAAACAAAAAAGGCCAGGTACAGGAGGCGTTTCGTAAACGTGCCCCCGCGGAGCTTCCCCCTTTGTGCGCTGCGCCAGAGCCCACGAATGTTGTGGAGTTTGCCAAGCGTTGGAAGGATGCACGCGGCAGTGCAATAAAGGCCATACAACGTATTTTTGTGCGTTTCAATAGGGATCAGGCCAGGGAAGTTATGCAGGTTCAGGAGTTGAAGGGGCGCAGCGCAGAAACACTTGATGCGACTCTGGTATTTGAAGTGGCCCAGACATTGCACAAACGGCTGCTGAGTGCACAAGGACCCTTGTATGTGTACCAGGATCCAGCTGCGATCTCACTCATTCCCCTCAAGGCGCGAAGTGGGGAGGATGTACGTGTGTACAGCGATATAGATAATGGGCTGCATACTTATGCGCGACATGCGCTCTCAGAGAGGGCCTATCGCGCACAGTATGAACCTCTACGAAAAACCCTCGTGCGGATGCTGGACAAAGCTGAGCGTTCAGCCGAACGAATGAGAGTTGAGCGGTCTCGTCCCTCGCGTGCAGATGAATATGAACGATTGGGACATATTTTGATGGCCTCACCGCCGTTGCCGACAGGTAAGCACTGTGTGCGTATCCAGGATGTTTTTAATCCCGAAACTGAATTGACTGTATCACTGGATCCGGCACTGAACTCTCTGCAGAATGCTGAACGCTATTACTCGAAAGCACGCAAGGCACGCACATCCCGTGCGCACCTGAATACACTCATCAGACAGGCCGAGGAGAAAGCGGAGTCATTGAAGCAGCAGTTGCAGGCATTGGAAAAAACCCGAACGCAAAAGGATCTCAAAGCATTCCAGAAGACACATAAGCAGTCTGTGCGCCCCAATCAACCTTTCAGGCGCTACCCTCTTGTGCCCCCCTATGAACTGTGGGTTGGTCGTAATGCAAAGGAGAGTGAGGTCCTAACACTCCAGTATGCACGTCCGTTTGATTTATGGATGCATGCACGTGGGGTAAGCGGGGCGCACGCGGTTCTAAGGTTGCCTGGGCGTGATGCGCGGCCAAGCAATCATCTAATAGAGCAGGCGGCGGCGATTGTGGCTTGGCACAGCAAGGCACGAACCAGCAGTGTGGCTCCGGTTATTGTTACCCCGCGCAAGTACGTTCGTAAGGTACGGGGTACTCCAACTGGTGAGGTTGCCGTGAGTCGTGAGGAAGTCGTGATGGTTGAACCCGCCTTGCCATGAGATATCTTCAGTTGCGCGACAAAAATATTTATCCATGACGTGGTGGCAGGCGATAATACTGGGATTATTGCAGGGATTAACAGAGTTCCTCCCTGTTTCTTCCTCCGGGCATCTTGTTCTCGCGCAGCATGTGCTTGGGATTCAGCTTACGCCGGATGTGACGTTCGAAGTTTTGCTTCACACAGGCACGGCATTCAGCATCATGACGGTGTACAGGCATCGATTGGGGGCGATTGTAACAGATACGGTCCGCACGTTACTGCATACCCGCAAAGCCTACCACACTAATACAAACGTGCGGACAGCATGGTTGGTAATTTTCGCGAGCATCCCTGCCGGTATGGCGTATGTGTTCCTTGATCTACACTTAGAATGGACCTATGCGCGCCCTTGGTTCGCGTGCATGATGTTGATCGTGACGGGGGTATTGCTTGGATTTACGATACTGGCACGGTCGCAGGGTGGCCAGATCACACTATGGAAGTCTCTGTTTATGGGTGTTGCACAGGCGGTATCACTTCTTCCGGGGATGTCCAGATCAGGGGCTACTATCAGTACTGGGTTGTTGTTCGGCATTAAACCTGAAGCTGCTGCGGATTTTTCATTCATAATGGTTCTGCCGGCTATTCTCGGAGCGACGCTGATCAAGGGGATGGCTCTTTTGCAATCTCTGGAAGCCGTGGACTGGTTGCCGATACTCCTTGGTACGGTTATGGCGTACGGCGCAGGCATTTTTGCTATTCGTGTGGTTCTTGACTTTGTTCGCCGTGGACGACTGCATACATTTGCGTTCTATTGCGTAGGAGTTGGGGTACTGGGTCTGATATTGCTGTAGGAGGTTACATTGATCATACTGGGCTGAAATTTACGCGTTGTCATGCAGCTTACATCTTACGAAAGATCTGCACAGAAGGAAGTTGACGCGTGGTTGCGTGGCGATGCTTCCCTTGTTGCTCGAGCGATGGACTGGGTCATGCGTCCGGTAGACTGGGCGGTGGAGCAAGGAGTCCCAACCAGTCTCGTAGATCAAATGAGTGATGCTATTGGTGTCTTTTTATCTAAGCTCAACGATGCCACCAAGTGGGCCGTTGACTTGGGCAGTATCCAATCTGAGGCGCGCAAGAGGGGCTTGGATATCAAAAACGTCGAAGATTTACGCACCGCGCCTCTGGAAACACTCGACACCATAGCTAAGGGCCTGTTCACCCAGAATACTGTAATGGCTGCGCTCAGTGGGGGCGGAACAGGACTGGGTGGAGTAATGCTTATCGCAGCAGACATTCCGTTGCTCTTCGCGATTAATCTTCATCTCATTCAGCGGATTGGGGCGGCATATGGATTTCCGATGATGGGGCCTGAGCATGGGTCGATCGTATTGTCGATCTACAATGCGGCGGCAGCCAATTCTCGGGAGGCCCGCAGCGGTGCCTTGCACGAAGTGGGCATAGCCGCCGCCTCTTATGCGGGCGGCGGCACTTACCAGGGGCGTGTTCGTGGGGTATTTTCGGACCAGTCCAGGCATGTGCCACGTGAGCTGGCAAAGAATTTGGTCGGCCGAAAACTGTTACAGACCATCCCGTTGGCTGGTGCGGCGGTCGGTGCAGGTGTCAATTACTGGTTCACGAGAGAGACCGCTCAAACGTCGTACATGCTATTTCGGGCGCTCTACATTGAGCACAAAGACCGCCTTCGGTAGCTCACATATTGGGGCGGCCTCTGATAGTAGCATATTCGTCCCCAGATACTTTTTGACAAATAATGGGTGGCTGCGCGTGGATTGCGTATCGGGAAATCGTCGGGCCTGAACTTCCCCCTATCTGGGGGTTCGCCACGAAAAAAAGGAAGTTGAGGCTTCAATGAAGAGATTTGATCCTCAAAAACAACCGATTGGGAGGAGAATAGGGAGAGGTCAAACTTAAGCTGCCGTCAAACTAATTCAGGCCAGACAACTACACCATCTGGTACCTGGGCATGGACTTTTCAATGTGGGAACGATGACACATTTATAAAGACGAGGGCCTATTCTCCTTTACCTCCTTTTCGACATCCAGAATCACCTTTTGCAGAACTTCGAAGCTGCATTTGTGTGGAGAGAGCTTTTTAAGAGAATTCAAACCAATCGTTTTATGCTGAGGAACTTCTTGATCCAAGACTCTGGTAGCAATGACATAAAAGTCCCATTCACTCATATCAAGGCAGTCAAGAGAGTTCTTTCCCTTAAACACGCAGAAAACATAGATGTCAGCCCACCGCCTGTTTCCTTCTCTGAACTTTCCAGTCTCCGCGTTCCAGCTTCTGTGAGGTGCTACCCCAAACCGGATCGTAGAAGATTTATACTGTTTCCATGTCTGATTATAGGCTGCAGATTTCACTTCTATTAAGGTATTAGATGTCGTGCGAATATCACACTCATCCCATGCCCTCCTTACCTTTTTGTGAAGTCCCAGTGCCGCCGCAACGAGAAACTCAGCAAGAACTCCTCGAGTGGTGTTATCTGAAAGCATGGAGCCCGACCAGCGCCAAAAGTCAATCAGTTGGAGCGGCGGCAGGACTTTCTGCCCGTGAAACGCTTCTTGACCGGTAAGCAGTCTAGCTTCGTGCTGGGAAAGTCCATCATTCATGAGTTACTCTCTCGCTCGGATATATTCCAATAATTTTTTTCTGCCAGTGGATTCAAGCTCGTGAGTATACGCGACGAATCATGGCAAGGATAATCAAGTTAATCAAATACGCGTGGGGTTGTTAATTTTGCTACAAATTAATGTAGCTTGTAGTGCCGCGCATTTCAGGATGCATTCCGGATTCAGTCACCTTGGACGCGTTTGAAGGATGACAATCCAACAGGCAAGAGGTGACCAAGTCGGAAGCCTACATATACGACTTTGCGTAAAATCGCACGCTGGAAATGGTGTACGGATTCTGTGCGCAACAGGCCAACGCGAAAGGCGAGGGCAGTGCCAGGTCTGAAGTGCGTGAGTTTTTGAATTTCCTGCCCATACTTGCCTATGATGATGGGAAACTGACTGAGTTAAATGAGACAGATTTGATGGATATGGCGACATCTGGTGTTGGTTCAGCCATGTTGGCTAAGCGGTGGCAATCCCCGCGCATGATAGATCTCAGTCGTAATGTACTGGAGGGTATCCTTAACGATGAGGAACTCCTGCGATCTCTGGAAAACATTGAAGCTTTTCGTGCCCTGCGCAAGCACGCAACAAAAATTGTAACCGCAGAAAAGTCGTTGAAGAAGGCCAGGGCGGAGGGTAGGCGAAAGTCAGCTGTTAGCAGGGAAAAGCGAGAAATGGCTAAACACCGCAAGAAGATTGAAGAAGCGCTTTTGCGATTTCTCGCCAGAATTCCAATTTTCATGTACTTAACGGACTACAGGGAGGAAAGTCTTGTAGATGTGATTCGTAACGTCGAGCCAGACCTCTTCACGAAAGTCACGGGTCTCAAAGTTCGCGATTTTGATACGCTCTGTAAACTTGGTGTATTCAACACACAGGTACTGAATCGATCGATCTATGCCTTCAAGCGACAGGAAGCTTTCAGCTTGAGGGGCTGATTTCTCCGTTGGACCAAGATCAGGTCGCAAATGCTTAGTTTCCCGAGTGCATTGAAGCACTTGGTTGTATCACCTTATTCAGCAGCAAGAAGGTTGTTGTGGTTGCTTCTTACCATATGTGGTTGCTCGGAATGAATTGCTTTGTTTACAACAACCAGATCAACATGAAATGCGTGCCCAAATAGTTAGCTTTCTCAAATTGCTTCAAGGAAATGTCCGATATTCTGTGCCCAGGTGGCAACGCAGGTATAGTTGGGACAAGAAAACGATTGATCGCTTGGTCCAAGATTTGAAAGCAATTGCGCAGGTAAGAGATGAGAATGTCCAACATTTCGGTGGTACGCTCATAACCTATTCCGAAAGTACTCCGCCGGGCACACCTGCCTTAGACCATGTTGTTGATGGACAGCAACGTCTCGCAACCATCAGTATTCTATTAATCTGCATTGCGAGGGAGTTGGGACCAAATGGCAAAGCCGGGCAATGGAATGCCCAGAAGATCTGGGATATTCTGTTGAAAAACAGTTTGGACTCATCAATAACGATGGAGCTGCAGGGCGAGGATGACGAGGAGTATAGACGGATACTTGAGGGCCAACCCAGAGGTGAAGGTAAAGTCACTGCGGCTTGGAAAATATTACGAAAAGCAACGACTGATGTTGGTCCATCTCGGTTGATGGGTGGACTGAATCGCTTTCAAGTTATAAGCTTCAGGTGTGGTCCATCTGACGATCCGCAGCAAATTTTCGAGAGCCTGAATGCAACGGGTGTTCCACTGACAGAAGGAGAAAAGGCCAAAAATTGGCTCCTAATGGGGCTGGATAGGAAAGCCCAGGACGAAGTATACCGAGGTTACTGGTGCGTACTCGAGACATATTTGGGAGCTGTCCAAGAACCCAAGTACATAGACGAATTTCTTCGGGATTTTCTTCGGTGGAAGACGGGGGAAAATAGCGGCAAAACGCGGACCTACGAAAACTTGCGGAGATGGTGGCACGTTTCGAATACAGAGAACGACAGAATCTGGTTGTGCAAGGACCTTGCCAGATTGGCGGAGCTCTATGGGATAATAACTGGTAGGGGCGACAAGTATAAAAATAAGCGCATCAATCAATTACTGAAATATTTTCGGGGCCTTGGAATTGATGTTCTTCGGCCACTCATACTCCGTTTGCTGGATGATGCCACAAGACCTGATAGCACTGGGGCAACTGCAAAAGAACTTATTGAAACCTTAGAGGCAATCAGTACTTGGCTAACGCGGCTATGGCTTGCAGGTAAGCCGACAAATGGTCTCAACACTGAGGCTGCAAGACTTGCGCATGGCAAGGGCCCTCGGTATACCGAAGACTTCAGTCACCACTGGACTGGAGAAATTCGAAAGCTTCGGCGATCACGAATCGCGGTGCCCAGTGCTGAAGAAGTCAGGGAGGGCATAAAGAAGAGAAAAGCGTACGGAAGTAAAGCTTCGGGTGCAGCCAAGGCCATCCTATATACTATCAACTCAGAAATATGGAAAGGACCAGCTCAACCGAGGATTGAGGATTTGTCACTGGAGCACATAATGCCGAGAACACTAGGTAAGGAATGGGAAAACTACTTGGGGGATGACGTAGACGAAATACGCGACAACTACTTAAACAGTCTTGTAAACCTTACACTGGTTGGACTGGACTTCAATTCAGAAATTAGTAATAGAGGCTATAACGAGAAGCGTGAGCTCTATAAGGAGAGTAGTGTTACGCTTACGCGACAACTTTCTGAACAGCATGCGGACTGGAAGGAGAACGATTTGGTTGAACGTGGCGAGGAGCTTGCCGAATGGGCACTGAAATGCTGGCCTTGGGAGGATAGGCCTTTGAAAGGTCCTCGTTGGCGCATGAACTCTGGCGAGTGGAAGGGAGAGAGATCATACAGAAGGGTCCTTTTGAGCGTTACTGCGGCCCTTTTGGACATAGATCCAGAGGGGAATTATAAACGGCTGTCGGGCAACAGGAAGAATATAGATATTTTCCCTGCGGAATCGCCTCCAATTGCTGGACCTGGAAGCAGATTTGTGCAAATCCCGAGGCACGAGAGTTACGTGATTAACGTACATGCAAGCCGTGAAAGTATCATCACACGCTGCAGGAAAATGAGCCAACGGTGTGGAGAAGATGTTGATGTGGAATAGTCCAAAGTGTGGTGCAGAGAACAAAAAAGCCCTGACGAATCCTGCTGTACGGTTATTAGTCTGAGATATTGCAGTAAACAGCTGCAGGAAGCTTAGACAGGAGTTCGATAAGTCCAGAGAACCATGGCGCTAGTTGCGATTGTTGGCCGTCCGAATGTGGGTAAGTCTACGCTGTTTAATCGACTTACGGAATCGCGCCAAGCGATTGTCCATGACGCTCCCGGCGTTACGCGGGATCGCATTTATGGTCAGGTAATCTGGAACGGAAAAGAATTCGCACTCGTGGATACGGGTGGGTATGTGCCGCGAAGTGCAGACCGCTTTGAGCGTGCAATACGCGAACAGGTACAGATTGCGCTCACAGAAGCGGACATTGTTCTACTGGTCACAGATGTTATGGCAGGCGTGACTGACCTTGATCAGGAAATGGCACGGATGCTCCGACGAAGTAACAAACCAGTATTCGTCGTTGCCAATAAAGCAGATAATGAGAAGCGTCAGTGGGAAGCCGCATCCATGTACAGTCTGGGTCTGGGCGAAGTCTATTCCGTAAGTGCTACGAATGGGATGGGCACAGGCGATTTTCTGGATGCTGTTGTTGCTGCACTACCCAAGAAAGAACAAAGTGAAGATGACGATGGAGTTAGGATTGCGCTTATCGGACGGCCGAACGTCGGAAAATCCCAACTCACCAACACCCTGCTGCGACAGGAACGCTCTATCGTAACAGAAATCAGTGGCACAACGCGAGACTCCGTTGATGCAGAGTTGACCTATAAGGGAGAGGCAATCACGCTGGTTGATACGGCCGGGTTAAGACGTCGCACCAAGGTTCGTGAGAACATCGAGTTTTACGCTACACTGCGCACAGAACGTGCGATTCGTAGTTGTGATGTTGCAGTACTGCTTCTGGATGCGACGGTGGGCTTGGAAGCCCAGGACATTAATGTTCTCAAGGAAGCGGAGACACTGCGAAAAGGTCTGGTGATTGTTGTTAACAAATGGGATCTCGTTGAAAAAGAAACAAACACCGCCAGGGATACTGAACGTGCGATCCGGGAGCGTCTGAAGACATTGGATTACGTTCCGATTCTGTTTGTTTCCGCACTTACGGGTAAGCGTGCGCACCGTGTGCTGGATATTTGTCTGGAGATAATGCGCAATGCAGCATATCGTGTGCCAACGTCCGAACTCAATCGAACGGTGCAGCAATCAATCGGGCGCTATCATCCTCCCACTTGGCGTGGGCGGTATGTGCAGATCAAGTATGTCACCCAAGTCGGGGTATCTCCGCCACTCTTTGCTTTTTTCTGCAACCATCCCCAGGGTGTTGAGACCGGTTATATTCGTTATCTCGAAAACCAGCTTCGCAAAGCGTATGGTTTCGCGGGGGTTCCGATTACGCTGGCTTTTCGGCGTAAATCTCCGGAAGATGAATAATGGAACAATAACCATCCGGTTTGATATCCAGAGGCCAAGTGGTAGATAACCCCATGCCTGGCGTACCGAAGAACACCAAATCTGAGAACGAACGCAATCTCAATTTCTGGGAACGGCTATACCTCCCGGAAATCTTCAAAGGGCTCAGATACAGCTTCCGCAAAATGGTTAAGGAGCCGTCCTATACGACAGAGTATCCGGATGAACTCTGGGAGCCACCTGACTCTTATCGTGGGCGGCCCGTTCTTGTAGAAGAGGAAGGTACGCCGCGCTGCGTTTCCTGTAATCTTTGCGCGAAGGCATGCCCACCCATGGCAATATCGATGCAGTCTCGCGAGGTAGATGATCCGCACAGCAGCAAAGAACGTGAACCGGCCTGGTTCGAGATCAATATGCTCCGCTGTATCTATTGCGGATTCTGTGAGGAAGTTTGTCCAGAGGAAGCCATCGTGATGTCGAAGGAGTACGATCTTACTTTTCAGGGACGGGATGAGGCAATCTTTGGGCTTGATCGTTTGTTGGTACCCGCAGAGCGGCTCACAGACCGGCTTGACTATCTGGAGGAAGCCCGTAATAAGCAGGAGAATGCGGATGCATGGCAGCACCGCACGGATAACAATCTGCACAGTTTAAGGGATCGCCATCATGTGCGTGAGCTGGCTGAGACGCAAATGCCGGAGTTGAAGAACACGCATTTGCGCTCGGAAACCCCCATTGCCGCTGGCAATACATGGGAGGGCCGTCCTTCTTCAGACGATGACTGAGCCAGATCCAGCGCGCCGTCGCGGCGCAGTACTGGATCAACTGCGCTACCTAATAGACGAGATTGCCGCACTGCGACAGATCTCCCCACGTCTGCATGAGTCGCAAATTACCAACACTGACCGCGGACCATCAGTCAAACAGTGTTACGGCGCTATCATCACGCGGGATCGAAACAAAATTCTCCCCGTTCTGAAAAATATATCTGGACGTAAGATTGCCCCGAAGGCCTTGTCCGTAGATTGGAATAGCATACCTATGAAGGATATTCTTGTGCAGGTTGAATCCGCCCGGAGATCTGTCATTGCCGCTGCAGAACATCTAAGTATGGAGGCCTGGTCACAGCAGATTACAGATGGTGTGGATGTCTACAAATTCCTTTTAACCGCCTTGCAGCATGATACGGATACGCTTCGTACTGTAGCAGAAAGGCTTTATCGTTCCTGGTGATGTCAGCAGCAGGCGGGAGACGCAAAAAAAAATCTGCGCTTGATCTCTATAGGGATCTGAAAAAAGATTTTGAGGCGGGACACTTTAAACCAGTCTACCTCTTCTATGGAGCGGAGCCGTATTTCCCGGATCAGCTGCAGCAGATTCTGATTGATCATACTCTTCCCCCGGAGGATCGTGATTTTAACCTTGATGTAGTTTACGGGCCGGATATAGCCGCTAAAGATGTACTCGGTATATGCCAAATGGCACCCATGCTGACTGAGCGGCGTGTTGTCATCATACGGGCATTTGATCAACTCAAGGGAAACAAACTGTTTACAACGCTGGCTAAATGGCCAAATCCAGCAGCAATTGTGTTCCTTGTTTGCGAAACTCGCCCAAGGTTCAATGCGGATCCTTATCGCACGCTGAAAAAAACCCCAAAAATCGCAAAGGTTGTGGAGTTTGCTCCGTTGTGGCGCAGTCAGGTGGGACCGTTTTTGCGTGAATATGCCAGTTCTCGAGGTTACAAACTGGAAAACAGTGCCGGACAACTACTGATAGAATTTCTAGGTACCAGACTGGCTCTATTGGTCCAGGAGATTGAAAAGCTCATCACTTATGTGGGTGCGTCTGAGACGAGAGTGATTACGAAACAGGATGTTCTGCAGGCCAGTGGGCAAACTCGTGAGATCAATATATTTGAGCTACAGGATGCCATCACGGATCGCAGATGGGTTGAGGCGCACAGGATTGCAGAGCAGTTATTACTCGGCGCTTCTTCGAGGCGGGGCGAGGTTTTAAAAATTCTGGCCGTACTAAACAGCCATTTCCTTAAGCTCTGGAAATTGCACGGCTGTCCCTCACATGGCCTCAAGCCGGCAGATATTACCAAGCGGACCGGCATTCCGTACACCATGATCCATAAGTACAGGAAGGCTGCCCGTAACTGGTCGCTACCAGAAATCGAATGGGCCATGCAACTGTTTTTGAGTGTGGACAGCGAAATTAAAGGCTTCTCCAAACGCAGTCCACGTGTGATCATGACACTTTTGATCACACGGCTATTGTCTGAACCTTTGCGGAACTAATTGCGTTGGCACTACACGGAGGTTCCGTGAAGATCTTTTGCAAACGCTTTCATGTTATGAATGCCCGAAATGCTTTGGTCTGGTTCAAATCAAGAAACATTCGTGTTTCGCCTTCATTACGTCATGTAGCAAGGAGTCAATTTCACCCCGGAAACTGATCGTATGGATGGTATATAGCTACTCTCGCTCATGTTGAGCAAAGCCTCCTGGATGGACGAACTCCTGTGCGAGTATGTGGACGGAACGATGGATCATGCCGTTCGCGCCGCATTTGAGGAGTGTGTGGAATGCGATAGAGGACTTGCGCGCCAAGTCAGGTACTTGCGTTGCACACGACGTTTGTTGTGCGAGCATCGTTTGCGAACTCCAACTGGACTACGTGCATGTGTTCGTAGGCGACTGTCTCGTCATTTGCCGTTTGCCAGTCCAATCCGTCCACCACACACCAGTATTTTGGTCGGCACGGCTGTTGCGATTGTTTTGGCGGCGGGGCTTGTGGCCGGTGCTTCGCGACATGCATCCACTTCGGTAGTGGGGTTGAGTGGTGGTAGTCGACTTGTTTTAGAAGCGGACCTCTGGTCAGTTAAAAAGGTTCATGGTCGGCCCCTAGGGGAGTATCTGTCTGGTTAAGGGCTCTTAGCTCAGTGGTTTAGAGCGCTCGCCTCACACGCGAGAGGTCACAGGTTCGAATCCCGTAGGGCCCACCAACTCTTACGCTAAATTAAGAACGCCTACATCTTAAAATGATGCGAACTCTTTCGGTTTTGGCCATTTTGGCCGCATTGACAGTGCCCGTTACAGGAGCACCTCCTCCTGAATCACTGGCTGCTTTCGGTGGAGCGATTGTTGCCGGAGATAGTCACCTTTTTGTAGCTGAGTCCCGGGGTTTCAAAAACCCGGGAATGGTTCATGTTTATCTGCGTGATGCAGATCGGAAGTGGTTATTGAGCAGTTCACTGCGTGCTCCAGATGCTCATGTTAATGATGGGTTTGGTAGTACGATTGCGTATGGAAACGGAACCTTGGTTGTTGCAAGCGCAACAGCCGTTTTTATTTTCGAGCAAGAGGATGGAGCGGGTAACTTTGTTCAAACAGGAAGACTTGAGTCAGAGCACCCCACCTTTGGCAGTGCACTCGCAGCAGATGGGAGATGGATTGCTGTAGGTGCTGCGCAGCCCAACGGAAGTACAGGCGATGTGTCTGTTTTTTATCGCAACTCGGATGACGTTTGGGTTGAGGGTACAAAACTTGTCGATCCCGGTACGGAGGCGGTGTCAATGTATGGAATGACGCTTTCGATGGATCAGGGGCGTTTACTTGTAGGATCTCCTGGGGCCTGTAGTGCGTATTTGTACGAATACGGCAACGATGAATGGGGGCTTGTCGAAACATTTTCATGTGGAGAGTTGGGCACGGAGTCGGCGTTTGCAACCTCCGTAGATCTAAAAGGAAATCGGGCAGCCATTGGTGCGCCTCGGCACAACAGTGGACTGGGTGCAGTGGCTGTCTGGCGCCTGGGTGATGGCGACGATGCGACGTGGAGTGAGTGGGAGATTCTTACCCCGAATGATCCCTCAGGACGCCAGTTTTTTGGTGCACAGGTCCAGATCCAGGATCCTCGCTGGATTGTTGTTGGTGCGCCAATGGCCGCAGATATGGATGGGGAAGTACGCGTATATCCGGTGCAGGAAAATGGATATGCTGATTCTGACAACTACACTCCTGTTCGCGGGCCCGGCCCAAGATTTGGATCAGTTTTAGCAATTGACGGATCAGTTATTGCGGTGGGTGCGCCGGGTGCAGCCTATGGAGAAGGCAGTGCTTCACTGGTGGAGTTCAGGAATGATACCTGGGAGGTAACACAGGAGATTTTTAATGCAGGGGGACCTATGCCAAGTATTGTCGGAACCCAGGCGACTTGTGCCGGAGGACAGGCCGAAAGCTTTGGTTGTGGTCTAGTAGATTTACTGGCGTTCCTGCCCAACCAGGAAATGGAGATGAATCGCGGTGTGCGCCTGAGCGATGTGTGGGGCTGGACGGATCCCGAAACCGGTACTGAATATGGCTTGATCGGTCATTTGGAGGGAACGGTTTTTATTGATTTAAGCGATCCGTCCATGCCGAGATATTTGGGTACACTGCCGCGTACAGAAGGCTCGCCGGGAAGTACCTGGCGGGATATCAAGGTGTATAAGGATCATGCGTTTATTGTCGCCGACGGTGCACGGGAGCATGGGATGCAAGTCTTTGACTTAACGCAATTGAGAGAGGTGACGAATCCACCGGTGCAGTTTGAGAAAACTGCGCACTACGACCAGATTCACAGTGCTCACAATATTGTTATCAATGAGGACACCGGTTTTGCTTTTGCTGTTGGTGCTTCCGCCGGAGGCGAGACATGCGGAGGCGGTCTCCATATGATTGATATTCGTGAGCCCCAGGCCCCCGTTTTTGCGGGTTGCTTCGCAGATGAAACGACCGGGCGCCGTAAGACCGGGTACAGTCACGATGCGCAGTGCGTGATCTACGATGGACCAGATGTCGAATATACCGGACGTGAAATTTGCATTGGTGCCAACGAAACCGCAATAAGTATCGCGGATGTCACCGATAAGGAGAACCCGGTTCCGGTTGGAACAGGTTCTTATCCCGATGCCGGATATGTGCACCAGGGCTGGCTTTCAGAAGACCATTCTTACTTCTATCAGAATGACGAACTGGATGAAATCGCTGGGAAGGTTGATAAAACACGCACGCTGGTTTGGGACGTCAGAGACCTGAGTGATCCAATAATGGTACGTGAGTTCTATGGGCCCACTTCGGCTACGGATCATAACCTCTATGTACACGGTGATCTGATGTATCAGACTAATAATGCGAGTGGTCTGCGACTCGTAGATGTATCAACACCGGATAATCCGGTGGAGATCGGATACTTTGATACAACACCGTACGGAACCGATGAAGCTGGATTCAACGGAACCTGGAGCAGTTATCCGTACTTCAAGAGTGGCATTATTGTGGTGACGAGTCGGCGGGAGGGAGTGTTTATCCTTAAGAAACAGGCGGTCGATATCTGATTAACGGATCATAGATGGCATCAACTGTGTAAACTGTCGAGCAGCGTTATAGCCCAGCACGTAATCGAAACACATTTACCGGAGTCGCTCACATATGTACGTCCCACGTCGCCAGCGAATGCTGGATCAGTATCTGAAAGAGATAGGTCAAATTGATCTTGTGACGCCAGCGGAGGAGGCGGAGTTAGCACGGAAAATTAAACAGGGCGATGAGGAGGCGCTTCTGAAGCTTACCCGTGCCAATCTTCGCTTCGTAGTTTCGGTTGCGAAAAAATTCCAAGGGCAGGGGTTGCATCTCACCGACTTGATTAACGAAGGCAATTATGGTCTCATCAAAGCTGCCAAACGGTTTGATGAGACGCGTGGATTCAAGTTCATCTCTTATGCCGTGTGGTGGATTCGCCAGTCTATCCTGCAGGCACTGGCTGAACAGGGGCGGGTGGTGCGTTTGCCTCTGAATCAGATTGGCACGATAAGCAAGATTCGTAAGAGCAGTGCACGGCTGGCACAGGAGCATGAACGTGATCCAAATCTGGAAGAACTGGCAACTGATCTCCAGATTGATATCGAAAAGGTTCGCAGTGCGATGCAGCGCACTGCCAGGCATTTGTCCATGGACGCTCCCTTTAATGAAGAGGACGAGAACAGCCTGTTGGATGTGCTGCCCAGCAACGAAATAGCTCCACCTGACGAACCGCTGCGCGGGGAGTCACTGAAGATTGATATTGAGGTGGCGCTTAGCAGCCTGTGTCCGCGTGAGGCGGAGATCACCCGCCTATACTTCGGAGTTGGTCGCGAGCATCCCCTGACACTGGAAGAAATCGGTCTTCGTTTTGATTTAACAAGAGAGCGAGTGCGACAGATTAAAGAAAAAGCCCTCCGTAAACTTCGCCAAAAACACCGACGCGAAGATTTGAAAGTGCACGATATGTAAAATCCATGCCTTCATAAGGCGCCGGAGTGAATACAGAATACTGGTCGTCTATGAAGGCGGACGCGACTATTGTGATCAATAACGCCCGCATGTATATCGTTTTGTGTGTAACAATGGCAGACACTGTTTCGTAGGCTTGAATAGCCGATTGCAGCATCGCCCCATGAAAATCGTAAAACAAATTCCTCCCAAACTTCTTTGATGAGCACGGTCATGACCATTCGGCTCCCTTCACTGGTATCTTCGCACATGTTTTGTGTGAGTTTGCTGGCCATCTTCACACTCACTGCGTCAGCCCAGGTACAGCAGGAAATTACATTTCAGGATGCGGTACGCATTGCATTGGATCAGAACACTCAGCTGCGACAGAGTGCCAACCAGTTGCGACTCAGCGAGATTGATGTTCGGTCTGCGCGTGCGGCATATCTGCCAAACTTTAACGTGAGCACAGGAGGCGGGACAAGCTTCGGGTTATCCTTTGACACAAATGTTGGTGAGCTCCGCACAACGGCCAACTCACGATTCAATATGGGTGCATCCTCGTCTGTGACGCTGTTTGACGGGTTCCAGAGACAGTCGATTCTTCGTCAGAGTCGACTCAACGTGACTGCAAATGACTTTGATCTTGAGCGTCAGCGGCAATTGGTGGTGTTCCAGGTTGCAACTCAGTTTCTCGCCTATATCCAGGCGAGGGAACAGATATCTGTTCAGCAGGAAAACCTAGCCGCTGCTCAGCAGCTTCTGGCTCAGATTGAGGAATTTGTACGGGTTGGTACACGCCCGGTATCGGATCTGTACCAGCAACAGGCTGCGGTAGAATCAGCAGAGCTGGCTATACTGCAGGTCGAGCAGCAGTCGCAGGTGGTTATGGCCAATTTATTGCAGATTTTACAATTGGACCCGCTGGGCAGTTACGAGTTTGTGGTGCCGGAATTGGAGGATGAATACTTGTTGCCAGAGGAGTTTGATCTAACTGATCTCATCACGCGCGCACGGCTGCAGCGAAGTGATTTACGCGCACAGGAAATTTCCGTACTGGCAGCCCAGCAAGGGCTTCGTGCAGCGTCCGGCAGCATGTTACCGCAACTCAGCTTTTCGGCATTTGCGGGTACGAGTTATAACAGTGGGATACAGGCATTTAGTTTTGGCGGGCAGTTGGAGCGGAATCGTTCTGAGTCAATTTCGCTGTCGGTGAGTGTGCCAGTCTTTAATCGTCTTCGCACACGCACTCAAAAGCAGCGAGCGCAGATATCGTACGAAAATGCACGACTCGGCGTTGAGACAACCCAGCAACAGGTCGGCGTTGAAGTTCGGCAGGCTTATCTCGATTACGTGATTGCAGAAAAAGAACTGGAGGTCACTGAGAGACAGTTGGTTTACCGGCAGCAGGCGTTGGATGCAGCCCGTGAGCGTTATAACGTGGGTGCGGCTACCCTCGTTGAACTTACGCAGGCGCAATCTGAGTTTGTGCAGGCGTCACAGGAGGCAATTGCTGCACGATACATCATTTTCGTGCGTAAACGATTGATTCGTTACTACACTGGTGAGCTGGATCCAAGCCAGCCACTATTTGATTAAGATTACCATGGCAAAGAAAAAGAATCGTACTCGCAATCTTCTGATATTCGTTGCGGTAGCAGTGATCCTTCTGGTGATTTTGGGTCTTGCTGGGCAGCGTTTCTTCGGTGGTCCCAACGCAGAAAGCGTGGAGATTGTTACAGCGCAATTACGAACAGTCACACAAACGGTGACCGCGTCTGGACGCGTGCAGCCGGAAGTAGAAATCGTGATTAGCCCGGACGTCTCCGGTGAAATCGTGCAACTACCTGTCGTTGAAGGTCAGCAGGTTCGCAGGGGAGAGCTTCTGGCACGTATCAAACCGGACTATTACGAGGCTCAGGTAGAGCAGGCTGAAGCACAGCTTTCACAGGCCAAGGCGAACTTATCTCAGCGCGAAGCAAGTCTCCTGTTGCAGGAGCAGACACTCGAGCGGCAACGTCAACTGTACGAGGCAGAGGTCATCCCTCTCGAGCAATATGAGCAGAGCAAAACTCAGCATAAGATAGCTCAGACAGATCTGGACGCGGCAACGTTTAATGTGGAGAGCGCAGAGGCACGTCTGCGGGAGGTCAAGGAACAACTCAGCAAGACCGTACTCTATGCACCGATGTCCGGAACGGTAAGCCAATTGGATATTGAGTTAGGTGAACGCGTGACGGGCAATGAGCTTCAAGCGGGTACTACGGTTATGAAGGTGGCACGTTTGGAACAAATGGAATTGGAAGTGGAGGTCAGTGAGAACGACGTGGTCAATGTTATGCTTGGTGACACCGCCTCTATTGAAGTGGATGCCTATCCTGAGCGCTACTTTAAGGGGGTCGTTACAGAAATCGCAAACTCGGCCCGGTTGCAAGGAAGTACATTTCAGGAGCAGGTGACGAACTTTCCGGTCAAAATCCGTATCCTGGACCCCCACAATCCTGCTGCACAGTCCCCAGGTATCCTCAGCGAGACTCCCTCGATTCAAGACTATCCAAGCTTCAGACCGGGTATGAGTGGAACAGTTGACATCTTTACAAGCACGGTTGCCGAGGTCGTTGCTATTCCAATTCAGGCCGTGACCGTAAGGGACTTCAGAATTATCAATAGAACTCGTGCCCGGCGAGCCGCTACCGCCAACTCAGAATCAGACTCGACGGCAGCGGCCGACAGCAACGACAGTGAGATTGGATCGGTTTCGTCGTCGGACGAAGAATATCTGCGGCGGATGGTCTTTGTAGTGGACGACGAAATGAAGGTTGTCGCAACAGCAGTCGAGACTGGAATTTCGGATGATCAGTACATTGAAATCAAGGCAGGTCTGGAAGAGGGACAGCGGGTAGTGAATGGTCCGTACAGTGCCGTAAGTCGTGAACTCAGCGATGGAGACTTGATCAAGGAACGTTAAGCCCGACAATTTTTAGATGAATAATGGAGCAAGCGGTCATCCGCTAATTCAGTTACGCGATGTTAGGAAGCTCTATCCTATGGGCACGGAGATTGTCCGCGCATTGGATGGAGTAAGCTTGGATGTGTACCCGAATGAATACGTGGCAGTCATGGGACCCAGTGGTTCCGGCAAGTCCACACTCATGAACATGATCGGCTGCCTGGATACACCTACGGATGGGAGCTATCTCCTTCGCGGACAGAATGTGGGCGAGATGGTTGATAATGAATTAGCAGAAATCCGTAATCGCGAGGTCGGGTTTGTTTTTCAAACTTTTAATCTATTGCCGCGCGTTAACTGTATGCAGAACGTAGAGCTTCCGCTCATATACAGTGGCAAGACACGCGGCCAGCGTCGCCAAATGGCTGCGCGTGCGTTGGAGCAGGTTGGATTGTCGGATCGGGTAACACATAAACCAAACGAACTGTCCGGCGGACAGCGCCAACGGGTTGCCGTTGCGCGTGCCTTGGTAAATAACCCGGCGTTGGTCCTAGCCGATGAACCAACCGGGAACCTCGATACCAAGACAGGTCAGGAGATCATGCTTCTCTTCGAGACGCTTTATCGCAGGGGTAACACGATTATGGTTGTAACGCATGAAGAGGAGGTTGCGCATCATGCACGCCGCATTGTTCGTTTGCGGGATGGCTTAGTAGAAAGCGATGTCCGTGTTGAAAACCCCATACTGGTGAACCAGGATACATCAACTGCATTGGGTTGAGAGAAGGTATGTCGGCCAGTGGAATGAGCAGTCGCCGGTGATCAGGTTGGCGGTGTATTTCGATCAGGATTAATCAATTCCAATACTGGAGATCTTGTCCTAATCCTGAGTCCGGGGTATGCGAAGCGGCATACTGTTCAGCGTTACAATTTCGGTTACACGGTACTTGTTTTTCCAGATCCCGATGCAGGATTTGTTTGCGGCCACTACCTCATTTTGGTCCGCAGTCCAGTGCCTCTTCGATTTGCACGAATCTGATTGTATTCTGTGTTCGTTCGACTCGAATGGCCTCAAAAGCAACTCCGGTGGAGAAAGATGGACGACAATCGGAGCCTGGGGAGAACAGCCGATAGGTTGCGACCACCGTATCCCTAAGACTTTCGAGGAGCTCAAAACGCAGGTCATATCCTCCAGAATTAACGTCAACGGCGGCAAGTAGAACCATCTCTGTTTCAAAGTCTACGGAGGTGAAGGGCATCAGTGGCTGAAGTGAATCCGCATATGCAGTCCACGTAGCCACATCTGTGATCACGCGTACAGTGGTTGTGTCGAGTGAAGCCTGTAGTCCGCGGCCGAGTGATACATAGGGGAGCAGTTCGGCTAGGTCTTCTTCCGTCAGCTCAGGCAGTTGTGCGGTCTCACAACTTGCGGATAGCAGGAGTGCGGAGATTAACATTAAGCAGGAACTATATTTTTGCATTAGAGTGTCAATGGTCTGTTACGAATTCGTGCTTATAAACTACTCATGCCGCTTAAAACAGTCGATATTGATGCGCTGGTTGAACAGACAGGTAACCTGTTTGAAGCCGTTGCGATCCTTTCGAAGCGTTCGCGCCAAGCTGCGATCAAAATGAAGTCGGAACTTGATACGCGTCTCGCGTACTTTGAAGGGTTTGATCCCGAACTGGAAGATCCGCATTTCCAGGAAGAACAGCGCCGTATATCCATTGAGCATGAGGAGCGACCTAAGCCCACCGAGGTTGCAGTCGAGGAAATGTTCAATTCCGAAATCTACTTCCGGGATCCCACCACGGAGTCGGAAATCTAGGGGGAGCAAACAGGCCCGCTAATGGATGGCCGAAACGGAGAACGCAGGGACGAGTACATTCTTGTCAGAGGTGCGCGTGAACACAACCTGAGGGATGTGGATGTGGATATTCCGCGCGACGAACTGGTTGTTGTGACGGGTCTTTCGGGTTCGGGAAAGAGTTCACTGGCCTTCGATACTGTTTATGCCGAGGGCCAGCGACGGTACATGGAAAGCCTGAGTGCATATGCCCGACAGTTTGTCGGGATGCCTGAGCGCCCTGATGTTGATCACATTGAAGGGCTTTCCCCAGTCATTGCAATTGACCAGAAGACCGTCACCAGGAATTCCCGGTCGACGGTTGGTACGGTTACTGAGATCTACGATTTTCTGCGGCTACTTTATGCACGCGCAGCTACCTCTTTCTCGGCGTCGTCGGGTAAACCGCTTATCAGGCAGTCTACGGGTGAAATTATTGAAGCGATCCAGAAGTACCCTGTTGGTGCAAAAATTATGCTGCTTGCGCCTGTGATTAAAGGTCGCAAAGGACATTATGGGGAGCTCTTTGAAAGTGTGTCTCGTCAGGGCTATACCAGAGTCCGTGTCAATGGTAAGATTCGTGTGATTAAGCCGGGTATGAAGGTTGCCAGGTACAGCACGCATAACATCGAGATTGTTGTGGATCGTTTGCGTATCGAGAATGGTATGGAGGCCCGCATAGCTCAATCGGTCAAGACGGCATTGGAGCTAGGGAAAGGAGCATTGATTCTAGCAGAAACATCCAAAAAGGATCGCATATTCAGTCGTCACCTCTATGATCCAGAAACAGGAAAATCCTATCAGGAGGCCTCGCCGAGGACCTTTTCGTTCAACTCGCCATCCAGCGCCTGCAATGTGTGCCGAGGCCTTGGGATGCAGGATTGCTGGGATGAAGATTTGCTTGTGCCGGATCGCTCACTCAGTATTGAGAACGGTGCAATCTTGCCTCTTGACTCTTGGAGGGATTATTACCTCATCGAGGAGATAGAACTGGTGTTGAAGGAAAAGGGTTTTTCGTTAGCTACACCAGTGAAGAAGATCAGCAAACCTGCATGGGATGAGGTACTCCATGGATCCTATCAATATCATGATATTATGGTGGGTGGTGCCAAGTACGTCTACAAAATTCCGGATGGGCGAGGCCTTTACAACATTTTGGACACTCGATACAAGGCTGCGGACAAAAAAGGTCAAAGAGAACTTGAGTGCTTCAAGGTAAGTCGGCCATGTACTGAATGTAGGGGAGGGCGTCTCTCTAGTGAGGCACTTTCGTACAGAATTGCCGGAAAAACGATTGCTGACCTGGCACAGATGGATCTGGTTAGCCTGCGCGAGTTCCTGAATACAGTTCGCTTTGGTAAGCGACAGGCCCGGATTGCTGCTCCCATTGTTAAGGAGGTTCAGGAGCGCCTGATGTTCATGATTGACGTTGGTGTTGGTTATCTAACGTTGGACCGACCGGCCGTCACATTGTCTGGCGGAGAAAGCCAGCGTATTCGCTTGGCCACACAGATTGGTACACAGCTAACAGGTGTCCTATATGTTTTGGATGAGCCCTCCATTGGGTTACATGCCCGGGATAATCGACGTCTGATAGAGTCCCTGCGCAGGTTGCGTGATCTAGGTAATTCGGTTCTGGTCGTTGAGCATGATCGTGATATGATTGAGTCAGCCGACTATATCATTGACATGGGTCCTGGTGCAGGTGATCAGGGTGGGGAGGTTGTGTATGCTGGTTCTCCAGCAATGTTACGGCAAAATGGCAGTTCCAAAAAGGGGTTGACCTTGCCGTATCTCCTGGGGCAGCGTTGCATAGAAATTCCAGAGAAGCGTCGGAAGATATCAAAGAAAGCCCTTGTGCTTTCCGGGGCCACAGGCAACAATTTGAAGAATGTTACGCTTACACTACCCTTAGGGACATTCATTTGCGTGACTGGTGTTAGTGGGTCGGGAAAAAGTTCGCTCATTAATCAAACGCTTGTTCCTGCATTGATGTCCTGGAAAATTCCGCATGCCGTGACACGAGGGTTGCCGTATGGGAAACTGAAGGGGCATGGGTTCATTGATAAGGTGATCAACATCGATCAAAAGCCAATTGGGCGAACGCCCCGGTCCAATCCGGCCACGTACATCACCTTGTTCACGGCAATTCGGCAACTGTTTGCTGGCTTACCTCTGTCTAGAGCACGGGGTTATATGCCGGGGCGTTTTTCGTTCAATGTGAGAGGTGGGAGGTGCGAGACCTGTTCAGGGGCCGGTATTGATCGTTTGGAGATGAATTTTTTGCCTGATGTGTATGTAGAGTGTGACACATGTCAAGGCAGACGCTACAATCAGGAAACATTGGAGGTGTCCTACAAGGGCAAAACTATTTCGGATGTTCTGAACATGCGTGTAACTGAGGCGTCTGCCTTTTTTGCCAATCTGCCTAAAATTGCTAAGAAGCTGGATACGCTCCTCTCAGTTGGTCTGGGATACATACGTTTAGGGCAGCAGTCAACTACGATTTCTGGTGGAGAGGCGCAGCGAGTGAAGCTGGCCAAAGAGCTTTCACGTCCGGGAAAAGGGAAGATACTGTACCTATTTGATGAGCCAACGACCGGACTGCATTTCGAGGATATTCGGTTATTTCTGAATGTTTTGCAGAAGCTGGTGGACAGAGGCAATACCGTGCTGGTGATCGAACATAACCCCGATGTAATAAAAGTCGCTGATTACATTGTGGATATGGGGCCGGAGGGAGGCGAGGCAGGTGGGGAGATTCTTTTTGCTGGTTCTCCCGAGGAGATGAGTCGTCAAAAAACTCATACAGCAGACCTGCTCAGAGAGATATTTTCGGGTAAGCAAGGTGAACAGGTTTTCGATGATTCACCAATTTGAACCCGAAATCGCGCTGGGCTGCTATGTAAAAGGGAATTATGTTGAATAGTTGAAAAGATTTTGCAAATTTCCACTACGACTGTGTCCGCATATCTGTGTCTCCTGGTTCGTGCATGGAGCGATCCGACGGTGGATCATCCCTCCGCAACACCACTTTACGCGCAGCCTCACGGAGCGTAAATCCACCGTAACGAGGATTCGCGCACGGCTCGTCCAGCAACTCGTCTACACGATGCTTCTGGGGTTGCTGGGATTTGTCACTGCATACTCCGATCGAACTGGGACACTGATTCCGATTGATCTGGGACACCGTTCCGATTGATCTGGGACACTGATTCCGATTGATCTGGGACACCGTTCCGATTGATCTGGGACACCCTGTAAACCAGTACTTTGGAGCGCTAATCTGTGCTCATCGTGCGCCGTGAAAAGGCGCTTTCCTGTGGCGGGGGCGAACACCCCCCCACCCCCGTCCCTCCCGGTGGTAGCGGCCCTACTGGATTATTGAGGGAACGAAATGATATGAAGCACTGAGGTTTAACGGGCTACGCGAGTAGCTTAGCGACCATGCGGGCCGGAACGCGTAGTGAACGTCGAGCAGGGTACGTCAGGCTAACTGACAAAATGTAGCGGGTGAAAGTCCCGTAGTATGAAGATGAAACCAATCACATGCTTCCTCAAGCCGTGCGTTATGACCCGTGAGGGTCATGATGAAGTGTCGGTAGAGGTGCGTATGGCCGGAGCTAATGAGCATCGAAAGGCGTATCATTTGGGTCGCCGAGGATGTCTTGCTGTCCGAAGGCAAAACGTAATCCATCGTAATGGTGAGACGGATTACGGGCCCACGGTGTCGAAGAACTCACGGACGTGTGTACGCATTTTGTCGGGACCTGAGAGGTCTCCATCTTGTCCTGTAGTCGCACAGGGCTGTTTAGGGAAGGCGGAAGACGTCATAGCCTAAGATACACGAGATGGAGAAGTCAGATAGAGGCATAGTAGTGAAGAAGGCAGCGAACAAGGGACCAACCGCGGAGCTGTCGGAGCGAAGGCCTCTACCCAAGGGGAATCCGCAAGATTCTACCACACACCATGCGCAGAAATGGGCGCGTGTGCACCAGGGGATTGCGCGGATACGGGAATTCGTAAAACGGAACCCGAAGGAGAAACTCACA
>MKWU01001039.1_pt1 | contig 50441 bp, 52 predicted proteins | sample 809101 | NCBI WGS metagenome assembly MKWU01 (sample SAMN05860141, study PRJNA318959) | sponge metagenome | host: Aplysina aerophoba | place: Slovenia: Piran, Adriatic Sea, Gulf of Piran | collected 2013-05-07 | reverse complement strand
AGAGCATGTACGAGCGGCGCTCCTTCTTCTCCACGCCCAGCACCACGAACAGGTCCGGTGCCAGCATCGCCGAGGGGTCGCCCTCGCGGTAGTACAGCGCCATGCTGCCTGCCACGTAGACATCCTGCCGGGCCTCGAAATGCGTTTTCAGTTGGTAGCGCATGTCGACGATGGAATTGGCATGCGGGTCGGTCTCCATCAGGATCTTGCCGTCGGAATAGGGGTACTCCAGCGGCTGTTCTGCGGCGCGGCCGGTGACGGGTTCCAGGAGCGTGGCGGGAGCGGCCATGGCTGTAGCATAGCAGGCCGGAGTGCGGCCAGAATCGGCCTGGCTCGGGCCTGCGCCGGCCTGCTCGCGGGCTCTCGTCAGCACAGCCGCCGAGGTCGGACGTCAATCGGACGGGGGCTGGAGCTCCACGCTCGAACTTGACTCAATCGTCAAGCTTGCGCCGAGACAAGGGGTCTAGTAACATCGACTCCGCGATGCGAAACATTCGGCACCTCACGCTGCTCGGCTGTGCTTTCACGTTCCTTTACGGATGGGCAAGTGCCTCCGCCAAACCCAACATCGTCATCGTGATGGCAGATGACATGGGCTACTCGGATATTGGTTGCTACGGCGGGGAGATCCGCACGTCAAATGTCGACCGCCTCGCCGAGAACGGTCTCCGTTTCACACAGTTCTACAACGCCGGACGCTGCTGCCCTACGCGCGCATCGCTGCTGACTGGGCTGTACGCGCACCAAACCGGAATCGGTCATATGACCAGCGAGAACGAGAGGCAGAACTTCGATCTCGGTTATCCGGGCTATCGGGGGTACCTCAATCAAAGCTGCGTGACCATAGCCGAGGCCCTCAAGCCGGCAGGGTACAAGACCCTGATGACAGGGAAATGGCACATCGGCACGTTTGAAGGAATGTGGCCGGTGGACCGTGGCTTCGACCGATACTACGGCATCATTCGAGGTGCATCCAACTTTTTCCGCCCCGCGCCGGAAAAGCTCCTCGTCCATAACCGCGAGAGGATCGTTCCGGGCGAGGACTACTACACCACCGACGCGTTCACATCGGAGGCCATCAAGTTTGTTCGGGAAGCCGAACGAGACGACAGCCAGCCGTTTTTCCTCTACCTGGCATACACTGCCCCGCATTGGCCGCTACATGCTTGGCCAGAAGACGTCCAGAAATACCGACGCCGGTACATGATCGGCTGGGACAGGGTTCGCGAGGCCAGACTCGAACGGATGAGAGCTATGGGCCTCATTGACGACGCCTGGGAGATGACTGTTCGCGACGCCGTGCCGTGGGGCACGCTGTCCGCCGCCAAGAAGGACGAGATGGATCTCCGAATGGCAATCTATGCCGCACAGATCGACAGGATGGACCAGAACATCGGCAAGTTCGTAGACACGCTGCGGGATCTGGGTGAGTTGGACGACACTCTGTTCTTCTTTCTTGCTGACAACGGCGGCTGCGCAGAAGGCGGGATGCTCGGACGCGGCCCAATCGAGATACTCATGACCAAGAAGGGCTACAGCCAGTCCTATGGCCAGGCCTGGGCGAACACATCGAACACACCGTTCCGCAAGTACAAGCATTGGGTCCACGAGGGAGGCATCGCTTCGCCCTTGGTCGTGCATTGGCCAGCAGGCATTTCAGCCCAGGGGGAACTCCGCACCCAGCCCACCCATTTGATCGACCTAATGGCAACGGCCCTGGATGTCGGCGAGGCGGGATATCCCAAGGAGTTCGGCGGAAACAAGATCCTTCCGCTGGAGGGCGTCTCGATGATGCCGGCGTTTGAAGGGCGGGCAATTGATCGCGAAGCCTTGTACTGGGAGCATGAGGGCAACCGAGCAGTCCGCCGCGGCAGATGGAAGCTCGTCGCCGAGAATCGAGGCCCTTGGGAACTCTACGACATGGATGCGGACCGCACGGAGACGAACGACGTGATGGCAATCCACCCAGAAATTGGGCGAGAAATGATCGAGATGTACACCGTATGGGCAATGGCGCGGGATGTATTGCCAGGACGGCCGAGGCGGAAGCCGGGCTACACTCCCCCCGAGCGCCAATACCCCGAGACCGCAGACTACGAACCGCTGGCGACGACTCCGTAGTAGAGCGAACGACTGGCACGGCCAGAACTGGCAACCGATTTCGCGCTTGCGCCGAACGACGGCACGGTGGCGGCTGAAGTCCTTGTCGCCCCTGCGGCGATTGCGGACCGCAGATGCTGTTCTGCTGAGAGCAAAGAGATTTCGGAATCGATTCCAAGGAAGCTGGTCAATTGCCGAAAGCCGCTTGCAAGCGAGCCGGTGACGGAAGGTGGCGCCTAGTCGCGCGGCTTACCGCCAGATACACCGCCATTGAGAGGCAGAACGCCGGAATGACTTCGTGCACTGACTCCATTCCAGCGACCTGGAAGCGCACCAGGAACCGCCACCCGACCGAGACGATCATCCCGACGACCATCGACCAGAACGCACCGTGACCGGTGCCCCAGCGCAGGTACAGCCCGCCGAATACCGCCGGGAAGAAGCCGGCCGCGAAGACGGCTCCAGCGAAACTCGTCAGTTCCACAACACCAGCCGGCGGGAACACCGTCGCGGCGAAAACTACCAAGGTGTACGCCACGATCGCAATCTTTGTCCACCGCACGGTCGAACGCACGCCTAACGGCCTCCACAACTTCCAAATATCCCCCACCACTGCGGTGCCGACGATCAGCATGACCGATGCAAGGGAGGACATCCCGGCCGCAAACAGGCCCGTCATGCAGATCGCGGACACTGTAGGGCTCCCGAACTTGGCGAGCATGAACCCCACGACTTCATCCGTGTTGCGGATCAAGTAGGCCGCCTCCTGGTCATCGGCCATGCCGTGCACAAGCGCGCCCAAGCCCATCACGCACACCAACGAGACGCCGAGAAAGATCGGCGTCCAGATCATCGCGAAGCGCATGCCCGCGGAACTGTCAACCGAGTAGAAGCGGATCAAGCATCGCGGCTCGGCGATCTGCTTCATGCCGACCGATAGGCCGATACCGAGAATGTACGTGAACGACACCAGCACGCCGAATTTCAACAGGCCGTCGCCAATCGGGTCTCCGGCAGCCGAAATGTGGGACACGTCCGCCAACCGATCGAACAGCGGCCCCACACCCCCCGCGTAAACAAAGGGGATCGCCGCCATGACGAGCGCGACGGCGAGCATCATGATGCCCTGCACAGCGTCAGTCCAGAGCACGCCAAACATCCCGCCCATCACCGTGTAGACACAAGTAAGACCTAGGATCGCGAAGACACCCCACGTATAGGGCACTTCCATCACTGTCTCCAGCAGGTGTGCGCAACCCTTTGCGATGCCGGCCATGTACCACAGAGTCGCGAAGAGGATCGTGACCGCCGATAGCATCCGTGTCGGCTTCGAGAGGGGGCTCTGGTAGCGGAAGTCGAAATAGTCGGGGATTGTGAGCGATTTCAGGCCGACGGTCTGATTGCGCAACCGTGGCCCCAGCAGGAGCCAAGAAAGCATGCAAAAAACAGTCCAGATTACGCCCACCCACGCCCAGCTCAACCCCGATGCGAACGCCTGCCCAGCTTGGCCTATGTAAGTGTTTGTGCTGGCGAAGGTCGAAAAGAACGCCAGCGAAACCACCCACCCCGGCACGCTTCGCTTGGCGACATAGAATTCATCAACGCCACTGGCCGCCCGACGCTGGAAATACCAGCCAATTCCAAGACAAACGGCCAGATAGGCCCCTATCGAAACCAGAATTGGCCAATGCTGGTACGTCGCCATCGCCGAGGCTAGTCGTCGTGGTGGCGCACTTCAACATCAAGCCTGGACACGATCCAAGCGTTCAACAGCACCAAGAAAATGATCGCCCCGTAGGCAGATGACGTCAGGAAATCCATGAGCGTGCCAGAAATCCACTCCTCCGCGCGAGACTACTCGATTACTCTGAACGGACTTAGACGCAAACAGGCACCTGCGAACAGGCCTGGTTCGGATCACCGAGAGATTCGCATGGAAATACTAGTTTACGCGCTTGGCAGTGAATGTCGTTGGTCTCAACATGGGCTTACTCTGGCCGCCACCCTGGCCGCGAGCGCCGCCGCCCAGTCCGCCGGCCGCACCACCGCGAAGTAGCGAGCGAGTCAATTCCAGCTCGTCGCCCATGAGCTTGCCCTCGTACTTGAACCTGTTCGTGCGATCGCCCCGGGGGTGGACCGCGAAAACACTTGGATGAACGAATTTGCATCGGCCGAGATCTTGCCGTCCCCGATTTCCGAGGTTCCCATGAACTCGCTGCGAATCGAGAATGCAGCGAAAGGCGCCGCGCAAGCGATCGTTCGTCTTGAGATCATTGTGCCGGCCCTCCTTGAGTCAGAACATTTGGGCGCATTCGAGGCCAACTGACTATTCGCCAGATCCATTTCTTAGTGTCTCTTCCCGGGATGGTGGGGGCAGGGAGTCTTGATGTTGCAGATGGCGTGGTCCGATAAGCGAGGAGGGGAGCAAGCCCGTGCGCGACAGTCAATTTCCAGTCTTCCAGTTGACAACAAGGAAGCCACCGGCTTGTAGACGATGGTTGTTTACTCCGCATCCAAGGCAGCCCACGGCCGTAGAGGAAAGGACCGCGTCGGCCAGCTAGGCGCTGCGACCTCCGGGTTGCGCCAACGGCTGGACATCTTGCTGTACCCGGGTAATTCCCGGAGCGTGGCGACACCCCGCAGGGCGCGCTCGATTTCAGCCGCTCCGACCCGGCCCGCCCGGAGAATGCGGGGCTCGTCCGAGACCAAGTCCACGATCATCGACGGCTTGGCGTACCTGGCCCGGCCAGCATCCAGCACGAACGGCAGGGGATCTCCCAGTTGCTCGACAACCTCGTCGGCGGAACGACCACCGGCCCGACCCGACTGGTTTGCGCCAGTCCCCGTCAAGGGGCAATTGGCGCCGCGCCCCAGCGCGCGCATCAACGCGAACCGAGGCAACCGCACAGCGACCGTGCCAGCTCCCGTGGTCACCGCATCCAGAACTCCATCTCGGGCGGCCTCTTGGGCTCGACCCGGTCGCCCGACGTGACAGGCTGGATGACCTGGGTGCTGCGGGAAGATTCTACCCGACTCGTTTCGCGGTGAACGTCACACGAGCGCCGATGCCGCCTCCTTGACGAGCTCCCGCGGCTTGACCGCCACCGCCTTGGCCACGCTGACCACCAGCGCCACCGCCCTGGCCACGCTGACCACCAGCGCCACCGCCCTGGCCACGCTGACCACCAGCGCCACCGCCCTGGCCACGCTGACCGCCAGCACCACCGCCCGCGCCAGCCGGCCGAACCATCGAGCGGGTCAACTCCATTTCGTCGCCCATGAGCTTGCCCTCGTACTGGAACCTGATTTGGCGGTTGCCCCGCGAGATCACTTGGATGAACGAAACCGTATCACCGGAAATCTTGCCGTCCGCGATATCCGACGTTCCCATCGCGTCGTTGCCAACCGTGCCCGTCAGAGCCTCGCCATCCGCCTTCAGGTCGAACATCACGACCACCGGGCCCTGCCCGCCTGGGACCTCGGCCTCCCACTTGCCATCCACGCCAGCGGCGCGGAGCCTCTGAATCGAGAATGCAGCGAATGGCGCCGCAAATGCGAATGCTCGTCTTGAGATCATTGAGTCGGCCCTCCTTGAGCCTGAGCATATAGGCGAACTCGAAACCGAATGGTTATCCCCAAAGCTTGGTGACACCCCGCAGCGCGCGCTCGATTTCGTCCGCTCCGACCCGGCCCGCGCGGAGAATGCGGGGCTCGTCCGAGACCAAGTCTACGATCGTCGACGGCTGGGCGTGCCTGGCCCGGCCAGCATCCAGCACAAGCGGCACCCGATTGCCCAGTTGTGCGACAACCTCGTCGGCGGAACGACCACCTGCCCGACCCGACCGGTTTGCGCTAGTCCCCGTCAGCGGGCAATTGGCGCCGCGCCCCAAGGCGCGCACCAACGCAGAGCGAGGCAGCCGCACTGCGACCGTACCAGTACCCGCAGTCACCGCATCCGGGACTTCAGCTCGAGCGGGCAGCACGAGCGTTAGCGGGCCCGGCCAGAAGCGCTCAGCCAAGGGTCCGAATGCCCTCGGCCGGCAGCAGACAATTCGGTCGAGGCGCGCCAGCGAGTCAACCAGCAAGAGGATCGGCTTGGATTCGGGACGCCCCTTGATGCGGAACAGATTGCGCACGGCCCGACGGTCGGACGCGTTTGCCAGTAGTCCGTACAAGGTGTCGGTGGGGGCAGCAACGACCTGGCCGTGACGGATCGCTGCGGATGCCCGCCACACAGCCTCTTGGGGGACCCGCCCACCACTCACTCGGACTCGCACGCAAGTGGACACTCGCTAACATACTACGCTGGACTGCGGGTCCGCTCACACCGGCATCAAGATGCCCCCACCCTTCGAAACGATCACCAGCCGGGGCAATCCGCTGCTACGGCAGTTGCGGCATACCGCCGCGCGTGGCGGCGTCACCGCACGCGGCAGCGCTCTGGCAGAGTCACCGCACCTGCTCAAGGAGGCGCTTCACGCTGGAATCGAAATCGAGAGAGTCTTCGCGAGCGAACGCGCGTATGCCGGAGTCGCTGCGACCATCCCGCCACACCGGCGCATTCCATTGCATCGGGTTGCCGACAAGCTATTCGCCGAGGCCTCGTCGACCTCAAGTCCACAGGGTGTCCTGGCCTTGGTCAGACTTCCGGCGTCAGACCCCGAAACCGTGTTCTCCGGATTGGCCCTGGTGCTCGACGGCGTGCAGGACCCTGGCAACGCAGGCGCGATTGCAAGGTCGGCGGAAGCGTTTGGCGCGTCTGGCGTCGTTTTCCTGAAAGGATCGGCCGCGCCAACCAATCCCAAGACACTCCGTGCTTCGGCCGGTTCGCTCTTCCGTCTGCCATTCCTGGCGGGCGTCGACGCGGACCAATTCCTGGAAGTTGCCGACGGCCGCGGCAAGCGCATGTTCGCTGCCACTGCCCATGGTGGCAAGTCGCTGCTCGATGCCGACCTGGGCGAGGACGGGACGGTGATCATCGGCTCCGAAACGCACGGCATCGCAGCCAAGCTGCTCGATAAGGCCACGCCGCTTGCGATTCCGACCGAATCGGTTGAGTCATTGAACGCCGCCGCCGCTGCCGCGGTAATCCTGTACGAGCACGCAAGAAGGAAGCTGCGCCCATGAACCTGTTCGAGACAGAGCCCGAGGGGGGAATCGGGAGCGACCGGCCGCTTCCGGAACGGATGCGGCCCCGGACGCTGAACGAATTCGTCGGGCAGAAGCACTTGCTCGCCGAAGGCAAGCCGCTTCGTCAACGCATCGAATCCGACAATCTCGAGTCAATGATCTTCTGGGGGCCCCCGGGAGTGGGCAAGACTTCGCTGGCTCGCGTCATCGCCAAGGCGACCCGCTGCGAATTCATCTCGTTCAGCGGAGTCATGAGCAGCATCAGGGAAGTCAAGGCCGTCCTCGTCGAAGCCCAGAGCCTCCGCGAGGCCGGAAGGCGAACGATCTTGTTCGTGGACGAGATCCATCGCTTCAACAAGGCTCAGCAAGACGCATTCCTGCCCTATGTCGAGCGAGGGGACATCATCTTGATCGGAGCGACAACAGAGAATCCCTCCTTCGAGGTGATCGCCGCACTGCTGTCGCGTTCCAAGGTCTTCACTCTCGAGCCACTTAACACCGAAGCGCTTGTGCATCTGCAGCAAGTTGCATTGACTGATTCGGAGCGCGGATTGGCAAGCCGCGGACCGGAAGTACCGGCCTCACTGTTAAACCGCATCGCTATTTTCGCGGGAGGCGACGCACGCGTCGCGCTACTGGCGGTGGAGGCTCTCGCGAACGCCGCCGGGAGCCAGCCTCCGAATGAGGCATTGCTGGAAGAGGTACTGCAGACCCGGCTCCCGCGCTACGACAAGCACGGTGATGAGCACTTCAATGTCATCTCAGCCTTACACAAGTCGGTTCGATCCAGCGATCCTGACGCGGCGCTGTACTGGCTCGCGTGCATGCTGGAAGCCGGCGAGGACCGCCTGTACATCGGAAGGCGGCTCGTCCGCATGGCCGCCGAGGATATCGGTCTCGCGGATCCTCGCGCCGTCGAGACGGCCATGGCCGCAATTGACGCCTTCCGGCTGGTTGGAGAACCCGAGGGCGATCTCTTCTTGGCCGAAGTGGCGGTCTATCTTGCCGTCGCTCCCAAGTCAGACGCCATTTACAAGGGCTTGGGACGGGCTCGCCGGGACTTGCGCGGCGGACCCGCTTCCACCGTCCCATTGCACCTGCGCAACGCCCCGACCGGCCTGATGAGCGACCTGGGCTACGCGAAGGGCTACCAGCACGCTCACGGGCAACCCGACGCGATCGTCGGGATGTCGTGCATGCCGGAGGGAATGGAAGGAACGAGGTATTACGAACCAACGGACCGTGGCGTCGAAGAGCGCATCGCCAAGCGGCTTCACAACATCCGTGCCCGTCGCGACGCCCTGCGGCGGGCGGAACGAAGCTGACACGGTCACCCGCCTTACGCCGGCTGGCCGGCAGTGACAGGCAGCGGCTGCTCGAGCCGGAGCAGTTCGAGCCGCACGGAATCGCAGAGGGCATTCCAGCTGGCTTCGAGCACGTCGTCGGAGACGCCGACTGTCGTCCAGTTCGTCTTGTGATCCGTCCAGTTGATCAGCACTCGCACCTTGGCCGCGGTGCCCTTGCCAGGGTTCAGCACCCGCACCTTGTAGTCCACCAGAAGAATGTCCGCTACCGCCGGATAGGCGCTCGAAAGGCAGCGCCGGAGCGCTCCGGCCATGGCATCGAACGGCCCGGAGGCAGCAACCTGAGCCTCCTGGGTGCCGGCCGGCGTTGACACGGTCATGCTGACCTGGCACTCGGAGTGTTCCCGGCCCTGCTTGCGAATCGCCATCTCCATGGCGTCGAGACGGAAGAAGTCCCGCTCTTCCGCCAGCACCTGACGGATCAGAAGTTCGAACGAGCCATCGGCCGATTCCAACTCGAAGCCTTCGAACTCCAGCTGCTTGATGCGATCCAGGACGCGCTTGCGGCCATCGGCCCCAAGCAGGGCGTCCCAGCCCTTCTCCTGGAGCTTGAAGACGATGTTGCTGCGTCCGGACAGATCACTGACCAGGACGCGGCGGTTGTTGCCCACCGACTCGGGAGCGACATGCTCATAGGTCTCGGCATCCCGCAGCACAGCGCTCACGTGGATGCCGCCCTTGTGAGCGAAGGCGCTCTTGCCTACGAAAGCAGATCCGTTGGCGAGCGGCAGGTTCGCCATGTCCGCAATGTAGTTGGCGAAGGAGGTGAGCTTCGTCACATTCTCGGGTCCCAGAACCGTGTGGCCCAGCTTGAGTTCGAGATCGCAGATCGTCGCGATCAGGTTGCAGTTGCCGCAACGCTCCCCGTAGCCGTTCATCGTGCCCTGAACATGGGTCGCCCCTAGTTCGACGGCCGCGATCGCATTCGCAACCGCGACTTCTGAGTCATTGTGCGTGTGAATGCCGATCACTCCGTCAAAGTTCTTGCGAACATCCTGGACGACCTCTGCTAGCCGGGATGTGAGCGTGCCCCCGTTGGTGTCGCAAAGCACGAGGCAGTCAGCTCCCGCGGTCTGTGCTGCCTCGAGAGTGCGAAAGGCAAAGTCGCGATCCGTCCGGTAGCCATCGAAGAAGTGCTCGGCATCGTAGACAACTTCGCGCCCAAGGGACTTGAGGTAGGCGACTGTCGAGTGGATCATCTCGAGATTCTGCCGCTCGCTCACGCGGAGCGCCCGCTCCGTGTGCAGCCTCCAACTCTTGCCGAAAATTGCTACCGTCGGCGTGTCGGACTCGGCGAGCATCCGCACGTTCGGATCTTCCTCTACGGCGTTGTCGGCATGGCGGGTAGATCCGAACGCGACCAGCCGCGCCTGTGCCAGCCGAAGCTCGCTCTTGGCCCGTTCGAAGAACTCGGCGTCACGCGGATTCGAACCCGGCCAGCCTCCCTCGATGAATGTGACACCGAGCTCGTCCAGCTTGCGAGCGATCGCCAGCTTGTCGGCAACAGAGAATGAGATGTTCTCACCCTGCGTGCCGTCCCTGAGCGTCGTGTCGTAGACCAGGATGCGCATGCAGTCCCCGCTTTCCCGCTAGCCGTCCGACGAGGGGGCCAGCGGCACCGAATCGGGCTTTTCCTTCTTGAGGAATGGCATCATCGCTCGCAGCCCCGATCCGACCTCTTCGATCAACTGACTTTCTTGCGCGGCCCGCATTGACAGGAATCCCTGGCGACCCGCGCGGTTCTCGTCCATCCACTGTCGAGCGAATTCGCCGGACTGGATTTCCGCGAGAATCTCCTTCATGCGCTCCCTGACGGCAGGGTCGACGACCCGCTTGCCGCGGGTGTAGTCACCGTACTCGGCGGTGTCGGAAACGGAATAGCGCATATAGCTGAGACCGCCCTCGTAGATCAGATCGACGATCAGCTTCAACTCGTGGAGACATTCGAAGTATGCGATCTCCGGCTGGTAGCCGGCATCGACTAGAGTTTGGAAGCCGGCGCGGATCAGCTCCGCGCACCCGCCGCACAGGACGGCCTGCTCGCCGAAAAGATCGCTCTCGGTCTCCTCCTTGAAGGTGGTTTCGATCACTCCTGCCTTGAGGCATCCCAATCCAAGGGCATAGGCCAGCGCCTGCTCCTTGGCGCGTCCCGAAACATCCTGCGCGACGGCGACCAAGCCCGGCACGCCGACCCCCTCCACGAAGAGTTCGCGCACGCGGTGCCCGGGCGCCTTAGGGGCGATCATCGAGACATCGACGCCTGGCGGCGGCGCGATCTCTTTCCAGTGAATGGAGAACCCGTGGGCGAACATCAAGGTGTCGCCAGGATCGAGATTCGGCTCGATCTCGCGCTTGTAGAGATCCGGCTGGATATGGTCCGGCAGCAGGATCATGATGATCTGGGCAGCTTTGGTGGCGTCCGCAACGGTAAGCACTTCCAATCCCGCCCTTTCCGCCTTGGGCCAGGACTTGGAACCTTCGTACAGGCCGACGACGACGTCGAGTCCGCTCTCCAACAGGTTCAGCGCGTGCGCGTGTCCTTGGCTGCCGTAGCCGATGATGGCGATCTTCTTCCCTTTCAGCAGGTCGAGGTCGCCGTCCGACTCGTAGTAGATTGTTGCGGGCATTGGGTTTCGAATGTTCCTTTCAAAGTGGGTGACAGTACGGACTTCACGATCGCGGCCCTCTGTCAGGGCTCCGAGATAGCGGACTCGCTGAAGCGCGGCACTGGTAGTTTGTTGTGCTTGGCGCGCGCCATCGCCATCGCGCCGGAACGGACCATTTCCAGATCCCCGTAAGAGCGCAACAAGGAAATCAGCGCGTTAAGCTTTTCGGGCGAGCCAGTGACCTCGAGAGTGTAGGAGGTAGGCGAGGCATCCACCACGCGAGCGCGGAAAATGTCGGCTTCCTTCAGCAACGAGGCTCGCTTGTTCTCTTCGACATCGACCTTGATCAAGGCAAGTTCCCTGCGAACGGCTTGCGAATCGGTCAGGTCTACGGCCTTGATGACATTGACCAGGCGGGAGATTTGCTTGATCAGCAGTTCCCGTCCCTGTTCAGCGACAGTTGCAACGATGGTCATGCTGGAGAGCGTCGGATCAAGCGTCTTGGCTACCGTCAGGCTCTCGATGTTGTAGCCTCGGGAAGTCAGCACGCCGGCCACTCTCATCAGTGCCCCGGGCTTGTTCTCCACAAGCAGCGAAATCAGTTGTGACATTGTCGGACTCTCCGGGCTAGTCGCCAGCCAGCGCCTCGGCTGGCTCGGACTCTGGCTGCAAGATCATCTCGCTCACCGCTCCACCGGCGGGCACCATCGGGTACACGCATTCTTCGGGTGCAACCTGGACGTTGAGCAAGTACGGGCCCGGCTCGGCAAACGCATGCTGGAGCGCCTCGTCCAGATGCTCGGGCTTGCTCACACTCGCCCCTTCGATCCCGAACGCCGCCGCCAGCAGTGACGCGTCTGGAAACGACGTGATATCGATCTCGCTGTATCGCTTGGCATAGAACAACTCCTGCCATTGGCGCACCATGCCGAGAGTATTGTTGTTCATCACGACGATCTTGACCGGTAGTCGATTCGATGCAATCGTGCCGAGTTCCGGCATCGACATCATGAATCCACCGTCACCAACGATGGCGATGACGGTCTTGTCGGGACAAGCGAACTTCGCTCCAACCGCGGCAGGCAGCCCGAATCCCATCGACCCCAGCCCGCTGGACGACTGCCAGAGCCTGGGCTTGTTAAAGCGCAGGTACTGCGCCGCCCACATCTGGTGCTGGCCGACATCGACCGTCACAATGGCCTCGCCGGCCCCAATCCGATCGAGTTTTTCCATCAAGTGCTGAGGCTTGATCTCGGTGTCGGATGCCTCGTAACAGAATGGATGCTCGCGCTTCAACTGGCGGATGTGGTCCAACCACGCGAGACGCTCGGTACGCAACTGCCGGCCGCAGGTATCCCTGGTCGCCTCGAGTCGTGCGTTGAGCATGCCAAGCACGTCCTTGGCATCGCCAACGACGCCGATGTCCGCGCGCCGGTTCTTGTTGATCTCGGCTGGGTCGATGTCGACATGCAGCACTTTCGCGTCGGGTGCAAACGCATCCAGGCGGCCAGTCACTCGGTCGTCGAACCGCACGCCAACACCGATCAATGCATCGCACTGGGTCACGCCCATGTTGGCGGCATAGCTGCCGTGCATCCCGAGCATGGATATGAAATTCGGATGTCCGGTCGGCATGGCCCCGAGGCCCATTACGGTGTGTGCCAGCGGGGCTTCCACCAACTCGGAGAAGCGCACGAGTTCAGCACTCGCCCCGGAGGAGACAATGCCGCCGCCCGCATAAACGTACGGCCGTTTGGCATTCCAAATGAATTCAACGGCCCGCTCGACCTCCGCCGAGTCCGGCTCGGAGTCGAAACGGTAGCCGCGCAGTCGGCTCATTTCCTTCTTGCTATCGAACGGCGCCTGGGCCAACAACACATCCTTGGTAATGTCTACCAGCACTGGGCCGGGACGCCCGCTCGTGGCGATGTAGAAGGCTTCGTGAATCGTCTGGGCGAGTTCGCCGATGTCCTTGACCAGGTAGTTGTGCTTGGTCGCCGACCGGGAAATACCGAAAGTGTCGGCTTCCTGAAAAGCGTCGCGTCCAATGAGCCCCTGCGGCACCTGCCCAGTGATCGCAACCACCGGTATGGAATCCATCAGGGCGTCGACAAGTCCCGTCGTCAGGTTCGTCGCGCCAGGTCCAGAGGTTGCCATGCAAACTCCCGCCTTGCCGGTGGCGCGAGCATAGCCCTGTGCCGCGAACGCGGCGTTTTGTTCGTGCCGCACAAGCACGTGACGCAGGGAGTGGTCGTACAGCACATCGTAGATCGGGAGCGTAACGCCGCCGGGATAGCCGAAGACCGCCTCCGTCCCTTCTCGAGCCAAGCTCTCAATCAGAATTTGTGCTCCGCTCAACAATGCCATGATTGGAGTTCCTCGCTTTCAACTTCCCTCGTAACCATAATCCTTGATTCCGGGGACAAGCGGAAACCGGCCCCCGACCTCGAACTCCAGCCCCGGTCGGCAGCCTCGTCAATGCACGATTGGAAGGAGGCTCAACCGGGGCCCGCTACAGCGACGGGAATAATCGCGCCGTGGCTAGGGACGACGGCAGGGGCAGTGTCGCATGGGCAGTGGCCGGAATTCCCGGACAACGCGCCAAAGACGCCCTCGCAGGAGGTGCTGACCGAGGGGAACTCGCACACGCCTGGGTGCTGGATGAGCATGCCGCGTTTCGCCTCAGGCAATTGCCAAGCGACTGTACTCCGCAGTGTACTCAAGATGCAGGCGTCAGGTCAAGCGAGATCACGCCCACAGGCGCGCCAACCTGCCCGTCGAGGGCCCCCTCTACTGCTCGGGAACGAACCGGTACCCTCGACCATGCACTGTCCGAATCCAGCGCGGCTTCTTCGGGTTGTCCTCGATTTTTTGACGCAGCCAACCAATGTGCACATCGACGGTCCGCGTCTGATGGGGTTCCGGATAGCGCCACACGTCCCGCAGCAGCACTGCCCGCGACAACGTTTCGCCCGGGTGCATGAGGAAGTAGTGGAGCAGATTGAACTCCTTTACCGATAGGGGCAGCCGCACACCGTCGCGACGGACCTCCGTCAAGTGAGTATCGAGACAGTTGCGTCCGAACTCCAGTATCGGCTGTCCCGCGATCGGGTCATTGCGACGGCGCAGCAGAGCCTTCACGCGAGCGAGCAACTCGGGCACGTCGAAGGGCTTCGTGAGGTAGTCGTCAGCACCCTCCTCAAAAGCATCGAGCTTGTCCTCGAGCTGGGACTTCGCAGTGAGCATCAGGACCGGCGTCGATATGCCGTTGGATCGCAACTCGCGACAAACCTCGATACCGTCCATCGAAGGGAGCATGATATCGAGAACGATCAGGTCGAGATCGGTCTTCAGCGCACAATCGAGCCCCTCACGGCCGTCCGCGACCATGTCCACGTCGTAGCCAGCAGATTGGAGCCGGTCCTCCAACGTGACCAGTAGGCCGGTTTCGTCCTCGACCAATAGAATGCGCTCAGCCATTTCCGCATAATTATTATAGAGGAAGATGGATTGTAAACGTGCTGCCGTGCCCGACTTCGCTCTCAACCGTTAGTTCCCCACCCATTCCCACGACCATCTCGCGCGCCAGCTTCAGTCCCAGTCCGGAGCCCGGTATACGCGCCTTGCCATCCGTCTGCCCGCGAAAGTATGGAGCGAAGATGCTGCTCAGTTCCTCGGGCGGAATCCCGCGCCCGCGGTCTTGGACACGGATTTGCACTTCCCGGCGGCCGGACGTCTCGGTCATCTCTGTCTCCAACCTGACCCATTGCCCAGGCCGACCGTACTTAACGGCATTGTTGATCAGGTTCCCGAGGCTTTGCCGTAGCGCGACCTCGTCCCCTCGAACGGTCGGCAGACTGTTTCCATCGATCCGCTCGAGGGTAAAACCTGCTTGATCGACCAACGGCTGCGCATCCGCCAGGACGCCGTCCAAGATCTCCGAGACGTCCAGGGTCTCGAAATGGTACTCCTTCTGCCCCGATTCAATGGCGGCGAGTTGGAGGGTGTTCTCGACCATCTGGCTCAGGCGCAGCCCGTAATTCCGCAGCAAGTCGCCGTACTGAAGTGCCTTCTTCCCGGACCCGAGCAGTCCGTCGGCCATGTTCTCTCCGATCATGCGAATCACCGACAGTGGCGTGCGCAATTCGTGGGAGACTCCCGCCACGAAATCCATCCTAAGATCTGCCAGCCGGGCGGCCCTGTTGGCCGAGAGCAGGGCCAGACCCATCGCCGCCGCAATCACCAGTAGCACTCCAAAGACCATTGTCAGACTGCGCCGGTACTGGCTTGATATAACCTGCTGCAGCGAACCGTCGACATGGCGCGCGGAAACCTCCAGGGTGTAGGGTCCCTCACCAGCAATAAAAACACGCGCGCGCTCAACCGCGAGCAAGGGATTCAACGACGCCACGGGTTCCCTTCCAGACTGAGCGCTGTCGAAGTCGGAAGCCAAGTCGCCGAGCGGCTGCTGAAGCTCAATGACTTGGGATGTCAAGGGAGAAAGAGCCAGTGGTAACCTTTGCCTAACGCCGGACCGCTTCAGTCCTGGCGGCACGGGAGCCGCGGACAGTAGCAGCGATCTGCTAGCGTCGGCCGTATCGAGCCAGGCGGCATCGACGGCATCGGCAGACCGCGACAGCGAGAACCCGGCGTGCCCCGTCGACTGAGGTTTCAACTCGGCTTGCCCGCGGGCGGGGTCGATGGCCTGGTAGAGGTAATGCCTCTCGCCGTCCAGAGATAGAGCAATGTCGTACAACGGCTCACCGCTAGGTCCGGCGAAGTACTCGATCATCACCTCCGGAAGGAGCCGCTCGGCAATGTAGTCCCAGTCCAGTTTCAAGATCAGAAAGCCGCCGTGCCATGCCCAGGAACTCTTGTTGCCCTGTGAAACACCCGGGGTGGGAATCGGGCGCGCTGCTGCCATGAACCGTGGGTAGAACATCCACGTATCCCGCCATCGAACCGGAATATCCCGACCGCGCCGCAATCCAATGCTGTCCAGCTCGCGCCGCAGGTCGGCCATCTCCTCTTCCCGGCTGGCTGGAACCAGTTGGCCCGACTCAATCGACAATTCGATCACGTCCCCCGTTCTCCGTTGCGAGGTGTAGTCGACGAACACATTTCGGATCGCCTTACTGTGCGAATACGATCGTTGCCACAAGTAATACTGTTCGACGTACTGATTCAAGCGGTTCGAGGCCTGTTCCCCGGCATCGGATCGGAAGATCGTCACCAAGTCAGAAATGTCGAGCTGCAAATTGCGGTTGAAGAGACGCAAGGAGTTCACCAGCCTCCGCTGCATCGTCAGGCTCTGGGCTTCCTTGAACTCGCCAATCCAGGAGAACTGGATCACAGCCAGCAAGACCAACGTCGCGCAGCAGGCGCCGATCGAGATGATGATCCAGCCGTGTCCCGGGGACGGGCCCACTCGAAACACTAACCGGAACCAGCGTAATAAGCGGTCGAGCTTCCCAGCGTTTACAAGCATTTCAATTCAGTGTCCGATCTGCGGGCGCGCCTCAAGGCGGCGCAGGGACGGCCGCATGTGATCCCCCGAACTCGAGGTCGTCCAGACTTCGGCTGCCCGTAGGCGGGTCTTGGCCGATGAGCAAGCCGACCCACAGCGAATACTCAAGCCAGAACTGTACACACGCATGGATTCAGCCTAAACCCCTCCCGTGTCTGGTGCGCGCAATTCACGCCCCGACGGACGCCCTGCGAACCGAGCCCCGGGACCGATATGCGAAGCTCGATCGATGGACCTTCCTGGCAGCTTCTAGCCCGAAGGCTGCTCCCGCAGAATCGCATCACGGCGCTCGACCTCCGGCTCCCCATAGCACCAGACATCAGAATCCGGAGAGGATTGCCGATACAAGTGTCGATGCCATCGTACGGCTTGCGCGCTGGAGAGCGACGTCCCGCTCATTCACATAGGCGTTCGGATCGGCGCTGACTTCGTGAGTCTCACGGTGAGTGAGGTCGGGATTGAGATACAGCTCCTTGCCGTCCTTCAGGTCGTACAGGGCAACATGCACCCTTGTGATCGTCAGCACGCTCGTGGCGCGACCAGTCCTGGGATCGAAATTCTGCGGAACGGCATCAAACAGAACAACCTTTCCCCGTAAGGTTGCGTCGGCGTGGTCATCGTTGGCGATGACCTGGTAGCGCGTGCGTGCCAGGATCTCCGTGACCACCGCCTGCGTCAGGTACTGCTCGACCTTGAACTCGGCAGTCGCGTTCTCGAATGCCGGAACGGCGATTGTGCGAATCCTCGTCGGGAGCACGTCGGCTGTACCGACCAGGCGGTAGCCGCACCCTGACAAGCAGGCCACCAGAACCAACGCCGCTGTCTGAACTGCTCTCAGTTGGGGACGGACGGTTTCCAATCGCTCTGGCGACCCGAACGCTAATGCTGCGCCGGAGGCCCCTCCGACGCTTCCGCGCCTTCAAGTTCGGGAAATGGCCTGCCGAATAGGCTCACCACGCGGGCCAGCACGCCGCTAAGGGCAAATGCAGATGCCATTGTCAGCAGTACGGGTCTGGAGAAATTCCATACCAGGAAGATCAAGGTGGCCGAGAATACAACTCCCAGCGCAGGCGCCTTCTGGAATGCCAGTTCCTTGAAACTTCGGTACCGCCAGCCCGAAATCATGAGGAATCCCAGGCTCGCCATAAGCAAGCACCAAAGCACCCCGCCCGGCCACCACTCCCGGATGGGGTACCCTTCGGAGAAATGCACGAACGCCCCTAGCAGGCCGGCGCACGGCGGGATCGGCATTCCGACGAAATACCTTCGGTGCGACAGTCCCGGGTTCTTCGGTAGCGGATCCTTCTGCACGTTGAAACGGGCCAGGCGGGCAGCACCGCAGGTCAGGTATAGGAATGTGCAGAAGTAGCCGAGCGGTGGAAGCAACTCCAGCAGGGGAGAGCCACCGCTGGGAAGCGCACCCCGCATGCCCCACGCATACGCCAGCACGGCGGGCGCGGCCCCAAATGTGACGCAATCAGCGAGCGAATCGAGCTCCCCTCCGAACGCGCTGGTGGACTTTGTGATCCGGGCGATGCGGCCGTCCAAGCCGTCTGTTAGCATGGCGATCCCGATCGCGATCGCCGCGTAGTCTAGTAGCAGTGCGGCTTCGGCCGCGCGACTCGCGGGCAGCGCCACGGCCTTGAGGGTCTGCACGAGGGTGTAGTACCCGCAGAACATTGTGCCCACGGTAAACATCGTGGGCAGTACGAAACTCCGGTTTGTTCGTCGCTTACGTCGGACCCGCATCACCGCCTCCTTGATTGAGACTAGCGATCACGGAACTCCCGCCGGCAACCCGGTCGCCGGGCTTGACGGCGAGGCCCCATTCCGGTCCCAGGACGATGTCCACCCGAGAGCCGAACTTGATCAGGCCAAAGCGCTCGCCCTTCTCGAGACTGTCCCCGGCCTTCTTGCGGCACACGATCCGCCGTGCGATCAATCCGGCGATCTGCTTCGTTTCCAATGTCAAGCCGCTCCTCCGCTCTTCAATGACCAGCGTGTTGCGCTCGTTCTCCATCGATGCCGCATCCATATGGGCCATGCGGAAGCCGCCCGGAGTGTATTGCACGGACCGGACGCGCCCGGCAACGGGAGCACGGTTTACGTGGACGTCGAAGATGCTCAGGAAGATACTCACCCTTGTACGCCCGTCGACCTCTTCGCGCACCTGCACGACCTTGCCATCCGCAGGCGAGACGCACACCGGCCCCTGCGGGATCACTCGATCAGGGTCGCGAAAGAAATACAGACAGAAGACCCCCGCTGCCGCAAGAGGAACTGCCGACCAAGGCTCCAGAAGCAGGCCGCTGAAGAGTGCTGCCGCCCCGAAAGCCAGACCGTAAACCCAGCCGTCCTTCACCATCGGCATTCAGCTCGCGCCTACCAAGCAAGTGTCATCGGGCCTGAGCCGCACGTTGGGCGACAATGCTCGACATCTGGTCCTTCAATCGCAGCTTCAGCTTCTTGAGGCGGGCCTCCTCGGTCTGCTCCTCCTGGGACGGATAGCGGCGTTCCCCTAGTTCGTTGAGGCGACGCTCGTATTCTGTGTGCTGTCGCTTCAGTCTGCGGTACTCTTCGTTCGACTCCATCAATTCTGCAATTAGCTTCGCGGAAGCGGGCATGGTCATTCGTTAGATCCTCCTGCGCGGGCGGACGTTGCCCGTGCAGCCGGGCCTCAGTGGCTCGGAGGCCTAGGGGCCCTCGAAAGCGCGACGCCCGCGCGGCTACACTCTAGCAAAGAAATCAGGGAGTTGCAAAACCGGAAAGTCACCTGGATGGAACCCATCCCGCACCCGATCAGCACGTCTTTATCGAATTGCCGCGAAGCCGTTGACGGTCACGAAACGAGCCCGTCACAGAACACCGCAAGTGCTGTCTCGGGAAGCTTCTACTGATTCGGAATGGACGATGCAACCAAGCTGCCCTGTTGGTCCAGCAGGCGCTGCGCGCGGGGCAGTGCCTCGATTGCCTTCTGAACATCGGGGTCCAGTTCGTAATACACTCGCTGACCCTCTTCGATGTCGAAGGCCGAATTGTAGATTGCGCGCTTGATGAACCGCCGAATGTAGTCGAGGTTGGCATCGAAATCGGCTTCTTCAAACTCGATCTCTTCCGCACGCAGGAACTGGCGGAATTCATCCAGCACTTCCTGCGTGACATCCCAGCCCGTCGGCAGTTCAGGGTGCTCGCGGCTGTAGTCCTGGGCGAAGGTGTCAATCGCGTACCGTCTGTCAAGCAGCCACTGGAAGTCATTCAGCCGTCGCTCCTCCAGCTCGATATCTGGGGCGATTCCGCCACCGGCGAACACCCTGCGGCCCTTGTCGGTAAGGCGCACGCCCTCCCTCTGAGGCCTGTACCCTTCACTGCAAGGATTACTGTAGTACTCGAGCATCGAGACGCCGTCGTATCGCCGTTGAATGAGGCGACCGGTCGGAGTGTAGTATCGCGCCGTGGTCAAAGCCAAGCCAGACGCTTGAGAGAGGGGAAAGACGGTCTGCACCAAGCCCTTGCCGAATGTGTTGTGCCCCACGATCAACGCCCGGTCATGGTCCTGCAGTGCCCCAGCCACAATTTCCGAGGCGGAGGCCGAATTGCAATCCACCATGACGACCATCGGATACACGTTGCCGCCATGGCCGCGACGGACCGAGTAGATGCGCTGCCGGGAGGATCGGCCGTGATGGGAAACGATTGACTGGCCCTTCTTGAGGAACCGGTCCGACACGCGGACACCCTCGCTTAGCAAACCTCCCCGGTTTTCTCGCAAGTCAAGCACCAGCCCCTCCAGTTCGCTGACCTTCAACGCAGCCAGGGCCTTGTCGAGCTCCTCGCCGGTGTTCTCGGTGAAGGATTCAATTCGAATGAACCCGATCTTCGGTTTGATTTCGAATGCTGTCGGCAGACTGGGTCGCGGAATGCGCGCCCGCGTGACCTGGACCTCGATCAGGTCGTCGACACCCCGGCGCTCGATGCCGATCGAGACCGTTGTGTCGACTGGCCCTCGAAGGCGATGGGCAACCTCGGTGACAGTCAGGCTCTCAACATTCTTCCCGTCGACTTCGACAATCACGTCTCCGGGTCGCAGTCCCGCCCTGAACGCCGGTGTGCGCGGGATAGGCGCGATCACGATCGTACCGCCGCTGAGATTGCCGATGTGCATACCGACACCGGCATAGTGCCCTTTCTGATCTTCGCGAAGCTGTTTGAAAGCGTCCGGCGAGAAAAACGACGAATGCGGATCCAAGGTCCGCAACATATACGGAATAGCGCCGTGGAACATCACGCCATCCGCATCCACTTCGTCGGCGTACTGGTCCTCGACCGTCGCAAGAAGTCCGGAAAGCAATCGGATACTCTCCTTGATCTGAGCGTCGGCTGGCTCGGAAGCCGCATGAACCCATGGGCTCGCCCAGAAAAGGCCCGCTCCCAGGGCGATGCTCCCGAGCACGGAGAGGCCTATCACCCTTGTCTTGGTCTGCATTGGATCGGCGGTTCCAGAGAGTCCCGGATTCCACGGACAGTATACCAGTCGCCGCAGCCAGCCGGAGGCCCCAGACAGATCGCCAAGGAGGCCAACCGCCAATCTTGGGCCGAAATCATCTCGAGTCCCGGCACTCCGCATGCTTATAATAAAGACCGGAGGCGATCGTGAAGAAACAAGCGAAATTCGTCGCCATTATCGCGGCGATCGTGGTGACGCTCGCTTGGATGGGCGTTAGCGGCGTCAAGGAGAGCGCAACCTATTACGTCACTCTCGAAGAGTTGATGGCGATGGACAATCCGGGCTCCAAGCGAATCCGGGTTGGTGGAGATGTCGCCGATGGCTCGATCGTGAGGAGCTCCAAGAACGTTGAATTCACCTTGCATCAGCAAGACGAATCGATGGCTGCCGCCCAAGTCCTCGAAGTCGTCTACACTGGCGAGGACCCTTTGCCGGACACGTTCAGGGACAAGGCACAGGCACTCTGCGACGGTTTCCTGCGCGCCGACGGGAAGTTCGAAGCCACCAAGATCCAAGCCAAGTGTGCGTCGAAGTACGAAGCCGAGCCGGGTGCGGACGCAGCGCCGGTATATGGCGCCGAAGCGAGCAGCCCGACGGACTAGCGGCTTCGGGAACGAACCGCCGGTGCGCCGCAACTGAGGGTCAGAAACTGTTCGGGGCGCGATGGAGAATCTAGGCTACCTAGCGGTCCTGCTGGCGTTTATTCTGTCCGCCTACGCGGTATTGGCCGCTCTCGGAGGAAAGCTTCGACGCAACCCCTTCCTGGAACTGAGTGCACAGCGTGCGGTGCTCGCCGCCTGGCTGATGACCACCGCGGCGTCAGCGATCCTGCTGCACGCGATCCTCACTGACAACTTCAGTTTTAACTACGTCGCGTCGCGATCAAACGCGAGCCTGGATCTGCTCTACAAGGTCGCCGCCTGGTGGGGTGGGCAGGAAGGCTCGCTCCTGTTCTGGAGTTGGATCGCCGCGACCTACTCGTTTGTAGCGGTTTACACGGGCCGCGTGCGGCACCGCAATCTGATTCCGTACGTAGTCATGGTGATGGCTGGTACGCAGGCATTCTTCCTGGGCTTGGTTGCGTTCGAGGCCAATCCGTTCCAGGTGATCATGTCCGGCCCACAGATCACCGCAGTGCCCGACGGCCAAGGACTCAATCCCCTGCTCCAGCACCCGATGATGGCGATCCATCCTCCGATGCTGTACCTGGGGTATGTCGGGTTCACCGTGCCATTCGCATTCGCGCTGGCCTCGTTGATCACGCGCCAGCCGGGGGAGCGCTGGATCCATACGACCCGCGTATGGACCATGGTGACCTGGCTGTTCCAGTCAATAGGAATCCTGCTGGGGGCCCGTTGGGCCTACGTGGTACTCGGATGGGGCGGCTATTGGGGCTGGGATCCCGTCGAGAACGCATCGCTGCTTCCATGGATTACAGGAACGGCCTTTCTGCATTCAGTGATGATGCAGGAGAAGAAGGGAATGATGAAGGTCTGGAACATTGTCCTGATCTCGGCTACGTTCTTCCTCTGCATCTTCGGGACCATGATGACCCGCGGCGGCTTGGTCAGTTCGGTTCACGCATTCGCCCAATCTGAGATTGGTGGGTATTTCGTCTGGTACCTGATCATCGGCATCGGAATCACCGCCTATTTCATTGCCAGCCGTCGGCAATACCTGCGGAGCGAGGCCGAGCTGGAATCCGTTGTCTCCCGCGAGTCCAGCTTCCTGTTTAACAACGTCATCTTGCTGGCAAGTTGTTTCGCCGTTCTGTGGGGAACCCTGTTCCCGGTCATGAGCGAGTACTTCACCGGGAACAAGATCACGGTCGGTGCGCCGTTCTTCAACAAGGTCAACGTGCCGATCGCCCTGTTCCTGTTGTTTCTGACGGGTGTCGGGCCCCTCTTCGCGTGGCGGCGGACGTCCCTGGAATCCCTGCGCCGAAATTTCCAGTGGCCGGCCCTGGTTGCGGTGCTTTGCGGGGTGGCCTTGGTCGCGGCCGGCATGCGGCACTTCTACGCCACGGTCTGCTTCAGCCTTTGCGCGTTCGTCACCCTCACGGTGCTGATGGAGTTCTACCGGGGAGGCCGTGTCATTCAGCGGAAGTTCGAGATGTCCCTACCGTCCGCCTTGGTGGAACTTACCTGGCGCAACACGAGGCGCTACGGCGGATATCTCGTGCACATGGCCATCGTGCTCATGTTCGTGGGATTCGCCGGGGCCGCGTTCAACATCGTTCACCAACAAGAGATGGCGGTGGGAGACAGTATCGAGGTCGGAGGCTACGAGTTCAAGCTGCAAAACGTCTCGGAAATGGACAGCCCCAACTACTTTCGCGCCGTCGCGGCAATCGATGTGACCAAGAACGGCGAGTTTCTCGAGACAATGGCGCCGGAGCGTCGCCTGTACCATGCCTCCAGACAACCGACCAGCCGGGTTGACGTGCGTAATCGCCTCGGTGGGGATGTCTATCTGGTCTATGCCGGCCAGTCGAGCGACGGCGCGAACCCGATCGTGCAAGTCTATATCAACCCCTTGGTGAACTGGATCTGGATCGGGTCGTTCCTGCTGGTTCTGGGCACGCTGGTCGCGTTGATTCCGAGCAAGCGCGCCCACCGCGCCGAACGCGTCCGGCCAGCGCAATTGAAGGAGCAACCCATTGCGGCATCTGGTGACTAGCCTGCTCTTGGCGCTGCTTTCAACGAGCCTCCATGCCGCGGTCCCATATGCCAAGCTGCGGGAACTTGGCGACCGTGTCACCTGCCAGTGCAGCGGTGGCTGCTCATACACGGTGGGCAGTTGCAACATGCTGAACTGCCACTTCCGCGATCCAATCCTTAGCGAGATCGAGGCGGGACTTGAAGCCGGCCAGTCCGATGAGGCCGTCCTCGAGGCCGTGTACGTCAAGTACGGCAGCGAAACGCGGGTCGAGCCGCTAAACGAAGGCTTCGGCCGGATTGGCTGGATCGCCCCGTTCGCTTCGCTACTTGTCGGGCTGGCAGTGATTCCCTGGGTCGTCAGGCGGTGGCGCAATGCAGCCGTGTCACGGCCCCATTCCGACTCGGTCCCGGAAGATGTCGTCGATCGATACCGTTCCCAAATCGAGGAAGACCTCGACGAATTGGAATAGACTCAAGGATTCAGGCTGGCTCGCGGCATGCCGCGAGCATCAAGTCTGAGCGGGACAGAATGCTTGTTGCGGCTGCCATAGCAATGCTCCTGCTGGCATTCGGACTGCCCTTGGTGGTGCGCGCGGGGCATATCAGGCCGGACGACCCGATTTCACCGACACAACACCTGGACGATCGCAAGGCCGCGATCTACGAGAATCTGCGGGATTTGCGAGGCGAGTTCCAGATGGGCAAGATGTCGGAATCCGACTATGCGGAGAGCAAGCGGGAACTGCAGGCCGAACTAGCCGGAGTGCTAGCCGAGATCGACAGGGTCGGTGGCAATGCCGTCTAGGAACCCAGCCTCAATTGGACTTCACCTGGCGGCAACGGCTGCCACCGCTCTGGGCTGGGCCGGAATACCGTGTGCTGCCGGGGTGGAGGGCACTGTCCGCAATGCCACGACGGGTGGCCCCGCCGCCGGTGTCACGCTGACGCTCTCGTCGTTCGAGGACGGGATGACGCTCCTGGAAGAGACCGTATCGGGAACCGACGGCGCTTTCTCGTTCGAAAAGGAGCTTCCTGCGATCGCCGAAGGCCAGCAGCTGGCAGGCTCAGTCCGGGCCGAGCATGACGGGGTCAACTATACGGAGATCCTGCCTGTCGGGGCTGCGACGCGAGACGTGCTCGTGACCGTGTACTCGGCCAGTGCCGATGCGGTTCCTCCACCCGACAGTCGCGCGGTCATCCTGGAGCCCGGCGAGGCTGAAATGATCGTCCGAGAGTTCTATCCTTTCTTCAACAATTCCTCGCCGCCCGTGACCTACAGCAGCGAAGCCGGCACGTTGCGCTTTTTCCTCCCGGAGGCTGCGCAAGGCCTGGTCCGGGTGTCCGGGACGGGGCCGGCAGGCATGTCCCTGCCCAGTACGGCCCTGCCGAGCGAAACCGCGGACGTGTACAAGGTCGACTTCCCGCTCAAGCCCGGAGAGAACCGAATCGAACTGACCTACGTGCTTCCGCACGAAAACGGCGCGAAATTCACCGTGCGCTCGATGTATCCAACCCTTGGAACCCGCGTGGCGGTTCCAGAAGGCTTTAGCATTGAGGGCTCGGGCATAAGCCCGGCCGGACGCATACCCGATACAAACTGGGCACTCTATGACGTCCCTGACGCTGAACCGGTTGCCATCGCTGTGACCCGTCGCCCCTCCAGCAGTTCCCAGATCAGTATCGAGCCGGCTCCCATCGCGAATGAACTGGGTTGGATCGCAGGTTTGGCGGTGTTGATCCTGGGACTGGGCTTTGCCCATTTGCTGGCATCCGCCACGCCTCGCGGCAGAGAGGCCCGTTCCGGCCCGGAAGGGTAACGGCCCGCCCCATGAGCGATCCTGCGATCCGCGCGCGCGCCGTGTCGAAATTCTTCGGCGACTACCCCGCGCTGCGCGAAGTGGACCTCGATGTCTTTCCGGGGCAGGTGCTCGGACTGCTCGGTCGCAACGGTGCGGGCAAGACGACCATGTTGCGGATCCTGGCCGGTCTCAGTGCGCCAACATCCGGCGAGGTCTTGTTCCCAGCCTCGGGGAGCCAGGACAGCGATCATCGTCAGCGCGTCGGCGTCGTGGGCCACGGGACGTGGATCTACGACGAGTTGACAGCCGCGGAGAACCTACGCTTCTTCTGCAGCCTTTACGGCGTAAACGACCCGGGTCCGGTCGTGGAGCGATGGCTTCGGCGAGTGGGGCTGCAACGATTCCGGAACTCCCGGGCAGCCGAGTACTCCAGGGGAATGCGCCAGCGACTGACCATCGCCAGGGCTTTCCTTCACGAGCCGGACATCCTGCTTCTGGACGAACCATGGACTGCGCTGGATGACCGCGCCGCGCAGCTGCTGTCCTCGCTGGTCACGGAGGCAAAGGCGAACGGACGGACGATCGTGATCTGTTCTCACCAATTGCCTGAAGCGATCGGCGTGGCGGACGAGATCGCGCTTCTGCACAGGGGTCGCGTCGCGTACCAGGGCTTGGTCGACGCTCAGTTGCGGCGCGAGCCTCAGTCGTTGTACGAGCGGCTTCCATGAGAGGATTCCTGGCCCAGACTTGGACTGTTGCGCGAAAGGACCTGCGCTGCGAGTTCCGCGACCGCCAAGTGCTGAACGCGGCGATTTCATTCGCGCTGGTGGTCCTGCTCATGTTCAGCTTCACGTTCGACCCCAACACGAACGTGGAAATCCGCAGCCTTTCGGGCGGGCTCTTGTGGGTGGTCTACCTGTTTGCGGGAGTGCTCGTGCTCAATCGCAGCTTCGCGCGCGAAACAGCCAATGACTGCCTGGCGGCGCTCGTGGCGGCACCGCTTTCGGGAGACGCTCTATTTCTGGGCAAGACGCTGTCAAGTTGCGTATTGATCTTCGCCGTGGAACTGATCTCGATTCCGGTGTTCGGAGTTTTCTTCAACGTCGATTGGCTGCCTCACCTAGCACAACTGATTCCCGTGTTCTTGCTCGGAAGTTGGTCCTTCGCGGCAGTTGGCACGACTTTCGGAGCGGTCACGGCGAACAACCGATTGCGGGAACTCATGCTTCCGCTGCTGGTGTTCCCGATATGCCTCCCGGCGCTGGTAGCGTGCATGAGCTTGACCTGGGGCATTTTCGACCCGTCCGCGGTGACCGAGACGGGCCCGTGGCTCCGTCTCCTGATTGGATTTGACGTCGTGTATACGCTGCTCGGCGTGCTGGTGATGGATTCGATCCTAACGGCAGGCTGAGGGGCTGGCCGCATTCGAAGCGAGCGGGGCGGTTGAAGGGAGGGCAAGCCAGAATGCCAAGGAGACTGCGCTGGGGCATGGTGGGCGGTGGAGATGGGAGCCAAATCGGCGGCGCGCATCGCATTGGAGCGCGACTTGACGGTGCGTTCGAGTTTGTTGCAGGGGCCCTCGACATCGATCCGGCCAGGGGCAGGGAGTTCGCCATCCAGCATGGTGTCGCGTCCGAACGGGCTTACGGTGACTGGCGACAAATGCTCGCGAAGGAGCGGACGCTGGACCCTGGCGAGCGACTGGACCTGGTGACAGTCGCAACGCCGAACTCGACGCATTACGAAATCGCCAACGCCTTTCTCGCCGCGGGCTTCAACGTGCTATGTGAGAAGCCGCTGACCACGACGCTTGCGGAGGGCACGGACCTCGTCGCAACCGCTCGCGCAGCCGACCGGATCCTTGCCGTCAATTACGGATACACGGGATACCCCATGGTCCGGCAGGCGCGCGCCATGGCGGAGGCCGGGCAGCTCGGCCGGATTCGGATCGTCGTGGCCGAGTTCGCTCACGGGTCGCATGCCGATGCCGCCGACGATGCCAATCCACGAATCCGCTGGCGATATGATCCCGACCAGGCAGGCGTGAGTTCAGTCCTCGCGGACACCGGCCTGCACGCGCTGCACATGGCGTGCTATGTGCTCGGCAGCGAGGTGACCCAGGTGTCAGCGGACTTCGTTTCGTCGGTTGCTGGACGCGAGTTGGAGGACGATGCGCTGGTAGCCATCAGATTCTCGGACGGCGAGGTGGGTCGCCTATGGGCGAGTGCCGTGGCCGTCGGCCAGACCCACGGGCTGTCCTTGCGAGTGTTCGGGGAGCAGGGTGGTCTGCGCTGGTCTCAAGAGGAGCCAAACCAACTGTACTGGACGCCGCTGGGAAAGCCGACGAGGACTCTGGAACGCGGTGACGCGACGCTGTCCGAAGAAGCTGCGCGCGCATCGCGGATCACGGTAGGCCACACCGAGGGAATGCTGGAAGCATTCGCCAACATCTATGCAGATCTGGCGGAGGCAATCCGGGCCGGCCGGACCAGCCAGGATCCAGTTCGTTCGAGCGTTCGCTACCCCACTGGGGAGGACGGGCTGCATACGCTGGCAGCGGTACACGCAGCGGCGCAGTCAGCGAGAGCCGGCGGCGTATGGGTAGAGGTCCCTACCGGGTAGCCGTTCGGATCGGAGTCGCGATACCACCTGGTCGGGTCCCACCGCCTCTGTCGTTGCAGGTTGGGAATCGATATTGGCGTACACGGGTTTCCATGGCGAAAGCCGGGTGAGGTGCCCTCGCGATCGCATCGACACCAAGATTGCATCCCGTGATGGGTTCGGCACGGGCCTTCAAGCAGGACGAGCCCCGGTCGGGGAGTCAGCTGGCCCTCGCGTGACGCCAAGCGATACCCGCCACACCCAAACCCAGTAGGACCTTCAGCATGTCAAGTGCAGTGTAGGTGTGGTGCAGAGCCCAAAAGGAGTTGCGCACGTCCGGCAGCGAAGATTCCGCCGCGAAGTCGATCAACCGCCCCAGCCGGATGGTCTCGGGAACGACATGTGCCGCAAGCCCGACAGCGATCAAGAGCATGACGCCCGCCATGACCACCGGGACCGTTCCGCTGCGCGCCATCCAAACCAGCAAGAGCAATGACACCGCGATCGGAAGCTGCACCCATCCCCAAACCCGGAAGAACAGCCTATTCACTTCGGAGGCCTGATACCGGAATGCGCTTCGCAAGCTGTCAGCAGACAGTCCCTGCACCGCGTCGCGCAGGCCCTCGTCACTCGAAACAGATAGTCGCTCGGCAACAGCGAAATTCTGGATCGCGACCTGCCACATGAAGACTGAGCAACCGCTCCAGACACCGACCAGGAACAGGAGCAGATAGGTGGCGCGCTTCATGAACCGGGCGCCACGAACTCGGGGGGTGGTGCGGAACCATCCCCAAAGAAATACGCGTCCATCTGCTGAATGATCAATTCCTGAGCTTGGAGAGTCGCGGGATTGAGACGGTACTCATTGATCAGCATCTTCAGATGCTCCGCCCACTGAGCCCAAGCGATCTTGGAGACGTTGTCGTAGATCTTCCTACCTAGGTCGGTGTCAAACGGAACCTCGTCGAGACCGGGAAGCTTCTTGTTGAGCTTGACGCAATGGACCATCCGCTCGGGCATGACTTGCCCTATTGTAGAACTTCGGAACGGTACATATTCCGGTCTGGAGGTCCCGAAGATGTCAAGAGATCCGCTCGTGATCACAATCGGCGAGAGGACTCTCGCGCTGCAGTCCGGAGACATCACCAAGGTGCCCGCGGACGCGATCGGGAACGCCGCCAACTCTGCGTTGCGGGGCGGAGGCGGGGTCGACGGCGCAATTCATCGGGCGGGTGGGCCAGCAATCATGCGCGAACTCGACGCCATCCGGGAGCGGATCGGCAAATGCACCCCGGGAGACGCTGTGGCCACCGGTGCGGGCGATCTGCCAGCCCGGTGGGTCCTGCATGCAGTGGGGCCCATCTACCGGGATGGCAGACACGGAGAACCCGAGGCTCTCGCTTCATGCTTTCGCCGCTGCATGGAACTCGCGGGTGAGCTTGGAGCCAGATCGCTAACACTCCCCGCGATCAGCACGGGTGTCTATGGCTATCCCCTGGATGCAGCGGCCGATGTCGCTGTCCGCACAGTCGTTGAGATCCTCAAGGCCCCTGAAACTCGGCTCCGGCGGGTCACGTTTGTGCTCTTCGGGAAGGCTCCGTTCGAAGCGTTTCAGCGAGCATCGAGCCGTTTGCTAGGGCCGTCCCCGTAAGTAGGGGTGCGTCCGCGCCGCCAGACCGCAACTGACCAATCGAGCAGAGAGAGGGGAGCGCGATAACGCGCCGGCCCGGAAGCATGACGATGCCTCACGCTGGTGCGTAACAGCACGCACCCACACCGCGCTGCAACTAGGCGCGGGAATCTGAGTCGACCTTCCTGGTGGGCCGTACTCTCGGTCAATTCCCGGGGGAAGCGCGTGGCCCGGACTGCACTCCTCTCAAGGCAGGGTAAGTTGAAGTCGCGCGCGGCGCGCGGACACGCAGGAACCGCCGCTTTCCAACCGTTAGAACGGCGGCGCCTTGGATGGGCGATGGCCATCCAGCGTGCTGTTGGCTTGACATGGATTTGGGGCCGCCATAGGATAAATTTAGGTTCGCCTAAATATGCCGAGCGAGGCGATCGACGATTACTTGAAGGCAATCTTTCAAATCGCCGGGGAACACGAGCGGGCATCGACGGCCTCCCTGGCCGAGAAGCTCGCTGTGGCGCCCGCGTCCGTCACTGGCATGCTCCGGAGGCTCTCCGAATCACATCCCCCGTTGGTGGAGTATCAGAAGCACCGCGGGGCGCGCCTGACATCCGTGGGACGTGCCCGCGCTTTGGAGGTCATTCGGCACCACCGGTTGATCGAACTCTTTTTGCACACGACCTTGGGTTACAGCTGGGACGAGGTGCATGCCGAAGCTGAAAAGCTGGAGCATTGCATTTCCGAGACGCTGGAGGACCGGATCGCCGCAGCGCTGGGCGATCCCGAGTTCGACCCGCACGGCCATCCAATTCCGCGCCGGGATGGATCCCTGCCGAGCCGAACTGACAGGGGCCTAGTGCAATTGGAGGCTGGAACGGGAGCAATCGTGTCGCGAGTATCCGACCAAGACTCGGAAATGCTGCTCTACCTTTCGAAGATCGGAATCAAGCCCGGAGTGCGCATCCAACTGGTGGAGCGTGGTCCGTTCGACGGGCCCTTGATGATCCGCGTCGAGGAATCACCCGACGTGCACGCATTTGGACCCCGCCTAGCGGCTGCGATCCGGGTTCGAGTTCCCGATGAGAGCGGCACATGATCACTGTCGGCTTGCTGCTAGGCCTCGCGTTGGGAGCCGTTGCCCTTGCGGCGCCTCGTTTCGGACTGGTCTCCCTGTGGTGGAAGTTCCGCGCCAACAGGGAGCGCACACGGTCCGAAGACGCGTTGAAGCACATCCTGGCATGGCAACATCGCTCAAAGCTCGCCAGCCTGGAGTCGCTCGCTGGCGCCCTCCGATTGTCGGCACCGGCGACCCTCCGGCTCGCCACCCGAATGGAACAGTCTGGCTGGGTCCGGAGCAAGTCTGAGGGCATCGCCCTGACCCGTAGCGGAGAGCAGCGGGCTTTGCAGGTGGTGCGCGCGCACCGCTTGTGGGAACGCCATCTCTCGGATGACGCCAACATGCCAATGGCGCGGCTGCATCAAGCTGCCGAGAATGCCGAGCATACCCTCACCCGTGACGAGGTCGAGAGGCTCGACGCACACCTCGGCCACCCCCAGCACGATCCTCACGGCGACCCGATCCCGGGCGCAGACGGACGGTTGGCCTCGATCGATGCTGTCAGCCTCACCGAGTGGCCCGTCGGTAAGCCCGCCCTGATCGCGCATATCGAGGATGAGCCCGATCCAGTCTTCCAGCAGGTACTGGCAGCCGGCCTGCGTCCAGCGCAGGTCATCCAGGTACTCGAGACGGGACCGGAACGACTGGTCGTGTCGGTAGAAGGATCGGAGTGTCGCATCGATCCCGCCGTCGCTGCAAACGTGCAGGTCTCAGTGGCTAGCGATGCCGACCTTCCTCCACCGGATGCAGTGCGACTGTCTAATCTGCCCCAGGGCGCCTGTGGGGAGGTTGTCGAGTTGGGGCCGGCCTGTGTCGGCTTCTCGAGGCGGCGACTCTTGGATCTTGGGCTAACACCCGGCGCCCGTGTGGAAGTGGCACTGGAAACCGCCTTCGGCGATCCAAGGGCATTCCGCATCCGCGGGACGACAGTCGCGCTACGCGGCCAACAAGCAGAGCAGATTTGGGTCCGGCCCCTGGCCGAGCCATCTGCAACCGAGGTGGGCTCATGATTGCCCCTGATTGCGGGGCCTGCCCCGAACATGCCCAACTCGCTTCCATGGGTGTCGACATCGGTCATTGCGACCATATCGTCGCGTTGGCGGGCAACCCGAACACGGGCAAATCGTCCGTGTTCAACGCCCTGACAGGCCTGCGGCAGCACGTTGGCAACTGGACCGGCAAGACCGTGACGAGGGCGGAAGGCGCATTCGCATTCGGCGGCAAGCGATTCAAGCTGGTGGATCTGCCCGGAACGTACTCGCTGCTGTCGGCCTCCCAGGACGAGGAGATCAGCCGCAACTTCCTGCTGTTCGGACAACCCGACTGTACAGTCGTCGTCACGGATGCGACCGCCCTCGAACGCAATCTCAACCTCGTCTTGCAGGTCCTGGAGGTCACCGACCACGCCGTCGTCTGCGTCAATCTCATGGATGAAGCGGCTCGCAAGGGCCTTGATGTGGATGTCCGGAGCCTGTCGCGTGATCTCGGAGTCCCGGTGGTGCCGACAGTGGCCCGCAGAAAGCAAGGAATGCGCGATCTGGTTTCAACGGTTGCCGACGTGGTCAGCGGTGAAACCAAGACCGCACCGCTCCGTGTCGAACCTCCCAGCAAGGTCAGTGAAGCGATCGGGAACCTCGTGCCCTTGATCGAGGATCTGGCACCTGGCGTGCCGAACGCCCGCTGGATCGCCCTGCGCTTGCTAGACGGCGACCACAGGGTCCGCGAAGCCCTTCTTTCCGGCGAACTGGCGGAAATGGCAAGCCGGCAAAGACAACCCGCGATCTCCCGGCCCAGCCGACTCACGGCAATCTCAGGAAATCTGTAGGACCATGCCCCATTCGGCCCAATCCGTCATCGACCTCAGCGACCAGCTGCGCCGAGATCTGGGAGGAGGCTTCCGCGACCGGATGGTAACGGCCGTTTACGAGCATGCTCAAGAACTCGTATCACGCTCAGTCCACGAAACCGGGGCAAAAAAATGGGACTTCGACCAGCGAATTGACCGGCTCCTCACCTCTCGGTGGCTGGGCCTGCCGCTCATGTTGCTTCTGCTCGGACTGGTGTTCTGGGTGACGATCCAAGCCGCCAATGTCCCATCCCAGATGCTGGCGAATGCATTCTTTGCCTTCGAGAGCGCAGCGGCGGGTATGTTCGAGAGTCTCGGTGCCCCCTGGTGGCTGACGGGGCTTGTTTGGCACGGTGTCTTTAGAGGCCTCGCGTGGGTCGTCAGCGTGATGCTTCCGCCCATGGCGGTATTCTTCCCGGCCTTCACCATTCTGGAAGACCTGGGCTACCTCCCGCGGGTTGCATTCAACCTCGACTGGCTGTTTCGCAAGGCCGGCGCGCACGGCAAGCAAGCCCTGACCATGGCGATGGGCTTCGGTTGCAATGCCGCGGGCATCACTTCGACCCGCATCATCGACTCTCCACGCGAGCGGCTGATCGCGATCTTGACGAACAATTTCGTCCCGTGCAACGGCCGCTTTCCTACGTTGATCATGCTCGCTGTCATCTTCGTCGCAGCGGCGTTCCCTCCAGCCTTGGCGTCGATTATCGCCGCCAGTGCGGTGGTCACGGTGGTCCTGCTAGGAATCGGATTCACCCTCCTGGTCTCGTGGGCGCTGTCCCGCACCGTGCTCGCCGGCGAGGCGTCAGCATTCACACTGGAGTTGCCTCCTTACCGGCGTCCGAGCGTCTTGCGAATCCTCTACACGTCGCTGATCGACCGGACGATTTTCGTCTTGGGTCGGGCGATGCTGACAGCTGCTCCTGCCGGCGCGGTGATTTGGATTCTGGCGAACGTTCAGGCCGGTGGCCAGAGCCTCGCGGCCCACGCGATCGAATTGCTGGGACCGACCGGAGAGGCAATCGGGCTCGACGGCGTCATCCTGCTGGCATACATCATCGCGATTCCAGCGAACGAAATCGTCGTGCCGACAATGCTCATGTGCTACCTCGGTGCCAGTATGATGATGGATGTCGCGGCCTACGATCAGATCCAGGCCGTACTCGTCGACCAGCACGGCTGGACCATGCTCACGGCCGTCAATCTCATGCTGTTTTCGTTGCTCCATAACCCCTGCGCAACCACCATCCTGACCATCTGGAAAGAAACCCGTAGCGTCAAGTGGACTGCTCTCGGAGGACTGATGCCTCTGGCGATCGCCTTCGCGGTCTGCTTCCTCAGCGCCCAGGCGGGCCGGCTACTGCTCTGATGCAGGAAGGGCTGACAAACGGCCTCGGCGGAGAGGTCGATATCCGCCGCTGGAACCGGCTTGCCCGGTTCGAGAGCATGCTTGAGGAGGTCGTTTCCAGCAACGCCTTCTGGCAACGGCGCTTGGGGAACGCCCCCGCTCGAGGATCCTCCGAGGCGTTCCGGCGCCTGCCGCTCACTTCGAACCAAGATTTCTCGCGGGACCTGCAAGAAGAGCCCCCCTTCGGCACGAACCTGACGTATCCGCTTGCCGCCTACTCGCGGTATCACCAGACCTCAGGAACGATCGGCAGGCCCTTGCCAGTGCTGGACACGCCGGAGAGCTGGACATGGTGGTGCGACTGCTGGGACGCTGTCCTTGACGCTTGCGGCGTCAGGAGCGACGACCGGGCATTCTTCGCCTTTTCGTACGCGCCATTCATCGGCTTCTGGTCTGCGCACGACGCGGTGGTTCGACGGGACCTTTTCACGGTAACCGGCGGAGGTGCCAGTACGGCCCGACGATTGCGACTACTGCAAGACACCGATTGCACCTTGCTCTTCAGCACGCCGTCCTATGCACTCCGCATGGCAGAAACGGCCGGGCACGAAGGAATCGACATCGCGGGATCCTCGATTCGCAGCGTAATTCTCGCGGGCGAGCCGGGTGGCAGCCTACCCGCCGTGCGAGAGCGGATCAGCGAGGTATGGAAAGCGGACGTTTTCGATCACGCCGGATCCAGCGAGGTTGGCGCTTTCGGGATTCCCTGCCCTCAGGGCAGGGGTGTGTTCGTCAACGAACGAGAGTTCATCACGGAGGTGCTCGCCTTGGGCGACGATCGACCCGTCTCAGAGGGGCAGACAGGCGAGCTTGTGATAACCAACCTCGGCCGCCCTGGAAGTCCCGTCATCCGCTACCGCACGGGCGACCTGGTGCGGCCGAAGCGCCTTCCGGAGGGGCTCCTGCTGGAGGGCGGCATTCTGGGCCGCGCCGACCACATGATGCTAATCCGGGGAGTCAACCTGCACCCTTCAGCGATCGAGGAAGCGGTGCGACGCGAGACAGGTGCAACCGAGTTTCGCATCACGGTGACACGTGAGAATGCCATGGATGAGGCCGACGTCGAGGTCGAGGGGACTCCGTCGGCTTGCCGGGCCATCGCCGAGGATGTCCGCAATTCGTTCGGCGTGCGCATCAGGGTCCGAAGCGTGCCGCGCGAAAGCCTGCCGCGGTGGCAGGCCAAGGCCAAGCGATTCCGCGATTTTCGTGATTGACCGGATGGCCTCCGTCGATCAAGCTTCGAAGCAAACTATCCGGCCGACCTGCATGCGAACAAGCCGATTTCTGGCGCTGACGATCGCGCTAGGGTTGATGACCGTGGCGGGGCCTCACCGTGCGCCCTGCGCGCCCAATTTCATCGTGATCGTCGCCGACGACCTGGGATTCGGCGACCTCGGTTCCTACGGCAACACCGAAATCCGCACCCTCGCCCTCGATCGCCTGGCCGCCGAAGGCGTGAGGCTGAAGGAATTCTACACACCTGCCCCGACGTGTTCCCCCGCCCGCGCCGCCTTGCTGACCGGACGCCACCCGCTACGCACAGGTGTGACGCGCGTGTTCGTACCCAAGGAAGTTCAAGGCCTGCCTGCCGAAGAGATAACCCTTGCCGAGCACCTCAAGGACTTGGGATACGCGACAGCTTGCATCGGCAAGTGGCATTTGGGGGGACGCAAGCAACACCGTCCGCCCAGCCACGGCTTCGACGAGTTCTTCGGAGTGCTGTACAGCAACAACATGGTGTGGCTACAGCGGTTTAATTGGCCGCGCATCGAGCTGTTCGACGGAAACCGATCCATCGAGTCACCTGCTGACACGAGTTTCCTGACGAGACGGTACACCCACCGGGCTATCGAGTTCATTCACCGCAAGCGAGATGCACCGTTCTTCTTGTACGTCGCCTACACAATGCCGCACATTCCCCTGGCCGCATCACCCGAATTCACCGGACGATCCCGGTACGGACCGTACGGGGACGTGGTGGAGGAATTGGACGCGAGCATCGGGCATTTGATGGCTGAGCTTCAGAGAGCCGGGTTGGCCGGAGACACCTACGTGTTCTTCACGAGCGACAACGGGCCTTGGCTCGGAGACGAATCAACGCGAGGAGGCGCGACCGGAGGATTGAGGGGATTCAAGGGCACGACGTGGGAAGGCGGACTGAGAATCCCGTTGATCGCCTGGGGGCCGGGGCGCCTTCCGTCCGGCGTCGTGCGGGAGGGAGTAGCGTCCCTGCTCGACCTGTTTCCGACCATCAGCGGGCTGGCTGGCGCGGACCTCCCGGCGGACCGGGAGTACGACGGCGCAGACATCCTGCCGCTGTTGCGCGGCAAGTCCATGCCATCACCGCGCGATTTGTTCTTCAGCAACCGCCAGGAGGTTGACGCTGTGCGGTCAGGACATTGGAAACTGCATCTACGGGAACGCGTCATCGGCCCCCAAGGGCGCCCCCGCAGGTCACGTGACATCGACCCTCCGAGGCTGTACCGCCTGGATAAGGATCCGGGGGAAGAGGAGGATGTCGCAGGATCGCATCCCGAGGTCGTGTCTCGCATGAGGCAAGACGCAGAGCAATTCCAATCCGAAACCAAGGCCACGCTCAAGCTTTGGCCGTTCGGGCGGGCCATCATCCGCGGCCTGCTGACTCCCGCACCGTAAGCGGCACGATCAGCAAAGAGAAGCCCTGCCTCGATTGGCGAACGGCTCCAGGGGTCACTTCGGGCAGGCGGCTCCGTCACTGTAGGCTCGCTCTGGCCCTCCCCTGCTGGCCGCTCCTCCAAGCCTATTGCTGGACATCAGCAGCCGATGGGGGATCAGCTTCAGGCTGTGCCTCGGACGCGTCATTTGCTTCGGGTTCCGGCTTCACCGGAGGAATTGACTGGGATTGCACGCGAACGAGATAGGTCTTCGCGATCTTGTCATGCCACGTCTGCCGCGCCGGATCCCACAGCGCCCAGAACCAACCTAGCCCCACGACCGCAACCGAAAAGATGCTGGCAAGCCCACGAACGAGCGCATCGGCGAACGTCAGCGGCGTGCCATCGAATCGCACGACACGAAGTTGGCAGATAATGCCCCCCACTGTCGTGGACTTCCACGCCCAAAGCGCCACATGGTAGGCCAGGAAAATCACCATGACCACTTCCGCATCGAGGCCAAACGGTGCCGTGCCGAGCGCCACCAAGATGACATCGAGGACGACCGCGCCCAGCCTCGGCGCAAACCCCGAGACTTGGAGGGGATCGACGGGAGCGGCTTTGGTGTACCCAACCGGCTCGACGCTGTCCGACACGGGTACGGAGACAGCGGGTCGGTCGGTCGGCGGATGTTCCCGCCGCAGGCCGCCAATGACCGAGGCCACGACTGCGCCGAGTCCGAGAACCCCCATCGAGAACCACGTTAGAAGTCCAACAACTGGAACAACGTACAGAACGCAAATGACCGCCATGCCGAGGATGAGCGAGCGGGAAGCGTGCAGGGCGCCGCCAGAGGAGCCTTCAGACACGATCGTCCGGCCGAGCCAGCGAGCCACGACAACCCGCCCGAAGACGCCACCCACCAGCAGGGCGAGCCCGAGGAATGGCACTAGTGGCAAGCCGACAAGCGTCAGCGTCAGTAGCACCGAGATGGGCGGGACCAGTACCAGGGTCAACACGCCCACAAGGCCGGCCGTCAGAGGCTTCTTCTCAAGGAAGTCCGAACATGCCCGGACGGGACGCTCGAAAACGAAATTGATGGCCAGGTAAAGGAACGCTAGCAGCGCGACGACCACCCAGACCCAGCCCAGCGTGGGGACGATCGGCCTGCCCCAGAGCAGCCCTTCGGAAACCCACCGCAGGGCTGACATGGCCTTGCCGACGAAGGCACTCGTGCCGATGACGACCATCTCACCATTCGGCGCGAAGCCAGGACCCGTGTTGATCTCAGGACCAAACGAGACAAGGTCGCCTTCGACGACTGCATCGGCTGCCACCTCCAGTGTTCCACCGAAGACGACCAAATCGCCTCGGACCTTGGCGGTGTCGGCCAGCACGGCCGAACCGAATACCACCACGTCGCCGGTGGCCTCGCCCTCGATGGTGGCACTTCCGCCGAAGACGACGACATCGTCCACGATCTCGCCGGGACCAATTGTCACGTCAGAGCCGAACCGAAAGACTTCCTGTGAGCGGAACTCTTCCGCAGCAGCAGGCTCCTCTTCCAGGACGGGCGGCGAAGGCACCTGGGCCCGCGCGCTCCCGCCCACGAGCGCCAATGCGCCCGCAAGCGGCAATAGACAAGTCCTTGTTTGCGTTGTCATTCGATGTTCCTTTCCCAAAGCATGCTCCATAGGGCTCCGCAATACAGCGCGCTCATCCCGGCAAGCAAACCGACAAGCGCGGCCAGGGGCACGATGATCGGTTCCACGAACACGCGCCAAAGCAAGCCGATGGCGCCCGCTAGCACCCACAAATCGTCGAAAACACCTTCTTGGTGCGCGGTTCCAGCCAATGCCGCCACCACCACAAGAGCCGCGACCATTGCCGCCCGCGCCGCCCAGAACCATCCAGTTCGGGATAGCCTGCTTTCTGAACGCGCCTCGATCCTCCGGGCCTCGGCCAGAACGCTAGGCAATAGCGATGCGGGCGCCTGGGGAGTTGGCAAGCGGCCAAGTTTCCGGCTTACCAGAGCTTCAAGTTCGTCAGGCGTCATCGGTCATCACCATGAAACGGCGCAGGGCCTCGCGCCCGCGATGGATGTCGGTCTTGACCTTCGATAGCGAGACATTGAGAAGGCCCGCGATCTCAACGTAGCTGCGCTCGTGGAAGTGATACAGCACGATTGGGAGACGCTGATGCTGCGGCAGTGACCGCACCCCCTGCTCCAATCTCGCGAATTCCTCGGCACGCTCCATGTCGGTAGCTTGCACCCCTGGCGTACTCTGCAGGTCCTCGTAGGGGACCTCCGCACTTTCGGTGTCGCGCCAGATCTGGCTGAACAGCCGCCACCGGGAACGGACTCGGGAAAGATGGTTCAGACAAAGATTCGTCGTGACCGTCTTCAGCCATCCACCCACGGACGGACTGCGACGAAGTGCCTCGAACCGCTCGAAGGCTTTGAGGAAAACCGTCTGGGAAATATCCTCCGCCTCTCGCGGGTCTCCAAGCAACCGAACGGCAGTGCCATACACCATGTCCTGATACCTCCGGACGAATTCCTCGAACGAGCTTGAGTCGGTCATGCCACTCGCGCTAGCGCGAGGCCGTTATCAAGAGAACCCCTGAGGGAGCAGAAAGTTGCACTCGGGCGGTTGTGATTGCGGAACGGCGCTTCCGGGACGATTCGGCAGCACCCAACCGAGTATCCCGTCCCTGGTTCCGGGGCGGCGCCGGGTCCTGGTCCGGTTGCGCGGCTCAAGCACGCGACACGGAGTGCCATCTGGGTGGGCGGGTATTCACCCGGAGCACACTGCTCGCGAACCGAAACCCGATCTGGCACGGGCCTTGCGGACAGATCCAACTCGGGTGTTGTCAGCGGTGCTCCAACCGTCGGGCGCGGGCCAGGGAACCGACCGCAACCGGCGATCTGCGGAGTCGCAAGTAAGCCAACACACCCGCCTCGCGCTGTTCGGAGCGCTCTCGGTCGGCCACGGTTCGCACTGGCATCGCGCAGTCGCGCGTCGTCCCGCCGGGACTGGGAAGGCAGCTGCGAGCATTCGATTCGTGTAGCACGCACGAAGGTCCACAGGATGAATTCCATGCTTCGGTATAGTTGTTGATGTCGGTTAATGTCGATCGCGAGCAGCCAGAATCACTCCATTGGAATCGTGGCGGGAGGGCTCTTGGCGGTCTTCTTGACCGGATTGCCTGCATCGGCCGAGCAGGGAGGGCTGGAGTACTTCGAAGAGCATGTAAGGCCACTTCTCGCCGCAAGGTGCCAAGTGTGTCACAACGCGCAGCTCAAGAGCGGCAACATAGACCTATCCGGAGTCGAAGGCTTCCTCAGGGCACGGGACGAAGCAGCCTTGATTTCGGCTGAAGAACCGGGATCAAGCCGATTGCTGGCAATCATCGGCTACGAAGGCCGCGTCAAGATGCCTCCGAGCGGCAAGCTCCCCCCGGAGGAGATTGCAATCCTCGCTAAATGGGTTCGGCAGGGAACCCCTTGGCCGGGCGCGGCGCAGCGGCAAGCAATGATCCCGAAAGACGAGCTGGGCTCGTTCACCGAAGGGCAGAAGAGCTACTGGGCGTTCCAGCCGGCCGCGGAGCCCGATCTTCCCCCAGTGCGCGATCACGGCTGGGCCGCCAACTCCATCGACCGGTTCGTTCTGGCCAAGATGGAAGAGCATGGACTGGCGCCGGCCCCGCCGGCTGACAGGCTGACGTTGCTGAGACGCGCAACGTTTGACCTGACAGGTGTACCGCCGACGCCACGGGAAGCGAACGCGTTTCTCGAAGACGAATCACCCAAGGCTTTCGAGGCAGTCGTGGAGCGGTTGCTGGCGTCCCCTCTCTATGGGGAGCGCTGGGGCCGCCACTGGCTGGATGTCGCGCGCTACGCAGACTCGACAGGAAATGACGAGGATCACCGCTACCCCTACGCATGGAAGTACCGTGACTACGTAATCCAGGCGTTCAACGACGACATGCCGTATGACCGATTCATCCGAGAGCAGATTGCCGGCGACCTGCTCCCCGCCGAGGACTCCGAGCAACTGAATCGGAGAGGCATTGTCGCCACCGGGTTCCTGGCACTAGGTCCCAAGGCCATCGCGCAACAAGACAAGAAGCGCATGCTCTACGACGTCTACGACGAGCAAATCGAAGTCGTTTCGAAGTCCATGCTCGGTCTGACAATCGCCTGCGCAAGGTGCCATGACCACAAGTTCGACCCCATCCTGACGAAAGACTACTACTCGCTGGCCGGAATCTTCGCATCCACCCGCAGCTTTCGCGATCCGGATTCGCACGTTTCGCGAATGCTCTTGAAGCCACTTGTGCCCCAGCAAGAGTTCGAGCGCTACGAGGCGGAACAGGAACTCATCAAGAACGCGCAGATCGAGCTCGACAACACGGCCGACGTCGAGATCGAGAGCTACATCGATTCGATAGCGGACCGGGTCGGCGAGTACATGCTTGCAGCGCGAGAGGTCTACGAAGACGCCGGTGAAGCCGGCGCGATTGCCGACGCGCGGAACCTCAACCGAGCCCAGCTGGAGAAATGGATTGAATACCTCAAGCCCAGCGAGACACCACGCAGGCAGCTGGCCGAGTGGCGAGAGGCAATGCCACTGCAGCGCGCCGAGGTAGCCTCCGCCTACCAGCGGCGATTCAACAAGACCCTGAACATCTGGCACCACACGATCCGGCGCTGGCGCAAGACCGCCATTGCGCGGCTAAAGGACGGCACGATGCCTCCGCCACCCAAGCCTCGTTTCGAGCCGGGACGGGATCGTTTTTTCTTCGACGTGTACCACGCCAAAGGGGCACCGCTGCGGTTCGAAGGCGAAGCCCGTGACCAGATCCTGAAACCCGAGACGCTCGAGACAATCGCGCGTTTGAAGACGGAATTGAAAGATCTCAAAGGGAAGGCAATGCCGCAGCCACCGATGGCAAACGCCGTCGAGGAAGGCGAGCAAGTCGATCAGAGGATCTTCGTGCGCGGAGACTACAATTCGGAGGGCGAATCGGCTGCGAAAGTGTTTCCCGCGATCATTGCCGGCTTCGACCAAGAGCCCGTCACTTCCGGAAGCGGGAGGCTGGAACTCGCCAATTGGATTGCCTCACCGACCAATCCGCTCACCGCTCGGGTGATGGTTAACCGGATCTGGCAGAAACATTTCGGCGAGGGAATTGTACGCACGCCCAGCAATTTCGGAAAGCTCGGCCAGCCTCCGACGCACCCTGAACTGCTGGACTGGCTCGCGACGCGCTTCGTCGAGCGAGGCTGGTCAGTCAAGGACATGCATCGCCCGATCATGCTGTCGAACGCCCCCCCCCTGAGCAGGGTTGGAAACCAAAACGCCTACCGCATGAGCAGTGTGGCAAACGAGACCGCAACGCGGGCCGATCCTTCCAACCAGTGGCTTTCACACTTCAACCGGCGACGCCTTGACATCGAGGAGTTGCGGGACAGCATGCTGGCGATCGACAAGTCGATCGACTTCACCATGGGCGGTACGCTGCAATCAGGTTTCGGAACAGACGGGGAGAATTCGAACGCACGCCTGAGCATCGACCCGGCGTCTTCGACGAGACGCATGGTGTATCTGCCCCTTCGACGCGCCAACCTCCCCACCCTGCTGAATCTCTTCGATTTCGGGGATGCGGTGACATCGCTCGGCAAGCGACCGGTGACAAACGTCGCGCCGCAGGCGCTCTTCATGATGAACAGCGAGTTTGTCTCGGAGCGCGCCGCCAACCTGGCAAGGCAGTTGCTCGAGGAAAAGGGATGGACCGACGCAGAGCGCCTGGAGCGTGCCCACCTGAGCGTGCTGACCGACAAACCGGACGCGGGCGATCTGGACCAGGGCCTGTCATATGTCGGAGGCTTCCGGTCTCGGTTCGAGAACGCGACGCCGCAAGATGCCTGGCAGAGCTACTGTCGGATCCTGCTGGCATCGAACAACTTCATCTATGTGGACTGAGGGTTGGCGGGGACAGATGGTGGACGTCGCAAGGCCGTAAGGAAACGCCATGGACTACCAGCGGATGATCGACCACATGAATGCGGTCCGGCCCGTGACCCGACGAGGCATGCTGCGAGACGGGGCATGCGGCTTCGGGATGATGGCCCTCGGGAGCCTATTCAACCAGGGGAGAGCGAGTGCCGCGAACGTGGAATTCGATCCGGCGAATCCGCTGGCGACGCGGGCGCCGCATTTCGAGCCGAAGGCAAAGCGCGTCATTTTCCTGTTCATGCATGGCGGGCCTTCCTCGATCGATACGTTCGAGTACAAGCCGTACCTCGAAAGAAATGATGGCAAGCCGCTGCCGATCAAGCGCCCGCTCGCCTTCGACGACGAAGAGCCGGGCCCGTTGATGAAGCCGCTCTGGAGCTTCCGGCCAGGAGGCAAGAGCGGCATTCTGGTCAGCGATCTTTTCCCCAACGTGCGCGATTGCGTCGACGACATGTGCTTCGTGCACTCGATGGTCGGGGAAGGCGTCGATCACGGCGCGGCGCTCCTGCAGACATTCACGGGAACCAGCACTTTCACGCGGCCCAGCCTCGGGTCCTGGGTGGTCTACGGCCTGGGAACGAAAAACCAGAACCTGCCCGGCTACATCACCATCAAGCCAGCTCTCTCCCATGGAGGCGCCAAGAACTGGTCCTCGGCTTTCCTGCCAGGGTCATTCCAGGGCACGCCCATCGGACACGCTGGACTGAACGTCTCCGATGTGAAAGGCGAGCCCATCGAATACCTCGCGAACACGGGACTGTCGCAGGAGCAGCAACGCTACGAACTGGAGATGCTGCGCAATGTAAATCGACGGCACGCCGAGATGCGCAAGTTCGACCCGCGTCTCGAGGCCCGCATCCAATCGTTCGAGTTGGCGTTCCGGATGCAGGTGAAGGCGCCGGAAGCATTCGAAGTCGAGAAGGAGTCCGAGGCGACCCGCAAGCTGTACGGCTTGGACGATCCCACCACGGCCGACTTCGGCTGGCAGTGCCTGCTTGCGAGACGTTTAAGCGAGCGCGACGTTCGATTCGTGCAGTGCACGCACTCGTACAAGTGGGACCAGCATTCCGACCTGTTCAACCGGCACAACAAGAACGCGGCAGAGGTGGACAAGCCGATCGCAGGATTACTAAAGGACCTGAAGGCTCGCGGGATGCTCGACGAGACGCTGGTCATCTGGGCGGGAGAATTCGGCAGGACTCCGGTCAGCCAAGGTGGCGATGGCCGGGACCACAACCCGTACGGCTATACCATTTGGATGGCGGGTGCAGGTGTGAAGACGGGCTTCCAATACGGAGCAACGGACGAAATCGGATACCACGCGGAGGTCAACCGCATGCACATCCATGATTTCCATGCCACCGTCCTGCACCTTCTCGGCATGGATCACGAGAAGCTGACTTACCGCTTCTCGGGCCGCGACTTCCGGCTGACAGACGTGGCGGGCCTCGTCCACAAGGACATCCTCGCGTAGGGACATTCCGGAGGGAGTCACCGCAACAGACTCGACACGAAAGCTTTTGGCTCCGCCCTTGAACCCCCCGATTTCAGCTCCGGTAGAAGCACCGCAAGAATCCGACTTGCGCAAGTGCGTCCATTGCGGCCTATGTCTGAACGCCTGTCCGACCTACCGCGAACTCGGCGTAGAGATGGATTCTCCACGTGGACGGATCTACCAGATGGTCGAGGTTTCCGAAGGAAGGATCGGAGTTTCGGAGGATTACGTCGAACACATCGAGCTTTGCCTTGCCTGCCGGGCTTGTGAGACCGCCTGCCCGTCAGGCGTGCAATACGGACGGCTGATCGAAGGTGCGCTAGCGCAAATCGAGACTTCCATACGACGGCCCTGGCCGCAGCGCCTGCTGCGTTGGCTCGTCTACGGATGGGTCCTGCGTACGCCGCTACTACTAAAGGCTGCCGGCTTGGGACTCCTGTTCTACCAGCGCAGCGGCTTGAAGAACATGATGCAGTCGACGGGTTTTCTCGACAGTCTCGGTCGCCTGGGCGACCTGGCCCGTCTCGCGCCGGAAGCCCAAGCGCCGTTCTTCTTCTCCAGTCTCGGTCGGGTGTTTCCCGCGGAGGGAAAGACCAAATACCGTGTCGCACTGATGGCCGGATGCATGCAAAACGTGTTCTTCAGCCGCTTGAACGAGGCCACGGTGCGCGTGCTGTGCAAGAACGGTTGCGAAGTCACCGTCCCCGCGGAGCAGGAATGCTGCGGCGCGCTCCACGTGCATGCCGGCCTGCGGGCGATCGGACGTGAGCAGGCGAAGAAGAACATCGCGGCCCTGGAGTCCGGCCACTACGACGCAATCATTACGAACACAGCCGGCTGCGGCTCCGTGCTGAAGGAGTATCCAGACCTCTTCGAGCACGATCCCGAGTGGCACGGTAGAGCCACGGCGTTCGCTGGCAAGATGCGCGACGTGAGCGAGTTCCTAGCATCAATCCCGCTCAATGTTGATTTCGGCACAGTACGGCGAACCGTGACCTACCAAGACTCGTGCCACCTCTTGCATGGCCAGAAGATCAGCGCCGCGCCGCGCGACGCGATCCGTGCCATTCCCGGTGTCACGCTGCGCGAGCTTCCGCTCAGCGAGATTTGCTGCGGCTCCGCCGGTGTCTACAACGTCGAGCACACAGACATCTCGATGGCCCTGCTCGAGGACAAGATGCGCATGGTGGAATCAACGCGCGCAGACACGATCGTGACGGCGAATCCGGGGTGCATGTTGCAGTTGAAGGCCGGGACGCGGCACCTGGCCCGTCCGTTGCCGGTAATGCATGTCGTTGAACTTCTCGACGAAGCCTACGCGGCAGCGATCCAAGAATGATGTCGGCCGCGAAAGGCCCGGCTACGAAGCCAAACCGTCGAGCACGCCCCGCATGTACGAGAACGACTTGGCCATGCCAAGTTGCGGATGGTCGGCAACGACCTCGTACTCCAACCCTACGACGCCTTCGTACTTGCGCTTCTTCAACATCTTGAAGATATCTGCGATCGGCATTTTCCCGTCCCCGACATCGACCCTGCTCTCCTTCTTGGTGAAGTCTGTCAGGTCCTTGACGTGGAAGTCGTAGACGCGATCCCAAGCTCCGTCAATTTCTTCGAGAATGTCCGCTCCAGTGCGCACCGCATGGCCGATGTCCACGCACAGGCCCATCCGGGGATCCATGTCCTTGACGTGCTTCATCACATCGCTCGGGGCCGGAAAGAACTTGTCCTCCGGACCGTGATTGTGGATTGCCATCTTGCGGTCATACTTGATTGCCAGCTTCTCGATATGCCCGAGATTGGAGTGCTTGGGAGCGCACACCATGACTGGCATGCCAGCCGCCACGGCGTATTTGAAATACTGCTCCAGTTCGGAGGGATCGTCGCTCTTCAGCGAAATGTTCCCGCCAGCGACAATCTCGAGCCCGGCCCTTGCGAATTCGGCCCGGGCGGCCTTCAAGTCATCCGCCGAAAGATAGTACGGCATATGAAATGACTTCACGTTGACGTACTTGATTCCCAATCCCCGAACGATGTCGATGGCCGCCGATCGACTGAATTTGCGCAACGAGTAGGTCGCGACCGCAAGTTTGAGATCCGTCCAGTGATGCGGACCGGAACCGTCGGCGGGGTGGGTCGAGGCCGCCGCGACTGCGGGCAGAGCTGCGGCCGTCCCGAGGAATGAACGTCGTGTTGGGGAAGTCATGGTCTGGGATGTGCTCCTTTGCGCCATCAAGGACATTGCAATTCTATCAGGTCGGTATCGGAGGCCGGTCGTCAGGCGAGTCCTGCGGCGGCCACCCTGCACAGACGAAAACCGGGACCACTGGAATGCCGGGCCAACGATTCGAGCGCCCCGCCCAGCAACGCGGGAATGCAGCCCGGGTGGTGTCTGTTAGCATGAACCTATGCAAGGCAGTTCCAAGATTGTCGGCCACTTGAATCGCGTCCTGAAGGGCGAGTTCACCGCGATTCACCAGTACATCGTCCATGCGGAAATGTGTGACAACTGGGGCTACACGAAGCTCGGCGGGCTGATCAAGATGCAGGCGTTCGGCGAAATGAAGCACGCGGAGGTGCTGATCGAGCGAATCCTGTTCCTGGAGGGGGTTCCGGGCATGGGTGAGCTGAGCCCGCTTCAAGTCGGTCAGAACGTGAAAGAACAGCTGACCAACGACCTGAACCTCGAGTACGAGGCCGTGAGCGTGCTGAATGTCGCGATCAAGGATGCGGTGGCGGAAGGCGACAACGCCTCGCGCGAACTCTTCGAAACGATTCTCAAGGACGAGGAGGAGCATGTCGACTGGCTGGAATCCCAACACCAGATGATCGACGACATGGGCTTGGGCATCTACCTGTCCCAGCAACTTGGCGACGCGCCCGCGGCAGCTCCGGCTGGCTAATCCACAACGATTTCCATCAGTTGGCTCAGGAGCGGGTAGTATTGCACGCGCACCTTCGCTCCTTCTCGGAGTTCCTCGAGTCGTAGGCGGTTCACTCCCAGCCGCTTGGCACTCTTCTTGCCGTACTTGATTTGCTCGCGGCCGGTCGGCTGCGAGAACGCCAGTTCGATGGCCCCCCGCTTGTCCAGCGCGAGCACGACAGTCCGCTTCTCCAGGTCCACCCTGGTTACCGCTCCCCTGGACTTGACGATTTGCAGGACTTGTTCGGGGCGCGTCCCTTCGAGTGCGCCGTCGGCGTTGTCATTTACGCCGGGCCGGGTGCTGGAACTGACTGTCTTCTGCTGCGCGCTCAGGCCGCAGGCCGTGATCGCGAGCAACAGGATTAGACGCGATGCCATGAGGTCTCTCTCGTATTCTGAATCCGGCCGTTGGGCACGTCAAGCGATCGTTCCGACACTGTCAGAGAACCGAACGCAAGTAGTTGGAAATCTCCGGGCGCCCCCAATCTTCCGGCCCGACATACTTGCGCAACACCCTTCCGTCCCGGGAAATCAAGTACGATTCCGGATACTTCATCGTCCCATACCGAGTGCTAACAGTGCGTTCAGGGTCGCGAACCGTCGGGAACGTCACTCCCGATGTCTGCAAGAAGGTGCGGTACTCCTCCTCGTCCTCGTCGACGCTGATTCCGAGAACGACGAATCCATCGTCTCTGAAACGTTCGTAGGCATCGTTCAGGGAGGGCATCTCCTGCACGCACGGAGGGCACCAGGTCGCCCAGAAGTTCAACAAGACGATCTTCCCTTGGTAGTCTTCGAGGCTAACTCCTGTGCCCTGGTCTCCCACAAGGCTGAACCGCGGTGCCCGATCGCTCGGCTGCACGTCATACACAAGGAGATAGCCCTGGACGCGATAGACCATGACGCAAACCAGGGCGAGCGCGAGACCGTAAACGACTGTTTCCCTGCCGATGCGTGCCATAATCGAAGCTTACGTTTCCACTGTAACCGTCGAGCGGAGAAAGCGCCAAGACCCGAGCGATGCTGATTACCCGCAAGGCCGAATTTTCGGCATCGCATGTGTGCGCCGACCCGCGGCTCTCCACCGAGGAGAACGAGCGTCTCTACGGCAGGGAAAGCCGACCTCTCGGGCATGGGCACAACTACGTGGTCGAAGTTACGGTGTGCGGGGATGTCGATCCGGTCCACGGCATGGTACTCGACCTGAAGGCGCTGAAGGAGATCATTCGCGAGCAGGTTCTGGACGTTTACGACCACCGGTTCCTCAACCACGAAGTTCCGCCGTTCGATCGGATTGTGCCGACTGCAGAAAACGTCGCCCGAGACATCTGGCAGCGGCTCAAGGATCCCATCGGGCGGCTGGGCCCGGCGCTGCACTCCATCCGGCTCCACGAGAGCGACGATCTGTTTGTGGAATACAGCGAGACGCCAGCACCGTGACCACGTTGACACGCCGCTACGGCTTTTCCGCTTCTCACCAGCTTCGGGCGGCATCGTACAGCGAGGAGCGCAACCGAGAGGTGTTCGGGAAATGTTCGAACGCCTTCGGACACGGCCACAACTACTATCTCGAAGTCAGCGTGCAAGGAGACCCCGACCCGGCCACAGGCATGGTCCTGCCGCGTGAGGCGCTAGACCGCTGGGTTACGGGCGCGGTCCTCGATCGCATCGACCACACCCATCTGAACACCGAGGTCCCGGACTTCCGCACTCTCGTGCCGACCTCGGAAAACTTGATCCTGGTCGTGGAAACGTGGCTTCGCGAAGCATGGCGAGAGCACTTCGCGGACCAGCCAGTCCGGCTAGCGGGCCTACGACTCGAGGAGACGCCGCGGAACAGCTTCCGGCTGCCACCACCAGGACTACTGGACACCCAATGAACGCACTCAACGCCACTGAACTGCTCGAAGAGCTCGAAGCCGAAATCGGTGAGGGAAAGCCTCTCGAACCGCTGCAGCCACTTGTACACGACGTTCTGACCCTGCTGGGCGAGGACACGGGCCGGGACGGCCTCCGCGACACCCCGTACCGGGTCGCCAAGGCACTCCGGGAGCTCACGTGCGGTTACAACCAAGATCCCGAAGAGGTCTTGCAGTCAGCTCTCTTCGATGTGACCTATGACGAAATGGTCATCGTCAAGGACATCGAGGTGTTTTCGCTTTGCGAGCACCACATGCTGCCCTTCTTTGGGGCGCTGCACATCGCGTACATCCCGAACAAGAAGGTGATCGGGCTGAGCAAGACGGCCCGCATGGTCGATATCTTCGCGCGCCGGCTTCAAATCCAGGAGCGGCTTACCCAGCAGATCGCGGAGACCATCCAACGGGCGATCAACCCCGCGGGTGTCGGCGTGATCTGCGAGGCCCAGCACTTGTGCATGATGATGCGCGGTGTCGAGAAGCAGCATTCTTCGACGATCACAAGCGCCATGTTGGGAGTCTTCCGGGACAATCCGAAGACGCGGGAAGAATTCCTGTCACTGGTCGGGACGGGCAACAGACGCTAGCCTAGCGATGCAGAGTTCCGCATCGCAGCGCGATATTCGGTGACAATGAGGCTCGTGAGCAGCCTACTGACCCGACGATCGTTCAGCCGCCGGATTGGCGGCGTGCTGGCTGCCGGATCGCTGCCATCCTGCAAGTCTTCACTTGGATCGGATCCGGTCGATGACGCCGGGGCGTGGCCCGAATGGGGCCGCGATTCGGGCGGGGCTCGTTTCAGCCCCCTCGATCAGATCAACCGGCACAACGTCGCAGACCTGGAACTGGCTTGGACACACCACTGCGGAGAGATCAGCGACGGTTCGGCGAATCCGACGCGGACGGCGTACGAATGCACGCCGCTGATGGCGGACGGCACGCTATTCGTCACGACGCCCTACAACCGCGTGCTGGCACTCGATCCCGATACGGGTATCGAGAGGTGGTCGTTTGACCCCGGCCTGGATCTCTCCCGCAGATACAACCTGTGGGCAAACCGCGGGGCGAGCCTGTGGCGGCACGGATCGAATCGGCGGCTCTTGCACGGCACGCTCGACGGGCGGCTGATCGCGTTGGATGCGGCTACCGGCAAGCCTTG